>Ga0116160_1004676_pt1 | contig 11255 bp, 11 predicted proteins | sample AD_JPNAS2_MetaG_FD_89879 | JGI IMG/M metagenome (GOLD analysis project Ga0116160, IMG submission 89879) | Active sludge microbial communities of municipal wastewater-treating anaerobic digesters from Japan - AD_JPNAS2_MetaG | ecosystem: Engineered > Bioreactor > Anaerobic > Digestate | place...
ATTTGGCAGCCCGGAAAATTTTGGCCATGCCGGAATCGCTATCCACCATTTGCATACCTTTGGTAATTTTCTCCAGGGTTTCGAGCAACTCGCTCAAATCATTGGTTAACAAAATCACTCCCAAATTAATCAAGGACGATTCATCGATAACCCGGACGGAATATTGAATGATACAGGCAATCAAACTCTGAAAATAAGTTTTAATCAAATCGATTTCATGCAAATGCGAATAGGCAACGATGATATTGGTTATCGCTTCAAAAATGGCATATCCATTTTGAAGCTGAACGGCTTTTTTGTAATTGTCCATCAATTGATCAATCAACTGCGTATTATCGATGCTTTCAATCTGGACTTTGGCCATGGCATTCAATACCCGCACAATGCCCACAAAATTGTTTTGTTTTTGAAAGAGATTTAAAGCCTGTTCATAGTATTGTAGTATTTTTTTTTCTTTACGAAGGGCATAATAGGCATCGCCCATGATGCGATAAAAGTGGCCGTGCAAATGGATATCTTTATTATGTTGAAGCAAATAATCTAGTTCTTGCAATACCTCAAACATTTTCTTTTTGGGATACGCTTTAAGTATAACCCCAAGCAAATAAATATGGATTTGTTGGCTGTTGTCCGTATAAGGCATCAAACCCGTAAACAAATCGAAGTATTTATGTGCCAAAGCAAAATCATGGTTATAGATAGCGTGGTAAGTAATCAATATCAAGTAATTGATTACCAGCTTTTCTTCCAACATTGCTTGTTTGCGATAATCAAGCAAATATTGGACTTCGTCGTTAAAGCGTTCCAAGGAATAGCGATAACCCAGAAATTCGTCAATTAAGGCCGATATCTCGTGGTCGAATTGGGCTATTTCTTCTTCGGTCAATTGATCCGACCCCAAGACTTCTTTTAACGCTTGAACTTTTTTAGGGGTTAAGTTTTTTTCGCCCCTAATATAGAAATAATACATCGAACTGGAACAAATGTCAGTCGTTAAATCGAGTATCGATAATCCAGCCTCTCTTCGAAAAAATTCGATGATGCTGCGTAACATTTTACCCCCCTTATTTTTTTAAATGGATCGCGGCAATCCGTTGGACCGGAGCGTAGCTTTTTCGATGGATGTCTAATATACCCTCGTTATTCAAGGCATTAAGGTGCTTTTTGGTCGGGTAGCCTTTATTTTGAGCAAACCCATAATCAGGAAATTCACGATCCAAATTTATCATGAAATCGTCACGAGTCACTTTAGCAAGGATGCTTGCACAGGATATGGCAAAGCATAAATCGTCGCCTTTGATGATGCTTTCGCTGGGAATATCCAAGTTTAATTTAACCGCATCAATCAGCACAAAATCCGGTTTAACCGAAAGGGATTGGATAGCTTTTTCCATGGCCAGCTTGCTGGCATTCAGGATATTGATTTCGTCAATCTTTTTTTCGCTGACAAAGACCGTGGCATAGGCAATAGCTTTGGCTTCAATCTGTTCCTTTAAGATTCGACGTTTTTTGTCGGAAAGTTTTTTGGAGTCCATGACCCCTTCGATATGGCAGCCTTTCGGCATGATGACGGCCGAAGCAACGACCGGCCCCGCAATACAGCCTCTGCCTACTTCGTCCACCCCCGCAATCAGTTCATACCCCTGGTCGTAGAGTTTTTGTTCGATTTCGTGGTTATCCATTGTCCCTCACCCGGTCAAACGTCAAACGTCCCAAACGGCCGTTTCGCAAATCGTTTAACAGACGCATTGCGGAATCGTATTCGTCGTTTGCACCCAATAGTTTCGTTAATTGTTCCAAAAAGGCCGCAGGTTCTAAGGAAGTATCGATTTTGTAGCGCGCCAAACTTTCCGGATAATATTGTTGCAGGAAAGCAATGGCATAAAGAGCAAGATCCGTTACCGGCTGCGTGCTGTCTTTGATGGCACCGGTAATCGCCAAATGAATGCCGGTTTTTTGGTCTTCAAACTTCGGCCACAAAACACCCGGCGTATCAAGCAGTTCCATTTCTTCGTTGATTCTGATCCAACTCTGTGTTTTGGTAATGCCCGGTTTATCGCCAACATTGGCGACCTTTTTGCGGACCAAAGCATTAATCAAAGTGGATTTACCGACATTGGGGATTCCCACAATCATCGTTTTTATCGGACGCGCTTTAATACCTTTCAAAGCATCTTTGGCACGTTTTTCTTTCATCAGTTCGGCAGCTTTCGCGATTATCTTTTTGGCATCAATTTGCGACCTCGCATCAATCGCCAATACGGTTTTTCCTTCGGAAGCCAAAACATTCAGCCACTTGGCTGTTTCGCTTTCGTCGGCTTTATCGATCTTGGTAAGGACAAAGAGCAAACGCTTATTGGCAAAAGATTCCAAAAACAACGGGTTTTGCGAGGAAAGCGGTACTCTGGCATCGAGCAAAATGATAACCAAATCAATCAGCTTGGCCATTTCTTTCATTTCCCGCAAGGCCTTGGCCATATGGCCGGGATACCATTGGATATTGGTTGTCATATTCTTACTCCAATCGTTCAAACCAGAGGACTTTTCGGCGGTATTTGGCAACCCCGATGATATCCTCCTCGTGGATTAAACCGATAACGCGGCTGTCTTCGCTGACAACCCGGTTATCGCCCAAAGCAAAATAGAAACCTTCGGGAATGACCAAACTGCTTCCCGATCCGGGACAATACATCTTTTCCCCGTCTTCTTTGTAAAAACACTTTTCTTCCCATTCGAACGGTTCTTCGCCCCTCGGGGTCTGATAAGTAACCGTTCGGCTGTCTTTTTCCTTAAAGAACGATTCTTCCACCAACTGATTGTTAATGTAGAGATCGGTAAACCCGGTTGAAGGGTTATAGCGGTAATCGACCCGTTCGCCCGGCAGACCGATAATCCGTTTGACGAAATACTTTTCGGCCGACCAGTAGTAATGTTCCGGTTCGATATGGATAATGATGATGTCAAAGCGTTCAAACTTCCTTTTATAAAGCACGACAAGTTCGTCGTCCTGAACCAAAGTCGGTTCCATGGAAGTGCCGTTGACCGTACTTATGGTAAAAAGAAAAGTCAAACAGAAAGTGGAAATCACGACACAGATCGGCAAAATCATAATCCAATCCAAAATATTGATGGCAAGCGTCGTGGATTTGGTTTTTACCTCAAACGGAAATTTCTCGGGTTTGATCAGGTGAAACAGGTAATAGACGATGATGATTAAAGCAGCGATGCTCATGATATGGGAAAAAAGCATGATGGCATTAAAGTAAACCGAAGCGTTACGGATTCCTTCCGTCGTCAAAGTCAGATAGTTGTCCTGCGAGATCGTAAAGATATAAATCAGCGAGCACAGGATAAATCCGATTAATCTCAGAAGCAACGCCATCGGAGTATAATACTTTATTTTTTTGCCCGGTTCTTGGCTTTCTTTTTCGCAATTTGCTTCTTCTAAAACCGCTGTTTCGCTTGAAGCAACCGAATTGTTTTCTTCCTCCGGCTGAATGTTTTCCGCTTGGTCAGCCGGTTTTTCGTTTTCGGAATTGTTGTTTACATCGTTGGGAGTAAATTCGTCCATTTCATCACTTCCTGTTTAGAATCGCCTCGAGCTCGGTTTCGCTGACGAGAACTTCGCGCTGTTTTCCCTTGACCGTGGAACTGACGATTCCCAGATTTTCCATTGCCAAAAGCATCCGATCGGCCCGGTTAAAACTGATTTTGAAGGCTTGCGTTATTTTATTGTTTGATCCGGTGTTGTTTCTGACCACAAAGTAAGCAACATCGTTAAAGAGCGGATCGAGTGTGGCATCGTTATCTTCGCTGATTTCTGTTTTTTCTTCCAATTCGGATAAATCGATTAGGTATTGCGGGCCGTAGTTATCCCTTAAATAAGAAGTAACCCGGCTGATTTCGCCGTCGTCGACATAGGCTCCCTGAAGACGGTATTCGCCGGTCGGTTCGGAATACAGCATATCCCCGTTACCGAGCAAAGTTTCCGCTCCGCCGTGGTCGAGAATCGTCCGCGAATCGACATTGGAAGCAACCCGGAAGGCGGCCCGTACCAAAATGTTGTTTTTGATGCTGCCGCGGATAATGTCGGTCGAAGGACGTTGCGTTGCCACAATCACGTGGATTCCCGCGGCTCGGGCTTTTTGGGTCAGGCGCTGGATATGGCTTTCCACTTCGTTGGCGGCGACCATCATGAGATCCGACAACTCATCGATGATGATGACGATATAAGGCATTTTTTTGCCGCCTTCTTCATCGACTTTTTTATTATAAGCCACAATATTTTTAAGGTGCATATTGTTGAAAAGCACAAAACGTCTTTCCATTTCTTCCACGGCCCACTTGAGGGCTTGACTCGCAAGTTTGCTGTCGGTGATGACCGGCATGGCAAGGTGTGGAATATCGTCGTAACTGGACAGTTCGACCATTTTCGGATCGATTAGAATCAACCTTAAATCTTCCGGAGAATTTTTGTAAAGAAGCGAAATAATCATCGAGTTGATGCAGACGCTTTTGCCGGAGTTGGTCGCCCCCGCAATCAATCCGTGCGGCATTTTGGCAATATCCGCATAAATGAACTCGCCGGAAATATCGATTCCAAGAGCCACCTGGAGTTTTCTAGGGTCATTGAGAAACAAAGGATTGTCGATTAAGTTGCCGAGCAAAACATTTTTCCGTTCGGCATTCGGAACTTCGATCCCCGCATAACTCGTTCCCGGAATCGGGTCTTGAATCCGCACGTTGCGTACTTCGAGATAGCGGAGCAAATCTTTTTCCAAAGCCGTAATGTTCTTAACCGTCGTGCCTTTTTTGATGTTGATTAAAAACTGTGTTACCGAAGGCCCCTGGATATAGCCTGCTACTTCCCCCCCGAAATCAAAATCGTTGAATACCTGGTTCAGTAACACCGAACACCGTTCGGCCCATTCGCTTTTTCCGCCCTTGGCAATCGGTTCTTTTTTCAGGAACGATAAAGGCGGAGCTTTGTAAACCGTTTTGGGTTTGACGATTGGCCTTGGCTTCGGTTTTTCTTTGTGTTCGATTCTTTTTACCGGTTCTTCCGGCTTGATTTCTTCTTCCGGAATAACGATTTCCTCCTCCTGTTCCATACCTTCGACTTCTTCTTCAATGCGATGATCATAATATTGGAAGCGGTCTTTTTTTGAGGAGGCTTTTACTTCGTCGTCGAACACAATGGTTTCTTCGTACGAAGGTTTTGGCGCAACCGGTTCTTCGGAGATTTGCGGAATAATGCCTTTTTTAAGGATTTGCTTGTATTGTTCGGTGTTTAACACATAACTGGCATTTTGCCTCCTGATTTCTTCGGGCGTCAATTTCCGCTGTTTCCGATAACCTTCGTACTGCTTCCCCGCATTCCCGTACGATACGGCCGGCGGTGTGCCGACGGTATTTTTTTGCCGCCCCAAAAAAGGCGAGATAAATTCGTTTGGTTTGGTATCCGGTTTGCTCGGAGGACTCTGGACTTGCGCCGTTTCTTTCTTTTCTTCCTGTTTAGGCTCGGTAATGGAAGCAATATAAAAATCCCGTCGTCGTTCTTTCATTTGATTATTCTCCTCCTTCTTGTTCGATTTCGTTAATAATATTTTCGATTTCGGCCGTACGAAGCGCTTTTTCCTGATCGAAAATCCGCTTACTGTACGTTTTATTGGTTTCATCGGCCACGATATCGATGATTAACATGGCGGATTTGCTGATAATGATATTGACAGTGCCACCGATTACCCATTTTTTAATCCAGTACACCGGATTGGCGTAGTTAAATACGCTGAAAGCTAACTGAGATATTTTATTCAGTTTGAGGCGTTTGGCGGCCTGAACGGCTTTTTTCTCGTCGATTTTTTTCTTGGTTTCAATCAGCCGAAAAATTTGGCTGACGGTTGCTCCTTTAAAACGGGTAATAATTTTGCTGCTGGAAAAAAGCTGATTGATTCGCATGGACAAATATTGCATCAGATGCAAGGTTTCTTCAATCGACAGCTCGTAAATCGGATATTTGGAATTGGGGTAATAATGCCCGGCAATAATATTGATGGTATCGTAAACGGCATTGCCCAAAAGCACCGCTTTTTCCTTGACGCTCATGCCGACGGAATCTTCTTTGTAGCGGGCTTTTATTTCATCGACCAGTTTATTCAATTCCTCGTCGTCGGGATCGATTACGGGGTTGTTTTTGGCTTCCTGTTTGACGGAATACATGACAATTAAACTGTATACGCCCATGCAAAGCACAAAACCCATGACAATCCCGGTTAAGATAAAAACAAAGTTCTGCCAGGTAAAATAACTCCACACTTTGGCAAAAAACTCCGTTAAAGCTTTGTCGAGATTGTTGTACCACGCGAAAAACATTTCATTAACACCTCATTTAATATTTTACTATAAAACGGCCTTTTTTGCAAACGTATTTCAAGTTTTTTTCGTTTTTGGAAAAACCCCTTTTTCCTAAACATTTACCCCCACAATCCGTGAAAAAATTGGCGGATTATTTGCCAAAAAAGGTTTAGTTGTGATATAATGCCATGAAAGGAAAATCGCCATGGAAAAATACTTAATTACGATTGACTTAGACGGAACTTTAATGTACGATTTATCGAGTTATGACGAAGAAACTTTTGCTTATCTCAGACACCTGAAGAGTTTGGGACATAAAATTGTTATTGCCACAGGCAGGCCGCTGCGCTCCAGCTATTTTGTCTATCAGCTTTTGGGTCTCGATACCCCGATTATCAATTACAACGGTGCATACATCACAAACCCCGCCGACCCCGCTTACCCGGTTACGGATATCCGGATTCCCCGTCAGGAACTGTTCAATATTATCGAAGTGTTGCAGGACGGCTTAATCAACATTTTCTGCGAAATCCATGACGACATTTTTGTCCACGACTATAACCCGCAAATCCACGATTTTATCCACTTGGACGGGGGAAGAATGTTTGCGGGTGAATTGTCCAAAATCCTGACCGCCGATCCTCACGGTGCGCTTATTTTCGTCAAAGATTCCCATCTCAACCTGTTATACGAATATGTCGAACATAACCGGGGAAACAATATCGAAGCCCGCCATTGGAAAGTCAGCGGTTACGATATCGTGGAAATCTATCACCCGCAAGTCGATAAAAAAGAAGGGATGTTGCAGGCAGCCCGATTCTACAATATCAAACCCGAAAACATCATCGCCATCGGCGACGGCAACAACGATATCGGCATGGTTAAAGCTGCTTATCACGGCGTGGCCATGGGCAATGCCAGTCCGTTGGTGAAACAAGTAGCCAAGCATCTGACCGGACCAATCGAATCCCAAGGGGTTCTAAAGTTTCTGAAAAAATTCTTCGGTTCGATCGATCAAAAATAAATCATTATCCACAAAAGCAAAAAGAAGAATAATCTTTTTGCTTTTTTTGTTAAAAAAACCCTTCATGATATCAAACATGAAGGGTCAAAACCGGGGTAAAAAATTATTAGCTTTCCCGAACTTTGAAGAAGTTGGAAACTCTTTTATAAACCATCGAAGCGATAAAAGAAACTACTCCGGAAAGCATCGCATTAAAAGGTACAATGGCAATCAAAAGGTATTTGGTCATATAATTGCTTTCGGTAATGCCGGGGATTGTTTTAAGCATGCCGAGAATGGCATCAAAACCCAAAAGATCGATATAGAAAGGCAAAATAAACCACCAATTGGCAAGCGTTGCGACAACTACCCAGGCGATTGCGCCGAAAAGCAGGGCATATTGGCCGCCCTTTTTTGTATGCCATTTCCGGTAAATCAAGGAAGATGTCAACACCGTGGCAATGCCGATTACCAAATCGGCCATTTCGCCCACCCCGATGGTATGGGTCAGCGGCAATTTCAAAAGGGTGCGAATCACTACCATGATGACCCCTTCAATCGGGCCCAAAACAAACCCTCCGATGATTACCGGCAAATTGGACAACTGAAACTCCAAGAAATCCGGAAAAATCGGAATGATGACGGCAGCCGGAAACTTAAGCAAATAAAAAATAAAAGATAAGCTGGTCAAAATGCTGATTTCGGCAATTTTTAAGATTCGTTGTTTTTTCATAAAAACCTCCCAGAAAAAGAAAATGCACCTCTTCAAGGCGCACGGAAAATTGCCAAAGATAGCCTGTTGCCCCAAAAAGGCAAATAGCCAAAAAGCAACTATCTTCTCCCATCTAGACTTTAACTATCGGTTTTGGAATCGCACCAAATCATGCTTGCCAAAAAGGCACGCTCGCGGACTGTACCGCCGGTCGGGATTTTCACCCTGCCCTGAAGATTGTTTTGTTTCTATTTAATTCTTACATTAATATTGTACTCCATTTGCGATATTTTTGCAAGGAAAATTACCTATTTGTTTTTGTTGCCCGATTGCTTGTAAACATCCTGTTCTTTGGCAATTTCGTATTTCAAACTTTCTTCCAATTCCTTTTCCTTGGTGAAACCTCTTTCCAGGTTTCGCAATCCTTCATGAACTTTCTTCTTGCCTTTCAAAAAAATCACCCATTACATTTTATGGATGACTTTCGGTAATATGTTTATTTATTCAAAATAATAATCTTCGCTTTCGAGGTTTCCTTCCGATTCTTCCATCAGGGCTTTTATCTCCTGAAGGGTATATCCTTTGGCAAGCAGTTTTTGGATTATCTTTTGTTGGCTGTGTTCTTTTTGGGATATTTTTTGAAAATCAACTTTCAGGCGGTCTTGATGCAAGCTCTGCCACTTGACTTGGGCAAAACATTTGAGAACGAGATCCCCTTTAAAACCGTCCCGCAGACATTTTTGCAAAATCATTTCTTTTTGGCGCTTTACGGGATAAGTCTCGAGGCGCGGTTTTTCTTTTTCGATGATTTGCATAATCAATTCTTTTTGGACGTTTTCGGAAATACCTTCAATCACCTGGCTGATGATTTTCGAATCAACCCCTTTTTCCTGCAAACGGTATTTCAAATACAAAGGACCTTTCAGATTGCGCAGATAGTTGTCGACATAATTCATCGCATATTGCCTATCATCGATAAAATTGGCTTTTTTCAGCCTTTTTACGATAATTTCGATGGATTCGGCTGTCATATTGTGGGTGCGCAAATATTCGCGGATTTCGTGTTCGGTCCGAGCCTGATAGTTGATAAACGAGAGGGCCTTTTTGTAACCGACGATTTCGCCCGCTTCTTTTTCGATTTTGCGCCAGGTGGCAGAATCATACTCCTTATCTTTCAATATCCGATAAGAAACCAGCTGCTCTTCGTCAAGGAGGATTGCAGAAACTTTTCCCGCATCATCGCTACCTTCTTTTTCGGAATAATGGACCAAATAATCGCGTCCTTTCTTGACGATGCGCTCAATCCTAATCGCTGCTTTCGGACTCATAGGTGAAACCCTCCCCTCTTACTTCCGCGGCTTTATTGACATAGATAAAGGCACGGTCGTCGATTTCCTGAACCAAAGAACGAAGCTGATAATATTCTCTGGTGGTCAGGACGCAAATCAGCATAATCTTGTCATGGCCGCTGTAGCCACCCCGGGCATATACTTCGGTAACACCGCGGCCCAAGACTTCGAAAATCCGCTTTTTGATTTCTTCGGGTTTGCTGGTGATGATGTGAGCGGAACGGACATTGAAACCGCCGAAAATGATATTGTCAATAAAGTATCCGGAAATAAACATGAAAACGAGTCCATATAAGGCCGTTGCCAAACTCTGGAATTCGATGGCACCGTAAAGAATTACGATTCCGTCGATAATGATAATGCTTAAGGAGAGCGGAATCTTAAGATATTTAAGGAGAGCAAACTGAATGATATCGACTCCGCCAGTGGAAGCGCCGTATTTCATGGCAAGTCCCAGTCCGACACCCATCAACACCGCGGAAATCGTAATAATCAGGAAATAATCGTTTTCTTTGGACAAAGAAACCATTTCCGGCAAATGACGCATCGCAAGTTCGACAAGCCAGGCATAAACCGGAAACATGACAGAACCGTAAATGGTTTTCAGGAAAAAAGACTTTCCCAAAAGAATCAGCGACAGCATCAACAACAAAATATTGATAATCAAAACGATTAACGGCGTGGACACCTCAAACCAAAGGATGTGTTTGATGATAATACCGAGACCGCTGACGCCGCCGATAACCACATTGTATTTGTCAAGAAATAAAGCAAAAGAGAGTGCGGCCAAAAACACCCCCAAATTAATCATTAAAAATTCTTTTATTGATTGTTTATTGACGATGTTCTTAACCATAGCAACTCTCCTTGTCAATTATGATTTCTTTCCTTTTGACATCTTTTGAAGATAGGCATCAATGAAAATATCAAGGTCCCCATCCAATACATTGGTCGGATTCGTCGATTCGACATCGGTCCGATGATCTTTGACCAAAGAATACGGATGCAGGATATAACTGCGGATTTGGCTCCCGAAACTGTTTTCTTCGATGGCGCCGCTGATGGCTTTCAGTTTTTGGGCCTGTTGTTCTAGGTTTAACTGATAAAGTTTGGATTTCAGGATTTTCATGGCCCGTTCGCGGTTTTGAATTTGGCTCCGTTCGTTTTGGCAGGTAACCACTATGCCGGTCGGCAGGTGGGTAATGCGAACCGCCGAATCGGTCGTATTGACATGTTGGCCGCCCGCCCCGCTGGAACGGTAAGTATCGATTTTCAGTTCTTCGCTGTTGATGACAAAGTCAAAGCGTTCGTCGATTTCCGGAGTTACATGCACCGCCGCAAACGACGTATGTCTTCGGGCGTTGCTGTCGAAGGGCGAAATGCGTACCAAACGGTGAACGCCGTTTTCGCTTTTCAGTAACCCGAAAGCGTATTTGCCTTTGACTAGGAACGTTGCGCCTTTGATTCCGGCTTCCGAACCTTCCAAATAGTCAATCAGTTCAAACGACAACTTTCTTCTTTCGACAAATCTTTGATACATCCTTAGAAGCATCAAAGCCCAATCCTGGGATTCGGTTCCGCCCGCTCCGGGATGAATATCCACGATGGCGGGAAGATTGTCGTATTCGTCGCTCAACAAAAGTTCCGTCTCAAAATGGGCCAGTTTTTCCTTGGTATCCGCAATCAGTTTTTCGGCTTCCTGGAATAGTTCCGGATCTTCGAGTTCCAAAATCAGGTATAATTCTTCGTATGACTGATTGATTTCCCGGAAGGATTCCACCGTGTCTTTCAGATTATTGCATTCCTGAATGATACCGGAAGCTTTGGCGGCATCGTC
>Ga0116160_1004695_pt1 | contig 11221 bp, 11 predicted proteins | sample AD_JPNAS2_MetaG_FD_89879 | JGI IMG/M metagenome (GOLD analysis project Ga0116160, IMG submission 89879) | Active sludge microbial communities of municipal wastewater-treating anaerobic digesters from Japan - AD_JPNAS2_MetaG | ecosystem: Engineered > Bioreactor > Anaerobic > Digestate | place...
AGATTCTCAAAGTAAATGCGACCTTCCCCCATGGGGGAAGGGAAGGCACCCCGCCCGTCCCTCTCCGCCGCCCCCCGCCCCTCCCTGGAGCAACTAAATGCCACTGGTCGCATCAACCCCGTTCGGAAGAAGTGAATGCGACCACCCCAGTCGCATTTACTTTGCCAAGTGAGGCTGCCATGCGTGCCCGAAAAAGAACATTGCCGCAGAAGAACGGATTGGGGTATGCTTCAAAACATCAGGTTTCAAAAAGGGAGGATGAGGGATGAGCTTACTGCACCGACGCGCGTTTCTAAAAAGTTCCCTGCTGGCGACACTCGCCGCGCAGACGAAGGGGATGGCTGCCGAATCCCCGCAGACAGCCCCGAACAGCCCCGCCGTCTCCCCGATCCTGACCCCGCCGTCGCTGCAGATTCCGGCACCGACTTCGATGGGCATCGTTTGGGGTGTCACCACCCGCGCCACGGGTTTTGTGGATTGGGCCACGCGCCCTGATTTCTCGGATGCGCGCCGTGTGTTCGCGGGCAGCACCGGATTGCGGACTCTGGATGACGCGGCGCTCGGCGTCCGGTTGACGGGCCTTGCCCCGGATTCGGTCTACCACTACCGCACCGGAACCGTGCCCATCGACTTCCGCGGACCTTACAAGATCCTGCCCGGCGAGCCGGTCCTGAGTGATGCCTACTCTTTCCGGACGCCGGGGATGCGGTCACCCTCCTCGTTTGCAGTCATCAACGACACGCACGAGAACCACAAGGCCTTCGCGTTGCTGGCCGCTAAACTCGAAGAGTTGAATCCGGCCGTGACGGTCTGGAACGGCGATCTTTGCGACTGGCTGGATCAGATGCCCAAGATGCTCCAGACCCTGCTGAATCCCGGCAAGAGCGCGTTCGCCGTCAGCCGCCCCTTCCTGTTCACTCCGGGGAACCACGACTACCGCGGTTTGCTCGCGCGGGAGCTGCCGCGGCTTCTCCTGACACGCGAGCCCACCGAACGCGCGAGCGCGTACTGGACTTTGGAACGCAATTACGCCTACCGCCAAGGCGAGATCGCCCTGATCGGTCTCGACACCGGCGAGGACAAACCGGACGGACACCCCGCCTGGGGGCAGCTCGCCCAGTTCACGCCCTACCGCGAGCTTCAGGCCAAGTGGCTGGCCGACACGCTGGAGCGTCCCGAAATAAAAAGCGCGCCCTATCTGGTGGCCTTTTGCCACATCCCGCTGTTCGATGACTCGCCGAAGGCCAACCCCGGCGACCGCCTTGACGGCTGGGCCTCGTGGCAACGCCACTGCCACGACCTGTGGTCCCCGCTCTTTGAGCGATACGGCCTCCAACTGGTGATCACGGCCCACACGCACCGGTTCCGCTTCGACGCGCCGACCGCCAAACGTTCCTGGGCGCATATGGTGGGAGGCGCGGGTTGCGATGTGCCGCCCAAAGGACAGCTCACGGTCCTTGAGGGACGCGTCATCGGAGATCGCCTGAAACTCACCGCGCACAATCTGACCGACGGCTCCACGCTCGGGGAGCACACCTTTGCCCCGCGTCAGGTCTGAGACGCCTCCGATCCGACGGATCCGCCGTTGCAGGTTGAACGCTGCCGTTCGAGAAACACCGCCAGGGCCTTATCATAGACCTGCGTCTGATCGCAGAACCAGTTGACCAACCATTTGGTCAGATAAAACAGCCGCTCCTCCGGGGACACGGCCTTTGGATCGTCGGCGCAGAGCCGATCCGTCTCACTGCGGAACTCGTCATGTTTGCGCACATGCCCCTCGTACCCCGGATAGGCGACGGAACGCATGAGGGCCTCTTCCGCATCGAAATGCTCGATGGCGTAAGCCACCGCTCCGGCGACCGCCTCATTGACCGCCGCCCGGCTGACGGAGGGCTGTTCGGTCAGGGTGAAGAGTTGGTCGAGCCACTCCAGATACTGCTCGTGCTGCCTGTCGATCAGCGGCACACCGATACGAAACAGATGGCGGTAAATCTTCAGTCGCTCCGTCGTTTCCACACGCACCCCCTTCCCCTCACAGCGCCTCATGTTTTGCCCGGATATTCTCGGCGAGCGCATCCAGCGCCGCAAAGGTGTCGGCCTGCGGCAGTCCTTTGCACATCAGCGTGCCGAGCATCTCGACTTTGAGGTTGGGGATCAGGGCCGAAACCTGCTCGACCGCTTTGGTGCCCCATCCGTAAGAACCGATGATCGCAGCGTATTTGACCTTGGGCCGCAGCGCGTTGGCCAGATGCACGGCCGCGAACACATGCGGATGCGGTCCGACATGCACGGTCGGTGTGCCGACCACCAGAGTGGCGGCATCCACCAGAGACATGGCCAGTTTACCGGTGTCGGTGGTGGAGAGTTCGAAAGGCTGCACCCCCACCCCCCGCGCGGTCAGGGCCGCCACAAGATGATCCACCATCATCTCGGTACTGCCGTGCATGGACATGTAGGGGATCACCACCTGATTCGCGACGCGGTCGGAGCTCCAGTCCTCATACGCCGACAACATGATTTCCGGATGGTCATGCAGCGGTCCGTGGCTGGGCGCGATCAGCCCCACATCCAGTTCCCGCACTTTTTTCATGTTGTTACGGATCATCGACCGGAACGGCATCATGATTTCAGCGTAGTAGCGTTTCGCCGCCTCGCAGACATACGGGTCCGTGCCAGAGCAGAGCGCCGAGGTCGCCAGATGCGAGCCGAAGAAATCGCAGGAGAAAAGAATCCGGTCCTCAGGCAGATAGGTGCACATCGTCTCCGGCCAGTGGACCCACGGGGTATGGATGAACCGCAACGTCTTCCCGCCCAGCGGCAGGGTTTCGTTGTCCTCCACCGTCCGGATGCGCTCCGGCGCGATTGCCAGATGATCCGTCAGCAACGGCTTGGCCTTGGGTGTGCAGAGCACGATAGCCTCGGGGTATTTCGCCAGCACGGCGGGAATCGCGCCGGAGTGGTCCTGTTCAACGTGGTGCGCGACCAGATAATCCAGGCGCGGCACGTCCGCCAACTGCGCGAGGAGCACATGCGACACGGCCGGGTCCACCGCATCGAACAGCACGGTCTTTTCGCTGCCGCGGACCAGATAGGCATTATAGCTGGTGCCGTCCGGTAAAGGGATCAGCGCGTCGAACAGACGCCGATTCCAATCGACACACCCCATCCACTGAACACCTTTACAGATTTCTCTCGCCTTCATTGCTCTCTCCCTCTCGGGCGCGACCCGGCCGCACAAACCTCGCCGGGCGCCGTCCGAATGACCTTGTGCCCGTGTATGATGATGGATTCGGTTGGCACTGTCAATCCGCGGTGCGTCGGAGGTTTCTCATCGACGGCTTGCAATTGGGGTCGGATTTATGCAACGATTGAACGGATGCGAAACACGGCAAGGCTCGCCGTGTCGCACTTCATCAAAAAGGAGTTATGAACATGAAGAAATTACTCGCCCTTGCTGTGTTGTGCGTCAGCTCTGCCATGCTGACCGGCTGTGTGTTTCCCATGAAGGGTGCCACTACCGCAGCGCTCACGCTGGAGCACACCGTTTCCGACCCGATTGTGGACAACAGCGTCCGCGCCATCAAGCGCGGTGAGTCCTACGGCGGCGGCATCCTGTTCTTCAGCACCGGCGACAACTCGATCGACACGGCGATGCGGAACGGAGGGATCACCAAGGTCCATCACGTGAACTACAAAGTGATGAACATCCTGTATCTCTACAACGAGACCGTCACCATCGTGTACGGCGAATAACCGTGCCGCCGGGCATCAGGACCCCTTTCTTCGGAAACCGGGCTCCTGATGCCCGCCCGTATCGCTATGTCCGCGCCGCCGGATTTGCCTGCGGCGTTTTGGAGTCCTGCGCATGGATCCGTTTGACCCGTTGACCGCCCTGTCGCCGCTGGACGGGCGCTACGCCTCGAAACTGGAGAAGCTTCGCCCCATCTTTTCCGAAACCGGCTTGATCCGCCGCCGCGTCAGCGTCGAGATCGCCTGGCTGGAGGCGCTGTGCGATGCCCCCGGCATTCCGGAGGCACTCCCCCTGTCCGACGGGGAGCGCGCCGCGTTACGCGAAATCGCGGACAAGTTCAGCTTGGAGGACGCGCGCCGCGTCAAAGCCATCGAGGCGATCACCAACCATGACGTCAAAGCGGTCGAGTACTTCATCAAGGAACGGCTCGCCGGCACCACGCTCGCGTCACGCGGCGAGTTCGTCCATTTCGCCTGCACCTCGGAAGACATCAACAATCTCGCGCACGCGCTGATGCTGCGGGACGGGTTGCGCGTGTTGCGCACCGCCCAAGAGCGCCTGACCGACGCGCTGGCCGCCTTCGCCCGGGAAACGCGCGATGCCGCCATGCTGGCGCGCACCCACGGCCAGCCTGCCTCGCCCACCACGCTGGGGAAAGAACTCGCGGTCTTTGTCCTCCGCCTCCGCCGACAGGCCACGCAACTCGACGCGGTCATCCTGCCGGCCAAACTGAACGGCGCGGTCGGAAATTATAACGCCCACCTTGCCGCTTATCCGGATGTGGACTGGCCCGCCCTGGCCCGCTCGGTCATCGAAGGCCGCTTCGGTCTGCGCCAGAATCCGCTCACGATCCAGATCGAGCCGCATGACGGCATGGCCGAGTTGTTCGACGCGCTCGCGCGCTGGAACACCGTGCTGCTGGATCTCAACCGCGACATCTGGGCCTACATCTCGCTCGGTTACCTCGGGCAGAAGACCGTGAAGGGAGAGGTCGGCTCTTCAACCATGCCGCACAAGGTCAACCCCATCGATTTCGAGAACAGCGAGGGCAACCTCGGCCTGGCCAACGCCGTGCTGGAGCACATGGCCCGCAAACTGCCGGTCTCGCGCTTGCAACGCGATCTGACCGACTCGACCGTACTGCGCAATATGGGCGTGGGCTTCGGTTACGCGCTGACGGCCTATCAGGCCACGCTCAAAGGGCTCGGCAAGATCACGCTCAACGCCGAACGGCTGGCCGCGGATTTGGATGAGGCCTGGGAAGTGCTGGCCGAGCCGGTCCAGACCGTCATGCGCAAACTCGGCCAGACGAACCCCTATGAGCAACTCAAAGAACTGACGCGCGGCAAACAGATCTCCGCCGAGTCGATGCGCGGGTTCATCGAAACACTCGACCTCCCGGAAGAGGACAAACGGCGTCTGCTCGCGCTCACGCCAGCCACCTACACCGGAATCGCGTCGAAGCTCGTCGACGCGATCCAGATCTGATGCGCGGGGGCAACAAAGCGTCCCGCGGAAAACGTGCGAACAAATGAATATGGAATTTCTCCCCTCCGTCAGTCCGGAAGTTTTCACATGGGTTGTGGTGCCGCTGTTGATTTTTGTGGCGCGCATCCTGGATGTCAGTATCGGAACCTTGCGCGTGATCTTCGTCTCGAAGGGCTACCGCCTCTATGCGCCGATTCTCGGATTCTTCGAGGTGGTGATCTGGCTGCTGGCGATCCGCCAGATCATGAATCATGTGGACAACGTCCTGTGCTATCTCGCCTATGGGTTGGGGTTCGCGGTCGGCAACTACATCGGGATTGGCCTCGATGAGCGCCTGTCGCTCGGCACGGTGCTGGTCCGCATCGTTCCGCGCTATGACACCACGGAACTGATCGACCATCTGCGCCGCATGGGTTTCGGCGCCTCGCTGGTCGATATCGAGGGCATGTCCGGTAAACTCAAGATGATCTTCGCCATCGTGAAGCGTAAGGATCTGACCGCACTGCTGGCGATCATCCAAGAGCACAATCCTCAGGCGTTCGTCACCATCGAGGACGTCAAAACCGCCAAAGAAGGCTATTTCAGACCGCCGCAGGCGAAACGCGCCGCGCCGTTGTCGTGGCTAAACGCCTTGTGCAACCGCAAGTGACCCCGCAGGGTCTGCTTTAAAAATCAAGGCGCGACCGGATAAGTCCACGCGCCGCGGTACGGCCGCCGCAACAGCGCATCGGCCGCTGCCTCGCCAGTGGTTTCTTTCGCACCGTCCCACGACACGCTCCGACCGTGTTTCATGGCGAGGTTGCCGAGCAGGCACATTGTTGTGGCCTGATGTCCGCTCTCGATATCGCAGAGCGGTTTGCGCCCCGTGCGGATGGCATCCAGAAAATCCGCGAACAGCTCGCGGAGGTTCTGACCGTCCGGCTCGTTGAGTTGCGCGTCCTCGTGCAGCACGGGCTCTTTGCGGTTCGACGGATAGAAGGTCCAGCCCTGTTGCCATCCGAGATGCAAGACCCCCTTTTGGCCGTGAAAGTAAACCCCCACATTCTCGCCCCGCTCGTGCGGATTCCCCGCGAAAAGACGATGCTCCCACGTCACGGTCGGACCGTCCGCGAAGGCCCAGGTCACGACCTGCATGTCGGGCGCGTCCGTGGTCTGCTCCTCTTGGGTCAGAATCGCGGGACCGCGAATCGGACGCCCGCCGACCGAGTGACAGGTGTTCGGATATCGCAACCCGGTGATCCAGAGCACCTGATCCAGCCAGTGGATGCCCCAATCGCCGAGCTGGCCGTTGGCGTAATCCATGAAATGCCGGAACCCGCGCGGGTGGATACCGCTGCTCCAAGGGTTTTTGAGGTCGCCGCAGAAAGGGCGTAACGGCGCGGGACCGCACCAGAAATCCCAGTCCAATCCCCGGGGCGGCTCGATGTTGCGCTTTGGCTTCTCGGGTCCGCCGGAATAGGTGACGAAACAACGGATGAATCCGATCGGCCCGAGTTTTCCGGAACGGATGAATTCGCGCGCGCTTTGGTTATGCGGCGAGGCGCGGCGGTGGGTGCCGACCTGCACGACCCGCCCGTACCGCGCGGCGGCGGCGACCATGGCACGGCCCTCGAGGATTGTGTGGCAGATCGGTTTCTCCACATAGACATGTGCGCCTTGGCGGCACGCCTCGATCATGGGCAGCGCGTGCCAATGGTCGGGTGTGGCAATCAGGGCGATATCCGGTTTCTCGGTCGCCAGACACTCGCGGAAATCCTTATAGCCTTTCGGACGGCTCACGCCCCGTTTCGCCAACGCCTCGCCGCACAGCGCCAGCATGCGCTCATCCACATCGCAGAGCGCGGCGAGATCACAAACCCCGCTGTCGAGTGCCGTATGGAGCAGATTCGTGCCCCACCATCCCGCGCCGATCAGCACAACGCGAAAACGCCGCGCCGCTTGGCCCCGCGCCAGATACGGAGCGCTCTGGGCCGCCAGAATCGCGGCCAGCGAGGTCTGCGAAAAACTTCTGCGAGTCAGCTTCATGACGGTCCTCCCCCCTGTCTACTCACACCCCAAAGTCGTGCTGAAGATGGCATGGCACGCCCAGTTCCGCAGGCAGATCCCGAACTTCCCCAACGGTTTCGCTTCCGGCGTTACACTGACGCGCCAGATACGCGCACAACGCCTTTTCTTTAGCGGTAAGGCTGCGTCCACGCTACCTGCACATCGGGGTGGAAATGGCGCTTGTACCCACTGGGGACACTGGACTCGATCTTGGCGCGGACGTACAGATCGTCCGGGGCCATGCGATACGAAGCCGTCGTGCCCTCAACCTGACTGACGGTTTGCCCGATATCGGCAGAGTATATCGGCAACGTGCGCGCACCGCGGCCTTTCACTGCGGGGGCCTCCACGGTCCGCACACTCGGATCGAACCCCTTTCGGGTAGTGATGAAACGGATGCGGTAGGTCACGCCCGGCTCCGGACGAACCCGAACACGCAACGTGCGGTTGGCAGGGCGGAAATCCACATCTTCCAGCGTCACGCCGGTGGAGGTGTAAAAGTCGCCCGCATGCATCGCGCCAAAGAGCGCCTCGGGTGTCAGTGCCGCGCTACGGACCATAACCCAGGCGTCCGCCAGACGCTGTTCCGGCGTACGGTTCAGATAGTAGTGGGTATCGTCGGAACCCACGCCGTAAAGCAGCGGTGCGCCGTCGCGCGCCCGGAACGCGTTGACCGCATCCCAGAACGAGTCGTTGGTCAACCCCGGCGCGTCCGGATGCGGCGCAAAGGCGGAACCGCCGTTGCAGACTTCGAAGAAACGCACCGCCGGATTGTCGATCAGGTGCTGGGGCATGATATCCCAATAGATCCACTGCGGGTGATTGAGCATCAACATGTAGGGCCGCTTCTCTTTTGCAGCCAACTGCGCGACCTGTTCCGTACTCGTGCGGATCACATTCCGCACCTCCGTCCGTTCCGCATCCACACGCCTGTTCAGCGGACCGCCCTTAACGCTGGGGATCACGTCGGGAAGGTTCACGTAATTCATATGCACCTGGATCCCGCGGTCTGACAGGTGCTGTGTGATCTCCACCGCAGGCATCAGCAGGAACCGGCCCGGCTCCCCGAACCGCCGCACCATCTCGTCGTGGGTCTTGAGCCGTACCCAGGTCTTCCCGTTCTCCTGGCGCGTCTCGACCTCACTCCCGAACTCCTTTACGTACGCGTCATAGAGAGTCCGGGTTACCACCGGCGGCCACCCTTTTCCCTTGTCCTCGACCGAACGCCAGACGTTGCGGTCCTCCGCGAACACATTGTGGTCGCTGACGCTGATGAAATCGTATCCGAGCTGCTTGTACAGGGCAATCGCCTGTTCCGGAAAGGCCCGGCCGTCAGACCAATAGGTGTGCATGTGCAGGTTTCCGCGGAACCACCGCGCCGCACCGCCTTTCACCGCGCGGCTGCCACCGGGCGAACGGCAACCGGCCAGAATCGCCGCTCCTCCGAGCCCCATTACCCGCAACGCCTCCCGGCGCGTGAACATCTGTCGCATCATGTCCTCCTCGAATTAACTCTTACGGGGCGAGTATAACGCAGATCGCCCCCCCGGACAAGGCGGTCGTTGCGTCAGGGCTCGGAGAGTTATTCCTCAACCGTGCCGTGGCGAATGCCTTGGGGCAGCTCAGCAGAAATCGCGCTCAGCGCATAACCGGGCATCAGGCTCAACAAAAGAAGACGGTGCCTCATTTGACCTCCTTGACCATTCCCTTCAAATTGGATAGCGGAACATTACGTCGAGCCGCTGCCGCGGGCGGAGTAGGAGTCCTTGCCGCGCGAAACCACCTGACCCTCGGGACCAAGCGCGGCGCGCGAAGATCCGCAGGCAGCCAGCACCTGGTCCGTGGTTTTAAAGTGGCATTTACAGGTTTTCAGAAGCACCTCGGGGCCTTCTTTCTTCACCAGCTCGATGGCAGAGGTCTTGACCTGCTCGGACGCGCCCTTGTGCACCTGAATGCCGTACGTCTCCCCCAACCTTCTGAGTCCCCGCAAAAAGGCCTCGCGCGCCAGCACCGACGCCGCCGCGACCGCAATATCCGACTCGGCCTTGTGGCGTTGCTCCAGTTTGATTTTGCGCCCTTTTTTCATCAGCGCGCGCTCGATCACCTGTTTCGCACCGAACTGGTCCGCCACAGCACGCGGACACTCCGGCACGGCCTCCAGCAGGTTTTCGATGCAACGCGCGTGAGCCCAAGCCAGTAGCGAGTTGACGTTGCGGATCTTGGCGTAGAGCCGGTTGTAGGCCTCGGGACCGATCGATACCATCGCGAACCGTTTCGGGCCGAGCAGCTGCCGCGTTTTGTTCCCGATGAAAAAGACCGCCTTGTCCGTAAGCTGTTTGCAGTCTTTGACGCCGAGTTCCTGCATGGCGTGGGCGAGATCGGGATCCACAAACACCGCGCACACCACGAGCGGACCGAAGAAGTCGCCTTTGCCGCTCTCGTCGATGCCCATATGCGGGGCCACGAGGTCCGGATTCAGAATCTCCTCATACCCCACGGTTGCGCACTGCAGCACGTTGGGCTCCAGAAAAAAGAGGACGAAATCCTCCGCGCCCTTCCCCTGTATCAGGCACTTGCCGCTTTTATACAGATTCACCACGCAATCCTGCGCCTCGACCGCAATGATCGTGTGCGGCACCGTCTTGGGCCGGTAGTTGCCCATCCGAAGCATGATCTGGAGTGCCTGCTGCTGCTCTTCGTTGAGCGTGAACGTGAATGAATTCTTTTTTTCCATCGCACCGACATTAGATCAAAATCCCCTTTGCCTCACAAGGTGGATTGGTGGCGATGACGGTTCCGGATGTTAGCCCGCCGCCCGCGCTTCGCACGGGAATGGAAATGAGGATAACTTTGATGTAAGTTATAGGCAAGGTGGTTTTCAAAACCGGGCTGTGGGAGTTGGCGGGGTTGGTTTTTGCGCGGGCGGTCATGCCGGTCTCGCTGTGCGTCTCGTGCCCGTTGCGCCACGACACGAGCCGGGCGATGCCGCCGTTGCCCCCGCCGAGGTCCGGGGGCACGCCGTTTTTCGCGAAGAACGGCGGGCGCCTGTCCTGCCAAACCTGGTGGAGGCGTCCGATCTTCCCCTTGGCCTCGGGGGAGTTGGCGTAGATGAAGGAGACACCGTAGAAGGCGGGGCGGTTCTTGAGTTTCGTGGTGCCGTCCTCAAGCGGGGACTTGAAGAGCGCCGCGTGGACGACGTAGATCCGGAGCGGCATGCCGTAAGCCTCGAAAGCGTTTTTGAGGCTTGTGTTCCATCCGCCGACAGGTATAAAGTGTTCCCGACGCTGGAGTGCGGCGTTGCCTGTCCTTGGTGAGGACGGGACGGCCACATGAAACGAAGACCGGAGAATGCGAAGAGAACCGAACCCCATAAACTGATTTGATTTTGCGCTTTCGCGCAGAACGCTTCGAACGAAACCGTCAATTTCAACCAAGAAGCGGATGCACGGGGACGCGCCCGATCGGGCGCGGCCTCGTCTCCGGGCTTCTTGGTGGGTCCTGACGGTACCTCGTTCGAGGCACGGAACGGGGTCCGCGCCTTTTATATGAGGGAAGGGGACGGCAATGGAGAGCGGCGGAACAAATAACAGCAGCGGAAAAAAGAGCCTTGTGTTTTTTATCGCGGCGGCGTGCGCGTCCGCGGGAGTCATCCTCGCATCAAGGCATGCGCTGGCGCGGGAGGGCGCGGAACCGGCGGACGCGCCCGCCTCCCGCCCCGCTTCCGCGTGCAGGACGCCCGCCACGCCGCTGGAGATGGCGCTGATGCTGGAGCGCGAGCTGGCGCGGGGCGCGGGGGCGCTCATGCCGGACCCGGAGCGGCGGGTCAGGCTGGACGGCGGCGTCATCCCGCTGGACGCCGCGTCCGGAGGCTTCCCCGCCGAATTCCTCGCGGGGCTCGCGCCGGAGGAGGCCAACGGCGTCGGGGCGTGGCGCGCG
>Ga0116160_1004697_pt1 | contig 11221 bp, 3 predicted proteins | sample AD_JPNAS2_MetaG_FD_89879 | JGI IMG/M metagenome (GOLD analysis project Ga0116160, IMG submission 89879) | Active sludge microbial communities of municipal wastewater-treating anaerobic digesters from Japan - AD_JPNAS2_MetaG | ecosystem: Engineered > Bioreactor > Anaerobic > Digestate | place...
TCTGGATAATCAGCTTTTTTTAGTTCACTCTTTATTTCTTCTCTTTTCTTACGGTCTTCTGCTCTTAGCTCCTTTTTTTTCCTTAAGTACTTGGCGGAAAACATTCTATGTCTTATTTGCTTCAGCTCGTTTTCAAGATCTTTAATTTGATACAAATCATATATGGTAATTTGCTCTTTTGGCTTTTCCAACTTGATCAAGCTATTAGCAGCTACAAATTTTGTTTCCAGGTTGGGCAGGGCTTTTAGTCCAAAATTATCTTCTTTATTTTCATTTGCCTTTTGATCAACAATCAGAGAGATGAAAAAGCGTAGTTTACTGATCTGGATAGCTATTGGTTGGATATCGACGCCATAGATACAGTTTTCAATCAAATAGAGTTTACGTCCATAGTCCATTCCTTTATTTTGAAAAGAGGTTTCGATAGCCTTGATAGCCTCTTCTCTGTACTCTGCAACTTCTATACTCTCAGTTTTCTTAATCTGTCTTTCTTTCCAGCGTTTATTATCGGGGTCAAGCTTTTGCAAGAGGTGTACCTGTTTATGCAGTATACCCATGGGAAAGGCGCCTGAACCACAAGCAGGGTCGAGGATCTTACAATTATCAATTGCCTTAATTAAGACCTCAACCTGGTTTTGGTCGAAGAGATGCTCTTTCTCATTATAGCTAATCAAGAAATCAATTCCTACTTCTGCATCCTCTTCTTTCATCTTTGCCTCTTTGACCAAGCTCTGGATGAGATAAGCCTTTAAAGACTCATCTACCATAAAATTCACAACTTCTCTCGGTGTATAAAAGCTGCCTGTCTTCTTACGTGCTGTTTCTTTTGTATCGGGATTATAGGTTGCCAAGAGGTTTTCAAAGACACGTCCCAAGAGTTCTGGATCGAGGGCAATATCTTCTTCTATAGGCGTATTCTCTTCAATGGTAAACTTAAAATTATTAAAGATATTAATTAAACCGTGTACCTTAACTTTATTCTTTTTTGTGTCATAAAGGTCATCAGCAAGGTTTGCCGTCTCTTCAGCTGAGAAGAAGAGATAATCAGGCACTGAAATTACATTATCATTACGGTCGGAAAAGCCATCTATCTTAACTTTAACAATGCCCCCCTGAGGACCTCTCTGTGTATCATCCAGATAGTCCAAGCACTCAAAGAGTCCACCGTTTAAGAAAGGCACATTATCATCAAGCCATTGAGCAAAAGCATCTGGTTCTTTGAAAGTGTCTTTATAGCGCATCAAATTATCAGCGCCCATATTTTGATCTTTTTTTCTAAATGCACGTTTGCCTACTTCTTGATTGAGTGTAGCAAAGAAGAGGTTTTGCAGAATAGACTTATAATAGATACTCTGCTGTTCGTGAGGCTCTCGCTCACTATCTTTCTTTGTTTCTATCTCTTGCTTGAGTATCATATTTAAGTGATCTAATTCGAATAACTCGCGGGGCACTAAATCTCTCTCTTTGATAAACCAGACAAATAAGAGACGGGTGAGCATTCTAATCAGATTCATTTCATTTTGCTCTTTAGCTTTATCATCACCTTTTTGAGTGCCATTAGGGAATCTAACTTCATTGATCGCCCAGAAATACCAGTTGGATAGCTCGGTGTAGAATTTCTTATTTAGTTCTTGAATATCGAGTACTTTCTCCCAAGCTTTCTGCAAATCGTCAAAGTTTTCTATCTTTTTTTTCTCTTCTGTACTTAGCTCAGCGAGCGATAAGCTTAACAATATATCGAGATGTGCTCTGTGTGGAGAGGCGATAGAGATGTCTTTAATCATCGTGATTTTCAATATAACATCTTTATTATCATCGTTTTTATTCTTTCTTTTATCCATCACAGATAGTGTCAGTAAATCATTATATTTGAAGAGAATCAAGACTGGCATTTTATAAACTTTATTGATCTCACGGCTAATCTGTGCTATTTTGGTACGTGAATACTCATGTCCTTTAAGTTCTACGCACATGAAGAGAAAACTATGTTTCACTTTATGCTCAAATACGTATGGTTTAATACCATTTAGCTCAGCACTTGTAATCTGAAATAAGAGGTTTATTGACAGCCACTCATCCACCAATGCTTTGTCTTCTTTAAAACTTGAGGTATCATTAGATCGTTTAAAGCCCTCAAAGTTTGCATAATTATCTATAAGCACTCTTTCTGATTCATAGCCTAAAATCTTGAATAGTTCTCTTGCTGCTGCGAGCATTGGTTTGCTTGTAAATGCTTGGATAGCCGTTTTGATCTTATTTCTCATAATTTCCTCTTTACTTGATTATTAGCCAGGTGATTAGTTCAAAGTCTTTTGACTCATTTAATTGATTTTCTATCAAGGGCAGTATAAAGTCTCTTGAATCATTTAAACTCGTCTTATTCTTATCCTGGTAGAGATTTATTATATTAGTGATAGATTTTTTTAATAGTTCTGATTGCTTGTCTATTTTAGTTCCATTATCTGTCTCTTGGTCAAATATTTGGCAAAGTTCTTCGATAGGCTTTTCTATTTCCGAGCAGAGCAGTTTGTATATTCTCAAGATCTGTTTTGCATTGGCATAATTAAATCTCACAGTGCCATCATCACGCACATAAACCAAATAATAAGGGCTGAATGGGTTTTGCTTTTTATTTTCTTCGTCATCACTAATCTGTCTTAAGCAAAAGATAATACCTGGTTTAATGATACTCTTTTCTGCTTGTTCAAATACTCTCCCTTGCGCCAGTGAAGCATATTCACCGCCAGGTGCAGGCGCTATTGCATACAGTCCTAAAGGCGTAGCAGCGAGGTAGTCTCGATAATTGCTATCCAACCCGCTCAGGTCGAGTTTCAGCCCCTCAGTGCTCAAATCAACAAGAGATAGCGAGTCGTCGAGATCATCGATATCCAGTATCTCGTCTTTCAGTTTTCGCAATTGATCATTACGAGGATTATTAATATTTGAACAATCTTCATCAGGATCAAAGATATTATCATCAGCCGTGGCTGTTGCATCAACAAGGGCAGAGCGTGCTCTCACTCTCTCTTCAAGATTAAGATACTTTTCGATATCTTCTCCTGGCCAGAAGTTTACCATTTTTATTGTTTCATTTTCGCTGCTCAAGCGATCGATACGACCAAAACGCTGTATTACTCTGACTGGATTCCAGTGAATATCATAGTTTACCACATAATCACAGTCCTGCAAGTTTTGTCCTTCACCGATACAGTCAGTAGCGATCAAGATATCTATTTCACCATCTTTATCTGTTGAATTGGAATCGCCTCTTTTTTTCGCTTTAGGGGCAAAATTCGTGAGTATATTGTCATAGTCATTTCTGCCAAACATTGTCATATTCTTAGTACCAGTTATCATGGCAACATTGAGTTTTAGCTCGTCTTTTGCCCAATCTTTAATATTTTCATAGAGATAATTCACAGTATCGGCAAAGGCAGAAAAGATAAGCACTTTTTTGTTATCTTTATTAAAAGGATTATTGACTTTCTCAGATATCAATTCTTTGAGACGGATCAGCTTTGCATCGCGGTCTGGTGTAACACTTTCAGCTATATCTAAGAGAACACGCATTGCCCGTTTATCTTCTCTCAACTCAATTAACCACTCATCAGTTTTTAGGTCGCAGAGTTTGAATTCAAGTTTTTTACCGACTTCCCAATCATCAGATTCACCTTCAAGTTCATCCATTTCATCCTCATCAGGTAGAATAGACTCAATAATATTTTCATCTTTAAATGGATTATCTTTAGCTTGAAATTTGGTGATTTTCTTTTCGCGTTTCTCTATCTTATCAATAGTCCTCTTGATAGAGATAGCAAAGGAGTTAATTGAACTTTCCAAGCGCTTTAAATAATTCGTTATCATTATCCCAATCAAGTTAAACTCGCTTTGATATTGAGATGTGTAATCATTGTCTTTGTCAAAGTAAACATTTTTCTTGTCTTCATAAAGGTATTTAGAAGGGTTGTAAATAGAGAGTTTATTAGCGAGGATTTGCGTAAAAATATCATTATAACTGAGTGTCGTATTCACGAAATCTATTTGTGAAGATATATCAACAGGCTTTTCTCTTTTGGAAAAATTAATTCTCGGATGAGCTTCATAAAACTCTTTTACCTGCTTGCGTGAACGCGCAATAGTTAACATATCAAGTAATTTGTAAAATGAAGCATCGAATCTCTCCATCAAGGCATGTTTACTTTTTACGGGTTTTTCATTTAACCATTCTTTTACTTGTTTATCAGCTTGATTAATAGTTTGAGAGATGCTTTTAATATTTTCTTTTTCAGACAGAGCTTTGTCATTGCCTTGCGTAATCAAGCTAATCTGATTTCTCAAGTCGGACAGTCTATTATTTACTGGTGTGGCAGAGAGCATAAGCACTTTGGTATTATAGCCACCCTTGAGAATCTTGTCTAAAAGCCACTTAGCACGGTTCTTCTTGCCATCCCTTTCTATTGGATTGCCACGGAAATTATGCGATTCATCAATGACAACGAGGTCAAATGCACCCCAATCAAAGTTTTCTAACAAGATTCCATTTGCGCTTGAGACGCCGCTTTCTCTACCCATATCTGTATGGAAGAGCACTGTATATCTAAATGCGTCATCTTTAAGAGGATTGAGTCCATTGTTTTGACTGGCTTGGTAAATTGTCCAGTTTCCCGACAGTTTTTTGGGACAGAGCACCAAGACTTTAGCATTCTGTAATTCAAAATGCTTGATCACAGCGAGTGCTTCATAAGTCTTACCGAGACCGACACTATCGGCAAGAATGCAACCACCATAGTTATTTATTTTATTAATCGCCCCTTTCACACCATCCTTTTGATAATGTAAGAGTTCTTTCCAAATCACACTGTCATAAAGATGAGAGCTCTCAGGCAGGATTTGTTCGTCTAATTGACCTTCAAACATATGATACAGCGTCTTTAAATAGATAAAGCGTGGGCTATTATCTCTTGTCAATCGCTCGATATATTTCAAAACTTCTTTTTTAACATCAACAACTGTCTTTTCATCACTATTCCAGATCTCGTCAAACCAGGCTTTCAAGTCCATGCGATCGCGATCATTGTCAACAATAACATTTAATTCAATATTCTTCGAGCCACCAAGACCAAGACCATTGACAGTAAAGTTCGAACTACCAACAATAGCCTGCTCTACCCCACCTTTCTCTTTCACGTGATACATCTTGCCATGTAAAAAGTTAGGCTTGACCATGGACTTTATCTGGACTTTACTCTTTTTCATCCAAGCGGCACAGTCCTTGGCAACCTTCCTCTGATACAGAGTATCTTCGGGTGAGATGACCAGTCTTTCATCTGCAATTGAGTATTTACGGTAAATCGCCTTTTTTGGATCTACTGACTTAAGAAATGTAGGCTCACCAAAGAGAAATTTCAAGTCATTGACTTGCGCCAGTTTGTCCTTTATCTGCTCATACGCATAAATGGTAAAATACGCTGAAACAATGGAGACATCAGCCCCCTCTACCAGCTTCTCCTTCAAAAAATCTCCAACACAACCACGATTGTAATTATCACGTAAATTACTGTCAGCCATAAACACCCCACACACACATGATTTTTATGCCAATGTAGTTTATGTGTTAAATGTTGTCAATCTTTATTTTTTCATTAGCAACGCACTTTTAACAACACACGGCGACAAAAGACAAACTGTTCCATGGTACACAAACACTAATTTTACATTTCTTTTTTTAACAACACACTACAACACACTACAACACACTACAACACACTTAGGTTTAAAGTCTTTGACAAACTGTTCCATGGTACACAAACACTAATTTTACATTTTTTTTTAACAACACACCTTTTGGTCCTCGCTTCGTTTAATGTAGGGGCGAGCTGCGCTCGTCAGCAAGGAATAATGTAGGGGCGAGCTTTGCTCGTCAGAAAGAAATAATGTAGGGGCGAGCTGCGCTCGTCAGCAAGGAATAATGTAGGGGCGAGCTGTGCTCGTCCGGATTTACGACGCAGTCGCCCGTCTCACCTCGCTGCTGGTTATGTTTAAAAAAATCGTATTTTTTTAAACGTAACCACAACTATCCTTGGTTGTGCAGCGAAGCGATGTATGCGACTGCGTCAGGGGGCTGACGAGCACAGCTCGCCCCTACATTAGGATACAAAAAAAGGCAGTCCTAAGACTGCCTTTTCTTATAAGTTTGATTATTTAGTTAGAATTTAACTTGTAAGAGTGAGCTGATTTCGTAAACAGGATCAAGGTCATCACCGTAGAAATCACCAGGCATTACATATGCACCAACTAATTTAAACATGTAGTTGTCGTGTAATTTGTAGTTAATTCCTAAGTCAATTTCTGTACCCATTGCTGTTTCGCCTGCATAGTTTTCTTCAATTGAATTGATCATACCAGCAGCAAATTTCACATCAAATCTTGGGTTAACTGGATATGTGTAATTTAATACAACACTCATTAAACCAAGTCCACTGTTTGTTGGATCAAATGTTCCAACACCGTCATGGATACCAATACCAAAATATTCTAAGCCATTTTGGTAGTAAGTTGATAATGTGTTAAATGTAGCAGTTTTTTCTGGGTCTGTACCATCATCACCTGAGGTGTATAAGAAGTTGATTCCAGGTGTACCAAAGCCTTTTGTGTCATACTTTGCATCGAGAGCAAATGCCATACCCATATTGGTAACGTCATCGCCACTATTTCTTTCATACATACCATAGTTTAATGCGAATGTAGCGTCTACATCAAAACCAAAGTTTGCATAGTTAAAGAAAGGCATAATCCAGAAATCATTTTCTTGTTCGCCAGCGTTTGTCTTTTGTCTGTGTACTACAGTATTAAGACCAGTAGCCATGTCATCATTGATTTTGTAATCAACGTTGAACAAGAAACCGTCGCTATCTCTTGGATAAGCGTTGAATTGTGATTCTTCTAAAACAATGTAACCAAATTCTAAATCAAGGTTTGGAGCAACATTGTCTTTTCTTAATAAGAGAACAGGAATTTCATCATCGAGTACAAGGCTTTTGTGATCAGCCCAGCTCATGAAACCAGCTTTAGCATTAAGTGATGTAAATGGGCAAACCCAATTAACATAAGCTTCGTGAGTTTTTACGTCGATATTGTTTGACCAACCTGCATTACCTCCCCATACTAAGTTGCCTGATCTAAGGGAGTAAACGAAGTTTAAGTTTTTGTCAACTTGTGCATTTAAAGTGACATTAGCTCTTGAATCAACATAGTTTCCCGCTTCTAAGTCATTTAAAACCATGCCTAAGTCTTTGTACAATGACAATCTTGTTCTAAAATCTCCATTTACTGAGAAATTAGTAGCCATAAGACCAACAACTACCATTGTTAAAATGGTTAATACAAGGATTTTTTTCATTTTTGAACCTCCATTTTAATTTTTATGAGTTTATATTACTGGATATACATTATTGTGTCAACATATTTTTTGCATTTGCAAATAATAAAGAGTGCTCGATGATCGATCTATCTGTAAAATAGTAAGATAGCAATTGCTAAAAAAAATGATTTATTGTAAAGAAAAATATACTAATAAAACATACATTTAGCTTAAATGCCTTAATCAATTCCCTAAAAGGAGAAAAACACCCTTTAAAAAGGCTATTTAATAAGAGATTGTTTAAATCAAAAAGTCGTCTTTGTATATAACTCTTGTGTATATAGTGCATATTGAACTCTACATTAATATATCGCATGACAGTCTAAATGTATTATGCTTTTCCCAATTTGTCTCTATTTGATATGCTAAATCAAGGAATATCTTGTATTTTTGCTTTGGATTGATATTAAATCCTGTGCCAAAAGAATACTTCTTGTTTTCACCAGTCATCATTTCTTGTGAATAACCCGTACAAATCGTCATAATGTCTTTAAAGAGAATGTAATCTACACCAACTTTTAAAACATCTTCTGTGTCTGAATGAATCGACTTATCAAGATCCAAGGCAAATGAGTATTTTGAGCCAATTTTACCATAACCAAAGATAAGCGTTGTCGGTAAACCTTCGCTATACTTGCCACTTGCCGTTCCAACTTCATTTTTACTATCCCATGTGATCGAAGAAATAGGGTTTTTGAGTACGAGTCCAAAATGATTATTATCTGCAAATTTTTTATGTAAAGATAGATCAACTGAAAATCCAGTAGCATTTCCAGTGACTTGATGGTTCAAACCTGTGACAGGGTCGAGATAAGCGCCGTCTTCATTATTTCCAAATGAAGAGATGAGCAGCCTCAAATTCATGCCAATATCGCAAGTTGGAAAGCTCAATCTATCTTTTAAATAATTCTCAGATATTGCTGAAGATAATATTATGCTTGTCTCAGACATTGCATCGTCTCCAGAGTAAATAAAGCCAATACCAAAAGTATTGTCTGTATTTGTTTTGTGCAAATAACCAAAGTATGAGTAAGAGTACAAATCTTGGATATTTGTATTATCAAAACAAACAGAATTGTCGTGATTTGACTGTGTGCCAGCTGCAGGGTTCCAAATGATGCTACCTGCATTTTTGGTAATTGCAGTTTGAGCGCCTCCCATCCCCATAGCTTTTGCGCCAAAACCAACGTCTAAAAAAGCTGATGGGATATTACTAAGATTATCTGCAAAAGCGGTAAGTGCGACACTTAATATGATGATGATAAAAATAATTCTTTTCATTATTCCCCCTTTATTTTATCAAGACAATGGCTTTGACATATTCTTTACGGTCTTTCGCATCTTCAACAATTAAGTGAACTACATAGCGACCGTTACGCGCCATTCGATTATCATCTGTTTTGCCATCCCAATAGAGAGATGTTGTTTCGCCCATATCATATATTCCCTTTAAGAAGGCTTTTTGGTTGACGATAGTTCTCACTAATGTTCCATTTAGATTGTATATCTTGCAGGTAAGTTTTGGATATCGTGTGCTTCTTGAAGCTAATTTGAACGATATTTGCAAGCCTTTATTGGCTCCAATTTGGTCATTTGGTGTAAATGGGTTTGGCAAGAGTTTCAAATCATATAAGCCTAAAGATAAAGAAGGGCTAAGCAAAGCGTATTGCCCCCAGTTTGGCATTTCTTGGACAATGATCGTTGAGCTTGCGCGTCTTACTTGGCTTGGCAAGTGTATCCAATGCATTTTATCTAAGTCCCAATTAGCAATTGTTTTGAGATTGATATTATCTTCATTTAATGTGTCAAAAGCAATGCCAGGCTTGGTAATGAAGTTTGGATTACCTGAGGATAATGCTTGGAATACCCTTCCTTCGACATCATATTCTGTGCCGTATTGCTGTACAGCAGAGACCTGTATTCTATTGAGATAAATATTAGCAGAGCCAGATGCAAGCATATTTGCAGGCAAGAAAAGCTGGCAACCTAAGCCTGTATCTAATGTGTCAGCGGGAGTATTTGGAGTGATCAATTTAAAGACATTAACTTCTTTTTCTCCACTTACAACAAGGGTAGAGTCATTTGGATCTAATGCCTTAGCTTGAAGCATTATAGCACCGATATAATCAGGTTGTGGACTTAATTTAATGAGATTTCCATTGATCGATAAACTGCCTTGATAGTCTTTAATTGCTTTGATAGAAGGCGTCACAGTCATAACTTCGCCACTATCACTCTTGGCAATAATACGGTAGTAATTATTGACAATTGAATTATTAATCTCTTCATCGCCATCGATTGTAAGCTCGGCAAGTTTCATTTCTTTGATGGTAATTGGTGCACTCAAATTGATAGTGATATCATTGAGCTTGATCTTTGCTTTGATGATATTTTGAGCATAATTCTCTGCATATGAAGGCGAGTAGAAATTAATGCTTCTTTTTTGTCCATTGACTTTTGCAAGGGAACCCAGTGTTGTGTCTGCAAGAGTCCATTCCACAGAGCCATTTAGATCAATAATGCTATTTAAGTCATTTTCTAATTCATCTAAGATATCTGCGGTAAAGGTTAATTTTTGATTATAGGTGATTAATGCGGTATTTGGTGTGATTGAGCTTGTGTTTTGTGAGATAATACCTGCTGAGGTAATCAACCAATAATCAGGGTCGCTTTGATTTGTATAAGTAAGTCCATTTGCTTCTGATTCAGACATGAAGTAAAACTTTACTTCGCCAGACTTATTTTGAGCAGGGATATTGGCAATAAGCTCTTCATTATTCACGCCTATACCCATGATGCTTGAGCCCCATACATTGTTTAAGTTTTTATAATATAAGATAACATCATCTGTATAGTTCTCAGCTTTTATGAGTGTCACATTTATAGATTCATCACTGGCAACAGGTTCGATAATAGACTTATTAAAAGCTAAAGGTATTTGTTTTTCATGGGCAAGATTACCAATACTGTCAAAGCTTATTGTATAGCTATTTGGTGCTAAATAGGTAATTGCACCCATTTCAGGTGGATTGATCTTCACTGAGTATTCACCCGTATGTAATATCTGTCCAGTGCTAATTAGCCCTTGACTATCGGTGATCAGATTAATTGGCTGTAAGAGGTTTTCACCCGATATTCTTACATTTACGAATTTAAAAGGCTCATTTTTATTATTCATCACTGTCAGCATATATTCGCAAAGGATATAATCAAAAAAGTGATCTAAGATGATATCATCGCCTGTCCAGTTAATATCAATATTAGTAGAGAATTCTTCGAAGTCATAGATAGAGGTAATTCTGACATTTAAGGGGAAATTTGCCTCAATTAGTGAATTGAACTGGTAATAGCCACTATTGCTGGCATTTACAGAGTCGATGATGGTATTGGCATGGCTAATGACAACTTTTGTGCTTGTAGGTAGATCAAAGGTGTTTTCATCCAGCTTTATTTTGACATAACCGCCGAGATTAATAGAATTTGGTATATAATTAAAGTTATGATCAAATACTGTATTTTCGCCTGGTGTCATGCCTATTACTTGAACTTTTTTGAAAGTATTATTCAGGTAACTGGCAATAATATCAATTGTAATATTAAAGTTATTTATTGGTAAGTTGATGTTTTCAATCAGGTAATCGCTGGTATCGTGATAAACCTGCACTATTGGGTCAGCCTCAGGGATATAGATAGTGACTGTCATTTGAGCAGGTGCAACAATTTCATATGGTTCTTCTGTTTGATCTGTAATGGTGATAGCGCCGCTAATGCTTGCTGGTAATTGCTTTAATTGGAAGCTAA
>Ga0116160_1004713_pt1 | contig 11201 bp, 8 predicted proteins | sample AD_JPNAS2_MetaG_FD_89879 | JGI IMG/M metagenome (GOLD analysis project Ga0116160, IMG submission 89879) | Active sludge microbial communities of municipal wastewater-treating anaerobic digesters from Japan - AD_JPNAS2_MetaG | ecosystem: Engineered > Bioreactor > Anaerobic > Digestate | place...
ACTCTGTTGCGTCCAGGGCCCGACGCAGGTAGTTTTCGCTCGCTGCCGCGCTCTGGGCATCGGCGGCGGTCAGCAGCGCATCGACCAGACCGAGGTAAATCGGTTCCAGCGTTTGGCGAAAAGAAGATCTGCCGTCCTCAAATTCGATAGGCAGGTCCGGGCGCAGCAATTCAGCTTGGTCTGCAGCGCGTTGGTAAGCGGCCAGCGCTCGGCTTGGCTGACCCAGTAGGGTGAACAATCGGCCCTGGCGGGATTCGAGTGCCATCAAAACATCAGCTATCGCGCTTGCAGGCATCAGCGCCGCCTGTTCAAGCGCCTGCTGCGTCAGGGCCAGTGCTTCAGCATGGCGTTGCTGCTGCTGGTACAACAGCGCCAGTCCATCCAGCGATTCAAGCTGCAGCCGCGCCTGATCGCCATGCAATGACAGCCGGCGCGCCTGCTCCAGACTTTGGTAGGCCAAAGCCAGCCCGGCTTGGCCCGCTGCCTGCGCCTGGTGGCCAAGGTTCAAATACAACGCTGCGCGCTCTGCATCCGGTGCACTGCTCTTGCCAATGTCATCAAAAAGCAAGGCCAGTCGCTCCAAGCCAGCGGACTCTGGCGACCCCCGGGCCAGATTCAGCGCCGCGCTGAGGCGAACGAAGTCATTGCCAGCAAGTTGTTGTGCCTCGGCGTAATGGCGCTGTGCCTGTATTGGCTGCTTGAGCAGCACAGAGATATTGCCCAGGTCAAGCGCATAAAGGGCGCGCTGGGCACCGGTCGCCAACCCATGGGCTGTTTCAATTTGAAGCATGGCCAGGTCGAGGCGACGCGCCTGCTGCAGTGAAGCGCCGAGTTCGCCAGAGAGTCGCATGCGCTGTTGCTCAGTGGTGGCTAGCGCCGCGGCATGAGTCAGGGCATTGATAGATAGATCAAGATGGCCAAGCAGGCGCAGTTGCACGCCACGGGTGATGGCTGACTCAAATCGATCTGACGGGTCTGCCATTGCAAGCACACTGCACAGTGTCAGCGCCAGCAGTAACAAGCAGCGACGAAGATGGTTCCAAAGATTGCTTTTCATACAAGAACAAAGAAGCTTTGCAAGGAATGGCGCGGTAAGTTTTAGGATGATTGACGCTGCACGCTGCACGCTGCACGCTGCACGCTGCACGCTGCGAGAAAGGTACACCTTGATACCACTGGATTATTGTTTTGCAATGCTGTGTTTGGTCGAAATTCAAAAAAAAAACGCCATCCAGTCGCAGCCGCACCACCAGGCGTGCGGCGTGCATTGCTCACGATGGCTTGCAGCCGGCCATCAAGGACTGCGAACTGCGCTTGGCTGTGCCGTTTGCGAGCTCATGCTTTGTACCTTCGTCAAAGCCATATCCAAGCTCTTGGCCGGTGGCATCGGGCCTGGCGTGAGCTTGGCGGCCTGATCCACTTCCGCTTTGGTAAGAATCAACTCACGCTAGACCTTTCTCATGCGCCATTTCACTCAATAGGCCAGCAAGCATATGAAACTATGCGAGCGCACACGAAGAATTCTGAGCGGCGGAGTTGGCCATCAACGGGTTCGCAGTGCATGGCACTGGATGTTTGGCTGGATCACGGAATTGACGTCTTCACGTGGTATGTGGTATGTGTTTTGAGGACAGTGGCAACCAGAAATCTTCATCACACTGGGGCCGTTCTGTGGCAGCAGGTGGCGCAAGCAGAGCAGCGTCGCGTCAAGACTATCAGAGCGGCGATTAACCAGAGACGAACTGCGTGCCGAGGTTCTTGCGCCAAAATAACCCCGTGTGGATGAGGAAACACAGTTACTCAACTGGGTAAGCTCGGGCGAAAACGGACTCAGCCTTGGCTGTCGTGATCAAAGGACGAGAAACCTGATGATCACCGTAAGAAATTGGGTAGGCCCAAAATGCACTATCTACCCCGGCGCTGGCATGGCGCTTGAGCCTAGCGCAGTGGGGCCAAAGTGTCCAACTTCATTCGCTATAATTCGGGACTTGTAAAACGAAACGAACGTCGTTTGATTGGGGAACTTAGCTCAGTTGGTAGAGCAGCGGACTCTTAATCCGTAGGTCGAGAGTTCGAGCCTCTCAGTTCCCACCAAAATACATAATGAAATCAAGCACTTAGCTTCAAAAACTAAGTGCTTTTTTCTTGCCCAAAACACTACGCACACACTACGCACTGCTTGACCCTTTTTGCGCTTGGAAGTAGGCTACATGCACACAAATCCGTAGGTCGAGAGTTCGAGCCTCTCAGTTCCCACCAGTTAAAATCCTTGAAAATCAGGCACTTAGAAAGCAAAGCCCACTACTTAAAACATAGTGGGCTTTTTCATTTTGTGGCTCATGTAGCCACCATGTAGGCACCAGTACCGAGTTTTGTACCGTGTAGCCAGCATGTTGCCAGCACCAGCACATGCCCGGCTTTTCGGGTATCAGGGTTTGCGTCACTGCCACCAGAACGGCTCAGGGCGCATTGAATCGGCCCGGTAGGGGCAACGCACCAGCAAAGTGATTGGGCTCTGTCTGGCGCATCTATGGGCAAATCCCACCAATCAGCGGCATTTCATCGCCGTTACGGAGAACATCAGGCGTAAAAAAACCCGGTCATTGCCGGGCTGGGTTGTTTGCAGTGGCTCACGTCACCAGTCGCACGGGCGCACGGCTTGCGGCGTACTTGCCACCAGCAGCCTTTTTAGCGGCGCTTTCGACTTCAGATTTCGCGCCAGCTTCACCCTTGCGAGCGTGCATGTAGGGCAGTGCAGCAGTTGACTGCCACGCGCTCCACGCGGCCCCGATTCCTTCGCACAGATACACCGGGCCATCACTACCAATGGTGAAACTTGCCCCGGCCATGCTTGCACCGGGCAGGTTTAGCTTTTTGCCAGCGGCGGGCGGTATGAACTGGATTGACTGTATTTCACCGTCTGGCGCATAGGCGGGCACGGCCAAAAATCCGGCCACGTGTTGCCCGGCAATGGTCAGGCGGTCGCCAGCGGCCACTACGCGCAAACCCTCGGGCGTGCCTTGCTTGCGGGCAATGTAGCCATGCTGATTTATGGCGGGTTCACAGCGTGCAAACACCTCGGGCGCAGTGTTGCCAGGGCTTGGCTTGCGCGGCGGCTCTGCGGGCTTCGGTGTTGCCCTTGCTGGCGCTGGTCGGTCGGTGTTGCCATCTTGCCAGCCAGCGTCACGCGCCATGCCAAACAATGCACCAGCACCGACACCACCGGGCGCGGCCTTGAAACTACGCCATGTGGCGCGGGCGGCTTGGGCGTTGTAACTGTCGGCCCCGGCGCTCCAATCGTTGAAGTCATCAAATGGCAGCCCGGTAGCGTGCGAAGCCATGCCGATTTTTACCCATGTTGGCCGGTCACAATTTGGGTCAAGGTGTTTCAGTGCAGAGCGGGCGCGGTCAATGTTGTCACGCATGTTCACCCCCTTGCTGGCGCATAGCAGCGGCGGCCTGTTTCGCTTTAGCTGAAAGGAATAGCGGGCTGTCGGGCGGCCCCAGCCGTTGCACTTGACGCGGATTGAACAGGGTTCCCAGCCAAGGTAATCAAGCTCCTTCACGGCAGCAGCCAAACGCCAGCCATTGCCATCCTGTAACCATTCCAACTGTGTCAGGTCACGGGCCAGCAGGTCATTCAAGGCTGTTTCGGCGGCACTTCCACGGGGCGGCAGAATCGGGCAAAATGCAGGCAGGTCGAACAGTTCGTTTTGTTCACTAGCCCCGGATACTTTGGACGGTGTCGGGGCTTTTCTATCTGCGGCACTCAAACTGTCACCCTTAGCAGCTTCTTTGCGCCAGCAGTAGGCCAGTTGAGTTTTCCACCGATTCGGATTGGTCTCAAACCATCAGGGAATGTTTCCTTGCAGGCATGCGCGCTCCAGGTCTGGGGCGCTTGGTTTGTGTAAAAGGCGATTTCTGCGGTCGTGATGTTGGGGCGCGTAACCGTTTCAATCGCCGGGAACTGTTGGTTTGATGCGTTTTGCATACCGGTAAAACCTTCTGCCACGTGGCGTTGTTATGAAGGTTTCGCAGTATTCGCACATCCCCAAAAAATGGAATGCTCGCGGCGCTTAACGGCGCATCGCGGCGGTTACCTGACATTCCCATCAGTAGTCCGTCAGTTGTGTCGTTACGATTTCAACGAATTGAGTACCCGTACTCGACCAGGTCCCGGCAATGGGGATGCTAGCAGCATAGTGGCCATTGGTCGGTTTTTGAGCAGGGCAAGCGGGACCCTGCAACCTGCCGCGAGGGTCGCCCATTTTCAATCAGCTGAAAATTGATCAGGGCATTCGATTGATACCTGATTCAGAACAGAAACGAACGTCCAGACTGTAATGCGTCAGTCCCGGGTGTATTTGCCGAGTCTCTGTGTCTGGTTTTGGGCGGCACCCAGCGGGTCGATTTTCCTTGGCTACAGTGACTCGGGCAAAACGACGTTCACGCGCGTCCTCCAAATCCCTGGGTAGTCCCGGATATGCGAGGCCATCAGGATGCCACTTGTGAAGCTTGACGACATATTGTTCTTCAATTTGTGGATGTCGAAGCGTCAAAGTGATGGGAGTTTGATCCACAAGCGTGGGATGCAGTCCATTGTCTGGAACAAAACTGCAGTAGCGGACACCAAACACCGCGAGCGCACCATGGCTGTCATACTCATGCCGTGCAGGCAGACATATCTCGTTCACATAGATACCCCAGTCAAGCCAGTTTCCATGCGGTTTTGAACTTTCCATTCCGACAGTTGGTGGCATCCACCTCACTTCGATCCGAGTTGTGCTGGCGTCTATCGTCCTAGAACTGCCGGTTTGTTGCGGACTCGAAGCATCGCCAACTAAAGGCCAGAATTCGAGGCCGCGCCAAAGTTCAAGTGTTCCAAATGGCAAATCAACTTTGCCGAAGAATCGATACTCGTTTTGTTGTAGCACATGGCATATTTCCTCTGCCAATCCGACCCCAGCTTCTTTCAGCTCGGCGAGAACGGAATCCAAATCAATCTTTAAATAGAACGGCAGCGCAAACCGATCATGCAGCTCACGTCCCCAGTCGATTAGCGGCAAGGTGTAGGGGCGCGTGACAAGCATGGCCAGCACGGCGCGAAACAGGCAGGCGATCGCCGTGGCCCGTTGCGCCGTGTGCTGCATGCGCAAGGATCGAAATTCCACCAACCCCAAGCGCCCCCTTGCGGGGAGATACGGGTTCCACAATTTCTCGATGTTGATCTCCGCCCGGTGGCTGTTGCCAACACCGTCACACAAAAATGACGCCAGACTTTTCCACAGCAATTCGGGGACTATGTCCTGTTGACGTTCAAGTAGCGCCAAGGCCAGTACCAAATCGTCAAGGGCGTCCGAACCACGTTCGTCCGGTCGAACTGACTGTCCACTGCCACCGACAAAATCGTGCGCAAACAGATAACTCAATGCTGGGTGCCGGTTCAACAAACGCACCAGTCCCGGTAACAACTGGGGGTATTTCACGAAAGGACTTGTTTCGGGCGTGGGACCGCCATATGTGATTTGGCCCGCTCCACCCGAGTCTGCCACCTGGCCATTGAAATAGAGGCGATAAGGCGAGAGTTTCAGCGAGGCAGCAGCTGCATAGACTTGCTGACTTCGCCAAAGAAACTCCCCGCAATTTCGACTGGGAGCCATATTCACTTCAATGACAGCCGGGTCCGGGGTAATCGTTGTGAGTTCCAGAGTCTCGTCCACGGGTGGAGTGGCACCTGCGAACATCAAGGCCTGCAAGCCACTGGCAAGAACGGCTTGCTCAATCCTCTGTAGGACAGACAGAAAGGTATCCACCTTGCTAAAGGCGGGCAGCACCAGCACCGCACAGCTTGTTTGGTCGGCATCTGTATCACTGCTAAATGCCTGAGTCTGGAGCAAAAAGACAAGATCTTCTTGGTTGGCATGTTCCAGCTTGCAGGTGACTTGCCAGGTCGAACCGACCTCTGCATCGGCTATTGGTATGCATTGTGGTGACCAGCCTTGACGCTTAAGCTCATCTTCCAAGGCCATGGCCAATGCCGCTACGTCCGGCGGAGACTGTCGGTCGAGTCCCTTTACTAACATCGGGTCGGGAGGACCACGCCATAGGACGGCGCCGTTGCGATGTCGCAGCATCCCCAGATTCCATCGGGGTGAACTTTCTCCCGGGTAAAGTCGCCCAACGCTTCGCAAGAGCATTCCGCCAGGTAAAAGATCACTCAGATTCCGGAGCAAAGCATGTGCACGTCGTTCCTTGTCACCACCCAATGCGGTGCTTAACCAGGGCGGTGTCTGTGCGTTGCGGTCGGTAAAAGTGGGTTCCGAACCCACCCAAATTTCCAGGCCGATTGCAGCAATGCGTGCGTCATGACGGTGCACCGCCTGTTCAAAAGAATCCATGATGCCCATTCGCTTTGGTCCACTTGGGGTTATGACTGCTCGAAAGCGCGGCGATTAAACGATACCCATGCGCTAGAGAGCGCCACTATTTCAGTGAAAAGATCGAAAGCACATTGTGCGCCACCAGATATTGGATATGCCGAAGACTTAGATTACTGATGGGCTGCTGGGTAGATCGCGGGTAAGGTGCATATTGAAAATGAACCAACGTCGCACTGGTGTTGCGATTGATGGCCCTCCAACACAGCTATGAAATCATAGGGACACCCTGATAGGTCAGGCTACCCGGACCTCAACTTCCATCCCTGCAAACGCGTCAGTTGCACCAATGTAGCTGCCCGACACCGGCATCAACAGCGTGATGTCGCGGGCAACGGCAACCGGAACCAGGTTGAATCCCCCGATACTGCGATTGGTCGGGTCAAAGTTGATCCAGCCAGCCCCAGGCACATAGACCTCTGCCCACGCGTGGGTGGATCCGGATCCTGCGGAACCCGTCGCTCGGTGTTGCGGATCGTACAGATAGCCCGACACGATCCGGGCGCCCATGTCCAGGCTGCGTACCGCCTCGGCAAACAGTACGGCGAAGTCGCGGCACGAACCCCACCCGCGGTCGAGCGATTCGTTGGGCGTCTGGGTGCCTTCGCTTTCACGCACCTCGTACTGCAACGCTTCGGACACGCCTTGGCTGATCGCCTTCAACAGTTCCAGCGTGTTGGGTGTGGTGTCCTGCACGAACGATCTTGCCCACTTATGGAGCCGCCCCATCGGGTCAAGGTACTGCTGGATCGCGAGGGCACCCAGGTCGGCGCGATCATCGTTTGAATAGAAAAAGGGGAAATTGAGGGCTGACGCCTCAATATTGAAGATCGGCCAGGGGTTGCCGGTGAGATCAAGTTCGACCTTACTCTCGATCCGCAAGGCGTCGGTCTTGCTGGCAAACGATGCCGTCGCGACAGCGTTGCCCGAAACATCGTTGGCCCATGCTATCGTCGCGTCGGGCGACACATTCAAGGTGTGCGATAGGAGTTGCAGTTCACGACTTTCTCTGGGACGCAGCATCAGTCGGTGCGGATTCAGGCTGACCAAGCTGCGGTAGTGGTAGACCGTCGTATGACTGATTCGAATTTGGGTCACGGTTGTGTGGGGTTCCTGGAGGGAGTCTAGATTAACACCTTATGTGTTCGTGGGCGTATCCCATGCTTCCCCGATGCCAACGGCGGCAATGTGAATCCGTCGAGTCAATTTGCAAGGAAGTTTTACGGAACATCGAAGTCAATCCGGTGTGCATTCCAGGTTGGGTTCTATGACCGGTATCGGGCTGACATTTCACCAGCCAGAATGTCGGCTGAGGGCACGTTTGAGTCGCTGGCGCCTGTCTGGTTTCGAGCAGTTTCACCGAGGAAATTTATACGTCCAGTTAGCTGCCGTTCGTGCGCGTCAGCAACTGGAGTCTATGCTGACACTCGCGGCCATGAATTGATTGACAGCAACGCAGCGATTGCAGTCATATAGATTTTGGCCGTGAATGACTCCAGAAGGCTAAAAGCAGTAGTAGCAGATTGCGATTTGCCAGCTCTAAACCGGCCATTTGCGCTGTCATAGTTCGGCACCCAGCCCACTACTGTGAGAGGACTGCGATGCACGTATGGACGAGGGTGTCGAGATCGAGCCAGACTGGGATCTGGCAGCACAACAAGCACCGGACTTTGATGTCGATCAATGCATCAATTGGTGACAGGCACAACCGGCGATTTCGAATCGCTGCCGTTTGCTCTGCTCCCGTTATACGCCGTGCACCGCAGATCGGCCTACTGAACACCAAACCCTGGTGGTTAACCTGGCGGGTCGGGGCGATGAACTAGAGTGTCCAGGCGGTTATAGTTTGCGTCCATGGAGCGCTAATTGGCTAGATGCGGGTGAAATCCATACTCAATCGCTGCCCTTGAATGCATGACCGTAGCCCACCGGGTACAACTGATGCCCTCCATCGGCACTGGGGTAGCTCACATAACCACCGCTGCCCAGAACGTTTTGCGGGGCTACGCGCAAGGTTGCCACAAAGTGGTCAAAGCTGGGGTAGCACGATGTCTGCGCGCTCACGTCGTCGTTGGACAGCAGCACATGCCCGGCCAACGGGCCTTCCAGGGGCAGCATCCAGTAACTGGCATCGCCCGGTATTTTGCCGAACGCAATGGCGGTTCGTACCCAATCCGGCAGGCTATCCGGATCATCCTGAAAATCAACGCTGGTGAGCCAATCCACCATTTCGGCACAGGCATCGTCCCATTGGGCCGGGGGCAAGAACAAAAAGCCAGCCGTCCAGTGGTCATTTGGGTCGGTGCAAAACAAGGAGGCCCCCGGGGTCTGGTGATAGATCGCCAGCAACTGCACGGCAGCTGGGTAGGCTGCCAGATGGGTGGCCTGTAACTGTGAGAGCGGGGTGCCCAGCGCCACGTGCTGCACTGGCACCTGGATAACATCGGCCGGAGCCCTGTCGTGCGCCATGTCCCACTCGCTGGGCTGCGCCATCACATACGGGGCGGCATCGGTCAAAAAGTCCTGCAGCATCTGCGCCGCAGACTTGACCGCCAGCGCGGCCTGCACGGCTTGGGACTCCCTGCGCTTTTTTTGCTCGGTGGGGCCCCAGGCAAAGTCGATGTGACTGGCATGCAACGCCACCTGGTCCAGCAGGCAGTCTTCCAGCGCGCCCCAGGCCAGCGACAGCTCAATTTCCGCTTCATGGCCGGGGGTGGCAAAAGCCGCGCTGGCGAAGCCCTGCAGTGCAGCCACCAGCCCCGGCTGGTCGGCCTTTTCTGCGGCCTGTTCCTTGAGTGCGCGCTGAAATGTGCCATCCGGCTTGGCTTGACCCTGCATGACCGAGTGCATCAACGTGCCCAGCGCCGTGAGCTGATATTGGGCGCACAGCTCCAGCAGCGCCAGGGCGGTGTCCGGGTAGCGCTTGAAGGCCGACGCAAAGCTGGCGTTGCTGGCGCGTTCATCGAGCTTGAAGTACGCCAGCAGCAACTGATGGGTGATACTGCCCGGCCCCGAGGCTGCGGGGCATTGCGACAACCCCTCGCGCAGTTGCAGCAGTATTTCAGACGTATCTGTGGTGTCCCTTTGGGCCAGCAGTTCCTGCAATGGTGTCATGGGAGTGTCCTCGCGCTAAAAAGTTTATTGTTGCAGTGGCCGGACCGTCAGCACGGGTTTCAGCGCGGCCTGCAGGGATTCCATAGAGTCCATGGCGGGTTCCAGTCAAGAGCGGTGGTTACCGGTGGTTGTCCATTTTGAGTGTAGACCCGCTTGCCGCCTAAAATCAAACCGGATCTACGACTACCAATCTTGGATGGCAACATGAGCGATACGATTTGGGTGCGCAGAAAGTCTCAAGCGGGAACGGAAAATTCAGGCGATGATTTCGATCATTCGCTCTTTTGCAAGAACTCCGAAGAATTGGACAAACTGGCGCAGGCCATCGGCGTTCGCAATCTATCCGATTTTTTTGACACGACCGATCTCCAGTACAACATGTCCGATGAAGACCTCCCCGAATCCTGGATTGCGGAGAACGAGAAGTGGTTTTCGCCGTCCGATGCGCTGCCGTCAAACATGAAAATCGTCGAACGCCTCAATGCGGGCGAGGTAAAGGGCATCAAAGAAAAGTCGCGGCCCGAGCTTTTGCAGGAGCTTGAGGACTGTATCGTAAAAGTTGACGAAGCCGCACGTGAGAATGACCAGTTCCACTTCTGCATTGTGATGTGAGTGAACTGGCAACGTGAAAGCTGGGATTTCGTCCCACTCTGACAAACAACCTCAGGCTACCGATTTGCACCCAGTGTTGCGTGCTGATTGCTTCCAACGTTAAACATCGCAGAAACTATTTGTTGCTGGTTCATGGACAAGCAGTACAAGCCCCAATTCGTCCGGGAGCTCAAGCGCTTGATGGCACTGACGTTTCCTGAATTTAGCCTCATACCCATCCCGCCAACCCACCCAAAACGAGACGTCTTTACGGGGGCATTCCTCTTCGCCTCGCCTGTCAGCAATTCAAGAACGGTTTGGCTGCGGTGGGCACCTGGCCCTGGAGTCGAGAGGTACTTCGACGTTTTCGTCGGTTGGAGTCCAGGTGTTGATACGATGCCGCTTCACGAAAAACTTGAGCCGCGGCTTTACTTGCTGCGGGGCCCGCATCATGACTTCCCTGCTGCGGCCATTCACCTTCGACAGATACAAGGTGAATCAGCCGTTTGTGGCTACGTTAGATACGTCGGATAAACAAGATAAACCGGATAAGCCAGGCAAGTCAGATAAACCAGCACTTACGCTGAGCTGGAAAAAAGAATTCATCCAAGGCACCATGGCCACGCAACCGGGGGTGTATTGCCTGCGCACCAATGTGCTGGACTGGGACGAACAAAAACTGTGGCAGAACTATTCAACCCTGACGGATATCGAGAGTGTGTTTCGCAGCTTGAAAGGTGAACCGGGTTTGCGCCCAGTGTTTCATCAAAAGGAAAATCGCTCAGATGGGCATTTGTTTATGACCGTCCTGGCGTACCAATGTGTGCAGGTGATTCGCAAAACGCGCAAGGAGCAAGGCATTCATGACAGTTGGGCCACTTTAAGAAACACCCTGTCGGTGCAATAGCGTGTCACAGCGAGCAACGCAGTGTGAATCGCTGAGACGCCAGCGTGTCGATTAGTGATGCGATGATGTCGTGCAGGCTTGGGGCATCAACATCAGGCAGTTGTTCATCTAGTACGGGCCGGGTAACTGGGCGCAGAGGTAAAGTGGACCCA
>Ga0116160_1004714_pt1 | contig 11198 bp, 10 predicted proteins | sample AD_JPNAS2_MetaG_FD_89879 | JGI IMG/M metagenome (GOLD analysis project Ga0116160, IMG submission 89879) | Active sludge microbial communities of municipal wastewater-treating anaerobic digesters from Japan - AD_JPNAS2_MetaG | ecosystem: Engineered > Bioreactor > Anaerobic > Digestate | place...
AATGGCCATCGTGTGAGCGATATCTATGCCGAAATGGCGAGCAAGATGACAAAGGGCCCGTCCTTTTGACACACGTGAGTCAACGATCTCGAGGAGCTCAGGCTGAGACCGCATTGTGCGTAAGTTCGGCCCGATAACGCCTTCAAGCGCCCGCCGCACCGAATCGATCCGCCCAGGATCCTCAATTATCAGGTACTTAAGCGATGGGCGGCTAGCAAATTCCTCGATATCGCCCATAACGTGCACCAAAGCGCCATACTTGGAGCCGTAGTAGTCCGAGGCTAATGTAGGGCGCGGCACGTAGAGCTCGTCGTCGAAGTATGCCTGGAACGCAACACCAAAGTCCCATAGGAACCTGACAACCGGTTCGCCGTCCTGGGGATCTATAGGCCTGATACATAGGGTATCGCCGCTATCTCGCATCCTAATCAGTGCGCCGTTGTACGCGGCTATGGGCATATCGGCCCCGAGCCCCGACACTATCAGGCGGGCGGTCTGAAACATCCTGCCCGTCGCGATTGCCACCACAGCTCCCGCCTCACGGGCCCGCTCGAGCGCGTTCCGGTTTGTAGGGGAAATCGACAGGTCCGAGCGAAGCAATGTATTGTCTAGATCGATGGCCACAAGACGTACCAATGGCTACTTGTCTCCTCGGATGATCGCATTTAGCGCTGCGCCGGTCAGGCCGAGCAGGACGGAGGCAACGATCGCCGCAAAAAGCCCTCCCGGCAGGTCAAATGAAGACCCCATCAGCCAATCGCCCAGCATGAGCATGAGCGCATTGATGACCAGAGTGAAGAGGCCGAAGGTGGCGAACTGCATCGGCAGGCTCAGGAATATGAATACCGGCCTGATGAATGTGTTGACGATGCCCAGTACCATCGCGGCCACAAGAGCCGCTCCCGCGCCGTCGATCTGTATGAGCCGGCCGCGGCCATAGGGCACGTATGACACTATAAGCAGCGCAAGCGCGTTGATAAGCCATTTCACTAGCCAACCCGGCATCGTGCCGCGGCGGCGATTGTCGTAACTATCCGTCATCTGAATGCACAGCCTCCCACAGGTTAATCAAACAGGTTCCTCCGGTATGACGATCCATCCAACGATGTAGAGTATAGCGCCAGGAAACCCTCTGGTGAACAGGGAGAGCGCCACCCATACTAGACGTATGAGCGTGGGATCGGTTCCCAAATAGTCGGCAATCCCCCCACAAACGCCTCCAAGCATGCGTTCGCGCACTGATCTGTACAGACGCCTCTGCATACTGCCCACACCTCCAGTCGGCTTGCATTCAGCTTGATATTATTCTAGCATTCCGCCGAGAATCCTCCACTACCTGCAGTACAGCGCCCTACTCCACGATGATTTCGACTCGTGTCCCGTCTTCGTCTTCCAGATCGACCAGGCTTCCCTGTGCACCCTCGTTGACCGCTGCGAGAATGGAGTCCATGTCGATGTTGTGCCCCTCCAGCTCGCGCATGGCGTCCCGAGGGATGAACCTCCACAGCACACGTACGAGCGATATAGGCACACTGACGTTGACCCGGGACCCATCCTCATCCTTCACCCGAACACGCAGGAACCTGGGCGGCATGGACGCAGTTGCCGGAGAAGCGCCTTCGTCTCCCTGTTCCATGGCGTCCATTATTCTCTGTGCTTCTTCCACGCTCAGCTTGCCATCGCGCACCATCTCAAGAATCTGTCTTTTCTCTGCTTCCACTGCGCATCCCTCCCTAGAAGCTCAATCCTATACGCTGTGTACTGATACCGAACCATTGAGCGCGCGGGCGTCCACGACCACCACGGGAGGCGACGGCACAGAGCTGCTGGGACGGCTGACCATCGACAGGCTCCGGCCAGGGCCTCGCCCGGAGCCCGGTTCCCTGCGGACTTCGGCGCCTTCCAGAGAAGCTCTGACTGAGCCGTTGACCGTGTGTGCGCTGATCTCATAGATTACGCCGGCATCACGAGGAACGTTCAACCGAACGCTGCCGTTCCCAGTGTTCACGCGGAGCCTTCCCGCCGACTTGTACGACAGGGTCGCACTCACAGAGCCGTTGGACGTTTCAAGGTTCGCATCGCCCAGGTCCCCGGATGCTGTCACAGACCCATTGCGTGCAGACGCAGTGGCCTTCGCCGCTGTAACGTCTGCGAGCACGACGCGCCCGTTGGCCGAGCGTGCATCGATTGACCCGGCCGTGAGCGACTCCAGTTTGGCGGACCCGTTGCGCGAATTCACCTTGATATCATATGTGTTCGCTCGGGGCACGTACGCTTCGACGGAGAGCGAGTTGCGAAGAGATTCATCTGCGCACTCAAGCCGCATCACTCCGCCCTCGAGCGAAAGCACAAGCCCTGAAGCCAACCTCCGCTCCGCCTCGGATTTGGTATCCACACCCCTCACCGTCGCGCTGGCCACTACCTTGTAGCCCGGCCTATCCCAGCCCGTCAGCTTGACGCTGCCATTTGAGGTTGCGAAGTCAATGGCGGATATGACGCAATCTGCAGGCATTTCCGACTCAAACGTCCGCTCGGCTCGTACCCCGACGGACCCGAACGCAAAGCCGAACGAGCCAAACATCGAGCCCAGCGTCCGAGCCAGCCTATCGGGCAACTCCTGACCAGCCTCAGCCATTTCCGACACGGCCTTCGAAAGCCTCTCCGAAAAATCGTCCGCGATCACATCAGCCCGGACTTTACGTGAATCGAACGGATCTTCCTGATGCCCCTGATCGGTCGCGCCGAAGTCGCCCGCGCCATACAGATCGGATTCGTCCAACGCCTCTAGCAGCTGCTCAGCTTCATCGGCAGTGATTTTGCCCTCCGCCAGCAGGTTCAGTATTATCTTCCGCTCCTCGCTCATGACTCCACCCTCCCCCTGATTACTTGGACCGGAGTTGTCGCACGGCGTCGTCGGCACTGATCTCGCCGCGCGCCAGAGCTTCCACTATCGCCTTGCGGTGAGCCCCGTCGTCACCCTTGTCTGCCGCAGGCTCATCCACCCGGTAGCCCAGCGCGGCGATTACCGCATCCAGCCTATTGCGGACGGTGGGATACGAAATTCCCAGCTCCTTTTCGACATCCTTGATATTGCCCCTGCTCTTGATGAACACGTCTACGAACGCGCGGTGTTCAGGCGTAAGCCGGCAGAACTTACACGTATCGAACCGCCCCTCTATGGCGGTACCGCAGCTTCTGCACGCAAGCCTGGTCACGTCCAAGCTCTCCCCGCACACAGGGCATTTGCCCGGAAACTCACGTCGCTTCATCGAAGGCCCACCTCCTCGTCCAGCATGGGTCCCAATTCACATCATAAAGCCACATATTGATAATGTCAATATGCTGATTAATTTTGTTCAACCGCCGCGGCTTCCAGAGCCAGCAGCGCCACCTTGAGCGGCAGCCCGCCCCCAAAGCCTGTCAGGGCCCCGCTGGACCCGATCACTCTATGGCACGGCACCACTACCCCTAAAGGGTTAGCGCCGACCACAGACCCTGCGGCCCTGGCTGCGCGAGGGCTTCGAGCCGCCGTCGCCAGCGCGCCGTAGGTCGTGACCTTCCCCGGCGGGATGCATGCAATGCCCATCATGATGAGCCTGGTGAAGTCGCCGCACCACGCAAGATCGATGGGGTAATCAAAACGGAGTCCCTGAGGATCCAGAGCGCCCTCAAAGAAGAGCTTCAGGTCGTGCAAGACAGATGCCAGAACGTCCTCGGGATCCGCGCCGGCCCAGCGGGATTCGGAACGCGCGGCGCCGTCCAGGCCTGCCGCAAGCTGCTCTGGGCCGATGAACGCTTGGCTCAGCCCCAGGCTCGACAGGCGTGTCGCAGGCCTCGGCGCCTCCTCTGCCAGAGCGCGCCGGATATGCGCCGGCAATGGCAGACGCAGCAGCCCAGCTGTGTCCACGTCCGGAAGCAGGACCCTCCTGAGCCCTCCCGTGCCTGCCTCTGCCCACACCTTCCCGATACCAGTGTCAATCGTCGCGGTCACCGTTCCGGCCTGCCCTCGCGCGACGCCGCCATTGATTCGCACACTCATCTACGTTCCCTCCTGCTGATGAAGATGCTCCCACACTGCCCTAGCTGCCGGGGCAGTCATGCCTTGAACTGATGCAATCTCATCCTCCGAAGCCTCCGCCAGCGCCCCGAGCGACCCGAACCTCCTCATCAGGGCCACCAAACGCTTCTTGCCGATTCCCGGCACTTCCTCTAGTTCAGAAGCGATCCCCTTCTTGCCCCTCAGGGTCCGATGGTATGCTACGGCAAACCTGTGCGCCTCATCCCTCATGTGCTGCATGAGACGGAGCGACTTGGACTCGCGAGGAAGCGTGAGCGGCGTGGACTGGCCTCTCACAAAGATCTCTTCATTGCGCTCCGCCAAGCTGACTACGGGGATTGACGGCAACCCGGCCGATTGGGCCATGGCATCCACAACCAAGCCGGCCGAATTGAGCTGACCCTTGCCGCCATCTACCACTATGAGGTCGGGCAGACGCGCGAAACGCGGATCTGGGTTCTCTCCAGCCGCGCGGGCCAGTCGCCTCCTGATGACCTCGCCTATCATGGCGAAATCATCCTGCCCTTCCACTTGGCGAATGCGGTACCGCCTGTACTGCGACTTCGCCGGCCGTCCCTCTTCGAACACCACCATCGATCCCACCGCATCCGTGCCCTGCAGATTGGATATGTCATAACACTCCATCCTGGCAGGAGGCGCGTTGAGCCTAAGGTAGGCTGCAAGCTCCGCGAGGCCATCCATGCGCGTGCGCATCTCGCTCTGTTCTTCCGCGCGCGCCCTGGCAAGGTACTCCCGGGCGTTGTCGGCAGCGAGTTCCACCAGCTTGCGACGGGCGCCCCGCTGCGGAGCCTTGACAGACACGGGCCCCCGCGTCGGCCGGCCAGCCACTTCTCCAGGATATCTGCGTCGTCTATCGCTGCCTGCAGCAGCAGTTCCCGGGGAACCCGGGAGTCCTCCGAATAGTACTCCTTGATGAAGGAGGACAGCATCTCGGCGTCATCCGCACCATCGGCCCCGCCCAGCATGAAGTGCTCGCTGCCCACGATTTTTCCGTCGCGGACGAACATGACTCGCACGCACGCGCCCCACGGGTCAGTGGCGAATGCTATTACATCCTGGTCAACACCGGAGTCAGAGACGATCCTCTGCCTTTGGATGACCTTCTCTACGGCGCGCATCTGATCGCGAAGCCGGGCAGCCTGTTCAAAATCGAGGCTGTCGGCCGCAGCCTCCATGCGCCTGCGGAGGCTTTCGATCAGGTCCGCCTGCCTGCCTTCCAGGAAGAGCACGACCTCGTCGACCATCTCTCGGTAAAGGCGGGGTTCCACTTGCCCACTACATGGCCCGAGGCAACGCTGGATGTGAAAGTTCAGGCAGGGGCGGCGTGCGGGAGTGTCGGCGTCAAACCTGTGCGAGCACTGCCTGAGTGGGAATAGCGTCTTCAGCATCCGCAGCGTCTCGCGCACTGCCGGGACATCGGTATACGGGCCGAAGTAACGTGAACCGTCCCTCACGACTGTTCGGGTCATGAAGACCCTGGGATAAGGCTCGTTCACAGTCACTCTGATGAATGGGTATGTCTTGTCATCGCGGAGCCGGACATTGTAGTGCGGCCTATGCTTCTTGATCAGGTTGCACTCGAGTATGAGCGCCTCGAGCTCCGACCCGGTGACTAGGTAGTCTATGTCGGCGATGCGCTCAACCATTCGCGAGACTTTGGGCGAATGGCTACTAGATGATTGGAAATACGACCGGACCCGATTTCTGAGGTTTATGGCCTTGCCAACATAGATGACCTGGCCCGTGTCATCCTTCATCAAATAGACGCCCGGAGATGCGGGAAGGCCGGCAATGGTATCATCCAAGGGCACCGGTCATCGCCTCCAGCTCGTGCTCGGATTTCGCCTCAGTGGGCAGAATCCTGGCCAGGAATTGCCCAGTGTATGATCCGGGTGTGGCTGCGACTTGCTCCGGAGTGCCAGCCGCGACCAGGCGACCTCCCCTGTCGCCGCCTTCAGGGCCAAGGTCTATGATGTAGTCGGCAGTCTTGATCACATCCAGGTTGTGTTCGATCACCAGCACAGTATCGCCGCCGTCTACTAATTTCTGTAGTACTTCCAATAGTTTGCCAACGTCCTCAAAGTGCAGCCCGGTGGTGGGTTCATCCAGTATATATAGCGTCTTTCCATTGGTGCGCCGCGACAACTCGGTGGCCAGTTTCACGCGCTGGGCTTCGCCCCCAGAAAGAGTCGTGGCCGGCTGGCCCAGCTGGATATAGCCGAGGCCGACATCGTACAGAGTCTGCAGCTTACGCCGGATCCTTGGGATGTTATAGAAGAATTCCAGCGCTTCCTCGACCTTCATGTCAAGAACGTCCGCAATGCTCTTGGACTTGTACTTGGCATCAAGAGTCTCCCTGTTGTACCGCGCGCCATGGCACACCTCGCACGGAACATACACGTCGGGCAAGAAATGCATCTCTATCTTGATGATGCCGTCGCCTCGACATGCCTCACATCGACCGCCCTTGACGTTGAAACTGAACCTGCCGGGCTTGTAACCCTTCGCCCGGGCCTCAGTCGTTCGCGCAAATACCTCCCTGACCAGGTCGAACAGACCGGTGTAGGTGGCTGGGTTCGACCTTGGCGTCCTGCCGATGGGAGACTGATCGATGCCGATCACCTTGTCGAGGTGTTCAATGCCCAGTATGTCGTCGTGCGCGCCCGGCCTGGCATACGCCCGGTTCAAGTCGCGCGCCAGCCGCGCGTGGAGTATCTCGTTGATCAAAGTGCTCTTCCCGGATCCCGAAACGCCCGTCACACACACGAAAACCCCCAGAGGTACCGTCACATCCAGGTTCTTGAGGTTGTGCTCACGTGCGCCCTTGATCACCAACGACTTCCCGTTGGGCGTTCTTCGCGCCTGAGGCACAGGGATGCTGCGGGTTCCTGAAAGGTACTGGCCTGTCACAGAGGCCGGATTCCTCTCGACCTCGCCGACAGTGCCCGCCGCGATCACCTCGCCGCCATGGGCGCCGGCGCCCGGACCCACGTCGATGACATAATCAGCCGACCTGATAGTCTCCTCATCATGCTCCACCACGATCAGGGTGTTGCCCAAGTCGCGCAATTCCTTCAAGGTGGCGATGAGTCGCGCGTTGTCGCGCTGGTGTAGCCCGATGGACGGCTCGTCCAGGATGTAGAGGACGCCCACCAGGCTCGACCCGATCTGAGTGGCCAGCCTGATCCTTTGAGCCTCCCCGCCCGATAGAGTGCCTGCCTGGCGGTCTAGGGCAAGGTAGTCTAGCCCCACATTGCTCAAAAAGCCGAGTCTGGCGCGGATTTCTTTCAAGACCTGCCTGGCTATGAGCGTCTCGCGCTCTGTGAGATGCTGGCTGAAACCTTCAAAGAAGACCAGAGCATCGGCTGTCGACATCGAGGAGACCTCGGCGATGGATCTTCCTCCGACTGTCACCGCGAGCGCATCCGGCTTGAGCCGTGCCCCTCGACACTCGACGCACGGTCGTGAACTCATGAAGCGCTCCAGGTCTTCCCTGATGTAGTCGGACGTAGTCTCGCGGTAGCGCCGCTTGAGGTTGGGAATAACCCCTTCGAACTTCGATTCCCACATCTGCTCGCGCCCGTGCGAATCCTGATAGCGAAATCGGAATCGTTCCTCGCCGCATCCGTGTGCCAGCATCTCGCGGGCGCTTTCGGGCAGCGACGACCAGGGAACCGCGGTGTCTATCCCCTTCACGCGCGACACTTCACGTATCCGGCCGATGTAGAAGTCGGATATGACCCCATTTCGGTTGTAGGGCAAGACGGTGCCGTCATCAATGGAGCGGTTGGCATCGAAGATCAGCTCAGGGTCGAACTCGATCCTCACGCCCAGGCCCAAGCAGGCCGGGCACGCCCCGTAGGGGCTGTTAAACGAGAACAGCCTGGGCTGCAGCTCCCCGAAACTGAGCCCGCAGTCAGGGCAGGCCAGCCTCTCCGAGAAGACCATATCGTCGCTGCCGACTACGTCCACCAACACCAAGCCATCGCCGAGTTTCAGGGCCGTCTCCAGCGAATCGGCCAGCCGGCGCTGTATGCCGGGCCTCACGACCAGCCTGTCCACAACAGCCTCAATACGGTGGGTCTTGTAGCGCTCCAGGTCGATCTGTTCGGTCAGTTCATGCGCCTCTCCGTTGACCCGTACACGGGCGAACCCTTCACGCCTGAGATCATCGAGCACCTTCCTGTGCTCGCCCTTCTTGCCACGCACAACGGGGCCCAAGACCTGGATGCGGGTCCCCTCCGGCATGTTCATGATCCTGTCGACGATCTGGTCCACCGATTGCTGCGTGATCTCGCGACCACACTCCGGACAATGAGGAACCCCGATACGGGCGTACAGCAGCCTCATATAGTCGTAGATCTCAGTGACCGTGGCCACAGTGGATCGCGGGTTCCTGCCGGCAGCTTTTTGATCTATGGAAATCGCAGGCGACAGGCCCTCGATGTAGTCCACGTCCGGCTTGCTCATCTGCCCCAGGAATTGACGGGCATAGGCAGATAGCGATTCCACGTAGCGACGCTGACCCTCCGCGTATATCGTATCGAAGGCGAGCGACGATTTGCCCGAACCCGACAGGCCGGTCACTACGACCAGCTGGTCGCGGGGGATCTCCACATCGATATTCTTGAGGTTGTGCTCGCGCGCGCCTCGTATAATGATCTTATCTTTGCTCAAAGTTGGACGAACCTCCGCCTGAGATCTCTGATGCGATCCCGTATTTCGGCCGCCCGCTCGAACTCAAGCAGGCTGGCCGCCTTCTTCATTTGCTCCTCAAGATTCTTGATGAGCCTGGCGAGCTCGCGCTCGTCCATGCTCTCGGCCTCCTGCAGAACCTCCGCCTCGGCCTCGCTAGGCCTGCCTGCCCGCGTGCCGGGCCGTGCGCCGGGCCGCGTGCCCTCGCCGCCGGCGGCACGCTGAATCTCGGATAGGTCGCGCACTGCCTTCTTGATTGACTCGGGGGTGATGCCCCACTCCTTGTTGTGGGCGACCTGAATCGCGCGACGCCGGTCAGTCTCGTCTATGGCTTCACGCATAGACCCTGTGACATCATCGGCGTACATGATTACGCGTCCATCTACATTCCGGGCGGCCCGACCTATGGTCTGAATGAGAGAGGTCGCCGACCGCAGGAACCCTTCCTTGTCGGCGTCGAGTATAGCAACCAGACCAACCTCGGGCAGGTCCAGACCCTCACGAAGCAGGTTGATCCCCACCAGAACATCGAACTCGCCAAGGCGCAATCCCCTGAGTATCTCGATCCGTTCCAGGGTGTCTATCTCCGAGTGCAGATACCTCACTCTGATCCCCAGTTCACGGAGGTAGTCGGTAAGGTCCTCGGCCATCTTCTTGGTGAGCGTTGTCACCAACGTTCGGTATCCCTGATCCGCCGTACGCCGAATCTGGCCTATCAAGTCGTCCACCTGCCCCCGCACGGGCCTGAGTTCGACCGCCGGATCGACCAGGCCGGTCGGGCGTATGACCTGCTCCACGACTTGACCGCTCATCGATCTCTCCCACTCGGCCGGAGTGGCCGAAACGAAGATCACCTGGTTGATGCGCTGCGTGAACTCGTCGAAACGCAACGGTCGGTTATCGTAAGCCGAGGGCAACCTGAAACCATATTCCACAAGGCTCTCTTTGCGAGATCGGTCGCCATTGTGCATCGCACGTATCTGAGGCACAGTCACATGCGACTCGTCGATGAACATGAGGTAATCATCGGGGAAGTAATCGAGAAGAGTTGCAGGAGCGCTGCCCGCCTCTCTGTCCGCCAGGTGGCGCGAGTAATTCTCAATCCCCGAGCAGTACCCCACCTCCTGCATCATCTCCAAGTCAAACCGGGTACGCTGCTCCAGTCGCTGCGCTTCGAGAAGCTTTCCGGTGCCCTTAAGCTCCGCAAGCCTGACACCCATTTCCTCCTCAATCGCCGCGACCGCCGCCTGCATCCGCTCCTGGTTGGTCACCCAGTGAGTTGCAGGATAGATGAAAGCAGATTCCCGTTGGCCCAGTATTTCCCCTGTAATCAGGTCAACATCGGCAATGCGCTCGATCTCGTCGCCAAAGAACTCGATTCTGATGGCTTGTTCCCCGCCGGCAGGGACTATCTCCACCACATCGCCTCGCACCCTAAACGTGCCGCGCGCAATCCCTATGTCATTCCTGCTGTACTGAGTCGCTACTAATTTGCGCAGAAGCCGGTCGCGATCACACACCTCGCCACGCCTCGCAACCACCGCCTGCTTGAGGTATTCCTCAGGCATGCCCAGCCCGTATATGCAGGACACGCTGGCCACAATGATGACGTCACGCCGCTCGACCAACGCCGCTGTAGCCGCGTGCCTCATCCTGTCGATCTCATCGTTTATCTGAGCATCCTTCTCGATGTAGGTATCGGACTGAGGTATGTACGCCTCCGGCTGGTAGTAGTCGTAGTAGCTCACGAAGTAGTGGACTGCATTCTTCGGGAAGAACTCGCGAAACTCCGCGGCCAACTGAGCCGCGAGCGTCTTGTTGTGCGCGATAACCAGCGCGGGGCGGGCCAGACGCCCGATAACGTTGGCCATGGTAAATGTCTTGCCGCTGCCCGTCACACCAAGAAGCACCTGCCCCCGCATGCCTGAAAGCACGCCCTGAACGAGCTCATCTATGGCCTTGGGCTGATCTCCCGTCGGAACAAAGTCCGACTTGAGCTGGAAATCAGGCACTGCTCATCACTCCCCCGCCTCTGAGGTGGACGCCGCGCAGAACGCTGCACCCACACAATTATAGCACGAGCCGCGAGCCGTGAATGCCCGCGGCCGAACATATATTCGCCCACCAATACCCAGACTCCTTCATCAGTAGAGGGTGCCGCGCCATAATCCCAACAGCGAGGCTCGTGCTCCTTCCACGGTGGTGAGGCATTCTCTTCTCGGATTCGTTATCGGCTGTCCAAGTTCGTGGTTGATGCCGCGCCTAGCTGGCCCAAGACGGCCTCACCCCGGTATGAGCAGCGAGCGGGCTTCCACCGCCTCGAACAGAAGTAGCTTCGCTGCCGCGCTCGCCTCCGTGTGGGCCAGAGCGGCCATCCTCAGGTACCAGGAGAAGTAACGGAGCAAGTACCGCGTCGCGACGCCGC
>Ga0116160_1004716_pt1 | contig 11195 bp, 5 predicted proteins | sample AD_JPNAS2_MetaG_FD_89879 | JGI IMG/M metagenome (GOLD analysis project Ga0116160, IMG submission 89879) | Active sludge microbial communities of municipal wastewater-treating anaerobic digesters from Japan - AD_JPNAS2_MetaG | ecosystem: Engineered > Bioreactor > Anaerobic > Digestate | place...
GATAAACAAAGTGGTAAAGATTTTAATCGTGAAAAATATCAAGAACTACGAAGTATCTTAATGAAAAACGATCTATTAATAATAAAATCAATTGATCGTTTAGGTAGAGATTATAATATGATAATTGAGGAGTGGCATTATATGACTAAAATAATTGAAGCAGATATTTTAGTAATTGATATGCCACTTTTAGATACAAGAAATGATGCAACAAATTTAATAGGTAAATTCATTAGTGACATCGTTTTGCAAATATTATCTTTCGTTGCCGAAACTGAAAGAGAAAATATAAAACAAAGACAAGCCGAAGGAATTCGCCTTGCAAAAGAAAGAGGCGTCCACATGGGACGCCCTAGATATGTTTTACCTAATAACTTCGATGCGGTTGGTAAATTATATTTAAATAAGGAAATATCATCTAATGATGCAGCTAAATCGCTTAATATGACAAGAAGTACTTTTTTAAAGTATGTAAACTTAAAAGAGTTCAACTCTTTACCGTGCAAGAAAATTTTATAGAGTTCGGCTCCCCTATCATGTAAGGTTCAAGAATGCAAAAAAAACTGCTATAGATAGTCCAATTTATCTAAAGCAGTTTTTAAGGACTTTAAAACGATAACTACTATAAAAATCTATCAAGGATAAAATAGAGTACTTCTTGTATACCTTATAGGGAAAATTGATACAAAGAAAGGTATATTCATAAACCTACTATAATTAATACTTCCAAGGTAAAACAAGAACAAATTAGACATTCTCAAATCACTTGTCTTCTCCTTTTGAGTCATACCCTATTGAGTAGTTTAATGTCTTCATAAACTACTTTTATATTTTATCGCCTTTACTCAAGTTGCTTTTACAAATAGTATTTGGATATTTGCTTGGTCATTTGAGGTTCACCTTTTGAATAGGTTATTATATAATCAAAATGTGTTTTATATGATGAACCACATTTAACACAGGCTCCTCTATTTCTTTTATATACTATGTTTCTAACATGCTCTGTACATTTATCCTCGATTCAACATCAACAATTTCCTCTTCTTTGTTTTCAAATCTTTTATCTATATATTCTATTAAATATAAATTATCAAGTTCATACATAACACTTAAACTTGGTGTCACCATTAGCTACTATTTTGTGTAATGAAAGTTCTGTTATATCAACTTCATCAACCCTTCTAATAGCATATAAACACCTTTTTTCAGTAAAATATTTCTTTTTTTACTTCCAATCAATATAACTATTCTTCTTAAATTATCCCAAATGGTCATAATAATTACTGTCCGCTTTAATAATTTAATAAGCCATATTAAATTCCTACCTTTCTATTTTTATTTTATCATTTTCTAAGAATATTAATTCATAAACTCTTGTGGTTTAGAATCATAATTTTCTTGCTAACAATGACTAAAATTATTCTAATATCTTTTTTAATGTGTCTCTTGCATACCTCCTCTTTAAATATTTGTGATTCCCACTATTCCTATAATTTCGCAAACAACTTGTACATGATACTTCTTCATCACAACAATCTGCATCCACTGAATCAAGTGCTAATTCCAACATTTTTCTTAATTCATTAGTATCAGTTAATTGTTTAACATTACCAGCCCCACCATATGTTGTATCATAAAAAATGAATGCATATTTACCATCTAAATCATTTATGATAATTCCATTGATATCATTGGCATCTATTTGCAAGTAAGCTGTAATACCATTTAACATTGCATAAATAGTTGAAAGTGCGACTTCATAATTCATTGGTAAATTAATTCTCATTTTGATAACATCAGTAATTATAATATGCCCTAATGTAATTCTTTTGAGTACCTTATCAATACAATCATATTCTCTATATGTTTGGTGTGGTAAATTAACTTCATCTATATCTGCCCATTTTTTCTCTAGTTTTGAATAACCGCAAGTCTGACATTGGAAAAATGGGTTTTCATTAACTATTAATAATTTGTCATCATTTTGTTGTTGAATTAATAACATATCATTAAACACTACATCTGTTACGAATGATTCTAATGATCCAAGATAATTAACTTCTGAAGTATAAGTTTTTCTTGGTTTCAAAATAGTATCTTCTTTGTTTTTAGCATCTGAAATAAATCCTAGATTAGGAATAATAAAATCTCTTTCTTCAGTATCACTACCACAATTAGCACATTTATAGTTATGTTGTTTGACACTATCAACATGAATCTTACCACACTCTTCATTAGTACACTTATAATAAAAATATTTAGGCAAACTACCTTCTCTTGGAAGTATAATATATCTTGAAGTATATTTATTTTTGTCAACAACAACTTCTGAATCTGGTGCATATTCAGATAATGCTAAGCTTAAGTCTCTATTTAAATCTAATGCAGTATTAAATCTTCTTCTTTCTATGTCATAGATTTTAAGTGGAACTACATCTAATGGAAAACCATATCCAGGAATAACATTATATTTAGCAAGTCCATTTACAATATCAAGATTATTAATTCGATTAATTTGGTCACGATAATTTTTAGCTGAATTATGGTCTTTGGTTTTGGTCGCTTCTTCTTCAGCAATCTCTAGATTTTTAATTTCGTCCCCAACTTTTATAATGCACTCTTTCAAAAGTGAATCTTCTTTATTCATTTCATTTAACCACTTATAATTTTTAAATGAATCAAAAGAGTTTTCATTAACCGCCCCCTTTAACATTTTTTCTAATTCTACTTTATTTTTATTAATATATTCAAAGAAATCCTCACAAACACCACCAATGAAGACACCTAGCGTATCTTTATCTTTATAGTTATTTTGTCTATAAAATTTACTAATCAAAAACGCCATTATATGTCTTATGGTTATTTTATTATTTTCTAATTTAAAGTATGGAGGATTAATCTTACCATCTATCATCGGAACTGGATCATTAAAATATATTTGGTCATGAGAACTATGACTTGCATATGTGACTACAAATGCAACCGACTCATCACTTCTACCAGCTCGACCAGCTCTTTGGGCATAGTTAGAATTGGTTGGTGGTATATTTCTCATAAACACAGTATCAAGTGAACCAATATTAACTCCCATTTCAAATGTTGTTGAACTGCTTAAAACATTTATTTCTTTATTTTTAAATCCTTTTTGATATTCCTTAGCTTTTTCTCTAGTCAATTGACCAGTATGTTCTTGAACAACTATCGATTCAATTTTCTTTTCTAAATATTCATTTCGGTAATAGTTGTCTCTCAATAATTCATCTGGATTACAATAAATGAGTGTCCCCGAACAATCTCCCTTCACACAACTATCATTGATATTATGGGTTGTTAAATTACCACATTTATTACATACATACCAATCTCTATCTTCTTTTTTAATAATCTTAAAATCAGCAAAATTAATTTGTCCTTCTGATTCACCATTAAATTTAATAACTCCCATTTGGGGATTACTAAGTATTGTCCATAACATCTCTGAATAACTTTCAATTTCAATTTTTGATAAATTAAAAGTTTTTTTCAAATATTTAACCCAATTATTTGTTCCATTTTCTTTTACTGGAAGAATACTTCTTAGTGATCTATCTCCAGTTTTTGGTGGAACTTTTAACATTACATAATTATCAAATTTTCTATACTCAAGATACTCTGCGCGGTCATCTGAATCCAACCCAGACTTATCATAATTAATAGCTGGTGCGGTTCTAAAAGTATCAACAAATATAGAAATTAAATCTCTAAGTTGTTCATGTTCAATTTTTGGCATGTATTGTTGTAATTGTTCATTAGTTATGTTTTCTAATAATCTATCAATATTAGGTTCAAAACTTAAAAGACCCAATCCTTCCAAACAATTAATACCATCTGATTTAAATAACTCTAATAACACCGAAACATATGCATTTTGTTTTGGTTCTATTCGTTTTTTGGCATTATCAGTAAATAGATTATTATCATTAATCATTCTTTCCATTGAGGTTATTATTGAATCTGCATCCATACTTGTTTTTAAATTTTGAAGCACTAAAGCTTTTCTTAAAAACTTATTTTGATTTTCTTGAAAGAACAGAGCAAAGAAACTTGCTTGTTGTCTACTATCTGAAAATGCTAAAAATTGTTTATATTTTTCTTTTTTCTCTTCTATTTCTACAGGTTTAAATAAATCTATTGTTTTCTTTTCTTTCTGACATTCTTCATTAAATAGGTCCATAGATTTTAAAAGTATTTGCGAAATAAGAGCTGTAGACTGATCTTTTCCTAGTTTAAAGGAATTGATGACCCCTGTTTTTTTTGATATTTTGGTACATACTGGACAAGAAGTTAAATTCGTTTTTGACGCATTATCTTTAGTAACGATTTTTAATAGTTCAACTTGATATTCATCACCACAATTACATTTTGTATGCCCGTGATGGTTATTTTGGTATATATGTCCACATTTAGAACATACCGTATGTGGTTCAAATTCTTCTGATTCTATATCCACACTATTTTCCATATCTTCTTTTAATAAATAAAAGTCAACTTTTAAATCATCAAAGTTTTCATAATTTTCGTCTAAATCTAATTCGCTTCTAAACAGTTTATTGTTATATTCTTTTCCAATGATATACATGGTATTACAATACTTACAAGCCCCAATTTCAAAAGCCCACATATCACCAATAGTTTGCCTATTACTGATTCTTAATTTAGGTTTTGGTTTTAATGAAACAAATGCACCTTCTAAAGTTCTTATAAAGAAATGATATTTAACATCGTATATATTTGTTCCATCCTTTTTAGCTAATGTTACAAGATTTATCAAATCAACAAATTCTTCTCTTGCGATATCGCTATTAATTGATTTCATTTGATTATAAGCATTATTAAATGTATCAGTTTTTCTTAATATATAATAAAGTTCATGCACATTTCTATCTTGACTTAATAAATCAAATAAGTTTGAAACATTATACTTTTCCAATATTAAATCTAAAGATTTATTTTCATTTTGTAATTTTAATAATATAGGATAGTCTTTGTTCTCTACAGCATGAGTAGGTTTATACTTTGTTGGCAATATTCTATTTGCATAGATAATATCTGATTCTGAATATTCTCCTGAAGTTAATTTAGAGGCAAATTCTATTATTTTCTTTTTGTCCTCCCCTGTATTTCCTAATGTCGCACTAGTCAAAATAAATTGAGGGCTTCTATTAGCATAGGCTTGAAGTCTTTTTAATAAGTGGGATACTTCGGTTGCTAAGGTTCCTCTATAAGTATGTGCTTCATCTAAAACCATAAAACTCCAATCTTTTAATGTTTCAGCATTTAATATTGTACTATCTTTAGGTCTTACTAAAAGATATTCTAACATTGAAAAGTTGGTGATTAAAATATTTGGTGGAGTTTCTCTAATTTCAGTTCTAACTAATAATTCGTTTTGAGGTGGCAATATATCCTCTTCATCAAAGTTATCATTTACAAATTGTTCTCTATTACAATCAATCCAACGTCCATCAGTTAGTTTTCTTTGGTATTTTTCTGGAGTATCACCAGTAAAAAAACCGAATGTAATTTCTGGCACTGTAGATAAATGTTTTCTTAGTCTTTCAAGCTGATCATTAACCAGAGCATTCATCGGATATAGTAGGATTGCTTGTATTCTGGTTAATGATTTGTTTTTTTCTATTTTTCTTAAAAGATTATCCAATATTGGATAGAAAAAAGCTTCTGTTTTCCCAGATCCAGTTCCTGTAGTAACTACAATATTTGCACCTTTTTGAATTCTCTTTAAAGATTGATATTGATGTAAATATAGAGGTCTATCTAAAACTATATCAGACACCCTAGCAAAAGATTTTGGAAGTTCTCTACCTTCAATTAGTTGATTAATTGTAAATGATTTTGTAAAAGGAAGTTCCAATTTAAGATATGGTCCTTTGGTCAAAACTGAATTGTTAAGTTCTTCTATAAAGTCATTATTGTATTTTTCATTTCTTAACACGAAAGTTGATCCAACATATTTAGAAAACTTTTCCTTAATATATTGAGATTGTATTAACGGATTTTTAATCATTGAATTCATCCCTTTCCATATTTACAACTAAGTAATCAATTGGATAATTGCTATCTTCATCTGGCGAATCAACTAGATGTTGAATATTACTGTTTCTTAAATGTAATCCGTCCCCTTCTTTGTCTTCTATACTAAAACGTAGAATTGGTTCAGTTCTGTTGCTTTGTAGTTCAATATTAACAACATTGATATATCTAAAAGGAATTAATCTTCTTATCCTTTTATCATATTTATAAAGTTGACACGAATATACTATATTTTCATTGCCATCAAAGCTTGAGTAATCATTAGGTTTTTTATATAATCTCTTTTTGATTTCTATTACTATTGTTTGCATTTTAACATATTCATATTCAATGTCATCATTTTTATCAAAAGTGTATATAAAAACATCTCTTATATAAAATTTCTTACCTTCTAATTTTTCAGCATCATTTAAATAACAAAAAAACTTATATATTATTTTTTCTTCTATTCCTAAAAAGAGATTACCTTTTTCTAATAATTCAATATTATATCGTTTATGAACTTCTAGATTATCTAATTCTACTTTTTTATCTTGCAGTATTACTTTATAAATTAATGTTTTTTCTTGATATAAAGACATTTCCAAAGAACTTGGATTAAAGTTTTTAATGTCAAACTCAAAAACAAACTCACCATTATCAGTTAGTGAGATGTTGTGTTTTATTACAACCTGTTGTAAATATATTTTTACTGAATTAACCGTTTCTTGTTGATCACTTATATGCATATACAAATAATCATTTTGATGTTTTAATTGTGCAAAATAAGACATATCAATTGCTGAATATCCTAATTCATCATTAGAAGGTATTTCATGTGGCAAATCGATACCATTTTTATTTGATAACTTGATAGAATTCTTAATTGAAGATAAATAAAGTGTTTTGTTATCTCCTAGTTCTAAATAATCAATTAATTTCCAGTTATTATCTACTTTCCATTTATACCTTTTTATTCCGGGATCTGCTACATACTTAATATTATTATTTCCAAGTCTAAAATCACTTGTAAAATATGTATTTTTTGAAAAATCATAATTTTCAATTATTATGTTAGCTTTTGGAAATGATGATTCAATAATAATATCTTTTTCTAATACATTATCGGTATCAATTGGAGAAAACAGCAAATCACTATCTATTAGAAAATCCTCTACTCTAATTTGTTTAGTTGTTTGTTGTTTACTATATACTGATATATTGTTTAGATTGCTATTTAATAATCCTTCTTTAATAATAATATTGTAGTTATAAAATGGTCCTCTTTTTGTATGGCTGTAATTTAAATCTGATAAGTTATATCTAACATTATTAAACATTATGATAATATCTTGTGGCTCTAACTCACTTTCAAAAGCAAAGTTCTTCACTTCGTTAAAAACTGGTGTTTTTCTATTGTCTACATAAACCTCTATTCCTTTAGCTTCTATGCCATATAAACCAGGAGAAAGCATTTGTGAAAAGCAAATGATTTCATCTCCGCAATTATAAATCACATTGGGATTAGCATGAAATACTGCAATATCATAACCACTATAATTTTCAAATACTTTAATTTTGGGATCAGCAAATGTTTTCCCTTTTGGATATACAACATATACCAAATTACTGTATTCTTTAAAATTATTTAATTCTTTACCGTCATAATCAAAAATAATAAACTTTCTAAAAAGCGAATCACCAGTGCTTATAATAGTTTCAGCGTTTTTGTTGATATTAAAGGTCATCTTAGATTCTATTAGCTCTAATCTTTGTGGTTGAATTTCGATAGTATTAAACCCAATTTTTTCAATTATTCTATACTCAGTTTTATTTAAAAACCCACTTTCATTTCCATTAATATATTCAACGGTTATATTTTCGAATTCTTCAGGTATTATTCCTCTTAAGCGATACTGTGGAAATGCAATTTTAATTGATTTATCAGATGGATTGAAAATATATCTAGGTTTGGTAAAAAATTCAGTTTTTCTTTTACCAGTAGAAATGATCTTTTTATTATCTTTAGACCATTCTTTAAATTTGTTGGTCAAGACTTTAGGATATTCTCCATCTAAGGAATAATCCCAATACCATGAGTGTATAATTTCAAGCATTTGCTTTAAAACTTTAACATATGATTGTTTGTAGTGGAGTAATCCAAGTTTCGTATATTTAATTAAAACATAAGTTTTTTGTGTCACATTAAGTTTTAACTCATCATTTTCACCTAAATTATCATCGCCTAAAATATTGCTTAGTCCTTCGATACTTTCAAGCAAAATTTCTTCTACAGATTCTTCATCTAATTGATAATCAAAGTTAATTTCATAAATATCATATAAAAAATCATAAAAACGAGTTAAATAATACTCTGGAATTCCAGCATGTACTAACACATTAGTGATATATCTAACATCAGAGTATTTAGATTGGTCACTTATTAATTCTCTAATTAAGGCTTCTAAATTTTGTTGATTACCAATTCTGTTGTATAAGTATTTAAAGTTATCTCTTATTGTTTTCCAAAAATTACCTTTATAGTTATTAAATGAAAGCCATGCAAAAGTAAAGATAACAACTCTAAGGACAACAGCTTTTCTAAATTCTTCTTTAATACTTCCATTTTTATATGTATCATAATATATACATAATATTTCTGTACTCACATCAATCAATAATTTTAAAGCTTCTTCATTATTATTTAATGTTAGTATCCAATTAAATGCCAATTGTTCATTTAAATCGAGGCTTAATATTTTATCCAGAATTAATCTTTTTTTATCTTCATAATCAAGTTCTTTTTTAGTGTTATATATTTGGTCAAATTCAACTTTAAGTTTTAAATCAACAAAATCTAATGTTTTCTTATTAAAACTTATAGGGAATGGAAATAGTTTAGTTTGGTTACCTTTAAACCCAACTTTAACAATAAGACTTTTATCAGTTCGTTCATCCACAGATAAAATAACACCCAAACCATAATCGTTGTGAGCTACTTCTCTCCCTATAATTTTATCGATAAAATTCACCATATTCAACTCCTAACAATAAAAACCTTTTATATTTTATTTTTAATAGCAAATTAAAAATTATTTAATGTATTTACTTTAATTATATCATGCAAAAGCATAAAAAGTGATATAGTTTCTACATTTATTACACCCTATTTTAAGTTGTAATAATTGGTTCGATAGTAATTATCTCTTATTTTGAACTCACAATCTTTTATTATAAGCTCAGTGAATTGTGCTTTTATTTCTTTAGAATTAATAGCTTCTCTTATAACTTTTAATGAAGCAGACCAACCTAAATCAACTCTTCTCCATCATTCGAATATCCAACTAACATATATATTTTTCTCGTAATCTTTAATCTTGTATTGAACTTATATTCAATAGTTTTTATATAAACGTTTAAACATGTTAATTAATTTTTATATCTATTCTTTGAATAGCGACGAAGCCTCGCATTAACATTAACATCATTACGGTTCGAAAAGGTGTAAACATTTTAACCATAATTTAAATTTGTTCATTTTTAATTTTCCTTTTTTGTCGTATGAATTAGTTTCACCTATAATATATCTTAATTGTCATGTTTAATACAACTTCTATTTATAATAGAGTGTTATGTGTAATTTTATTTGTCTTTCACTTTCGGTTGAACTAAGGAAAAATTTTTGTGAGTTGACTTATTAGTAAATTATCAACCATTATATATACCATCTAAATGATTAATGTAGAAATGACTACTATCATTATAAGTAATTAGGCATAAATAAAAGAAAGACCTTTTGTAACCACATTTCCCCTTAAAGGGATAGTTTTTTTCGTCCTAACTGTTCGAACTACTACCATTTGTCCGTCTTAAAGGAAATTAAATTATTCACTACACTATGCCAATTAACGTTTTATATAATGAAGGCACATCATTTTTTACAGTGTCATAAATTATAGATAAATCAACATTACCATAATCATGTATAACTCTATTCCTTAACCCTTTAATTGCTATCCAAGAGACATTTGAGTTATTTTGTTTGAATTGATCACTAAGTCTATTTGAATTTTCAGATATTTGAATTAAACGAAACATTACTGAGTCAATAAGCAATTCATTATTGTTAAATCCATTCTCATCTGTGTTTTCCATATGTTTCATAATAAATTCTATATCAATAATGATCTTTTTTAAATAATATTTATCATTTTTAATATTAGCCATATATCTTTACTCCTTTTTTTAGTATTTCATGTAATAAATCAAAATTATTTTCTAATTGTTTCACAGTTAATAAATCTATTTTTTTATTAAATAATTTAGTTCTTAATGTTTCTATTAGATTATAATAATCTAAACCGGTAATACTAGTTGATATTAATAAATCTACATCACTTTTTTCATTTGGAGTCCCTTCAGCATATGATCCAAACAAGTAACAATATTCTACATCCAAATTATTAAAAATTTGTTCACAAGCTTCTTTAATTTGTTCAATTGAAAGGATACCAGTTGTTTCATCAATATAATCATATTTTTCTAATTTTTCCATCATATATAAATATTTCATCGAAGTTCGTTTAGATTCATCATTTTCATAATTTTGATAAGTTCGAACTGGTATTCCCAAATATTTAGCACTTTCAACTTGTGTTAATTTTTTACTAATTCTTAATTCTTTTAATGACATAATACCACCTCGATTAAATAATACCACATTATTTATATTAACGCAATAATTACGTATTATTTTATTTATTTATACGCAATAATTGCGTATCTGCTTGACAAGCTGTGGTTCATAAGTTTATTTAAATAATAGTTTCTTTTTACCATCATATTTATCCTGAATAAATCCATTAGAAAAAAATCAAAAATTTTTTGAGGATAATTTTAGTTCTTTATTTGAGGTTGTCTACAATAATCTAACCATTATAAAAAGACGCCTTAATAAAGACGTCTTCATATATTATCAACTCAATCGAGTTCAAATCTTATTATTGGAGGCTCCAGTCGGATTTGAACCAACGATCAGGGTGTTGCAGACCCTTGCCTTACCACTTGGCTATGGAGCCAGATATAATTATTTGATATCTAAGCAGTAGCTATTATATCAAAAAATA
>Ga0116160_1004723_pt1 | contig 11193 bp, 9 predicted proteins | sample AD_JPNAS2_MetaG_FD_89879 | JGI IMG/M metagenome (GOLD analysis project Ga0116160, IMG submission 89879) | Active sludge microbial communities of municipal wastewater-treating anaerobic digesters from Japan - AD_JPNAS2_MetaG | ecosystem: Engineered > Bioreactor > Anaerobic > Digestate | place...
AGAATGACAAAATCGTAAAACTTCAAATAGAAACAGATTTTGATCTTGAAGTACTTAAATATTACGGTTGTAATATGCCCACAACAACAATGTTTTTTCGAAAAAAAATATTTGAAAATGGCATATTCTTAAATGAAGCTTTACATTATTCTATGGATGCTGATTTCTTTATCCGGCTCGGTCAAAAGGGATATACTTTTAAGCATGTTAATAAGCCACTTGCCTATTTCAGGCAGCACGCCAATGCAAAAAGTATAAAAGATAAGGAACTGCAGAAAGCAGAGGGTTTTAAGGTACGCCACACCTTGTGTTTTCCCAATTTCAGCAAAACCAATGCGCAGTCACTCACAAGAGCATTAAAGAGAATTTATTATTTGAAGAGAATCTATTTGAAGGTCATCGCCTATTATAAATATTACTGTCAACAATTCTTATAAAAAAAGCAGGGAAAATGATTATTAACTCCTTCTGTGATCGCTATCCCAAAATCACCGTTGTAACGCCCTCTTTCAATCAAGGGTCTTTTTTAGAAGAGACCATTCAAAGCGTTCTAGGGCAAAACTATCCAAATCTGGAATATATGATTATTGATGGTGGATCTACAGACAGCAGTCCTTCCATTATCGACAAGTACAAGGATCATCTGGCATATGCGATTAGCGAGCCCGATCAAGGTCAGCATTATGCAATAGAAAAAGGCTTTAGCCGGGCAACCGGCGATATCATTACATGGTTATGTTCGGACGATCTTTATGAGCCAGGGGCGCTTCATATTGTTGCTCATTCCTTTTTATCACATCCTGATGCCGCATTGATTTATGGAGATACACAATATTTGTATCCCAACGGTTCATTGAGAATTAAAAAGAAAATAAGTTTTGATTACAAAATGGCATTGTTTGCTTATTCTATGATACCGCAGCCTTCGAGCTTTATAGCGAGAGAAGCTTACTTGGCCGTTGGCGGCATCGATCCTACGTTTCAGTACACGGCTGATTATGACCTTTTCCTGCGTCTCGGAAAGAAGAGAAGAGTCGTTCATGTCCCTTTTGTTTTATCTTCCTACCGCCTTCATGCCCAAAGTAAGACCATCAGATCAAAACGCTTGATGAAGAATGAATTTAAAAGAGCGCGAGAGAAGAATTTAGGAAGGAAAAGGAGATTTTTTGATAAGTTGATAGGCAGATATTATTTGTTGAAAGCCGTTGTTAAATTTTACTTGGAACGTAGTGAAATTGTGCTATCCGAAGACGGCGGCAACTTAGAGATAGGCGAAAAACGAAAGATCGATATTCTTAAAATATTAAGAAGGGTCTTTTGATGGAGTTTTTTGAACAATTTTCCGGAGCGCTCTTTAATGGATTTGAATCTTCAGGATTACGCTGGTGCGTTTTAAGGAATTATGAAGAATTGCCGCATAAAAATACCGGCCATGATTTAGACATTAACATTGAAGGCGGATGGTCAACCACAGTCGAACGCATCATGCAGGAGGTTTGCAGAGATACGAATACTTACGTTCATCGTATAAACTATATCCAACATCATCCTTGCCGTGGATACGTTTTTTCTAAATCTGGACAAAGCGCCGAGCCATGGTACTTACAGGTTGATATACACGGAGGCGAAGACTACTTGGGGTTGCCGCTGGTCAAGCAGGAAGACTTGCTGAGGTATCGGTTCAAATACAACGAAACGATATGGGTTCCACACCCTGTTCATGAAGGAATTATTAAATGGCTGATCCCTCTTTTAAGTGGTGGTGTTATAAAGGAAAAATATAATAAACAAATATTATCTGCTTATTATGCGTACAAGGATTTTTTTAAGAAGGCCTTGATTGCAATTGTCGGGAAAAAACTGTCCGCAGTGCTTTCGAGTCTTATTGAGTCTGGCGATATCCAAGCAACAAAGAAGTATAGGAAAAACATCATATGGAACATGTTGATCAGACGGATGTTTGACTGCCCTATGCATGTTCTTTTAGGTGTTGTTAAGACTCTGCACTACGCGTTAACCAGGCGGTTATTTCCGCCTGGTATCTGGGCCGTGCTTTTGTGTGATAGAATGATTCAGGGAAAAATCGACATTCAATACATCATGAAAATCCTTCACAGCGCTTTTGTCGCCAGCTCGACAACATGCATGGACTATGACAATATGGGCGTTGAGCCAAAGAATTTTTTTTCTTTCTTTTTTCACTCATGGAAAGTGTATTGCACAAAAATTCATAACCGAACTAATCATTTCGGCTGCGTGCTTTCAAGACATTGGTTACCGAATGAATCGGATATGGGCTCAAGAATTTCCCCTTCTTTACTCAGAATTTTACCGAAACCCGGAATCGCCATTATCGTTTATGAAATATTTACCTCACCGAGAATTGCTTCTTTGAGAAACACCCTTGAATCGCTGAAGATTCCTGTCGTGTTAATCCAATCCAGTGACATGGGAGAAAAGGAGTTAGCTTTACGTATCGTTGGTGCAGTATCCAATGCCAAACACAATGAATTTCTAAGACAAAAAAAACTGCCCACTTTCAGATCGGCATTATGAGCATGACACCCAGAGGTAACAACCTGTTTTATCAAAATGCACAACACGGGTCTTATCATAGCTGTACTCGGCGTTGACGGTTCAGGGAAGTCAACCGTGATTCAGACGATGAAATCGGCTTTGGATAAGGCTAACCATAACGCAACACATGTACTGCATCTGCGCCCCGGCCTGCTTCCCCCGTTGGCGCGGTTGAAAGGTAAAGCCGCGATCCAGGAGGGACCGGTCCTAGAGCCTCATGGGGCCACGCCTTCCGGACCTGTCGGATCGCTGATAAGACTTGTTTATTACACCTTTGACTACATCCTGGGCTACTGGCTGAAGATCCGTCCCATGATCGTAACGCAGCCCACAATCGTTATTTTCGACCGCTACGCCTACGACATGGCCCTCGATCCGCGTCGTTTCCGCATCGGACTCTCCGGGTGCGTGGCGGGATGGTTTGCCGCTCTTGCACCGAAACCAGATTTGATTCTTTGTCTTTACGCGCCACCGGAGGTTATTATGGCCCGCAAGCGGGAATTGCCGATGGATGAGATTTATCGCCAGGTTGAGGCACTGAAGGCCTTTGCTGCTCAAGAATCAAGGGCGGTGCTGATTTCCAATTCGGGAAGCGTGGATGAAGTGCGTACGAGGGTGTTGCAGGTGATCTTCGATTTCCTTTCACGGCGATGGGTAGGCAGTCCATTTGCTTCTGGTGGTGTTATCAAACAGTGAAGGTTCTTGTTTCCGCCTATGCCTGCGAACCCGGCAAAGGATCCGAACCGGAGGTCGGCTGGCAGTGGGTGCAGCAGATAGCCAGGTTTCACGAAACATGGGTGATCACGAGGGAAAATAACCGTCTCCTTATTGAGCAAAACTTCAAAAGCAAGTCCAATCCCAACCTGCATTTCGTTTACATCGATCTGCCACCTTGGATGCGTTTCTGGAAAAAAGGAAGACGTGGCGTTCACCTCTATTACTACCTGTGGCAAATTATAGCTTATCGACATGCCTTTGCTCTGTCGAAACGCGTCCATTTCGATTTGACCCACCACATTACGTTCATAAATATGTACATGGGGCCATGGATTGCATTATTGCCTGTCCCTTTTGTATGGGGTCCGATTGGCGCTAACCCTGACATACCAAAACAATTTTATCAGTTAATTGGATCTTCAGGTATTAAAGACAATCGACTACGCTATGCCATAAGAAAAATTAGCCCCCTCACCGATCCAATGATTTCTCTCGCCAGGAAAAAGGCTAAGCTGATACTGACGATTAACGAAGAAGTGGGAAGTAGGTTAGAAGAGACGTATGCTACGAAAAGCCTATCTATTTCTCAAAATGCTATCGACAAGGAGATTCTTGCTGAAAAGGCGAAATCTTTTCACTATCCATTAAAAATTCTATCAGTTGGTCAGTTGGTTTCCATAAAAGGATACCGTTTATCTCTTGCTGCCTTTGCGAAACATTTATCTGTTCACCCAAAATCTACACTTGAAATTATTGGTACCGGTCCTCAAAAAAATGAATTAGTAAAATTCGCATCTGAACTTGGAGTTTTTAAGAGTGTTATTTTTTTAGGTCAAATCAGTCGCGACAAAGTCTTCCAAGCTATGCAGGAGGAAAGTAATGTGTTTTTCTTCCCTTCCTTCGAAGGCGCCGGCATGGTGGTGATTGAGGCGATGGCAAAGGGGCTGCCGGTCGTATGCCTGGATTTCGGCGGCCCTGGCGAGTATGTGACTGAAGAATGCGGGATCAAGGTGGCGCTGACGAAACCGGAGGCCGTCATTCAGGGTCTGGCGGACGCGCTTTCCCGGCTGGCCTCCGACCCGGCGTTGTATGAGCGTCTGTCAGCCGGAGCCATCAAGAGGGTGCGGGAACACTATCTTTGGGATCGTGTCGGCGATCGATTGAATGCCCTGTATGAAGAAGTCAGAGCGGAAGAAGCAGGGCGTGTACGAGGATAACCCTGCTGCTTCCTCTTGCATTGTACCTCCCGACGCCTTTATCGGTTTGCCTCCATCGGATCCCCGCCTTCTCGTACCCCTCGCTTCGTCTCGCATCCAGTGTTTGTCTTTTCGGCTTTACAGCCCCGGATCGCCCCTTGGAAAGCTGTTCAAATGGTGCGGCTGGCTCGCAGCGCGGACCGGTCTGTTGAATTTCGCAGGACGATTAAGGTTTGCGCCGATCGACTCTTTCCAGACAACGAACAATATTCAACCGATTTTGGATAATGCGCTGTTTGGAGAGTTGAAATGCAAATGGGTACGGATGCTCGGCAAGGGGCCGGTTGCTGTCGCCCTGTCGCTGGGGACACCCGATAATTGCCGGAAAATCGCGGCACTTGTGTTTGACCGAGAGGCGACGCCGCTTGCCTTTGCCAAAGTCGGGTGCACACCGCAGGCCAGAAGTTTGATTGCACACGAACGGAAGACGCTCGACGTGGTCAGAACGCTGCCACTGCAACACGCCACTATCCCGATGCTGCTTGGACAGGGCACAACAGGACCGGCCACCTGGCTACTGCAATCGGCCCTACTGACGGGAAGACCATCGCCTGTCGTTTTGCAGAAAGTGCATATCGATTTCCTGGCCGACTTCGCTCAAGCGACAACACGTGTGGTGTCTTTCCATACAAACGGTATTTGGAAACAACTACAGCGCATCTTGAAAAAGCCGGTTCTTCCGATCAAATCCGGGTTTGAAGTCGAAAAGCCTTTCATCTCCGAACTGGTTCGTAGGTTTCAGGCGTCAGGGACCGAAGAGACGACGAAATCGTGGCCTGTTTCAGCCGCTCACGGCGACTTCGCACCCTGGAATATGAGACTGGCGGAGGGTAAAATCGCCCTGTTTGACTGGGAATATTTTCTGCCTGAGGCACCCGTCGGCTGGGATTTACTCTATTTTCTTTTTCGGGTTGACAATCTGATAAAAAGAAAAGCTCTTGAACAAATATGGTCTGAATTTCACTCCGGCGCCTACCGGAATATGCTGGATAAATGGGAAAAAGCGACCGGCTTTCAGGTGCCGGACCGGCAGTTCCTGGCTACATTTGTCCTGCTTTCCTTCGCTCTCGATCTCGTCCCGAGGTGGGTCTGCGGGCAAAGGATTGATGAAGATTCTACTGGCACATAACTTTTACGGCTCTTCGGCCCCCAGTGGCGAAAATACAGTGTTTCAGGCCGAGGCGGCGCTGCTGAGACAAGAGGGGCATGACGTTATCGAGTTCACCAGGCACAGCGACGAGATCCGGGAACGGGGGGCGGTTGGAACTCTTCAGGGCGCCCTGTCCACGCCTTGGAACCCCTTCAGTGCCGCAAAGCTGCGACAAGTACTGCAGCATATGCGGCCGGACGTGCTTCACGTGCACAACTTCTTTCCCTTGCTGTCCCCAGCCATCCTTCACGCGACTGCCGGTTTGGAAACGGCCACGGTGATGACACTGCACAACTACCGCCTCTTCTGTGCTGCGGGCATTCCTATGCGCGCCGGTAAGCCCTGCACACTGTGTCTGAATCGAAGAAGTGTGATCCCGGCTCTGCGCTTCGGGTGTTACCGTGGCAGCAGGGCTGCTACGGCGCCGATGGCATTGATGATAACACTGCACCGGGGCATTCATACCTGGAGCCGCCATGTGGATGCCTTCATCGCCTTGAGCGGCTTTCAGAAAAGCTTGATGAACCAAGCGGGTCTGCCCGAAACCTCAATTCACGTCAAACCTAATTTCTATCCCGATCCTCCAGCCGCACTCCCCTGGGATAGTCGGGAGGACAAAATCGTTTTTATCGGCCGTCTGGGCGAGGAAAAAGGCGTCCATCTGCTGGTCCAAGCCTGGAAACAATGGGGCGCTGATGCGCCGCCTCTGGAGATCATCGGCGATGGCCCCCTCAGGGAAACGTTGACAGAAACAGCGGCGAAAGAAGGATTGGAAGGCAAGATTCTCTTCCTGGGGCAATTGCCTTTTGCAGAAGCGCAGCAGCGGCTCTCCCGCGTACGCCTGCTCGTTTTGCCTTCACTATGTTTTGAAACTTTCGGGCTGGTGGCGTGCGAGGCCTTTGCCTTCGGCGTTCCGGTGGCGGCGTCTCGACTCGGTCCGCTGCCCGATATCGTGCCCGAGGGGCGCGCCGGGGCGCTTTTCGAGGCGGGCAATGTGGAGGACCTGCTTCGCGTAGTCCGCGGCCTCTGGTCAAATCAGACCCTGCTTTCCCAGATGGCTGTTGGAGCACGAAAAGAATTCGAGGAAAAGTATACGGCAGACGTCAATTACCGGACACTAATGCAGATCTACGAAGCGGCCATCCATAGACGGGAAAGACGGCACAGCTATAATTGATGAAGCACGAGAACATCCTGGGTTATCCGGTTGCGGCCGTGTCATCGGAAGTCTGCGTCGACGGCATCCTGAAGAGGATCGGTGCAACAGTCGAGGGATCTGCGCCATTGCCCTTTTGGCTGGCCTGCTTGAATCCGCACTCGGCTAGAATGGCTGTTACCGATCCTGCAGCTGAAAAGGCACTGAAATCAGCTGACATCCTCATCCCCGACGGAATTGGCGTTGTCATTGCTTCCCAGATCCTTGGCGGAATAATCCGTGAAAGGATTACAGGCAGCGACATCTTCCGGGACCTGAGTCGCAAACTGAACGACCAAGGGAATACTTCCTATTTCCTCCTAGGGTCCACGGAGGAGACACTGGCGGTAATCAAGGCCAGGCTCACCATGGACTTTCCTCGCATTCGCCTCGCAGGTTCTTATTCCCCGCCGTTCAAAGAAGTGTTCGGCGAAGCAGAGAACCAACTGATGATCGAGGCAGTCAATCGGGCCGCACCGGATATTCTCTGGGTGGGAATGACTGCCCCCAAGCAGGAGAAGTGGATCCATCGGAACAAGGGCAAGCTGAATGTGAAGTTTATCGGCGCCGTAGGCGCCGTTTTCGATTTCTATGCAGGCAATGTGAAACGGTCGAGTCCATGGTTTCTGGAACACGGCCTGGAGTGGCTGCCGAGGCTGTTGCAGGAACCGCGGCGGCTTTGGCAACGGACCTTCGTTTCGGCGCCGCTGTTTTTGTTGAGGGTTCTGAGGCAGAGGATTACGGGGAAGGTATAAGGAGAGATCGCCGCGTCGGCCTGCCGGCCTCCTCGCGATGACGGCAAGAATGACACTCGATTTCCCGTGTGCATCAATCCAGAGTACAGAGTTAGCCGTATTGCCTTGCCTGGGAAAGGGAAAACTTGGCAGCACGAGAGCATTGCTGGCAACGAATCGAGATAACCGCTGGTTTTTCCTCTTCGGCTTTGAGAAAAATGAACGGGATAACATAACGGAAAGTGAATTGGACACTTTGAAGAAGCTTGCAAAGGACCTTCTTGGTTTAACGGCGGGACAAATTGCCGCCGCCGTGAAAGAAGGTTCTTTGGTGGAGGTCGAACATGAAGCGTGAAAAGTACAAGAGCCGCCTTTTGGGGGCTCTTCATGAAACCGCCTGTGACTTGCATAAACTGGGTTTCATCGATAAGCGAAGAATGCGCGAGTATGACCTGCTGTGTGTCCAGCAGCGGATGCGCCAAAGCTGACTGACTACTTTTCTCTTGCATGATTTGCATCGCTATTGCATATTATCTGCATGTGGATTCCGCGACATTCTGAAGAACTGCTCCGGCGGCTGGCAGGGCAATTCCCGGCCGTGATCGTCACAGGCGCCCGCCAGGCAGGAAAGACATCGATCCTGCGCCGAATGTTCCCGCAAGCGTCTTATCTCAGCCTCGACCTTCCGGCGAATGCGGAGGCGGCGAACACCGCACCGGAAGAGCTGCTGGAGCAGTATCCCGCGCCGGTCATCATCGACGAAATCCAATACGCCCCTTCCCTGCTGAGGCACCTCAAATACCGCATAGACCGCAATCGGGCTCCCGGACAGTACCTCCTGACGGGGTCCCAGGTGTTCCAGCTCATGCAGGGCGTTTCGGAGAGCCTTGCCGGGCGGTGCGGCATCCTGAATCTGCATACCCTTTCCAGGGCCGAATTGCTGTCCGCCGGCCGGCCGATCGAAGAGACATCCTATATCTTTCTGGGTGGATATCCGGAGTTGCATGTGGGGGCAGAGGCCGCGCTGTGGTTCCCCTCCTACGTGGCCACCTATCTGGAACGGGACGTGCGGAATGTTTTGCGCGTCGTCGACCTTCAGGATTTCAACCGGTTCATCCGTGCCTGCGCGCTCCGGACGTCTCAAGTCCTCAACTACTCCGACATCGCGAGGGACGCGGGGATCTCGCCCAACACCGCCCGCAAGTGGCTGAGCCTCCTGCAGGCGTCGGCTGTTGTCGCTCTTGTCGAGCCCTATTGGGGAAACCGGACCAAGCGATTGATCAAGGCCCCGAAACTGGTTTTCCTGGACACCGGCCTCGCAGCCTTTCTGGCCGGTTTTCGTTCCGCGGAGGCGTTGTTTTCCTCTCCCCTGGCGGGCGCTTTCTGGGATTCCCATGTCTTCGGACAGATCCTCCGGCATAGTGCATCGGCGGGAGAAGCATCGGTCTTGCATTACTGGCGTACCACCAACGGCGCGGAAGTCGACCTGGTCATGGAGGAGGCGGGGGGCGCGGCCATCGCGGTCGAGTGCAAATGGAAGGAGCACCCCGGCGACGCGGATGCAGCCGGCCTGCGGGCTCTGGAAGCCGCGGAAAAGGATCGCATCACGGGGAAATTCATCCTGTGCCGAACGCAGGCGGCCTACAAGCTCGCCGATGGCACGTGGGTGATGAATCTCCCGCAGTTCCTCGAGAGAAAGACCCATAAACGCTAAAAATAGACCTGATCCTGCTTTATCTCTGCTTCGTCGTATTTTTCACCTCATTGAAAAATCGTCTTGACTACGACGGCGAGCCCTTCCTGCTCCTCGAAGCCAAGCTGGCGAACGCGGAACCGGCGACCGCTTTGCTTTATTTCCGGGACCGGCTCCGTATTCCGGCGGTGCAACTTACGGGCGCGGGGGAATCATACCGGCTGTTCGGCGGGTCGGAGGAGGCCAAAGTCCTCGTGGCCCCGGCCGCGGCGTGGCTGTCCCTCCTGCCTTAGTACAGCTTTTCACCATTACGGTGCCGATCCACTTGCAACCCCAAGGCGCTTTGACAAGCCATGCTGACCCATAGAGGGGCTGTTCCTGTTTTCTTAAAAAATTGTTAAGAATGTGTACTGAGATGCAGATCCGAGATCTTCGCTGGCTGGGTCCCCGCCTACGCGGGGGCGACAAAGAGAGAGGTTGCCGGGGCCCGCGCAACAGGGAAGCGGGAATGACGAGGACAAAAAACCTTCTGTCGTCCCCGCGAACGCGGGGACCCAGCGCCCTGGTTACTCGCTGGACGCGGCAGACAAAGACTCGGGACACTGGATGCCCGCCTGCGCGGGCATGACAGAGAATAAATGACGACGATACTGGCCATATTCCTGATCGCCCTCCTGATTTCGATCGTGCTCACACCGCTTGCGGGAAAGATGGGTCTCGCTTTCGGTGCCGTCGATGCGCCCGGCGAGCGGAAGGTCCACAGGCTTCCCCTCCCGCGCATCGGCGGCCTCGCGGTGGCACTGTCTTTCCTTGCAGCACTGGCGATCGCCGATCTCGTCTTCCGCACTCGCGCCTCTGATTTCCTTGCACTGAACCGCCAGACGACCTTTGCCCTGATCGGCGGTCTTGTCGTTTTCGGCATCGGCTTTGCCGACGACTTCCGCAGCATCAAGGCGCCGGTCAAACTTGTCTTCCAGATCGCCGGCGCATCGATCGCCTTCTGGGGTGGAGTCCGGATCGGCAGCTTTGCCCTTCTGGGAACCGGCATGATGTTCGGCATGGTGGAGAGCTACATCCTCACCGTCTTCTGGTTCCTCCTCTTCATCAACGCCGTCAATCTCATCGACGGCCTGGACGGGCTGGCCGCCGGGATTTCCTTCTTTGCCAGCCTGGTCATGGTGGTCCTGGCCGTCATGAAGGAAGATATCCTGACGGCCATGATGTTCGCCGCCCTGGGTGGGGCGGTCCTGGGCTTCCTGCGTTACAATTTCAACCCGGCGACGGTCTTCCTGGGCGACGGCGGGAGCTACGGCCTGGGCTACGCCATCGCGTGCCTGTCGATCATGGGTTCCGTGAAGAGCTCCGTCGGCGCGGCGATGCTGATCCCGCTGCTTGCGATGGGCGTACCCATCTTCGACACGATCCTCTCCCCCTTGCGGCGCTTCTTCCGCGGCCGGGCGATGTTCCGTCCCGACGACGGACACATCCACCACCGTCTGGTGGGCATGGGTCTCTCGGCGCGCAACGCCGTCCTGATCATCTACGGCATCTCCTTCGGCTTGTGTCTCCTGGCGATCGCCATCGTGAACGTCCGGAACGAGGTGGCCGGCCTCTTCTTCGTGATTGTCGGTGCGGCGGCCCTCATCGTCGTGCGGAAGCTGGGCTACGTCGGCTATTTCGCCCTGGACAAGGTCTACGGCTGGTTCCGGGACGTGTCCGACGTGGCCGGCCTGACGCAGGAGCGGCGGACGTTCCTCAGCCTTCAGTTGGACGTGGACAAGGCCAAGACCATGGACGAGCTGTGGGAGGACGTCTGCAAGGCCATGGAGATGCTGCACTTCGACCGGGCGGAGCTGAGGCTGTGGAAGGAC
>Ga0116160_1004724_pt1 | contig 11192 bp, 5 predicted proteins | sample AD_JPNAS2_MetaG_FD_89879 | JGI IMG/M metagenome (GOLD analysis project Ga0116160, IMG submission 89879) | Active sludge microbial communities of municipal wastewater-treating anaerobic digesters from Japan - AD_JPNAS2_MetaG | ecosystem: Engineered > Bioreactor > Anaerobic > Digestate | place...
GAAGGGAGGATAAGATGATGAAGAACGACCTAACATCTTACCTCGACGACGATTTTGCCACCGATCCGCTCATTGTCGAATATCAGAAAGTCTACGATCCCCTGATGGAGCTCCTCCGGACTGCCCCCTGCGAAGTCGAGCTGCCCGAGCAGCTGTTCGCCTGATGCCCTTATCGCGTCCTGACCTCAATCCTTCATTCGATTCTTTTTTGATCTCCGACGGGAATCCGGTCCCACGTCTCCGCCCTCCAAGAATTCATCAGCCCCCGCTTCCCCCGCTGCGCCCCCCATCGCCGCGCTGCATCTGGGCGAACTCTGGCATCTGACGCGCCGCCCGCGGCCGGGCGAGGATCCGGCCGCCGGCCTGGAGGTCATCGCGCGCGGGGCGCTGGCGGTCGACCCCGCCGGCCGGATCGCCGGGCGCGGCCCCGCCGACGCCCTCCGCCGCCGCTGGCCCGACGCCCCGGTGATTGACCACGGTCACGCCCTCCTCCTGCCCGGCTTCGTCGATGCTCACCTGCATTTCCCTCAGCTCGACATCATCGGCTGCTGGGGCGAGGACCTCCTCGGCTGGCTCGACCGCCACGTCTTCCCCGCCGAGGCGGCTTTCGCCGACGCCGACCTCGCCGCCCGGGCGGCGGCGCGCTTTGTCACGGCCCTCCTGGCCGCCGGCGTCACCGCCGCCGCGATCTTCAGCTCCTCCCACCTGGACGCCACCGACCGGCTCCTCCGCGAGATCGACGCGCGCGGACTCCGGGCGATCGTCGGTAAGCTGAGCATGGACCGCCACGCCCCGCCGCCCCTCCTGCGCCCGCCGCACGTCGACATCCCCGAGATCCGCCAACTCATCGACCGCTGGCACGGCCGCGCCGATCGAATCCAGATCGCGCTGACCCCCCGGTTCGTCCCGACCTGTTCCCCCCGCCTGCTGCGCGCGCTGGGCGACCTCGCCCGCGAACGCCCCGACCTCCCGGTCCAGACCCACTGGGCCGAAACCGAGGCCGAAATCGACCGCGTTCGCCGCCTCCACCCCCGCGCGCTGGACTATCTCGAACTCTATGAGCAGGCCGGGCTCGTCCGACCCCGCGCACTGCTCGGGCACGGTGTGCACCCGACGCCGCGCGAGCTGGAGCGCCTGGCGCCGCGCGGGGCGACCGTCGTGCATTGCCCGCTGGCCAATCGGTTCCTCGGCGCGGGCCTCTTCCCGCTGGCGCGCTACCGCGCGGCGGGGGTGGCCGTCGCCCTCGGCTCGGATGTCGGCGCGGGGACTTCGTTTTCTCCCTGGCGCGTGATGCTCGCGGCCTATGAGGTCCAGCGCCGGCAGGGCCTCACGCTCCACCCCGTCGAGCTGCTCGACCTGGCGACGCTGGCCGGCGCCGCGGCGATCGGCCTGGAGGACCAGATCGGCAATTTCGCCACCGGCAAGCGCGCCGATTTCATCGTCATCGATCCCTCCCGCCATCCCCTGCTCGCCGCGCGCGCCAACGCGAGCCGCGACCCCGCCGACCGGCTGTTCGCCCTCATCGCACTGGGCGACGAACGGCTCACCCGCGCGACCTATCTCGACGGAAACCGCGCCTGGGCCGCCTCAACGGACGAATGACGCCCCGGCCCCCGCGCGGATTCTCTTGCAACCAATCGCGCAAGATCGTCACATAGTACGCGGGGGTTCTGGCATGCAACAGCGCCGGTTCTTTCATCCTCTGGCGGTCGCCGCGGGGCTGGCCCTGGCGGCGTTCCTTGCCGCCTGCGGCCAGGACATCAGCCTGACGCCCACGGCCGACGGCGCGACGCAGGCTCCCGCGACGCTGCGCGAAAAGGTGCGCGAGATCCAGGGCCTGGATGCCCCGGTCGATGTCCCCGTCATCGAACTGCGCCGCACCACGATCAAGGAGACACTCTCGATCACCGGCGAACTGGCCCCCCGCCAGTCGGCGATGGTTAAGCCGATGATGGAGGGGCGCCTCACCTTCCTCCGCCGGATCGAGGTCGGGACGATGGTCGAGGAAGGCGAGACGCTGGCCAAGATCGATGACCGCGACATCGAGGCCGACATCGAAAATCAGCGCAAGCAGGTCGAAATCTCGCGCGAAAAGATCGAGCTCGACCGCCGCGATCTCCTCCAGAAGGAGAAAAGTTTCGAATTCGACAAGAAACTCAAGGCCCGGAACTTCATTACCCAGATCGAGTTCGACCGCTCCGAACTGGCCGTCCAGCAGGCCCAGATCAACCTGCGCCAGAGCCAGATCATGCTCGAGCAGGAAGAAAAGAAACTCGAAAAACTCCTGCGCCAGCGCGAAAAGGTGCCGATCGTCGCCCCGATCAGCGGCATGGTCGTCCTGGCCAGCCACCTCCGCGAACAATCGACCCAGAGCGACCTGCTCAACGAGGAGATCATGCGGCTGGAGGATACGCTGGTCGGCCCGTCGACCGAATTGTTCGGCATCATCAGCCACGACCACTTCGAGGCGCGCTGCATGGTCAACGGCCGCGACAAGGCGCGGCTGACCCCCGGCCAGGAGGTCCAGGCTCGCGTCATCGCCCACCGCGAGATCACCGTCCCGGGACGCATCCGCACCGTCTCGCGCGTCCAGGATCAGCAGAGCCATGCCTACAAGGTCTGGATCGAGCTGGACGAAATGGATCCGGCGTTCACCAGCGGCCTCTTCGTCCGCGCCGACGTGGTTCTCGATCAGCATGAACAGGCGCTGGTGGTCGAGCGCGACTACCTGAAGGAGCGCGACGGCCGGCCGATCGTCCAGATCGTCCGCCAGGGGACCGTCGCCGACATGCCGGTCCAACTCGGCCTGCGCAATGACAAGACCGTCGAGCTCCTCTCGGGCGTCAACGAGGGCGACCTGCTGATCGCCTCGCGCGACCTGTATGTCCCGGGTCAGTACGTGACCCCCGTGGAGCTCCTCGCCCGCGAAAATCCTGCAACCGACGATGAAATGACCACCCTCCCCGCCGCCTCAGCGTGGTAACGCGAGGAATCTGACGCCCATCGATTGCACCATCACAGGTGGGACCATCGCCCCCGCCGCCCCATTAAAAAAAACCGGGTGGGGCCCAAATCGGCCTCCACCCGGGATTGAAATTGCGAAAATATGGCGCGAATTAATACATCCGCATGAATTCGGCGCGCCGGTTCCGGGACCAGCAGCTCTCGTTATGCTCGGTGCAGACCGGCTCTTCTTCGCCGCGGCTGACGGTGGCGATGCGGCTGGCGTCCACACCGCCGCGACGGAAGAACTCGGCAACTTCCTTCGCACGGCGGTCGCCGAGATTGAAATTGTACTCAATTGTGCCGCGCTCATCGCAATGGCCGATGATGTAGACCTTATCCTGCGGATGATCCAGCAGATACTGCAGGTTGCGCTGCATCTTTTCGACCTGATCCGCCCGGATATTCGAGCGATCATAATCGAAATAGATCGTCTGCAGCTCCGGGAACGGCAGCAGTTCGCCTGGACGCGGGCCCTCGGCCTGAGCATCGCTCGGGACGGTCCCCGTCGTGGCGCCACTGCCCGCGCCGAGGTCCGTGCGAGTATCGTCTTCGATGTACTGCTCATCGACGTCGACACCCTTGTCCCGGCGGAACCAGGAGCAGCCGGTGGTCGAGAGCAGCGCGACCGCCAGAAGGATGACCGCCGCCGTACGCACCGCGCCGGCGCGGGTAAGCCCACGTGGATTCAAGGCACTCATGGCTGTTAATTAACCTGGCCTCTGTGGAATCATTCGCCCGGCAAGCCAGTCCGAGCGAGCTTTGCTCATGTACGAGCAAAGTTGGCAACAGTTGTAACCTGTGCAGCGGAAATTTCAAGCAAAATCGCCTGCTTCCGCCTTAACCGCACATCCCGTTGCCCCCCGCGACCATAGCGCATACTGTGCCATTCATGTTAGAAATGCCGCTCATTTCCCCAGGGCCCTTGCGGCGCCGTCACCCCCGTCACCAGCCCGATTGACGCCGTTTGCCCGCTGGCTTAAGATATCGCGGTCTGTCCCCGTCGCGGGGAGAACCAGGTGCATCCTCGCAGGGGAAGAAGCGGAGCACGCGGATGTCGACTTCCTCCCGCCGCCGTATCCTCACTGCCTCCTCCGTCTTCCTCATCAACCTGCTGTTTCCGGCGCTTGCCCGGCCGCAGATGCCGGTCTTCAGCGTTCAGGTCGACCGCGCCGAGCAGCAGGACGTGGCCGATTGGCTCGAATTCACCGGCACGATCGAGCCCTGGCGCGTGATTGATCTGGCCGCGCAGGTCGAGGGCCGCGTCCAGGAAGTCGCCATCGAGGAAGGCGAGCGCCTCCGCGCCGGCGAGACCGTCTGCACCCTCGACAGCGAAGCCATCCGGATCGAGCTGGATCGGCTGGCGGCTCTCCAGCGCAAGGCCGAGGCTGAGCTCGAACTGCGCGAAAGCGGCTTCCGCGGCGAGGATGTCGAAGCCGCCCGCCGCCAGCTCCAGGCCGCCCAGGCCCGCTTGGAGAGCGCCCGCGACGAATGGGAGCGCCAGGCCCCGCTCGTCGCCGAGGGGATCATTTCGGAAAGCGAGGGAACGCGCCTGCGTTCGGCCTATCGCGAGGCCCAGGCCGAGGTCCAGGCCGCCGAGAGCGAACTGGCGAAGCAGGAGGCCGGCTTCCGCTCCGAGGAAATCGAATCGGCCCGCGCCGACGTGGCGATCGTCCGTGCCCAGGTCGCCGAGGCCCAGCGCCGGCTCCGCCGCTCGACCGTCGTCACCCCGGTCGATGGCGTCGTCGTCGAACGCCTCCGCGAGCCCGGCGAGTGGGTCGCCATCGGCGATGCCGTCGCCCGCGTCGCCGTCCTCGATCCGCTCAAGGTCCGCATCGAGCTGCCCCAGATCTACCTCAATCAAGTGAAAGAAGGACTCCAGGCGACCATCCGCGTCGACGGGTTTCCCGGCCGGGAATTCCAGGCCGAAGTCGCGCGCATCATCCCGCTGTCGGGCGCCGACACCCGCAACTTCCCGCTCTGGATGCGCCTCGCCAACGAAGACAACCTGCTGCGCGGCGGCCTGTTTGCCCGCGTGATGCTGAGCCTCGGCGAACAGGAGCCGCGGATCACCGTCCCCGGCGAGGCGATCCAGATCCGCGGCGAGCGGCTGGTCGTGCTCGTCGCCGACCCCATCCCCGCCGACATGGCCGCGGGCGGCGCGCCCCCCGGCTCGCCGGCCCACGCCCCCGCCGAAGAGGGCGGGCCCGGCCCCGGCGGCGCCGCCGAACCGGGCGCGGGCGGCCCCCCGGGCATGCCGCTGATGCCCACCCCCAACGCGCTGATCCGCGAGGTCGAAGTCCGCACCGGCCCCAAGGTGGACGGACGCGTCGCGCTCGAAATCGTCGACGGCGGCCCGATCCGCCCCGGCGATCAGGTCGTCGTCCTCGGCGGCAACCAGATCGCCAACGGCATGCCGGTCCTCGTCATGCAGCACAACCTGCTGGCGCCGGGCACGCCGGGGGCCGAGGCATCGGGGGCCGCGCCCAGCCCCACCGGCGACACGGCGGTGGCGGAATCCCCCGCGGGATGAGCCCGACCCCTGACCCCTGTCGCGCGTCCCGATTTCAACCCCCGCCGGCGAACCGGCCCAGTTTCCCGATTCCCACGATCCACGACGGCGACCCCGCATGATCCTGATCGACGCCTCCCTCCGTAACAGCACCGCCGTCGTCGTCGGGATGATCCTGACCATCCTCTTCGGCTACCTGGCCTTCATCCGCATCCCGATCCAGCTCAACCCGACGATCGAGCGGCCCTTCATCACCGTCGAAACGATCTACCCCGGCGCCTCCGCCACCGAGGTCGAGCAGGAGATCACGATCCCCCAGGAGGAACAACTGGCATCGGTCGAAAACCTGCTGCGCCTCCGCTCCACCTCGCGCGAGGGCAGCGCCCAAATCATCCTCGAGTTCGAATGGGGCGTGAACAAGGACCTCGCCGCCCTCGACGTGAACAAGAAACTCCAGCTCGTCGAGGATCTCCCCGAGGATGCCGAGGAACCCCAGATCCTGACCGTCAATCGCGAGGAGGAGGAAACTGTCAACTGGCTCTATGTCGAGGTCGCCCCGCAGGTCGAGCTGACCGTCAATCAGCTTCGCCAACTGGTCGACGACCTGATCCTCCCCCGCCTGGAACGGGTCGAGGACGTCGGCGGCGTCCGCCGCTACGGCGGCGCCGAACGCGAAATCCACGTCCTCGTCGACCTGGATGCCCTCGCGGCCCGCGACCTGTCGCTCAACGAAATCGCGGCGGCCCTGCGCCAGGAAAACCGCAACCTGCGCGGCGGCGACATCGACCAGGGCGCCAACCGCCTCATCGTCCGCACCCTGGGCCAGTACTCCAGCCTCGGCCAGATCGGCGAAACCGTGATCAAGACCGGGCCGGCCGGGCCGATCCGCATCCGCGACGTCGCCCGCGTCGCCGACAATTACAAGGATCAGGACGTCGTCGTGCGCATCGACGGCAGCCCGTCCATCGCCATCGGCGTGGTCAAGAAAACCGGCGCCAACACGCTGGAAGTGGCCGAACGCGTCAAGGCCGAGCTCAAGGTTCTTAATGAATCGCTCGCCCCCCGCGGCCTCCAGATCCGCGTCGCCTACGACGCCTCCGACTACATCTGGGATTCCATCTACCAGGTGCGCGACAACCTCATCGTCGGCGCCATCCTGGCCACGGTGATTCTCTGGTTTTTCCTGCGCTCGGTCGCCTCGACCTTCATCGTCGGCCTCACGATCCCGGTCTGCATGGTCGGAACCTTCGTCCTCCTGGCCGCGTTCGGGCGCTCGGTCAACATCGTCTCGCTGGCCGGCCTGGCCTTCGCCAGCGGCATGATCGTCGACAACGGCATCGTCGTCATCGAGAACATCTACCGCCACCGGATCGAGCTCCACAAATCGATCCTGCGCGCGTCGCGCGATGGCGCCGTCGAGGTCTGGGCCCCGATCGTCGCCTCCACCCTCACCACCCTCGCCGTCTTCATCCCGATCCTGTTCATCGAGGAGGAGGCCGGCCAGCTCTTCCGCGACATCGCCTTCTCGATTTCCTTCGCCGTCGGCCTCTCGATGTTCGCCGCGATCACCATGGTCCCGATGCTCGCCAGCCGCATGCTCCGCCTGCCGGTGGGCGAACGCCCCGAACTGAAAGCCGACCGCTGGTGGAAGATCCCCGCCGTGGCGGTGCACAAGGTAGTCGACCCCATTCTCGACCGCATCGCCCGCGCCACCTCCGCCCTGTTCCTCGGCATCGTGCGCCTCGGCCTGCGCTCGCTCGCCGTCAGCCTGGCGATCATCGCCATCCTGGTCGTGCTCTTTCTTTTCTCCTTGCGCCTGACCCCCGAAGCCGAATACCTGCCCACCGGCAATCAGAATTTCGTCCTCGGCATCTTCAAGTTTCCTCCCGGCCTCAGCTTGACCGGCGCCGAACAACTGATGCTCCCCATCGAGCGCCAGGTCCTCGCCCTGCCCGAGCTCGAGCGGACTTTCTTCGTCATCCTGCGCGATGGCCCGATCTTCGGCGCGATCATCGAGAAGGCCCAGGCGACCAAGGACAACATCCAGCGCATCGTCGGCCAGCTCAACGGCTTCGCCGCCACCCAGTATCCGTTCCCCGACGTCATCCCCATCATCTTTCAGGTCCCGGTCTTCGGCGGCGGACAGACCGGCAAGTCGATCACCGTCGACATCCGCGGCCCGCAACTTCGCCGCCTCGAGGAACTCACCAATCAGATCACCGGTCAGCTCCGCGCGATCGACGGCGTCGAACAGGTGCGCCCCTCCCTCGACCTGGACAACCCCGAACTGCAGGTCTATCCCGATCGCGAGCGCCTGGCCGATCTCGGCCTGACCAGCAGCGATCTGGCCGAAACGGTCGAAGCCCTCGTCGAGGGCCGCATCACCTCGCTCTACCGCGAGGGAGGCAAGGAATACGACCTGAAGCTGAAGGCCGCCGACGAGGAAATTCGCTCGCCCGAGGACCTGCGCGCGGCGACCCTTGCCCTCCCCGGCGGCGCCAAGGTCAAGCTGGCCGATGTCGCCCGGGTCAACCGCGGCCTCGGACCCGTGACGATCGAACACCTCGAACAGGACCGCTCGGTCACGATCACCGTCAACGTCGCCGAGGATGCGCCCCTCGAGCACGTCGTCAACGCCGTCCAGCAGCGGATCATCGATCCGCTCCTCCCCACGCTGCCCTATGAATACAACATTGAGCTGTCGGGTTCGGCCGACGATCTGGCCCGCACCATGCAGGCGATGACCGGCTCCTTCCTCCTCGCCCTGCTCATTATCTACCTCCTCATGGCCGCCCTCTTCCGCTCGTTCTTCTATCCGCTGATCATCATGTTTTCGATTCCGCTCGCCATGACCGGCGCGCTCCTCGGCATCTGGCTGCTCGACGAGCAGATGAACGTGATCACCATGCTCGGCTACATCCTCCTGGCCGGCGTGGTGGTCAATAACGCCATCCTGCTGGTGGACGTCACACTGAGCGAGGTGCGCGAGGGCCGCGGCCACGCCGAGGCGATTGAGGAAGCGGTCCGCCGCCGCATGCGCCCGATCTTCATGACTTCGGTGACCAGCGTGCTTGGCATGACGCCGCTCGCCCTCGGCCAGGGCGCCGGCGCCGAGCTCTACAGCGGCTTGGGCGTCGCCGTCGTCGGCGGCCTCATCCTCTCCACGCTGTTCACGCTGATCCTGATCCCGCTGCTGATGAAAATCTTCCTCGGCCTGCGCGACGGCTTCGCCCGCCGCGTCGGCCGCGAGGATTGGACCGAATACGCCTCCGCCCGCGCCCTCGCCGAGCTCGATGAACAGATCTGACCCGCCCCGCTCCCCCCATTGAGCCGTTCACACTCCCTTATCTGGGCATCCCGCAGGGTTGCCAGAAAGTAACCGGTGGTTGAGCGCAGCGATACCACCGGTCACCCGGCAATCCCTCCCCCGTATCCCGGAGGGATGCCAGAGGTCGCCTCGTAGAGGCGGAATTTGATTAGTCCTGGTGGAGCGCAGCTCAACCTGGGGAAGGCCCACCCCACCCCCCGTCCCCGAAGGGGGCGAATGCCCCAGTCCGCGCAGCGGACGACCGGAATAAAGCGCAGGGTGACGGCCGCAGGCCGGAATCCTGCGTTCCGCATCAGCGGTTCGATAACCAAGCCGTGGCTTGAAACGACCGCCCCCGGCGGCCATTTCAACCCACGGTCGCATCCGCCAATTCAATGGAACCGATTTATCGGTTCGATAATGCGCCGGTCCCCTGCCCCCTGCGTCGCCGGGGTCCCTTCCGTCCCTTCCCTCCCGGTGGCCCCACTCCCTGAATATTCCCCCGCGGCGCCGGCTGCCCCCTCTGCGCCCGCGACCCCCGCCGTTGCCCGCCGGACCGCCGCATCCCGCGCATGCACCAACAGCCCCACCGCCACCACGACGCTCTCAATCGCCCAGAAAACCAGCAGCCGCCCCATGATCCCGGTCGTGAACCCATAGCTGTGCAGCCCGATCCCCAGCAGATTGACCCCCCACCACGAGAGCGTCACGACGATCGCCAGCAGCACCGCGCTGATGCAGATCCCCAGGTCCCGCAAATATCCCCCCAGCCGCGCGTGCAGGATCATCAGGTTGGCGAGGACGATCAACAACGCGCCGTTTTCCTTCGGATCCCAGCCCCAGAACCGCCCCCAACTGTAATTGGCCCAGATGCCCCCCAGCACGGTCCCGACGAACGAGAACAACAGGCCGAAACAGATGACCCCGTAACACATCCGGGCGACCTGCCGCAGCAGCTCGCGGCGGCCCGGCGCCACCAGTCGCGTGAAGATATAGACATGCCCCAGCGCGGCGGCCAGCAGCCCGGCCGAATAGCCCATCGTCACGGTCGTGACGTGCGTCGACAGCCAGAAGTTGGAGTTCAGCACCGCCACCAGCCGGCCCATCGTGTCGCCCCCCTCGCGCAGCTCGTACGCATTGGCGACGAACAAACCCACCACGCCGAGCGCGGCCGCCAGGCTCAGCGCCACGCGCCGGCGGTTGATCCATTCGATCGCGAGCGCGACGACGATCGCCACCGCCGGGATGAACAGCGTCGTCTCATACAATGTCGAAACCGGCGGTCGCCCGCGGATGATGCAGCGCAGCGTGATCCCCACGATCAGCAGCAGCGTCGCCGCGCCCGTCGCGCTCCACGCCGCGCCGGCAAACCACCGATTGCCCGGCTGCAACCAGACGAGCCCCACCAGAACGAACCCCAGCAGAAACAGCAGCAGACCCCAGTGGAACGGCTTGAGCCGGTAGAAAAAAATCTCCAGCTCAAGGTGCGGTGCGTCGCCGCGCGCGGCGACCGCCGACCGGCTTTCGCTCACAAACCCGGCCAGCGTCGCGCGGAACCGCTCCGGATCGCCCAGCTGTTCCGGCAATTGCTCCAGCGCGCCGAGCAACGCCAGCTCCGGCCCGGCCTGGCCTCCCGCCGCCGCCGTCAGCAGCGTCCCCGCGGAGTAATACTCCTCGCGCTCGCGGTCGCTCATCGGCGGGATCAGCGCCAGCGCGCGCGATCGATTGGCCACCGCCTCGATCCGCGCGATCAGACCCATCAACTGCTGGTTTTCGGGTTCATTGAGCCGTTCCCGCGCCGCCGGATCCGTCGGATCGGGCAGCCGGTCGATCATCCGCGGCAGCAGATTCAACAAACCGGAGTACGGCAGCTCCCGCATCTCGCGCGCCGAGATGCCCTCCAGTTGTTCGGCCACCGCCGCCAGCCCCTCGTCCACGATCGGCGTGCGCGCAAACAGCAGCCCCTGCAACAGATCGTTCAACTCCGCATAGTTCTGATACAGCGCCAGAACCTGGCGCTCGAAGAGCGTGCGCGCCTTGTCCTCTTTTTGAACGGCCTGCTGCGCCAGCTCCGTGATCGCCGCGGCGGCCGGATCGAGTTCGACCAGCGAAAAGCGCCGCCGCGGCTCCTCGTCCGGGAGCCCGACGGCGCGCATCACCGCCGGATTTTCAACCAGGATCACCGGATAATGCTGCGCCACATGTGGATAAAACAGGCAATTGAGCAGCCAGGCGAGCGAATCCAGCCGGCTGCCATCCTCCAGCCGGACGCGCGATTTGCCGCTCAGCCGGACCAGCTCGAAACGCGCGAACGTCGAGAGCGGTTTGACTCGGCCCTCCGCCTGAATCGGCGTCCGCGCGAACAGCTCC
>Ga0116160_1004730_pt1 | contig 11173 bp, 10 predicted proteins | sample AD_JPNAS2_MetaG_FD_89879 | JGI IMG/M metagenome (GOLD analysis project Ga0116160, IMG submission 89879) | Active sludge microbial communities of municipal wastewater-treating anaerobic digesters from Japan - AD_JPNAS2_MetaG | ecosystem: Engineered > Bioreactor > Anaerobic > Digestate | place...
ACTGCTGACCTATATGAAACTATTGAAATGCCCAAAGGGTATCTTGATTAACTTTAATTGTTCTAATATTTTTAAAGAAGGACAAAAAACATTTGTAAATGAATATTTTAGTAAACTATCTTAACCACATAGATATATTGAAAAAAACTATGACTCTATGTGGTTCAAAAAAATAAAACAATGGCAGAACAAGATTTTATAAAAGCAGGATTTACAGTTGTTGGCACAGAAAACAACGAAAACAAATTGATGAGTTTTCTTAAAGAGAACTATCCGAATGTTATAAGAGACAACGAGATTAACCTTAATGAACTAAAAGCTGTTGCAGGTTTGCCCGTTGATGAAAAGGTAAACGGTTACGGATTAAACTTTGTAGGCAGAAACTTTGCCCGAGCTAAATATGCTCAAAAGACAGAAAAGGAATTACGCCTGAATACCACGTTGAGCAAAAATATTGACACAACAGAAAACTTAGTCTTGAAAGGCGATAATTTAGACAGTTTAAAAATTCTTAAAAATCATTACAGCGGAAAAATCAAGTGTATCTACATTGACCCACCTTACAATACAACAAGCGAAGAATTTATTTACCCTGATAAATTTGATAAAGAAGAAGCGGAAGTTTTAGGCTTGGCAAATTTGAGTGAGAGCGATTTTGCAAGAATGGATTTTAGCTTCAAAACTAAAAAGAGCCATAATGGTTGGTTAGCTTTTATGTATCCTCGCCTATTATTGGCAAGAGACCTTTTGAGTAAAGACGGAGTTATTTTTATAAGCATTGATGATAATGAAGTAGCTCAATTACGATTATTAATGGATGATATTTTTGGTGAGGAAAATTTTGTTAGTGAATTTATATGGGAAAAGAAAAAGAAGCCTTCATTTCTTCATAACAATGTTGGTAAATTATCGGAGTATATTATATGTTATTTGAAAAATAGCACTGAAACATTTCCGTTTTCTGTAGAAAGCACAACTAAAGGTAAAAAATATCCTTTTAATAATGCAGGTAATTCAATGGGAGAACTTGTTTTTCCCGCAGGCTCGGTTCAGTTTAAAATGCCAGATTCTACTGTAGAACCGCAGGATATGTCTGAAGGAAATATTAAAACAAGATTAAAAACCCAATTGATTATTGAAAAAGGAGTTAATAAAAATGAATTTATTCTCGAAGGTGAGTTTAGATATTCCCAAGACACACTAAATGAAATAATAAAAAACAAAGAAGGTATTGTAGTTTCAAAAATTCCATTTAGACCCAATCACATTAAAAAGGGTGGTGAAATAAAAAAAATGAAAAATATGTTTTCACCTGTCCATTACGAAATGGAAACCAATGAAGATGGAACAGCTCAATTAGTAGAACTTATGGGTGATGAAATTTTTACAAATCCTAAACCTGTAAAACTTATCAATACGATAATTAAATCCGTAACCTATGATGATGATAGCTCAATTATTCTTGACTTCTTCGCAGGTTCAGGAACAACAGGACACGCAGTAATGCAATTAAATGCAGAAGATGGTGGCAACCGCAAATTTATTTTGTGCCAAATAGACGAGCCAATCAAAGAAGATAAACCTGCTTACAAGTTTTGCATTGATAATAATTTACCTCCAGTAATTTCAAGTATAACAATAGAACGTTTGAAAAGAGCAGGAGAAAAAATTGCCAATGCCATAGAAGCTGACAACAGCAAGACAGGATTGTTTGAGGAAGACAAAAAACAAGTTCCTGATATTGGTTTTAAAGTGTTTGACAGTGTAGAAGCACCAAAACTGAAAGTTGACGACAAAGGACAAATTTCATTTCCTGAAAATGATACAGATGCTTTAAGTCGTATTTACAATATGATTTTCACCGTTGGTTTAGACGAGCCGACACAAGTTCCCGAAGAAGTGGTAAAAGATTGCATTTACAAAATCGGCAATCATTATTACATAACCAACAGCGAGAAAATAACTAGTGATGATTATTCAAACGCCATTAAAAACGGGAAAGTATTTATTGACGGTTGGACAGCCAGCCTAAACGGAACTTTACAGAACTATAAAGAAGATGTGAAGATTGTGTTTTAAGCCCACGCATTTTGCAAGCACATTTGCAAACCGCACAAGCCGACACACAAGCCAAAGTTTGCAAAAGAGCTTGCAAAGCCAACGCAGACAAAAATGGTTTTAAAAAATTTTCCGACCCTTTTAAAAAATAAAAAACGCAACGCACAACCCGACACGACAATGACAACGAAACTCAATACTGACAATGGTTTGCAAGGACAGAAGACAGAAGGCCTACTGCTAACAGCGGTTTGGCGTAATGGCGGGTTCAGTGCTTCGTATGACAGTGAAGTGGTTTATCAAAATTTAGTGCTTCGAATGAAGTTTAGTGGTGAAAATCGCCATTTTTGTAAAGTCGTAAAACGATTTTTTTTGAAACTGCAAAGCCTTGCAACATTTTATTTGCAAGGCTTTGTTTTTAATTTTAGATAATTAGTTGCGGATTTAAGGAACTTTAAAAACTTTCAACTGATTTTTTTAACTGACTTCAGAGAATTTTTTCGTAATATATCTCACAGGATACCAAGCAGCTATAAGTCCAATAATCATTACTGCAATAAATACCCAGACAAAATCCATTGCTTGCATTGTAACAGGATAACTATCAATTATAAACGAACCTCCTGTGCCTAGTTTTATTAAACCAAATTTTATTTGAGCCCAACAAAGAGCGCTTCCAAACAACATTCCAACAATTGCACCTATAAAACTGATAAATAATCCTTGTAAGAAAAATATTTTTCTAATAGTTTTGTCTTCTGCTCCAAGACTTTTTAAAATTTTAATATCATTTTTCTTTTCTATTATAAGCATTGTTAATGAGCCAATAATATTGAAAGATGCTATTAACAAAATGAAAATCAAAATCATAAAAATAGCCCATTTTTCCGACTGCATTATTTTAAAAGCATATTCGTGTTGCATATTTCTATCTTGAACTATAAAATCTTCGCCAAAACTTTCGGTTAGTTTATTTAGAGAAGTTTTTATGTTTTCGCCTTTTTTAAGTTTAATTTCTATAGAACTTACCTCATTTTCATATTCCAAAAGCCTTCTAACTTCCGAAAGAGGTGCAATAAAATATTTTGTATCGTATTCTTGTTGAATGGAAAAAATTCCAGCATTATAAATAATACTTTGATTTAGATTGTCTGCAGCATCTATCATACTAGCACTAATTTTTTTTGTTCTGCTTGGGATATAAACTTTTACAGGATACATAAAACTTACATCTAAATTCAAATTATAAGCTATTCCTTGACCCGAAACACCGCAAAAGGCATTTTCATATTCTAAAAAATAATCGCCTCTAACAATCATAGAATCTATGCCTGTTACATTTTTATAATTATCGTCAACTCCTTTTATTGTTGCAACAATTTGTTTGTCGTCGTAAGCAAACATTGCGTTTTCTTCTAAGCAAAGCGAATATTCTTCGATAAAATCTAAGTTTAGCTTTTCTGAAACTTTATCATCAAATTTAAAAACCTTGCCTTTTGCTGCAACAATTTTAATATCGGGGTCAAAAGAATTGTAAAGCCTTGTTAGTAAATTATCAAAGCCATTAAATACTGATAGGATAGTAATTAAAGCAGCTGTGCCAACACTAACTCCTAAAATTGAAATAAATGAAATAATATTTATTGCATTTCTAGATTTTTTAGAAATCAAGTAACGGCGAGCTATGTAAAAAGAAAATTTCAAATTTTACTTTTTTAATAATTGATCTATTTTTTCACTTTGGTCTAGAGAATCGTCTAAGTAAAAAACCAATTCTGGAATTTTTTTAAGATTATTTCTAAGAGCATTGCCAAGTTCAAATCTGATAGGCGACACTTGTTTGTTTATTTCTTTAATAATAGCTTCGCCATCGTTTGAAGGAAAAATACTTAAACTAATTCGGGCAATACTCAAATCTGGTGTCATTCTAACATTTGTAACTGTTAGCAATCTACCTGGCACTAAGCCATTAAATTTATGTTGAATAATATGAGATAATTCTTTTTGTACTAAATTGCCAACCTGTAATTGTCGTTTTGATTGTTCCATAGTGAATATTATTTATTAATTTTAATTATGACAAAGTTAAATTAAATTTTCAATTATAATGCAAACGAAAAATATTAAAGCAATAAATTAAAAATTTTGAGAGAATTTTTAATTGCTTTGTTAATAACTAAGAAAAAAACTGCTTTGTAATATACTAATAAATTTGTTACTTCGTGCAAAATTTGAAAATAGATGAAGACAAAGGTATTCAAATCAATTTTAATATTTGTGATTTTAGCTTGTACTGTTTCTTTAAAGGCGAATACTGTTGATAGTACAGAAAATCTTTCCTTGTTAAAAAAAGTTGAGAATTGGTATTCTGAAAATATGAATTATACAACTATTACTTTATTGATGACTATTGAAAGTTCGTTTGTGCCTTTTCCTTCCGAAATTGTTATTCCACCAGCTGCTTATATTGCAAGCGATCCAGAAAGCGATTTGAATATATTTTTAGTTGTTTTATTTGGAACCATAGGAGCTTTGATAGGTGCTTATATTAATTATTTTTTGGCATTATGGTTGGGGCGACCTATAGTTTATAAATTTGCAGATTCTCGTTTGGGACGCTTCTTTTTGCTTAGTAAGGAAAAGGTTGTAAAAGCAGAAACATATTTTAACAATCACGGAAAAACTTCTACTTTTATTGGAAGATTAATTCCTGGAATTCGTCAGTTAATTTCTATTCCTGCAGGTTTGGCAAAAATGAATTTTCTTGCTTTTAGCATATACACTTTTATTGGAGCTATGATTTGGAATATAGTTTTGGCAGCTTTAGGTTATTTAGCTCATGGGCAAAAAGATTTAATAGATAAATACAATAAAGAATTATCAATAGCTATAGTTGTAATTGTTGTTTTAGTTATTTTATTTTTTATTATTCGTAAACTTATCAAAAGAAAAAAATGAGAGAGTTTGGACTTATAGGTTATCCTTTGAAACATGCTTTTTCTCAAATATATTTTGAGGGAAAATTTAAAAATGAAAAAATTAATGACGCAAAATATAGTTTGTTACCTATAACAGAAATTTCTAAAATGCTCAATATTATCAAAACAAGAGAAAACCTATTGGGCTTAAATGTTACAACTCCCTATAAAGAACAGGTATTGCCTTATTTAAACGCAATTGATAAATCAGTTTTGAATATTGGAACTGTAAATACTATAAAAATTGAAAGAAACGGAGAAGAAATAAAATTAACAGGCTATAATACCGACATTTATGGTTTGCGTAAGACTTTTGAAAAAATAGAACTACCATCAACAACAAAAGCTTTAATTTTAGGAAGTGGTGGCTCTGGAAAAACCGTAAAATTTGTTTTAGAAGAACTTGGAATTAAATCAACTACTGTTTCACGAAATCCCAAAAACTTGTCTGTATTATCTTATAAAAACGTTACAGAGGCAGTTATTAAGCATCATAATTTAATTATTAATGCTAGCCCAGTTGGAATGTTCCCAAATGTAGATAATTGTCCAAATATTCCTTATGAATATATTAAAGACACGCATATTTGCTTTGATTTAGTTTATAATCCTGAGCAAACTTTATTTTTGAAAAACTGTGAAGACAAAGGAGCTAAATGCATTAATGGTTTAACCATGCTATATGAACAAGCAGATAAAGCTTGGGAAATTTGGAATAGAGATTAAGCTAAAAAGATATATCAGAATTACATTTATCAAAATATCCTTTAATAATTCCGCGTTTAGAATTTCGGATAAATAATAAAATTTCGTCTCTTTCTTTGCTAGCAGGCATTTCTGCTTCAATATAAGCAGTAGCTTGCGAAACGTTCATACCGCGATTATAAACTACTCTATAAATATCTTGAATAGCATTAATTTTATCGTTGCAGAAATTTCTTCGTCTCAAGCCAATAGAATTTACTCCTGCAAAAGAAAGAGGGTATCTAGCTGCTTTAACATAAGGTGGCACGTCTTTCCCTACCAATGAATTACCGGCAAGTATTGTGTGTGCTCCAATTCTACAGAATTGATGAATTAAAGAATTAGCAGAAATGATTGCATAATCGTCAACAATTACTTCTCCACCTAAGTTAACACCATTTACTAGAATCACATTATCACCAATAAGGCAGTCGTGTGCTACGTGAACATATGCCATTAGCAAGCAATTTGAACCAACAATAGTTCTTCCTTTTGCAGCTGTTCCTCTATTTACTGTTACAAATTCGCGTATAGTTGTTCCGTCGCCAATTTCGGCGGTAGTTTCTTCGCCTCTAAATTTTAGGTCTTGTGGAATTGCTCCAACTACAGCACCAGGGAAAATTCTACAATTTTTACCAATTCTTGAGCCTTCCATAATCGTAACATTGGAACCTATCCAAGTCCCTTCTCCAATTTCTACATTTTTATGAATAGTAACAAAAGGTTCTATCACAACGTTATTAGCAATTTTTGCTGCCGAATGAACAAAAGAAAGAGGTTGGTTCATAATATTTATTTACTTAACTAGGTTTAACAATTTGTGCATACATTTCAGCTTCACAAGCAAGTTCTGTGCCAACAAAAGCTTTGCCTTGCATATGAGCTATTCCTCTACGAATAGGTTCTAATAAAGTTAGTTGCATTACTAGAACATCACCAGGGACAACCTTACGTCTAAATTTTACATTGTCAATTTTTAAGAAAAATGTAAGATAATTTTCAGGGTCGGGAACAGTAGATAAAACTAATATTCCACCAGTTTGTGCCATAGCTTCAACTTGTAAAACGCCAGGCATTACAGGCTCGTCAGGAAAATGTCCTTGGAAAAAGTTTTCATCATTAGTAACACACTTAACGCCAACAACTTCGGTTTCGCTCAACGACAAAATTTTATCAACCAACAAAAATGGAAAGCGATGAGGTATAAATCCTTGAATTTGCATTACATCCATCAAAGGTTTTTCGTCTGGATTGTAAATTGGAATATTTGCTTTTGCTAGGTTTTTTTTCATCTCGTTAAGATGTTGGCGAATTATTTTAGCAATATTTACATTAGCATAATGTCCTGGACGATTTGCAATTATACTAGCATTAAATCTATATCCTGTTAGTGCCAAATCACCTATTAAATCTAAAAGTTTGTGGCGTGCAGGTTCATTGTTGAATTGTAATTTTATATTATTTAAAATTCCCGAGGACTGAACTGCTACACTTGGTTTATTAAACAATTTAGCTAAACGGTCAAATTCTGCTTGGTCACATTCTTTATCAACGATTACAATTGCATTATCAAGACTTCCGCCTTTAATTAAATTTTGTTTTAATAATGGTTCTAATTCGCTTAAAAACACAAAAGTTCTGCAAGGAGCAACTTCATTTTTAAAATCGTCTAAACTATTTAAAACAGCATATTGATTTGATATTGCATCTGATTGATAATCAACTAAAACTTGAAGTTTATATGTTTTGTCGGGATAAACAGAAATTTCTATGTTTTTTTCTTCATCAATAAAAGACAAATTCTCTTCAATATTAAAAACTATGCGTTCTGCATCTTGTTCAATAATTTCTGTGTTTTTGTAAGCCTCAACAAATTGTTTTCCACTTCCGTCTAAGATAGGAACCTCAGGTCCGTTAATTTCAAATATTACATTATCAATACCTAATGCGTAAGTAGTTGCTAATAAGTGTTCTATAGTACTAACGTTAACTCCATTTTTACCAATAGTAGTACCTCTTGATGTATCAATTACATTTTCTGCAACAGCTTGAATTTTAGGATTATTTTCAATATCTGTTCTTACGAATACATAGCCCGTGTTTGGTTCTGCCGGCTTTATCAAAAGAGTGGCTGGTTTGCCTGTATGTAAACTTACGCCCTCAATTTTAACTTCTTTTGAAATAGTCGTTTGTTTTATCATAATTAAGTTTTAAATAAAACCTAGTTTTTAAAATTTCTTGGCAAAGATACAATCTTGTTAAGAATTTTGAAAATTTTTGAGATTAAATTTAATGTTTATTGAAAATCATAATAAAGCATTTGAAAAAATCTTGGCTTTTAATTATATTTGGCGAATTAAAATTTGTGAAATATGAAAACTTTTAGAATTGCTGTTTTGTTTGTTTATGTCCTTGCAGCACTTGGGATTGCTTCGTGTAAAGATAAGTCAAAAACCGAAGAAACAACACCAAAGCCACAGGATAATCCTATTATAAAACTTGATGCTTTGGCACAGTCATCAGATGTGAAAATTATTGAAAGTTTTGAAAACGAAAATCCATTAAAAGTTCATTTTGTTGATAAAAATGATGAAAAACAAGCTTATGAAAAGCAATATTATGAGAATGGAAACTTATTTATGGAAGGTTCGCTTGTTGATGGAAAAAGAGAAGGAAAATGGACAGCATATTATGAAAATGGAGTAGTTTGGAGCATTGGATATTATGAGAATGGATTAAAACAAGGCAAGAGCGAGGTGTTTTACGAAAATGGAAAAGTAAGATATATGAAAAGTTATAAAGACGACCTTGCCGATGGCTTGTGGCAGTTTTATGATGATAAAGGAAATTTAGTAGGAGAAGAAATGTATAAGGAAGGTAAAAAAGTTGAGTAGCTTTGAGTTATCATTTTTTTAAAATCTATTTTCTCTAAAATCATAAGAAAAAATAAAATATTTATCTTCTGTAGTTTTAGAAATAAAAATTTTTTCGTAAGAAATTTTGCCACTTGTATTTTCAACATCAAAATTAAATTCTACTAAAGTTTTGCTTCCTAAAGAATAAGTTTTTACTAAAGTGTTTTTTAAATTTTTAGGTTTACCATAATATTGCTCTCTAGCCGAAAACGATGATTTTATTACTTCATAGTCATTATTTACAAAAACACTTATATCAAGCATTTGCATTATATCATAAAAATTTGAAGTTTTTAAAAACTCATAAAATTTCGATGCAATTTCGGCATATCTGGTCAGTTCCGAATCTGGAAGCCGTTCAATTTTTACTAATTCTGTTTTTTCAAAATCTTCTCTTTCTAGATATGCAACAAAAAATTTTCCATTTCTATCTGAAATTATAATTTTATCTAAAAATCTATCACCACCAAAATTTGAAGCATCAACAATTATATTTAAAACAGGAACACCATATAAAATTTCAGTCCAAATTGATTTTACAGAAAAAGAATAATTAGATTTGTACTTTAATATTATTTCTTTAAAACCAGCTTCTAATTTTGAATAATCCATTTTCTCTTTCACAGTCTCATCAATCAGAGCATATGCTTTTTCTAAATCTCCACTATTCAAGATTTGATATGTGTTTTCTAAAAATATTTTTAAATCTGAATCAGTATCGTTTGCCATTTTTGGAGTGTAAAAAATATTTTTCGAATAATTATATCCTAAAATTTTTGGTAAATCTTTATGAAAACATATACTAAGATTTTCATAAAAAATCAATTCTGATTTTGAAAATACACGGTAATAAAATGTATAAACATTTCCTAATCCTGTTGATAAAACTTGTGTATAGTAAATTCCTAAACTATCAGAATTTGGGAACTCTGTATTTCTTTCTTTTATTGTTTTAATAAAAGTTTCTTTTCCAACATTTTGTTTTAAAGAATCGGAAAAATGAGTATAGCAAGTTTCGAAATCTTCTTTATTTAATAATTCAAAAAAAACATATAAAAGTTTTTTAGAAACTTCAATATTATCTTGCTCTGAGTGTTGTTTTTCGTCAGGTCTTTTTGGTTTTTTGTTTTCTGAACATGAAGTTATAGTAACTGTTAGAACTAATATGCTCAATAAAAATCGTATAGAAAATAGTCTTTTCATAATTAAATTTTTAAGCTACTAAGTTAGTGAAAAAATCATAAACTTATTTTAATATTTTTTATATTTGTCAAAACATAAATTTTAACTATGGAAAATATTGAATTTAGGATTAAAAAACTTAGCAAAGAATTAAACAAACATAATCATAATTATTATGTATTAAACAATCCTAGCATTAGCGATTTTGAATTTGATAAACTTTTGGCTGAATTAATAGAATTAGAAAACAAATATCCACAATTTAAGCAAGCCGACAGTCCAACTCAGAGAGTAGGAAGCGATATTTCCAATGTCTTTAAAACTGTAACTCACGAATTTCCAATGTTATCTTTAGGAAATACATATTCTGCTGAAGATCTTAATGATTTTCATAATAGAATTGTGAAAGAAATAGAAGTAGAGCCAGAATATGTTTGCGAGTTAAAATTTGATGGAGCTTCGATTTCGGTTTCTTATGAAAATTCAAAATATTTAAGAGCGGTTACTCGTGGCGATGGCACGCAAGGCGATGATGTTAGCGAAAATATAAAAACTGTAAGAAGTATTCCACTTTCTATTTCTGGCAAAGATATTCCCCAAAATTTTGAAATTCGTGGTGAAATAATTATGCCTCACAAAGTTTTTGATGAATTGAATGAAATTCGTGAAGAAAATGGAGAATCTCCTTTTGCAAACCCACGAAATGCAACATCAGGCTCAATAAAAATGATTGATTCTCGCGAAGTAGCTAAGCGAAATTTAGATTGCTATTTTTATTATATGATGGGCAAAAACCTCTCTGCTACAACTCATTGGGGAAGTTTACAGCAACTAAAATCTTGGGGATTTAAAATTTCGGAACATAGTAAACTTTGCAAAACAATTTCTGAAGTTTATGATTATATTAAATTTTGGGACGAGGAAAGAAAAAATTTGAGTTATGATATTGACGGAATTGTAATAAAAGTTAATTCTTTTGCACAACAAGAAATTTTAGGATTTACAGCAAAGTCGCCACGTTGGGCAATTTCGTATAAATTTAAAGCAGAGCAAGTTAGCACAAAACTTTTAAGTATTGATTATCAAGTTGGTAGAACTGGGGCTGTTACTCCAGTAGCAAATTTAGAGCCTGTGCAACTAGCAGGAACAGTTGTAAAACGGGCTTCGCTACATAATGCCGACCAAATTGCACTTTTAGATATTCGCATTAACGACATTGTGTTTGTAGAAAAAGGTGGAGAAATAATTCCTAAAATTGTTGGAGTAGAATCTCATGATAAAAATTCATCGCCTACG
>Ga0116160_1004731_pt1 | contig 11172 bp, 8 predicted proteins | sample AD_JPNAS2_MetaG_FD_89879 | JGI IMG/M metagenome (GOLD analysis project Ga0116160, IMG submission 89879) | Active sludge microbial communities of municipal wastewater-treating anaerobic digesters from Japan - AD_JPNAS2_MetaG | ecosystem: Engineered > Bioreactor > Anaerobic > Digestate | place...
ATCACCAAGCAACAGGCGGGTATTGTTTATGCCAACAAGGCCGATTTACTGAATGTTGCCCTTTTTGGAATTACGACTAAAGAATGGCAGGACAGCAATCCCGACAATACAGGAAACATACGGGATTACGCTACATTGGAACAGCTTGTTGTGTTGAGCAATATGAAGAGTGTGAAGTCCTACTCATCAGACAAGGTTTATTACAAAGCGAAAGACTTCTACAACTCTATAAATTGGCTATTACACAGATGAAATCACTACTTGCAAGCAACGCAATGAAAAAATTGAAAAAAAAACAGGGAATCGTTAACATAGGCTATATGAAATGGCGGGGTCAGTACAAAATTTAATGTGAAATGTTGAAAGTTATATGCCCGCAAATCAGCCACTACACATGGCCTCGCACCGTTAAACTAGTCAAAAGTTGATTTATCGGAATGACTAAAGCAAAATACACGAAGGGTTATTACAGGGTAAATTCCTATACGGTACTGACTTACAGGCTGCTAATAGCATTGTTGTTTCTGTGGATCAGCCGCATACTGTTTTATATTTTCAATTTTAAGTCATTCAATACAGTAACCACAATAGAGCTTTTTCATGTGTTTATTTCCGGTTTGAGGTTCGACTTATCATCGCTTTTCATGCTAAACCTGCCATTTATTATTTTGATGACCTTTCCCTTACCATTCCGGCATCGTAAGTTTTATTGGGTAACTTCCGATTTTCTTTTTTATGTGCCAAATCTTATGGGAATAGCCGTAAATATTGCTGATATCGTCTATTTCCGCTTTACGCAAAAAAGAATGACCGGCGATATCTTTGATTTTGTATCAGCCGGAATACCTATACAAGATCTAATACCTCAATTCATGCGGGATTTCTGGCCATTTCTTTTCCTCTTTATCTTCATAGCTATCATTTTTTATCTGATAATCAGGAAGGTATATTACTATAAGCGAAGATTTACCGAAGGGGTGATAAGTTATTACCTTTTTCAGATGATTTCATTTGTTATTACATTGTTTTTAAGCGTTTTGATGATTAGGGGTGGAATACAGATGAAGCCTGTAAACATTATAACCGGAATTCAATACGTTAGGCCTTCAAATCTTCCTCTCATACTGAATACTCCTTTTACCATAATAAAGACTATTGACCATCAGGTGATGATGAAGGTTGATTACTTTGAGCCACAGGCGTTGGAGAAAATTTATTCGCCTGAGCATCATTTTAACACCGATCGGAACAATACCTTAATGCCTGATTCAGTGAAAAAAAATGTTGTTGTGATTATCATGGAGAGTTTGTCGAGTGAGCATATCGGTGCATTTAACAGGCAAGTTGAGGGATACCAAGGATATACACCTTTTCTGGATTCGCTTATTGATCACAGTATTGCTTTTAATGGTTTTGCCAATGCCAAACAGTCAATTGAGGGGTTGCCGGCAATCATAGCTTCCATTCCAGCGTTGATGGACAGACCATTTATCACTTCGGCTTTCGCCGGAAATTCGTTTGACGCATTAGCTGCTTTATTGGAAAAAAAAGGATATGAAACCTCTTTTTTTCACGGTGGTACAAATGGCACAATGGATTTCGACCGTTTCGCACGAGCCTCCGGATTTAAACGCTACTATGGCCGCAACGAATATGATAACGATATGGATTTTGACGGTCGTTGGGGAATTTTTGATGAACCCTTCTTTCAATTTTTTGCAAAAAAACTTGATAAGACTTCACAACCCTTTTTATCGGTCTTCTTTTCATTATCAGCACACCATCCTTATACTATTCCTAATCAGTACAAAGGGCAGTTTCGAAAAGGTAATTTACAAATTCAGGAAGCTATCATGTATTCCGACTATTCGCTGAAACGTTTTTTTGACACTGCCAAAACAATGGAGTGGTATCAAAACACACTTTTTGTTATAACAGCCGATCATACCTCCGAAGCTTTCCTTACTGAATACAAAACGCGAGTAGGAATGTACCGGATACCTGTTATTTTTTATTCTCCCGCAGGAAACCTCAGATATGATAACGAAAAAGTTGTCAGTCAGGTAGATATTATGCCTTCGGTGCTTGCTCTCATTGACTATAAAAAACCCTTTGTTGCTTTCGGAAATAATATCTTTAATAGCAACAAGCCAGATTTTGCCGTCTCCTATATAAACGGCGTCTTTCAAATGGTGCGAAATCATTATCTGATCGAGTTCGATGGAGAGGAGACTGTTGCCTTGTTCGATTTTGACAAGGATAAGCAGCTCAAACACAATATTATGAATGTAGAAACTGTTGATGTGAATGAGATGGAAGAGTTATTAAAAGCATATATTCAGCAATATTATAACCGTCTGATCGAAAACAGAATGACAGTTAAATGAAATGAACCTTAACCTTGAGAGTAAAATAAGGATTCTGTTTATAGTAAACCCTTATTCAGGTGTTATGCATAAAAAGCACATTGATAAGTATCTAAAGAAGATGCTAAGGCCTGAAAAATTTGATTACAAGATAGTTTTTACCAAATATAAACATCATGCAATTGAATTGAGCCGGCAAGGTGTGGATGAGGGTTATAAAGTTTTTGTTGCCGTTGGAGGCGATGGTACTGTTAACGAGGTTGCACGTCCATTAGTTGGAAGTGATTTTGTGCTTGGAATCATTCCTTTCGGGTCAGGTAATGGCCTTGCTCGTCATTTACAAATCCCTTTGGAAATTGAGAAGGCGATTGGCGTTATAAGCAAGATTAATATAAAACGGATTGATACGGCATATGCTAATGAGCATCTTTTTCTGAGTATTGCCGGGATAGGTTTTGACGCACATGTTGCCGATCTTTTTTCGAAACAATCGCAAAGAGGATTTTTAGGCTATGCTAAGGTCTCTTTAAGAGAATATTTTCGATATCGTCCTAAGGCCTTTCGTTTGATTATAGATGGAAAAAAGATGAAAAAGAAAGCATTCTTTATCAGTTTTGCCAATTCCGATCAGTTTGGGTATAACGCTTCCATCGCTCCCGACGCTAAGGTAGATGATGGCTTGATTGATGTGGTTATTGTAAATATCAGTTCGTTTTTACCGACAGTCCTGTTTGCTTCTTTGCTCTTTTTTAAAAAGATACGCAAAACTCCTTATGTGGAGGTCATTAAAACGCCCGAGTTAGTGATAAAGCAAAAGATGAACATCATAAATTTGGATGGTGAACCGATAAAAATTGGTAAAAAGATTAAAATTCGGGTAAATCCTGCATCGCTCAATGTGATTGTCCCATGAAGTAAACCCGGATTAGCCAATAGAGCGCTCTTTTAGGCTGAGCTTTTTATCGTTGGCTTTCGTGTCGGCAGAAAACCAAATGTACTCTTTGTTCGTTGAGCAATTACACACACCGATAATATGGCAATAGGCCGGTGAATCATTTTGTAAACAATACACAAAGTCGGCTTTCCTGTATCTTCTTTCTATAGAATTTACCGATCGTGAAGTCTTGGATAAAAAGGTAACTGACGTTGCACACCTTAAAACCTATATAAAAATTCGATATTCCGGCTTGTGCTCAACCAAACCTAACTACCTGAAACTTTAATATCAGATCGGAAGGGGGTAACTATATTGAATATGAAATTGAGATAACCAAATGTTTATTGTTTCTCCTGAAATCGAAGTGAGGAATTAAGTATCTAATTTTAATGTATTTACAAATATTTTTAAGGACGGTTTGGTCAATTCGTTAAAAAGCAGGACTTTTGTACTGTTTCTTTTTCTTGTCTTACGTTTTAAAAGCCAAAAAGAGAAAATTAGATCTTTGCAATACAACCTTGGCCCCATAGTTCAAGGGATAGAACGGAAGTTTCCTAAACTTTAAATCCAGGTTCGAGTCCTGGTGGGGCTACCAAAACCTCGCCTTGTTAAAGCCATGTCTAATTATTGATAATGTTTAGAAACTATTAATCATAAATTTTTTGAAATGCTTACAAATAAATTTTTTAAAACCAGTTTATCATTGCTTTTTCTGTTCGTTTTGCAAATCAGCCTATTTGCTCAAAAATCATATCAATATGAAACAATCAGTGGCGATCCTTTTGCTGCACGGATCTATACTTTGGACAATGGGTTAAAGGTCTATTTCTCTGTCCAAAATGAAGAACCCCGAATCCAGACTTTTGTAGCAGTGAGGGTCGGTAGTAAAAATGATCCGGCCGAAACCACCGGACTGGCTCATTACTTTGAGCATATGATGTTCAAGGGAACGCCTAATTATGGTACAACCGATTGGGAAAAAGAAAAAGGCCTTATCCAGAAAATAGAAGACCTTTTTGAAGTATATCGAAAAGAGAGTGATTTGGCGAAAAGGAACGCAATTTACAAGCAGATTGACAGCATCTCATACGTGGCTTCCACTCTTGCCATACCTAATGAGTATGATAAACTGATGACTGCTATAGGGTCGCAAGGCACCAATGCAGCTACTTCAAACGATTACACAATATATATTGAAAACATACCATCCAATCAACTTCACAATTGGGCAAAAATTCAGGCTGACCGGTTTAGCCATCCGGTTTTGCGGCTTTTCCATACCGAATTAGAGACTGTGTATGAAGAAAAAAACATGTCGTTGACAAACGATGGACGTAGAGTATCCGAAGCCCTGATGCAGGGACTGTACCCTAACCATCCTTACGGCACTCAAACCACACTTGGAAAAGCTGAACATCTGAAGAACCCTTCGATGAAGAATATCAGAGAGTTTTTCGATCTATATTATGTTCCAAACAATATGGCAGTAATCATGGCAGGTGATTTTGATCCCGATGAAGCCATCGCTATAATTGACAAAACTTTTGGAACTCTTAAACCGGGTAATCCTCCAAAACTCAATTTTAAACACGAAGAGCCTATTAAGGAATCTGTGGTAAAAGAGGTTGTAGGGCTCGAAGCTGAAAGTATGCAAATGGCATGGCGGTTCGAAGGATCACAATCAGATCAGATACCTCTTCTTGAAATGAGTGCAATGATTTTATTCAATGGCAAAGCTGGTTTGATTGATCAAAATATTAACAAACAGATGACAACTCTTGGTTGTAGCGCTTATTCAAGGACAATGACCGACTACTCGTTGCTGACTTTAAGCGGTCGTAATAAGGAGGGGCAGTCGTTGGATGAAGTGAAAAACTTGCTACTGAACGAGATAGAAAAGCTAAAAAAAGGTGATTTTCCGGATTGGCTAATGGAAGCATCCATTAACAACCTTAAACTTCAAGAGATGAGACGTACCGAGTCAGCCCGAGCAAGAGCATGGCTAATGGCATCAAGTTATCTGAATAATACACCGTGGGAAAAATCTGTGAATTATGTAAACACACTTGGTAAAATAAAAAAGGAAGATATTATAAAGTTTGCTAACGAGCATTTAGGTACAAATAATTATGTGATTGTTTACAAAAGGCAAGGACAGCCTGATGATATAGCCAAAATAGAAAAACCACCTATTACACCAATACATATCAATCGCGATATTGAGTCTGAGATGTTGAAAGAGATTAAAGTCTCAGAAGTACCACAGCTCGAACCTGTTTTTCTCAGTTACGATAGTGATATTAAACGCAACAAGCTTACAAATGGATTAGAATTATTGTATATCGAAAATGTTGAAAACCCTACATTCAGCATGAGCTATATCTTTCCTTATGGAAGCAACCATGATAGGTTGTTACCGTTGGCAGCGTCGTTTCTTGATTTTATGGGAACAGGAAAAATGTCGGCGGAAGAAATAAGTAACGAGTTTTATAAGCTTGCCTGCAATTTTAGTATTAGAGTTACTGACGAAGAAACAAGAATCATATTGAGCGGGCTTAGTGAAAACCTTACAGAGGCGGTAGGGCTTTTCGAAAATCTTGTAGCTAATGCTACAGCTAAAATAAGTGACTTGGAGTTGTATGTAAAAAACGTTAAAAAATCTCGCCTCGACAGCAAAGCTAACCAACGGGCCAACTTCCAAGCTCTCGTAAATTATGCAACTTATGGAGAGAAAAATCCTACTACATTCACACTTACTAATGATGAATTGGATAAATTAACCATTGCCGACCTCGCCTCCTCATTGCAAAAAATATGGCAGTTGGAGCACAGCATTGCATTTTATGCTCCACAATCACTTGATGAGCTTACTAAATTAACTGAGATACACCATAAAGCTCCAAAAAGGCTTTTACCTGTGGATAAAGCATCACGCTTTGAACCCCTTGATACTGACAAGGAAATAATCTATTTTGCTCATTATGATGCTAATCAGTCCTATCTTCAGACAATTACCAAAGGGATACCATACTCTAAAGAGCTACTCCCCGAGATAAACTTGTATAATGCCTATTTTGGTGGAGGAATGAATGCAATTGTGTTTCAGGAGATGAGGGAAAAACGTGGATTAGCTTACTCTTCATCAGCTGCTTATCGTTCACCCTCAACACCGGAGGGGGTATTTATGAACGTAAGCTTCATTGCTACACAAAACGACAAGGTAATTGAAGCTTTTGAAGCTTTTAACGATCTGTTCAACAACATACCTCTTTCGAAAAACGCCTTCCAATTGGCTAAAGAGCAGATAATTACCGATATTCAAACCGAAAGAATTACTAAGTCGGGAATCATTTATACTTATCTGAATGATAAGAAATTCGGATTTGATACCGACCGCAGGAAATTGTTTTACAGTCAGACACCAAAAATGTCATTGGAGGAGATGAAAGCCTTTAATGAGAAATATATAAAAGAAAAACCTAAGACCTACGTTATTCTTGGCAATCGTGATCAAATGAATTTTGATGAACTTGAAAAACGATTCGGCAAAGTGATAAAATTGACCGAATCAGATTTATTTAACTATTAATGATCTCTTTTCGTTCACACATTCTTGTTTTAATACTTTCTCTTTTTTACGTAAATCTGTTTGGCCAAGGCAAGACTCTTACATTCAGCCTTCAGGTTGAACCGCTTATTCCGAGCGATTTGATCAGGTCAAACAACGTAAAAGCCTATGTTGATGCTGTAGAGTTTTCTTCCGATCCACTCAGAGGAATTGGTTATGGGGCGGGTGTTTCTTATCATTTCCATCCAAAGCTTGCACTCCAAACCGGGATTAATTACCTTAAACGGGATTCGAAAATAACAGCTACAGAGCTTAATGACTTCACACTTGAACTGAGATATACCGTTGATAATTTTGAAATTCCACTTACGGCCAATTATTTTGTTCGCCTCGGCGAAAAAGTTTATATGGATGGCTCTGTCGGTTTTTCGTTTCAGTTTCTGCCTGGCGAGCTAAAATCTCGCAAATCATTGCAAAACGACATTGGCGGATACATTTATGATTTTTCACAAATATCATGGCGTAACTACTGGGTAATGCCGGTATTCAGGGGTGGTTTTGGGTTCGAATATCGTACAGAGAAAAGCGGCTCCTTTTACATCGGACCGGTATTCAGACTCTTTTCAACACTTTATTATACTCAGATTTTATACATGCATAACGATATTAATATCAGTAATTTAGTGATTAAACCGGCTGGAGACTATTTCAGTATTGCTTTTAAATATATTTTTCCACACGAAACACCAAAAAAAGAGAAATGAAAATATTTATAAGTAGTAATCTATATATTTAAAGAATTACTTTTGTACTAAAGTTATTTTACCTCTTTTTCGTCAATTTGATCTATTATAAGAGATTTTTAGCAATACATTAAGAATCATGCAGAATTTACGTACTGTTATTACTTTTTTGTTGGCTATAGTAGCGCCGTTAGTAATTATTACGATAATACTGCGGGAAACTCCTGCAGATCACACTTTACTTAATAACCTCAGAGAGACTTATGAAATCGAGCATAAACCCGGGGTTGATCATAGTAAACATGAGGTTTTACAGCAAGAATTTACCAATCCACATTTGATCACAGCAGCTTGCCTTTCATGTCATACCGAACGAGGGCAGGAAGTGATGAAAAATTCTCATTGGAAATGGGAGCGTGAAGCCTATATTCCTGGTAAAGGTGTTACATATCTTGGGAAAAAGACCTTGATTAATAATTTTTGTACCGGCATTTCCTCCAACGAAGGAACTTGTAACCGATGCCACATAGGATATGGATGGCAGGATAAAACTTTTGATTTCACTAATGAGTATAATATTGATTGTTTGATTTGCCATGACAATACTGGCACTTATGAAAAAGCTCGAGGCGCTGCCGGTTATCCGCCTATGGGACAAGATGCACCTGACTACAAAAACATACTTGCACACGTTGGCAGGCCAAAGCGTAATAATTGTGGGTATTGTCATTTCCATGGCGGTGGTGGCAACAATGTAAAACATGGCGATCTTGAATTAGCCTTACTTACCGCCGATCGAACCATTGATGTACATATGGGTGTGGATGGAATGAACATGGCATGTGTTACATGTCATACAGCCGAAAATCATCAGATACAGGGTCGCTATTATGGTGTCTCCTCATCAAATACTCAACGGGTAACCTGTGAACAATGCCACACGTCAGTTCCACATACAAATAGTAAAATAAATGAACATACCATAAAGGTAGCCTGTCAAACCTGCCACATACCTGTTTATGCTAAGGTAAATGCCACAAAAACCGCATGGGACTGGTCAACAGCTACACAACGCAAAGATGGTCTGCCTTATGAACTGCTTGACACATCGGGTAATGAGACCTATACATCTATAAAAGGAGGCTTCCATTGGGAAAGAATGGTGAAACCTGAATATATATGGTTTAATGGTACTGCCGACCATCATATGATAACTGAAAAAATTAATCTCGACAATCTACCGCTTAACATTAATACACTTAATGGAGAATATCGCGATAGAAACAGTAAAATCTATCCAACTAAAATACACCGTGGAAAGCAACCATACGATCCTGTATATCTGACTATCATTCAAGCAAAGTTATGGGATAAGGAAGTAAATAAGGGAGCTTTATGGGTTGATCTCGATTGGGAAGCAGCGCTTAGAACCGGCATGGAGTATCTGGATCTGCCCTACAGCGGCACCTACGACTTCATTCCAACACAGTTATTCCTTCCTGTTAATCACATGGTATCATTAGCAAGTGAGTCGGTAAGTTGTAGTGAATGTCATACACGAAAAGATGGAAGGCTTAATGATTTGAGAGATTTTTATATGCCAGGCCGCGATTATCATGTGGGGATTGATACATTTGGTAAGCTGATGATTATCTTTTCATTTATCGGAGTTCTTATTCATGGTACGATAAGAGTATTTGCAAGTAGAAAAAATCAGATAAAATAAACACAACATAAAGATTATGAAAAATACCAAGAAAGTATATGTTTACAAGGGTTTTGAGAGATTTTGGCACTGGACTCAGGCTCTGTTAATAATGTTTCTGGCGCTCACCGGATTCGAAATACATAGTAGCTATTCTCTCTTTGGTTTCGAAACGGCTGTAAATCTACATAATAAGGCAGCATGGGGTTTTATCGTTTTGATCGTTTTTGCCATTTTTTGGCATATTACTACTGGAGAATGGAAGCAATACATACCAACAACAAAGAATCTGAAGGCACAAATTGAATTTTATATTACAGGAATTTTCCGTAACGCTCCGCATCCTACCAAAAAGACATTATTGAGCAAATTAAACCCTTTGCAGCGCTTGGTGTATCTCGGACTTAAAATACTAATAATCCCCGTAATGGTTGTTTCAGGTCTTTTATTCATGTTTTTCCGCTACCCTCAATCGGGAATGATAAAAACGGTAAATATCGAAAACCTTGAGATCGTAGCGCTAATACATACTCTTGGAGCCTTTTTGTTGATCACTTTTCTCATCGTACATCTTTATCTTATCACAACCGGACATACCATTACTTCCAACCTAAAAGCCATGATTACCGGATGGGAAGAATTGGAAGAGGATACCGAAGAAACTAAACAAGAAAATTAATAATGGCATATTAAACTCAAAACTGCTATGCAACATCATTTTATCCAAAAATCTTTGTTTTTAATCTCTGTTTGTTTCTCATTACTCGTTTTGCTATCATGCAGTGAGCAAAAAGTTAAAGACAAGCCTCAAGACCAGACAAGCGATAAAACTTTATCATTGGCAAAATGGTTTGAGGCAAACGGCAATTACATTAATAGTGATGAAGTGCCTTCCATTGTTGATGCACAGTTAGTATATGCTTTGCGTGATGAAAATATCATGGTTATTGATCTTAGGCCGACAGAAGAATTCAACGATGGACACATCGAACATGCTATTAATATCCAACCCTCTCAGGTACTCGATTTTTTTAAAAACGATGTCGAACCCAGCTCGTTTAAAGGTATTTTTTTTGTTTGTAACGATATGAGCATTTCAGGGTATGTTACAGGCATAATGCGTTTGCTGGGGTACGATAATGTTTATGCTATACGATATGGAATGAGCGGATGGAGTAGGGAAGTAGCTGAAAAATTCTGGCTTGAAAATATTAGCAACCTTCTGCTGGGTAAATTAGAAACCAAAGGTTATCCCAGAAATGAACCTGGTGAACTTCCTGTAATAGATGCCGAACGAGATTCAGAATATGATATAGCGCTCGAGCAGGCCGAGAAAATGCTGCAAAATACAGAATCCATAAACATAACAATTGCAGAGCTTTTGGAAAATCCTGAAGCATATTATATTATCTGCTATTGGCCAGAAGATAAATATTTTAATAATGGGCATCTTCTTGGCGCTGTTCAGTATGATCCAAGGAAATCATTTGGGCTTAACATGTATTTAAATACACTTCCTGTTGATAAACCTGTTGTTGTCTATTGTTATGCAGCCCAGCATAGTATTTTCGTTGTTGCTTATTTGCGTATGTTGGGATACGATGCAAAATCGTTGAACTATGGCGCTAATGCATTTATACATGAGGTGATTGCTAAAACAGAACCAAGGCCTACTCGAACTTTTACTGAAAATCTGATTCAGGGTTTTCCAGTAGTACGCTCAGGATTTGTTGAACCCGAAAAGCCTGTATTGATTAAGAAAGAAGAGATCAAAATTGTCGGCGGTTGTTGATTGAGAAGGATGATTTTGAGTTAAACACAGACAACAAGATGATAAAACATTAATAATAATA
>Ga0116160_1004733_pt1 | contig 11171 bp, 7 predicted proteins | sample AD_JPNAS2_MetaG_FD_89879 | JGI IMG/M metagenome (GOLD analysis project Ga0116160, IMG submission 89879) | Active sludge microbial communities of municipal wastewater-treating anaerobic digesters from Japan - AD_JPNAS2_MetaG | ecosystem: Engineered > Bioreactor > Anaerobic > Digestate | place...
ACAGAGAATGGACTTTCTTATTTTATATTCTATAGAGATGAAAATAAAATACTTGGATTAAAATCTTTTGAATTTAAAAAAAATGAAGATTATTATAACCAAGCAGCAAGTATTCTCTCAGAAATAATTGAAGATGAAAATCCTTATGATTTAGTTAGATTTGTTGTTGCTGATAATAAACAAACCATTGTGCCAGAAGCAATTTTTGATGAAAATAATATTGAAACATATTGGCAATTAAACTTTGAAACACAGTCGCAAACAAAGCTAATGCACCATTATTTGAATAGAGCAAAATCTTTTATTGTTTTTTCCGTTAATGAAAGTATAGAAACACTATTTAATAATTATAGAGGTAAAAAAACTATAATTCCATCTTCAGCTTCATTTATAGATTTTAATCTTAAAAGAAATAAACTAGTCGAAAATCCTGAATTAGAGCGAGTTTATGTGCAAGTTTATGAGAATTATATGGAAGTGATTTTATTGCAAAATCATAACCTTAGATTATTTAACACTTTTACTTATAAAAGCCAAAATGATTTATTGTATTATATAATTAATTTATATGAGCAATTAAAAATTTCTCAAACCGATTCGGAGCTTATTCTATCAGGTTTTGTAGAAACTAATAGCTTGTTGGCTTTGAATCTTAAAAAATTTATAAAAATAGTTTATTTCGAAGCGCGAAATACTGAATATAACTACTTTTATAAGTTTCAAGATATTGCACCGCATTATTATTTTTATTTTTTAAATATCTCATGAGAATAATAGGAGGAAAATATAGAGGAAAAGTTTTTAATCCACCAACAAATTTTGCAGCTCGTCCAACAACCGATTTTGCAAAAGAAGCCTTATTTAATGTTTTGAATAATATTTATAATTTTGAAAATTTAGAAGTATTAGATTTGTTTAGCGGTACAGGAAGTATTTCTTATGAGTTTTTAAGTCGTGGAAGTAAAGTAGTTACAGCTGTAGAAAATAATCAAAAACATGTAAATTATATTTTGAAACAGTTTGAGATTTTAAAGGCAGACCAAGCTAATGTTATAAAAATTGATGCATTCAAATATTTAGCTAATTGTAAACGTCAGTTTGATATAATTTTTGCCGACCCACCTTATGAAGATAAAAATATTATAGAAATTTATAATTTAGTTTATGAAAAATCACTACTAAAAGAAGACTCTTTGCTAATAATAGAACATTCTGGAATTTACGATTTTTCTCAACTATCAAAATTTAAGGAAATGCGACACTACGGAAGTGTGCATTTTAGTTTTTTTGAAACTTGATCTATAAATTCAGTTAAAAGTTTTTAAAGTAAAGCCAAACATAAAAACGTTTTTTTATTTCTTATTTTGTGTTTTAAGATGTTGTAAAGTGGGAAACAGGTAATTTATAAATTAATAATAAATTCCTTAATATATAGAAAAGCAATAAAGCATGATATTGCTATTTTTAAAGCAATTCCAAAAATTAATCCTAGAAAAGAGCCAAATGCAGCTTTTAGTGATTTTGAAAAGTTATCTTTAGATTTTTTGTTTTGATATTGTCGGTATAATATTTCGCCTAAAAAAGCACCTACAAAAGGTCCTATAAAAATTCCTGCGGGAGCGAAAAATAAACCAATAATCAATCCTATTGCACTGCCTCTAACGCCCCATTTTGTGCCACCAGCTTTTTTAGTTCCCCAGCTCGGAACAACATAATCTAGAATAGTTATTATTATTACAGCAAGAGCAAGAATAATCATAGTGGCAGTGGTAAAATTTCCATATTTTGAAAATTGTAATAATAGTAAACCAACATAACTAAGTGGCGGACCAGGTAGAACTGGCACAATGCAACCAATTATTCCAATCAAAATACATATAAAACCAATTATAACAAGAAATATGTCCATTAATTAATATCAGTAGCTTTTAAATTTTTACTCACAGTTTCATCTATGCTTGATTTTGACATTTCAATACTCATTCTTGTTTTATATATATTCTTTCTTCTGTTGTGGGTGGTTAAAGAACAGATTATTGTAATGTCATTTAAAATTGTTTTTCGAGCAACTGTAAGTTTATTTTCAAATTCTGGGTCTGCTAAAAAAGTTTGATGACTAAATTTGCTCAAAATATAAGTGTCAACCTCTAATGCAATTTCTTTTTTTGCAATTAATAGAGCTTTTTCTGATGATAATTGTCTATCACTGCTTGTAGCAACAGAACTAGCTCTAAAACATTCGTCAGTAGTATAAAAATTTCTGCAAAGTTTTTTGTCTATTAATGTACAAGAACTTATGAATAAAATCAAAAAGATATAGATTATAATATTCTTTTTCATTTGTATTTTTAATTTACTGTGAGCTTATAATTTTCTAATACTTTCGGTTAGTAACCAGCCTTCTTTGCCATCGTCTAATTTAATTTCGCTCCATTCTTGAAGTTCGTCTAAGACTTCAACTTTCATGCCTTCGCTAATTTCAAATAAATTAGTTCCTTCTTCCGAAGGCGAGGATTTTATTACAGAACTTTCAAAAACTATTGCAAATTTATTGTTTAAAATTTTATTTGCTTGAAGTCTTGAAAATATTAGGCATATTATGCTAAAAATTAATAATAATATTCCTAAATAAAAACCTGTTTTTCTTAGCCCAAGTTTGGTTGAAAAAAAGTATAAGCCAGTCATTATTAGGCTGATAACAAAGGCTGTGATTGATATGTATAGCCAAGCGTTTGAGCTAAATAAATCTAAGATTGAATTAAACCATTTTACATAAAACACTTCGGGTTTTTGCTCTGTTTTTGTTCTAACAGATTTTCTAGCTATATTCAAATTATGAGAAATATCTTTGTCGTTTGGAGCTAGAACATTTGCCTTTTCGTAGTTGTAAATTGCTTCTGCAATATTTCCTAAATTATAATAACAGTTGGCTAAATTAAAGTGTAAGTCAGCTGAAGAATAGCCTAGTTTTGATATAGAGTCGTAAAAATATAGAGCTTTTTCGTAGTCTTTATTAATATAATTATTGAGTGCTGAATCTTGTAATGTATTTATATTATTTGCGTAAAAAGCTGTACACAACAAAATGCCTATATTTATTAAAACAATTTTTTTCATACTAACGGATTTTTTGTTCTAATTTTTCAATTACTTCAACTGCTTCGCTATAAATTGTTGAGAAGCTTGTTTCTTCAGAAGAAGGAGCAAAGTGTGCATATTCGCATTTGTCAATTAAATGAATAAATTTGTTAATGAGCTCTTCTTCAATGTTTAGGGCTTGCAAAACTGTAATAACTTTATCTTTAGTAAGTTCTGCTATTGGAATTCCAAACCTGTCGCTAGTATAGCCCCATAAAGCTGATATAATTTCTTTGAAAAATTCATTTTTCTTATTTTGCTGTATAAATTTACGTGCTTTTTTCAATCTTTTTCTAGAGGTTTTACCAGCTAGTTTTACTTTTCGTGCAGCTATATTAGCGTTTTCTTTTATTCGTTTTCGTAAAAGTATTGAAATTGTAATAAATATAGCTAAAGGCAACAAATAAAATAACCAAGCAAAACAAGATTTTACTCTGGGCGAAAAGTTTTTTACTAAGTTTAAATCTCCTCTTTTAACAAATCTAATATCGTCATCATCAATAAATTCGACTGTTTTTTGAGAATAATTATAATCGTTTTCAAATTTGGTGTCGTATTTATCTTTTCTAACCGCTAATTTAATATCTTGAGTTTTTAATATCTTGTATTGGTGCGAGTTTAAATCAAAATACACGAAATTTATTTGTCCTAAATTGAATTTTCCGGGATAACGAGGAATAATAGTATATTCCCAAGTTTTTGAGCCATTTATTCCAGCATTACTAGCTTTTAAATTTTGAGAAACAACTGGGTCGTAAATTTCAAATTCTTTGGGCCAAACAATTTTTGGTTCTTCAAGCATGTTGAAATTTCCAGTTCCTTTTACAACAAATTTAAAACTTACTGCATCGTTAACGTTTACAGTATCTTCGCTTTGAATAAGTTCAATATTGAAATTGCCTATTGCTCCAGTAAAGTTTTCGGGAGGGCTTGGAGGATTTTTAATATTTACACTAATCTCAGGCGATTGTAGTTTGCGAGGGATATCTTGATATCTTGCAAAAAATCCGCCACCAACATATTGCCTAACATTACATTCGGCTTTGCAAGATTCAATTACAACTTTGCCCGAAACTCGCGGGTAGAGCAAATAAGTTTTTATTAAAGCTACATCGTAAACGGTTCCATTATAGTTTTCTTTATTGAAGAGCAATCTTGTTGCCGACTCTAATTCTTCTACATAAAAAGAATCGAAAGAAGGAAATTCTAAATCTGTTAAGCCACTTAAATCAACTCTAGTATAAAGTTTAATGCTTACTGTAAGAGCTTCGCCTTTATATACATTTGTTTTATTAGGAATTACTCTTATAAATAAATCTTCGTTAGTTATTTCTTTGGGTTGTTGAGGCTGTGTTCGAGAGCGTCCTTGATTGAAAAAATCTTCAAAGGGGTCGTAATATGTTTGTTGCCTAGATTGTTGAGTTTGAACAGGGTCTTTTTGTACTTCAATAGTTACAGAATTTGATGTGTATTGCTGTCCGTCAACATTTATACTAGCACCTGAAATTGTGAAACTACCTGTATTGCTAGCTTGAAAAGTATATGTATAGGTATAAGAAACATTAGTTGTAACTTGACCATTATATATTTGTGTGCTTGTACTACTTGATGAAAAAGGACCATTTACAAGTTTTAAACCACTATAATTACCTAAGTTTAAGTTTGAACCTTTAGCATTTACTGTATATTTTACTTGGAAATTTTGATGTACTCCAACTTTTGATGGTGCACTTGCAACAAAACTTACATCTTGAGCTACAAGACCAAAGTGTAAAAATATTGTAAAACAAATTAAAAGTAATCTTCTCATGTATTTCTTAAAATAACTTGTTGGCAAAACTATAAAATTCTAACTAATATTACAATTTTTGTTTTAATGGAACGCAATTTATTTAAAATTATTTAATTTTCATCTTAAAAAATAGTTAATAAGCAAAAAAAATACTTAATTTTAAACTTTAATTTTATTGTTTCGAATATTAAAATATGAAGCGTGATTCTATATTAGCTTTGGCAGAATTGTTTGCAATTGTTGCAAATAAGAATTTAAAAATAGACAATAAGCTATATCTTGATGTTTTTACAAATTTTTTAACTTCTGTGGTTGAAGAAAGCTATGTGAAAGATATATTAAAGTTTTTTTCTGATAATTTAGCCGAAAGTGCAACAGGCGACAATTTAAAGAAACTCAGTCTTAATTCTGTTAAATTGATTGCTAAACTTGAAAAACTAAAATCTTCACTATCAAGTTGTGAGAGATATTTTGTGTTTTTGCATTTGATTATTTTGAATAATAAAACAGGATATACTGAGTATTCAGAAGCATTTTTAGATGAAGTTGCACATAGCTTTGAAATAGAACAAGATTTAAAAACAAAAATTAGAACTTTTATTGAAAATAATGAGGAAAATCGGGAGCTTGCAGATTCTATTTTATTTGTTCATGACGAGCTAATATTATTTCTTCCTTCAATAGATACGTATTTACATAATGGTAAAAAACTTGCCAAAAATGAAGTATGTGTATTAGATAAAGATTCTATTGTTACTGATTTTGAAGGTAAAAATTACTTCTTTTCTGAATTTAGAGCATTGTGTGGAAATTCTGAGGAAAATGAAAAATTTAGTTTAGTTGTAAAAAATTTAGAGTATAAAATTAAGAATAAAACTTTGGTTCAAAAAACTTCTGTAAAATTTGATAGTTCGCAATTAATTGGAATTGTTGGGAATAGCGGGAGTGGGAAAACAAGTTTTTTGAAATGTTTGGCTGGTTTTGAAACAAAATATTCTGGCGAAGTTGGTTTTGTAAGCGATGTGGATAAAAATTTTAATCTTGCTTTTGTGCAACAAGAAAATAGTTTTGTACCAAAACTTAGCGTTGAAGAGCATTTGTATGAAAGAGCAAAATTTTTACAATACGATAAACAAAAATCCCATGAAAAAATAAACGAAATATTAGAATTTGTAAATATTTCAGAACAAAGAGATAATTTAGTTTGTAAAACAGATTTTTCTTTAGATCAAATTTCGGGAGGACAACAAAAACGTTTGGCTATTGCTACTGAATTGCTTGTAAATCCAAGTGTTTTGCTTCTAGATGAACCAACAAGCGGACTTTCTTCAGAAGACGCTTATGATATAATGGCTAAATTGAAACAACTTACAAAGCAAGGAAAACTCGTGATAGCCTCAATTCATCAACCTGAATTGGATTTGTTTTTAATGTTTGATAAAATATTAGTTTTTGATGACGGCGGTTATACTGTGTATTTTGGAAAACCACAAGATGCTGTCGAATATGTAAGAAAAATTGATGAAAGAATTGATAGAAAAACTGTTTTTACATTGTCAAAACGCCCTTCGATATTGCTGAATTTATTGAAAGAGAATAAAGCAAAAAATAATAAAGAAAGTCTAAAACATAAACTATATTCAATTTTTATAAATGAGAATAAAAGCTTAGAAGATTTAGATTTAAAAACTAATGTACAAACAAATAGGTTGAATGGTTTGAGATCATTTTTATATTATCTCCGCTTTGGATTTTTTGTAGATTTTAAGCATAAACTAAGATTGCTTCTTATGTTAGTTCTTCCTCTGATTGCAGGAGTGTTGTTGTCGTTAGTAACAAGATATTCATATGGAGAAACTTATCAATATTTTTACAATCCAAATATTCCTGTATGGCTATTGATTGTTTTAACAATAGCAGTTTTTGTTGGTTTAGTAAGTTCTGGACATGAATTTATTTATTTGCGAAAGTATATTAATAATAAGTATAAAATTTCTCCAAATTATTTACCTCATGTTTTAGCTGTGAGTTTAAGATATGTGATTTACTCTTTTATTCAAACTTTAGCTTTGGTACTACCTTCGGTATTTATTGTTGGTGCAGGTTTTCATTTTGCCGACATGTTTTTATTTTCTTTTTTAATGTGCGTTTGGGGTAGTTTGTTTGGCTTGCTTTTATCTTATTTATTAAAAACTAATTTAATGGTTTATTTATTAATACCATTAATAATAATACCACAATTAGTTTATTCAGGAGCTTTAATTAGGTTTTCGGAATTTAATAAAAACAAAAACTCAGAACGCGAAATTCCAGTAGTAGCAAGTTTTATACCTATGAGGTGGGCAGCCGAAGGAGTAATTTATAATTTGTATGCTGAAAATCCTTATTATTCAAAACTTTATGAAAATAGGTGCGAATTGTACGAAGCTAGTTATTTTGCCGATATTTATGTGCCAGAATTGATGGAACTTAAAAAAACAGATTCTTTGCAAGTATATGAAATTTTGAAAAATGAACAAATAGAATTTATTGAAAATTTTGTGAACATAGATAATTCTTTAAGCAACATTGAGCAGTATTATAAGGTAATTAAACAAAATTGTTTGCAAAAGGAAGATTCTATAATTACAGCAATGCCAAATGGGAGTGAGGCTAAGTTAAAATGTTCTAATCAAGCAATTAGCAATATTGTGAATTATGTGAATAAAGGAAATTTTATAGCAATAAAAAATGCAAAAACTTGTAGAAATTTTAAAAATATTTACTCAAATAATAATTTGCAAATAGAAAATGAAAAATATATGGTCGGGAGCAAAAGTTTATGTAATATTACGCTCAAAACAGGACAATTTAATTTGTTAGTTTTAATGGTTTTAGATGTTTTTTTATTCTTCCTTTTAGTTGTAGTAGCTACTTTGAAGAGAAGTAGATGATTATATAAAAGTTTATTATAATTATGATAGTTTGATAATTGTTAATAAAATAAGGTGTTTTTCTGGTTTATTTAAAAAAAATTATGTATATTTGCATTTTAAACTTAATAATTATTAATTTAAATTTTATAACTATGAGAAAAATTTTTACTTTAATTTTAGCTTTTACCTTTATTTTTGGAGGTTTAGCTAATGCACAACAATTGAAAAGCATTGCTAAGGCAAAGGCAAGTGTAAATGCAGTTGCAAATACAAATGCGGAAATTGGTGCATTTAAAATGAATGGCGAAAAGCCAGCAGAAAAGCCAGCAACAGGCAAGCAAGTGAAATTAAACAGTTTGTTAGGTTCTGGAGCAAAGGCTACTACAGTTTATTCTGAAGACTTTACTGGAGGTATGGGTGGATGGACAGTTGTGGGCTTAGGAGACGGAAGTTGGTCTGTTAAAGATGAAAGTAATGCAGGAGGAACTGCACCTGAACTTATGCTAGAATGGGTTTCTGGTTCTGATTTTGATGGGCAGTCTTATTGCATGAGCCCAGTTATTAATACTACAGGCTACACAACATTAGCCTTAGAATTTAAACAATGGTTTAGAAACTTCCAAGGCTCTTCTGTACTTGGTGTTTATACTACTATTGATGATGGTGCAACTTGGGAAGAAGTTTGGTCAGAAACTGTATCTGCTAATTTTGTAGAGGTTAAAAACTTACTGATAACTAATGCTCATGTTGGAAATGCCAATTTTAGAATTGCTTTTGGATTTAATGGAAATACCTTTGATATATGGGAATGGGCAATTGATGACATCTTATTAGTTGAACCTGATGCTCACGATTTAGCCATTGTTGCTATTAACCTTAATACATTTGTAGAAAGTGGTTCTACTGTAACACCACAAGTTACTATTCGAAATATGGGAATAAGCAATGAAGCTACTTGGTCTTTAACTTTAACAGATGGAGATGCTTATACTAGTACTAAAAGTGATATTCTTATTAATATAGGAGACAATTTAGTAGTTGATATGGATGATTGGACACCAGCTGATGGTCAATATACATTAACCGCTACACTAACTCTCACAGACGATGCAAATACAAGCAATAACACATTAACAGCTACTGTTGATGTAATTGAGTTTTCTACTGCTTTCGCATGGAATGCTTATCATGAAGGAGGCTTAAACGCTACTGGAGAAGGTCCTGTTAACATTGTTTTACAAACTGGCATCATGACTCAAATCGCAGAGGATGACAGTGACTTTATTATGGCAGCTGATTATGTCGGTCTTGAAATTTATGGTATTCGTTATGCTGACGGCGTGCCTTGTCCTTTAGTTAAAATTGACCCTGTTACAGGAGTTGTTACAAATATTGGTGGTGGTGCTGTAGATTTAGTTGGTTTTACTTATGATGTAACTACAGAAACTGCTTATGTTATAGATTTTAATGGTATGTTGGGTACTATTAACCTTGAAACAGGTGAAGTAACAAATATTGGCGGAGATTACACAAGTGTAATAGGCTTAGCATGTGATACTAGTGGTAATTTAATTGCTATTTCTTTAGAAGATCATATCGCAAGTATTGATAAAACTACGGGAACATCTACAATAATTGGAAATTTAGGCGTAAATATTAATTATGCACAAGATATTTGCTATGATAGAGATAACAATATTTTATATGGTGCATTATATACTGACCAAGGTGCCATATATATAATAAATACAACAACAGGTGCAGCTACTTTGGTTTCTGAAGTAATAGATGAATTAACTGGATTTGCTATTCCTTATACTCTAGTCGGTCCTCAAGTTGTTTTATTAACGCCAGAAGCAAATGCCGTAGGTGTTGCACTTAATGCTGAAGTTAGTGTAACTTTTGATGTTGATCTTACAGCTGTTGATCTTACTGGAATTACTATTACTCCAGATCCAGGTAATGTTTCAGCTTCAGTTAATAATGCAGTTTTAACAATTGCTCATGACAATTTTAATTATAATACAGAATACACAGTTTTAGTTCCTGCTGGTGCAGTTAGTGATGGTACTGATCCAACTACTCATCCTATTACTTGGTCGTTCAAAACTGTATTAGATCCTACAGCATGTAATGAACCAACTGGCATTGTATTTTCTGATATCCAAGCTGAACAAGCAACTGTTGCTTGGACAGAAACTGGTGCAGGTACAAGCTGGAGAGTTAAATATGGCGCTACTGGTTTTGACCCAGATACTGAAGGTGAAGAAGTTGTTGTTAATGAACAAACAGCTACTATAACAGAATTAACAGCTAATACTACTTATGAAGTATATGTCCAAGCACTTTGTGGTACAGATGAAACAAGTGGTTGGAGTGGTTCAGCTATATTCGCTACTGCTTGTGGTGCTATAACTACTTTGCCATATCTTGAAGAGTTTGAAGGAGCATTCCCTACAGAATGTTGGACATTTGTAAATAATCATGCAGATCCTACTTCTAATTGGCATATCGACAATTATCAAGATACTGGAGACCCTGCGCTTAATATACTCTGGTCTGATGAGAACATGATGGATGAATGGGCAATAAGTCCTGTGTTTGATTTAAGTGGAATTACTGGAGAAATTGCATTAACATTTGATTTTTTGATGAGTTATTATTATCAAGTGGATCCTACTAATGGAGCTGACGTAATGGTTAAAGTTACAACAGATAATGGAACTACTTGGACTAAAATTTGGCAAGAAGAAGATTATGGAACATTTGAGAATTGGACTTGGTACACAGCTACCCTTCCATTTAGTACATATGTTGGAGAATCTAATGTTAAATTTGCTTTCCACTATTTAGGTAATGATGGTGCTCAAGTTATGATTGATAATGTAGAACTTGATTACGCAACAAGTGTTAACGACAATGTAACTAATCTAGTTTCAGTTTATCCTAACCCATCAAACGGCATAGTTAACGTTCAAGTTAGCGAAACTTCTGTTATTACAATCGTTGATTTAGCCGGAAGAGTTGTTGCTACTTATAATGCTAATGCAAACGAAACACTAAGCTTCACTCAAGCTGCTGGTGTATATGTTGTAAAAGTAGAAAGCAACGGTCAAGTTTCTAATCATAAATTAATTATTCAATAAACTTTAAAGTTTAATATTATAAAAAGAGAGGTGAGAGCCTCTCTTTTTTTTGTATTAATACCAAGTTGCGTTCTATTATAAAACATTAAGATAAGGAAAAAGTGTCATAGATTTTATTAAATCTTTTTTTTGAGAAAGTTCTCTGATGCCATTACTAACTTTTTCTATTGTTTCATTTAG
>Ga0116160_1004761_pt1 | contig 11114 bp, 9 predicted proteins | sample AD_JPNAS2_MetaG_FD_89879 | JGI IMG/M metagenome (GOLD analysis project Ga0116160, IMG submission 89879) | Active sludge microbial communities of municipal wastewater-treating anaerobic digesters from Japan - AD_JPNAS2_MetaG | ecosystem: Engineered > Bioreactor > Anaerobic > Digestate | place...
ATCAAGCTGTTTCTTGTCTCATGGAAGATTGCGGATTTGAAATTCCTTCAGGCGCTCAGAGATCATTGTTCGAGGAGATGTGAGCTATGAACTTGGAAAGAATCGAACAGGATTTTCGAATAAAAGTATCCGAAAGATTACGAGTAAAGAGTGAGGGCATTGAGCGTTTCCGTGTCTTTGTGCCCTTTATGTTCGAAGATGGAGACCACCTTTCCATAGTCATGAGAAAGGGTGATGATCAATGGATACTCACGGATGAGGGACATACGTACATGCACCTCACATATGATTTGGAGGAAAAGGATCTTCAACGGGGGACAAGGCAAAAAATCATCACAAACGCGTTATCCGTATTCAAAGTCGAGGACCGGGAGGGAGAACTCATAACCAAGATAAGCAACGATCAGTACGGAGACGCGCTATATAGCTTTGTACAGGCTTTACTCAGAATTACGGATATCACTTATCTCTCGCGCGAAAGAGTTCGTTCGACCTTTATGGAAGATTTTCGATCGTTCATTGAGGAGGCGGTGCCTCAAAACAGACGAGAGTTTGACTGGCACGATCCTTCACACGATCCGGAAGGCAAGTATTTGATTGACTGCAAGATCAATGGGATGCCCAAGCCGCTTTTTGTTCACGCGATGCCCGGAGATGATAAGACGCGCGATGCCACCATCACTCTTTTGCAATTCGAAAAGTGGGGTCTTGCATTTCGTTCCGTAGCCATTTTTGAAGACCAGGAACAAATCAACAGGAAGGTATTGGCCAGATTCAGCGATGTCTGCGAGAAGCAATTTTCAAATTTAAGCGGAAATCGAGACAGAATCAAACGATATTTTGAAGAGGTAATGGGTGAATAATTCAGACAGTAGACCTCATAAGAGATTTCCTGCTGGTTTTTTGATCATAGCCACCGGGTATCCGTGACTATCCTCAAGCGCGACGAGACGAATCCGCAACCATCCGGGCAGGCCATGGGGACCCGAACCTATGAACAACAAAGGCAATGAGGAACGAATGATGACAAAACGAAATAGAGAGAATCAATGGTAGCTGTCGACGCCTATGAATTGAGAGCTCGATTCGCGCCTGCTCTGGTGATTGCGTCACCGTGGGTGTTGGTTGTTGTGGCGTTTGTACAGGCCTTCGCGTCGACATTGCTGACAACCTCGGCGGCTACACTCATTTTTCTTGCCTTACTTTATGCGTTTTCTTTTGTGGTTCGTGGTCTTGGGCGGCGAATTGAAAACGGATTATGGACCTCATGGGGCGGTCCGCCGTCCGCAACGGTTCTTAGCGATGCCGACTCCACGTTCTCTACAGAGACAAAGTTGCGGATACGGACTTCTCTCGCAACCACATTGAGGATTAATGGGGCAACTGAATCCAGTTGGGCCAATGATCTTCATCAAGTTCAAGATGCGTTTCGACTCGTTCGCCAGTACATACGGCAACATGACCATAACGGCCTTTGGTTTGCACACAACGCCGAATATGGTTTCCTACGAAACCTCTTGGGAAGCTGGTGGCTTTTGTTATTGAACTCCTTACTTTCCGCCGGGGTTACTGGCTTGTTGTGGCAAGGGCGCGGAGGCAAGACGCTTCTTATCCTCACCATATTGAGCCTGGGTCTGGGGCTGGCGGCAATTGTTGGTCGCATTTTCGTTCTGCCTGGGGCAACTCGGATAGCCGCTATCCGCTACGCCGAATCGGCTTGGACATCTTTTCTTACGAATTCTCAGAGAGCGGATCAGACCAATCAAGGAAGGGGTGGCGCCTGAGCATGGACCTTTGGATATTTAATGTCGGTCGTGGCCTATGCGTCGCTGTAAGATCGCCGAACGGCTATCTTTGCGTCATAGACTGCGGCTGTTCCGATGATTTCTCGCCGATTGAATGGCTTGCAACACAAGAATGGACTCGCCACAAGAACTTCAAACTGGCGAAGCTAATAATCACCCATCCGCACGTTGATCACATCGCCGACATTGAGAATGTAACCAACAGGTTGAAACCGTTCATGATTCTTCGCCGAAAGGACTTGGATTGGAAGAAGGTTATAAGTGGTGGCAGTAATCAAAATACCGCGATGAAGCATTACATGGAAAACTACTTGCCCCCGGAGTACAACTCCACAGTCAACGATACAGACAAGCCCGATTGGGGTGATGGTTTTACGATAAGTTCCTATTGCCTCGGCGAGTCCAAGGTCTCCGAGATCAGCGCAACAGATAGTGCTTACGTCAATAACACTTCCTATGTGAACGTCATAACTTATAGGAACTACTGCTTTGTCTTGCCGGGGGACATTGAGTCGGAAGGAATGGCGGCTCTGCTTGGTCAAAGCCAGGGTTTATGCTCCTCAATAAAGGAGGGTGTGGACTTCTATCTTTCACCCCACCACGGCCATCCCTCTGGGTTTTCCACCGAGTGGTTCAACGTGGCTGGTGCAACCAGGATTATGAATATTGCCTCGGAACGACGGAAGAGTGAGCGAGAAGAAGAGTCGCAAACGAAGGCCGATACAAGATACTCGGATAATAACTTCTGTTCTGGAAACAACCGGGAGCAAAAGCGTTTAGTTTCTACAAAAACACATGGCCACATCCGTATTTGGATTACCGATGATGGCAAATGGGGATGGGAGGCTACAAAGTGATTGATAGCAGGGAGCCCATGAACGATTACCATCCCAACCCACGACTGAGGGGAAGGGCAAAATGACGCTTCAGATGGCCGTCTTCAATGTTGGCAGAGGGTTGTGTGTCGCTTTTATCACTCCCAACCGCTATCTCATCTTGGTGGACTGCGGTAGCTCTGAGGACTTTTCCCCTGTTCGTCTGCTCCGTGACTGCCAGACAAACTCTGTGTTGGGGCAAGGAAGACTCGCCTTCACTCCTTGGGCAAACGCAGATCTGGCCTACTTCATGATCACGCATCCCCACTCCGACCACATTAGCGACATCGAGAATCTGAAAACGCTTCTAAAGCCGTCGATCATAATACATCGTCCTGATTTGGACTGGCAACACGTAGGGAGTTCGAACCGGGAGAACAGGCCACTGGAATCTTACCGGAGGAATTTCTTCTGGCCATGGGATTACTATCATCAAGTGGTTTCTCAGCCGGCTCTGGGCGGAGACATGTCTTTCCAGTACTACTGGCTTCCCTTGAATCTGGTTTCCGCTATTTCGAGTACGGATACCGACTATGTAAATAACTCGTCCTACGTTTCCATCATAAAATACGCTGGCCGCACAATAGCTCTGACTGGCGACATGACTGCAGAGGGGATGAAGTGGCTTCTGACAATAAATTCCGGGTTGCGCTCAAGCATCGCCGGTAATGCCATAAAACCAGGTGTGGATATCCTTGTGACCCCTCACCACGGACACCCCAACGGATTCTGTTCCGAGTGGTTTGATAACGCCGGTCCCACACGTTACTTCAACATCGTCTCCGAGAGAACCGCTCGTCCAGGAGAGCAACCGGGTCAGACTCAGGTCGATACCAGATACTCCCAACAGGAATTCAGTCTTGGCCAGAATCAGCATGACCGTCGTATGTTCTCGACCAGAACCGACGGAAGCGTTCTCGTGTGGATTCGACAAGACGGTGCTTGCACATACGAGACCATCGCAAACGGGTGATTCATGGAGCAGAACAACGAATGAATGCGAACGAAAAGAGAGTGAGAGAATGCCTTCTGGCCGTGGATTCGGTCGGGGCAGCGGTCTCGAATGAACACTCCCCCCAAGGAGGGACCTATGAGCTTTGAGCGACATGGCTACAACTTCGAAGGAGCCTTCACTTCAGCGAATCAACTGGAAACGAGGGCTGGCGTATACGTGATTTGGTGCAAGAACGGCGAGACCTGGACATGCCTGGATGTCGGCGAGTCGCACAATGTGCAGGAGCGTGTGCTCACTCACGACCGCGCCGGCCAGTGGCGACAGAACTGCCGAGGCATGATCTACTATGCGGCTCATTACACGCCGAACCTCCAGCAGACCGGACGAATCCAGATTGAAAGCAGGCTCCGTCAGCTTGCAAGACCTCTTTGTGGAGAACGCTGAATTGAATGACCGTAGACTTATAGAAGACTTCTTGCCGGTCAACTCGGTCGGGGAGGCAGCATCAAGTGAGCCTCGTACGAAGGGGCACATTTCAACCTTGCACGTATGGCGTGCTCGGAGGCCCTTGGTTGCTTGCCGCGCTGCAGTATACGGAGCTCTGGTACCAGCATCGCTGTTTGTTCCGGAGAATGGACCGGATAATAAAATAAGGTGGACCCAATTGTCAAGACAGTTTTTTGGAAAAGTTAAGTTACACTCTGGGGCGGTTTTTGTTTTTATTTATGTGCCCCATCCCCGTGAGCGGAGGGTTATCCATAGACAAGTTCTTCCCGCCCGCGGCCCTTTCGCGGAGCTTGGCGGGCGGGGGGAACTTGGCTGTGGGTAACCCGGTCGAAAGCCGTTAAGCCCATCAGCCCGCTCTTTGAAAATAGACTTCCGCCGGTGTTCGATATTGCAGCGCCTGGTGAAGACGGTCATCGTTGTAGAAACCGAAGTAGGAGTCGATTCCCTGTCTTCCCTCGGGGACTGTCTCGTAATGCATGAGATAGACATTCTCATATTTCAGAGATCGCCACAAGCGCTCCGTGAATATGTTGTCCATGCATCGTCCCCGGCCATCCATGCTGATATCAATCCCCTTATCCTTGACCCTTGTGGTGAAAGCATTACTGGTAAACTGGGACCCCTGGTCGCTATTGAATATTTCCGGTTTTCCAAACTCAAGGGCCATTTCCAGCGCCTCCAGACAAAATGCCATATCCAGCGTTGTAGATGTCTTCCAGGCGAGAACATAGCGGCTCCACCAGTCAATGATTGCCACCAGGTACATGAAACCTCTGGCAAGAGGGATATAGGTTATGTCGGCAGCCCAAACCTGATCCTTTCGGTCAATAACGACATTCCTGAGCAGGTAAGGATAAATTTTGTGTCCAGGATGAGGATCGCTCAAGCGGGGCTTCTGATAGATGGCCTCCAGACCCATTTCCTTCATCAGCCGCTGAACATGCTTTCGATTGACCATGTGCTCGTCCCGCCTGAGTTGCTCGGTCATTTTCCGTGAACCGTAGAACGGCGTCAGGGTGTACTGCTTGTCAATCAGAAGCTTCAGCAAAAGGTCGCATTCATCCACCACCGGCTCATAGTAAACGCTGGATCGAGATATGCCCAGAAGCTCCGCCTGATGGCTGATGGATATCTCTTCCCCGGCTATGTCAATAAGCAACAACTTCTCTTTATGGCTTAAGACCCGCTTTTTTTTTAAGCCAATCCAGATCCACTTTCTGTTGACCGATCTGGCGGTAAAGCTCCTGGATCAGTTCCTCCCGATCCTGATCCTTGCTCTTTCTCTTATCCGTAAAAAGATCAATAAGACCCTTGGTGGCCAACGCTTTCCAGTTCCTGATCTGTCCAGGATGTACCTGGTATTGACTGGCCAACTCCGCCGACGTCTTCTGCTCTTTGATCGCCTCCAAGGCAACCTTGGCCTTAAATGACGGCGTGTGCTTCCTCCTCAAATTCTCCACTTGGTCCTCCTCGTTTTTGCTCCCAAGTGTAACTTAGCACACTGTCCAAATTTCGGGGTCCATCATACTGCAAGTATCCAGGCAATCCCACTGTAATAAAAGATGCTCAGAATCATCTCCTCGAAGCTCACGCCGAACGGCTGACACAAGAAACCGGCAAGAAGGTCACTGCCCTGGACATCGAGCAAGGACATGCACCACGTCCCAAGGTGCTGGATATGTTTGCTGGCGGCGGGGCCATTCCTATTGAAGCGGCCCGACTGGGATGTGAGGCACATGCCCTGGACCTTAATCCAGTTGCATATCTCATCGAGCTTTGCACAATCACCTTCCCGCAGGAATTCGGAGCGGAGCTGGCCGGTGATGTAGAAACCTGGGGCAAAACCATTTTGAGCCGAACACGAGAGGCCGTATATGATGTCCTTGCTCGTATACCGATTGTTCGAAACCAATCCCAACCTATTCAACGAATGCTGGAGGCCGGGAATGACCCACCGGCCGATGAATATTCAGTTGTTGCCTACTATTGGACGCGGACCATTGCATGTCCGAATCCGCAATGCAAAGGAACAGTACCGCTTTATCGGCAAACGTGGTTGAGGAACAAATCCTCCGGTTACGTGGCCCTGAAGCCGGTACCGGACATGGGCAGACGTATAATGCGTTTTCAAGTGGTCGAAGCCCGTTCCGCTTCGGCACTCGGCTTTGATCCGTCCAGCGGGAGCGCGGGTTCATCCACGTCATGCCCCTTCTGTCAGACTGCGCTCGATGGTTCCTATGTTCGCAAGTACGGCGAGGAGAAAGGTTTTGGGCAGCAGCTTATGTGCGTAATCGCGCTTAATCCTGATGGCCCAGGAAAACTGTACATAGTGGATGAATCCCTTGCAGACCTGGAAACCGAGCACCAAGCCATATCCGAAAATCGTGCCGCAGAGATCGAGCGGGAGCTTGGCCCGAGTAGCCTTGACGAAGAGATTCCGCCGACAGGGAATGCAGGACTTGCGACGGGAAACAGCTATCTCTATGGCGTCCGAACCTTTCGCCAAGCCTTCACCCCGCGCCAAAGATATATCTTATTAACCATGGCCCGCGAAGTGCAGCATGCCTACGAAGAGATGCTTAAACAGGGAATGGAACCGGAACGAGCCAAAGCGATCACGACTTATCTCGGCCTATGGGTAAGCCGTTTGACTGACCGCTGTAATGGATTAGCTAGATGGAATAACGCTGGTGAGAAGATTGAAAGTCTAACTTCGATGAAACGTTTTGCAATGACTTGGGACTTTCCCGAAGTCAATATATTCGGGGGAGGCTCTGGCGATGCTTTAAGCCAACTATCTTTTATGACTTCCGCCATTAGCCGTGAAGGCCAATTCCGGAACCCTGCTAAAGTCTTTCGAGGCTCTGCGACCAACCTGCCATATGGTGACAGTATCTTCGATGCCGTCATTACCGATCCACCCTATTACGATAACGAGAGTTATTCAGAGCTGTCTGATGTCTGTTACGTCTGGTTGCGACCTACGATAGGCTTTCTTTATCCAGAACATTTTGCCGGTCAACTGACGCCGAAGAAGAATGAATGCGTAGCCGCCGCCTATCGCCAGGGAGGAAAGCAGAAAGCGAAAGCGTACTATGAAGACAGCCTGTTCGAGTCCTTGAGGGAAGCCCATCGCGTCACGAAACCGGCCGGCATCCTGATCGTTGTATATGCCCATAAGACCACCCTTGGGTGGGCGACCCTTGTGGATGCGCTTCGGCGTGCCGGTTATGAAGTCGCCGAGGCCTGGCCCCTTGCCACAGAAACAAAGGCTCGTGTTGCTCACCAGGGAGACGCGGCACTTGCGTCAAGTGTATTTTTCGTCGCCCGAAGGCGAGAATCAACTGAAATAGGTTCATATGAGGAACAAGTGCGGCCTGATCTTGAACGGATTGTTCGCGAACGGGTGGAGGCACTTTGGAAAATGGGTATTGCTGGAGCAGATTTGGTCATGGCTGCTGTGGGTGCAGGATTACGTGCTTTTTCTCGTTTTTCGCGTGTGGAGTACGCAAACGGTGAGGAGGTTCCGGCCGAAAAGTTCCTTGCCGAAGTGGAAGGAGTTGTGCTGGAGACGCTTCTGGAAAAAATATTCGGTGTGACCGGAAGCGGTGTTGCCGCAGTGGACGGTCCGAGCCGGTTCTATGTGCTCTGGCGTTATGCCTACAGGGCGGCCGAGATGGACGCGGGCGAGGCCATCGTCTTCACCTACGGCCAGAATGTCGAGTTGGACGGCCAGAATGGACTTTCGTCCGGAAGCCGCGCACTGATCGAAAAGAAGAAGGGAAAATACTGGCTGCGCGACTTCACCGAGCGGGGTGATGACGAAAAGCTCGGCATGCCGAAAGCTGTCCTTGCTGACGGGTCGCAAAGAGCTGATGGAGCTACCCGCGCTGATGGGATGGGCACACAAGCCCCGTTAATTGACGTCCTGCATCGCATCCTCTGGTTGATGGAAAACGAACCCCGGAATTTGAACCGCTTTCTCGACGAGGCGCGCCCAGACCGAGAGCGCCTCCGTTTGGTTGCCCAAGCTCTGGCTGGAACTTCGCTGGTCGGTAAGAAGGACGACGGACCGGAACATACTGTCGCAACCACGCCGGCAGAATCCTCCGCACTCAGAAAGCTTGTCGCCAACTGGCGTGCTCTCATTGACCAACGGTTGGCAGACATAGAGGGAACCCTGTTTGAAATTATGCGAAATTCGGAGGCAAAAAAGTGAGCACACATGTACTTCGTCCATGGGCCGACGTAGTCAAGCTTCATCCCGATGTGGAGACGGGAGTGCTGACAGAGGCGGTATTTGCTATCGATCTTGGAGCCATCGCCGCGAATGATCCCAATGTGCCCGTTGTCAACAGGGACCCGGAGGCATTCTTCCGGGCGACTTACCTGACTGCCGATCTCCGAAAGCTCTTGGAAGAGGTCTTGGCATGCCTGAAAGGAAAAAGCGGCTATAATCGTGTATTAAAACTGCGAACACCTTTCGGCGGCGGCAAATCGCATACTCTGGCATCGCTTTTCCATGCGGCGCGGAAGCGAGAGGCCCTGGACGGCATCCCGGAGGCAAAAGACTTCGCCCGCCCCGGCAATGTGGCCGTGGCCGTTTTCGACGGTGAGAAGTTCGATGCCCGTAATGGCAAGACACTGGATGACGGCCGGACGATTCAGACCATGTGGGGCTGGATTGCCTGGCAGATCGACCCTGAAAAGGCTTTCCCCTTGGTAGCCGAACACGATAAAGACCGTGTGGCACCGGGCGGCGACGTGATTCGCGATCTGCTCACCAAAGGGGCAAGCGGCCATCCGGTTCTCATTCTCCTTGATGAGGTGCTCAAGTACATGGAGCGGGCCGCGGCGGTCGGCATCCTCGATTCCACCCTCCAGCGCCAGGCCAAGGATTTCTTCCAGAATTTAACTGTCGAGGTGGCAGGCAGCGAGAAGGCGGCGCTTGTTTATTCTCTGACCTGGAGTGCCAGAGAAGCCTTGGGAAATGTCGGGCTGCTTGCCGAGATCGACAAGCTCGCATCCCGGGTTGATCAATTGAGAGAGCCCGTTTCCGGCGACGAGGTCCTGCCGATTCTTCAGCGCCGTCTCTTGGGAGCCGCTCCTGATGTTCCTTCGGCCACCGAAGTATCCGCAGCATATCAGGAAGTGGTGACCGGAATGCAGAGAGCCCATGCCGAGACGGCATCCGAGCGTCGACAGGCCGATGAGGAAGGTCGCCTACTGCGAGATCGAATGCGAGCTGCATATCCGTTTCATCCAGCTCTCATCGACATCATGAGAGAACGCTGGACGGCGGTGGATGCCTTCCAGCGGACGCGCGGTGCTTTAAGATTTCTCGCCTCCTGCATGCACTCCCTTAAGAAGAACGGCGGGGCCAAGGCGCTATTGGGACCGGGAGAGGTGCCCGTAAAAGACGTGGACGTCCGGGTGAAGATGCTGAAAGAGTTGGGGGTGCAAAACGACTACGACCCAGTTATCACAGCGGATATTGATGGACCAAATGCCCGGGCAAAGCGCATTGACGACCGGATGGCGCGAGAAACCCCTGCGCTTGCCAGCGTAAAGCCAGCAACGAGCATCGCGACGGCTATCCTTTTGTATTCATTTGGCGGGTTGAGACGTGAGGGTTCTGGCAGCGATGAGACGCTGCCTCCCGGCGTTGCGGAGAACGAACTGCTTGCAGCCTGTGTCGGTCCCGACCTGGACAATATCACGGCAACCGCAGTCCTGTCTGAACTTCGCAACACCTGTCTTTATTTGCACTATGATGGCGTCCGGTACTGCTTCAAAAAAGACCCGAATGTTACCAAACTGATTGAGGACGCGGAGCAGACCGTTGCCCGCGAGGATTCTCAGGCTCGTGGTCACGGCCCGGTCCGCAGCATGATCAAGGAGATGCTGGATGCCCGGTTGGCCGGTCACCACACGGCCATTGTGTGGCCGGCAAAAAGTCAGGACATTTCTGATGAGGACCCCCGTTTCCTCATCGCTTACTTACCGCTTGAGTTTGCTGCCGAGAGTAAGTTGGAACAAGAGAGCCGGGCCAAGGAGCATCTTACCAAATATGGAGATCGCCCCCGACGCTACCGCAACGGGCTTGGACTTGCTATACCTGAGAAAAGGCAGATCGAGGCGCTGCGGCGCGCCATACGGTACCTTGTGGCCATTGATCGCGTGGAGGCGAAGAAACAGCAGCTCCGGCTTACCAAGGATCAGCTTGATCAACTCCGTGAGAGGAAGCGCACCGAACAGGCCGCCGCCGAGGCATGCTTTCGGGAACTTTACACGGCCGCGTGGTTGCCTCGGGTCCAGGACGGCGGGCTGGAAATCGAGAAAGTGGAAAGAGGCGGACGCCCGCTCCAGGCGACAGGCGTCCACGAGCGGATAATGGAGCTTCTCACCAGCGTGGGAACGCCACGGATTCACGGATCGGTTACACCTCGAAAAATAACAGAGCGCGTGAGACTCGGCGAGTCGCCGGCAGCGGGTGAGCAGCCGCTCATGGGTATTAAGACATCAGACGTGCTCGAATCCTTCTACCGGGATATCGCTCCGCCCCGATTGGAATCCGCATCGATTCTGCGTAAGGGAATCGCCCGCGGTGTATCCGATGGCATCTTCGCTTATACTAGCGGTGTAGTCCCCGCACTCGGACCGGATGGAAAATACCAGGTAAATCGAAATAAGGTACTGATTGGCAGCGACCGTCCCTTTTCGGATGATGAGATCGATTTCGAATCCGGCTTCCTTATGATGCCGCAAACGGTTCCGGATGCAGCAACTGCACGGCCCGCCGGAACGTCCCCAATCGATACAGATACCACTCCTCTTCCCGGCGTCCACGAAACCCCGACGGGGATGGACGAGGGAACAGGCTCTGGTCCAGCAACGGCGGGATCTGGGACCGCGGGACGAAGGAAGCGGATTGTCATGACCTTTGAGGCCAGTAGGGAGCAGGTCTTCAAG
>Ga0116160_1004768_pt1 | contig 11103 bp, 12 predicted proteins | sample AD_JPNAS2_MetaG_FD_89879 | JGI IMG/M metagenome (GOLD analysis project Ga0116160, IMG submission 89879) | Active sludge microbial communities of municipal wastewater-treating anaerobic digesters from Japan - AD_JPNAS2_MetaG | ecosystem: Engineered > Bioreactor > Anaerobic > Digestate | place...
AGAGGGGATTGTTTGATGCCGTCGCTCAGGGAGCGTCGCAGGCGGTCCTGGATGTTGAGGCTTCCCTCACTGGATGGGGCCGCCTCTATTCCCTGGGCATGCTGAATCAGGTCAAAAAGGGATTGCTGAGAGTCGTCGTTGCGGGATTTTTTAGCCATTGCCAACCGCTTTCTATTTTGCTATTTTCGACTGTCTATTTTTCGATTCGCTTTAGATGTTGCATCTTTATTTTTCCCTGCTAAACTCCGGAAAAATTCTAACGGGTCATCAATGAACAATCGCCGCTTCACGAATCCATCTGTTGATCGTGCCTTCAGAGATCGAAAGTCCGAGAATGCCTCGGATCTCCTTTTGGAGGTTCTGTTTGTGTCGATTGCCGTTGCCCAAGTATTCCGGGTGCTCGGCGATAAAAGTCTTGACCGCCAGGTACTCCGGCTTAGTGCGATACTCGCCCTTGTCGGAACGAGCCCGGCGCGGTTCACCTTTGCGTGTTCTCATGTTTTCGCTGGTCAGCTTCTGACATCGCCGATAGATCTGCTGCTCGGACAGGTTTTCCTTCTGCGCAAGCGCGACAACGGCCTTTCTGGTTTCCCGCCCGGGCGGAAGGGAAAGGATGGTGAGGTAGTCGGCCGGGATCTCCGCGCCCTGGAACCGGACCGGGCGAAGCTTCCCGCGCCGGATCAGGCAGAACATATGAATGGTCCAGCGTTGAAACTTGATGACAGCGGCCCTGGTGGCGGGATCTTTGATTCTGGAGGTGTGAAGCTTGGCCGTGAGCATGTCACACATCTCGATTGCCATGATGATGGTGCGTTGCCTGTGGCCCTGCGCATCGTAAATGCTCTCGTATCTGTAAAATCCGTCGAAAACCTCTTTGCTGCGCTGAATAAGAACAAATATTTTTGGTATCGGATAACCGATTGCGCGGCTGTAATCCGGCAGGGGCATTGCCCAAGTTTCGAGCACAAAATTCATATGAGGAGCATTACCGTTATGGGAATGCTCCTCCACCTCAAATTCGGTCTTAAAAAACCGCACCGGTTTGCCAAAAAAGGTTTGAATGACGGGCAGGGTGTCCATCACTCGGCTCCTCCTTTTTTCTCCGGCCAGAGTTCGGCGACCGTCATGCCGAGGGCATCCGCCACAGCCTGGCGCACCTTATTCACGAGCGGACCTTTTTTCCGCGTACCGCCGCGCCGACCTGTGACCACGAGGGAAAAGAAACCTTTGGAAACCCCTATCCGCCGGGCAAGTTCGGCCTGGCTGATGTTGTGGAGGACAAGCAATGCGCTGATGTAACGCTTTCTTTTTTTATTTTGTTGAGTAAACGGGTCATCTTTCATGAGGTCTATCTATATGTCTAAGACATTTATGTCAAGATATTTTTTTGTCTTGGAAATAATAGTATGAACATTGGTCCCAGAATAAAAAATCTAAGAAAGTCTCTAATGCTTAATCAGCATGATTTTGCTAAGGAATTAGGTATCGATCAGGGTCATATTTCCAATATCGAACAATCAAAGAAAACCCCTTCCGAACAGCTCATTCTAAGCATCTGCCGCACGTTCGGCGTCCGTTATGAGTGGCTCACCAAAGGCGAGGGGACCATGAAAGAAGGCTTCAAGGGTATTGAAGAATATAAAATTAAAGAAGATCCGCCTAAGCTGTTGAAAATTGTAGAACTGCTTCGTGAAGAGGACGATGAAGGCATGAATCTTGTTCTGAGATTTTTACGGGCCAGGAAGGATCTAAGGAATAACCTCGGAAAGTATGTTATAGATAAGCCGAAAAAGAAATAGGAGGGGACTATGAAAACACGGATGATGGCCCTGTTATTTTTGCTTTGCTTCTCATTCCCTTTTTCCGCCTTCAGTAACAGCGACTACCTGATGGATGTTGAATCGAAGATTCTCTCCGGCGATCTGAACGGCGCTTATGAATTATTCACATCCGGCACATTTATCATTAAAAACCCTCAGCTCTATTATAAGGTATCTAATGAGGTCGAGACCGTCCTGCGGTTCTGTTCGGAATCAGCCAAGTTCAACAAGGCTATCGCATCCGGGAATGAAAATCTCGCCCTCGCTCATTTCAAAAGCATAAAATTCCTTCACGACAAATTGCCTCCCACGCTTCATTTTTCAGAAAAGCTCTCACAAGTTATAGAAGCATCCTATAAGGGAACTTCTGAGAAACATGAATCAATCGTCGCTAAGCTAGCTGCTCAAAGAGCTGCTGATAAGAAGGAATACGGAGCTCTCCAGAATGAAACTGGAGAAACCTGGGCGAAGATCGAAGCAAAGATCATGGTTAAAGATTACAACGGCGCGAGGGAAATATTGAAAACGTCGCCGGTCCGGCAAGATCGAAGGCTCTATATGTTAATGGAGGATGAACTCGATAGAGTAATTGACTACAGCGAAGCGTTCGGCCGGTTCAATGCATTGGCGTCCGCGCGGGGCAAGGAAGCGGCCGCGATCGCAAATTTTGAAAGCCTCATGAGTTATTATAACGCCCTGCCTGATACGATTAGCTTCTCCCCGAAGTTCGTCAGCCTGTTAAACGGATCTATTGAGAGCGCTGAAAGGTACGTCAAAAAGGAATGTGGAGGCGATTACAAGAAGATCCTGGTTGGAATGACTCTTTCCAGGGTGCAGAAGTGCTATGGAGAGTTTTTCTTGACGGGCCAGGTTCAACGGAATGGATCAACCGTCTCGGAATATAGGCGGGGAAATGGCCACGTCGTCGGGAACGATTTTCTGTACGTTTCAAACGGCAAGATCATGGCCTGGGAAAAATTTTAGACAGTCAGGCGCGCGCGGGCCGATCCATCAAGATTGTTTTGATAGTGGGCCGTTTTTCCCCCTCGTAAACCTTCCGTAAAGCATCGTCAAGATCACCTTTAACGTTTTTAAGGGTTTCTTATCTTACCCCCGTAGTTTGACCGGGCCTCGTGATCCGGATGAAGCAATCCGTTCGTCACTTCTTAATGTAAAGCTTCTTTTTCAGACTGTCGCGCAATTCTCCCCTCAAATCGGGATGCGCGATATTAATCAGGGCCTCGGCCCTCTCCCGCACGGTTTTGAATCTCAGGTCGGCGATTCCGTATTCCGTCACGACATACTGCGTAAATGTCCTCGGAACGGTAACGGGCGTGAATGGAGGCAGTTCCGGGACGATCGAGGAAGCGAGCGTGCCGTCCTTCAATTTTCTAGCCGATGAAATCAGGGTAACCCCCTTTCCCCCTGGGGAATAATACGATCCGATCATGAAATCGAGCTGGCCGCCCGTTCCGCTGATCATCCTGTATCCCATCCCCTCGGAGGCGATGTTGCCGCTGAAATCGATCAGCAGAGCCATGTTGATCGCCACGATGTTCGGATGCTGGGCGATAAAGGCGGGATTATTGGTATACGAGGCCGGATGTAACTCACAATTGGGATTCTCGTTGATGAATTCATACAGCGCCTGATCGCCCATGCAGAACGTGGCGATAGTTTTACCCCTGTGGAAGGGCTTTCTTGCATTGGTTACGATCCCCTTCGGCACCAGGTCCTGCAGCCCGACCGGAAACATCTCGGTATGAACTCCGAGATCATGTTTTCCCTCAAGGCCCGCGATAACCGCCTCGGGAATACCGCCGATGCCCATCTGGATCGTATCCCCGTCATTGATCAGTTCCAGGACATATCTGGCGATCCTGGCCTCCATCTCTCCCGCCGGCTTTCTTGTGACTGCGGGAATCTTGGTGGAATTTTCCACAAACAAGTCAAATTCGGATACATGCATCCAGTTGTCGCCCAGCACCGTCGGCATCTGGTCGTTTACCTCACCGATGGCAAGGCGCAGCTTTCCCGATTTTCTCCCTCTTCGAATCGTATCGTGCGTATAAAAATGGCTCAGGCCAAGATTTACATAGCCCTGCTTATTGGGAGGCGTAACCATTGTCGCGTACACGTCCGATCGAGCGGCGAATTTATCGCCGATATCGGCGCTCATTACAATGAGGAAATCAGCGTTATTGGGCTGTCCCTGCGCGCGTGCCGCCGGCGAGAAGAAGGCGGACAGATAATTGACATGGCCGTCGATTGTCGCCATATATTTAGGATCGTAGAGTTTACAGGGGCGGACAGGCACCGCATCCAGGATGGTTACATTCCTCAATTCACCGGCGCGGTCCAGAATGGCGTTATACACGTCCGGCGAACACATACTGATGGCCATGGCGGTTCCTATGGTATCTCCTGATCTGATCTGTTTGGCCATCTCCTCCAATGAAACCAGCTTTCTCCGATATTCATCTTTCCAATCCATATTTTTCCCCTCATCATATTTGGTTTAAATGGATCTATATTTCCCGCTCCCGGACAACGGCTTCGTGAGGGCCTTTTTCACAGATTTCTCGCGATAACCATCCGTTGCACCTCCGAGGTCCCCTCCACGATCTGCAGAATCTTGCATGCTTTGTAATAGCGCGAAACGGCGTACTCGTTCATGAAGCCATAGCCGCCGTGAATCTGGAAAGCATCGCTCGCCGCCTTTTCCACCATCTCCGAGGCGAAAAGCTTGGCATAGGCGGCTTCGAGCGTGTGGGGAAGGCCTGCATCCTTCAGCCAGGCCGCCTTCAGGTACATGTTCCGGGAAAGCTCGATATGCATGGCCATATCGGAAAGCTTGAAAGAGACCGCCTGGAAACTGAAAATCGGTTTTCCGAACTGGACCCTCTCCCTGGCGTATTTCAGTGATTTTTCCAGGCATGCCCTCGCCAGTCCCACACAGATTGCCGCGATACTGATCCGCCCCGTCTCCAGCACGGCAAGGTGCTGGGCGAAGCCCTTTCCCTCCATCCCCAGAAAGTTGCCGGCCGGAATCCGGCAATCCTCGAATATGCACTCGTGAGTTGCCGAATGGTTCCAGGCCATTTTGTCGTATTTTTTCCCCAGGGTGAAGCCGGCGGCCCCCCTGGGAACGATGAATGTGTTGATGATGTCTTTCTCTCCCGGTTTGGAACCTTTTGTCCGCGCGGTAATGATCACGATCGAGGCGTTTTTCAGTCCGATATTTGTAATGAACTGCTTCGCGCCGTTGATCACCCACGAATCCCCTTCGCGGGCGGCGCTCGTTTTGGTTGCTCCGGCATCGGAACCGGCGCCCGGCTCCGTCAGGCCGAACGCCCCGATCTCTTTTCCTTTGGCGATGGGAACGAGCCATTTTTCCTTCTGCTCCGGAGCGCCGAAGACGAAAAGTTCCTGGCCGACGACGCTCGTGGTCACGTCGAGCAGTGCTCCCAGTGTAACGTCACCCCGGGAGATCTCCTCGATACAAAGGTGCATCCCGACCCAGTCGCCGCCGCTTCCGCCGCATTCCGGCGGAAAAGGAATGCCCATCATTCCCAGCTCGGCCATCTGATCCATGATGTCGTAGGGGTATTCGCCCCTGGCCTCCATTTCCTCGGCACGGGGTTCAATAACCTCGTCCACGAACTTCCGGGACATGTCCCGGATCATCTGCTGTTCTTCGGTTAAATGGAAATCCATCTTCTGAAATCCTTTCTTTTTATTTACCCTTGAAAACCGGTTTCCTCTTCTCCACGAAAGCGGACATCCCCTCTTTCTGATCCTCGGTGTCAAAGAGCATCTCGAAGCAGCGCGCCTCGTAAAGTATGGCCGATTTCAGGTCGAGGTTCATTCCGGTGTTCACCACGTCCTTTGTGACTCTCAACGCAATCGCAGGCAGGCGGGCTATCTTCTTCGCCAGGGCCTTCGCCTCATCCAGGACGGCTCCCACCGGAACCACCTTGGATACCAGTCCTGTCCGAAGCGCCTCCCCGGCATCCATCGAATCTCCAGTATAAAGGAGCTCCTTGGCCTTGGTCAGGCCGATCACGCGCGGAAGCCGCTGCGTTCCGCCCGCCCCGGGTATGACGCCGATCTTGATTTCCGGCTGGCCGAAAACGGCGTTCTCCGCGCAGATGCGCAGATCGCACGCCAGAAGGAGCTCGCATCCGCCTCCCAGGGCCAGTCCCGAAATGGCGGCAATTACCGGCTTCTCCAGGTTCTCGAGGCCGTTGAAGGCTGCATGCGCCGTTTTGAGGAAACGGTGTGCATCCGCCGCCGTCGCGATATTACCGATCTCGGTTATATCGGCCCCGGCGGCAAAGAATTTTTCGCTCCCGGTCAGGATCACGACCCTCACTTCGTCATCATCCGCAATCTCCGCCAGGACCGCCGCCATCTCACGCAGGAGTTCGCTGTTGAGGGAGTTCATGCTCCTGGGGCGGTTGAGAGTTATAATTCCGATCCCTTCGGCTTTTTCGTAATTTATCGTGTTGTATGTCACGGCCGCGCTCCTTTCAGACCCTTATAATAACCGCTTCGCCCTGGGCGAGACCTCCGCAGATGGAAGCTACGCCGTAGCCGCCCCCCCTGCGCCTCAGCTCGTAAGCCATGGTCATGGTAATCCGTCCGGCGCTCGCGCCTACGGGGTGGCCGATCGCTATTGCTCCGCCGTTCACATTGGTCTTCTCCTGGAGCTCTTTCCACTTCTTCTCGTCGTTGTCTGCAAGGATTTTAGTGGAAACCAGGGGCATGGCGGCGAAGGCCTCGTTGATCTCGATGATGTCCATCTGGTCCAGCTTAAGACCCGCTTTTGCAAGCGCCTTCCGGATCGAATAGGCGGGGATGACCGCAATCTCGCGGGGAGCTGTAGCAGAAGCAATTGCCGTTATAACAGTCGCCAGAGGTGTAAGGCCCCGTTCTTTCGCTTTTTTGCGCGTCATGACCAGGATGGCGGAAGCACCCGCGCTGATCGGCGGAGCATTGCCTGCCGTCACCGTGGGACTCCCGTAGACAGGTTTCAGTTTGGCCAGCGCCTCCATGCTGGTTTTCCGGGGAGATTCATCCTTATCTATCGTGATCGGATCGCCTTTTTTCCGGGGAATTACCACGGGCATAAGCTCCTCGCCCACCCGGATCTTCCCGGAGGCAAACGCCTTTGCGTATTTTTCCTGGCTCCCCAGAGCCCATGCATCCTGTATTTCCCGGGTTACGCCGTACTCAAGCGCTACTTCACCCGCATCAACGGCGACAGGCCTGAAACCTTTCGCGCCGTAGCCGAGCTCGAACAGGTTGTCAATCAGCTGGATAGGCCCTAAGCGCTTCCCCGTGCGCAGTCCGGGCGCCAGGTGCGGCGTGCGCGGCATGTTCTCGGAACCAACCGAGAGCGATATATCGGCTTCGCCGGCTCGGATCGCACGAATACTCAGGCGAAGCGTGGTGAGAGACGTGCAGCAGGCGCGGTCCAGCGATAGCGAGATGCTCTCCGCCGGAAAGCCTGCGAGCAGGGTTGCCTGCCGCCCCGGGATATCGGTCTCCAGGGCCGTCTCCGCCGGGATGCAGCTCCCGTAGTTCACATCATCCACCTCTTCGGGTTTCACGCCGGCCCGCGAAATCGCCTCTTTGATGACCATCACGCCCAGATCTATGGAAGGTATATCCGCCATCAGCGAATCGAACTTGCTGAACGGCGTTCGAACGGCGCTTACTATCACTATGTCGTTATCATTCTGGCTCATTGATATTCTTCTCCTTGTCAGTAAATTTATTTCAACCGATTCAACGATCCCGATTCTGAAATTCTATTTCGCTGCCATTCGGATTGCGCCGTCCAGACGGACCACTTCACCGTTGAGCATCGGGTTTTCAATCATATGGCGGGCGAGCTTCGCGTATTCAGCCGGATTGCCGAGCCTCTGGGGGAAAGGAACCATTTTCCCCAGGGCTTCCCGAGCGGACTCCGGCAATATGGCCAGCATTGGGGTATTGAAAAGCCCCGGCGCAATGGTCAGCACCCTTATTCCGTATTCGGCGCATTCGCGCGCAAGGGGCAGCGTCATTCCGGCCACCCCTGCCTTAGAGGCGGAATAGGCGGGCTGGCCTATCTGGCCGTCAAAGGCTGCGACGGAAGCCGTATTGATAATGACGCCCTTTTCTCCATCTTCGCGCGGGGTATTCTTCACCATATGCTCCAGCGCGAGGCGGATCACGTTGAAAGTGCCGACCAGGTTGATCTGCACCACCCTGTTAAAGAATGAAAGGGCCATCGGTCCTTTCTTGGTTAATGCCTTGCCGGGGTCGCCGACTCCGGCGCAGTTGATGACGACATTGAATGACCCGAAAGCCTCCAAGGCTTTGTCAATCGCTGCTTTCACACTCTCTTCCCTGGTAACGTCGGTGTTGCAGAATACTGTGCTCGCGCCCAGTTCCGTAGCGAGCTTCCCGCCTTTTTCCGCTGCAAAATCCAGAATAGCGGCCTTGCCTCCGGCGGCTACTATGCTCCGCACGCACGCCTCTCCCAGTCCTGATGCTCCGCCTGTAACCAGCGCGATCGAGTCTTTGAAATTCATGGAAACTGCTCCTTTCGTTTATAATGAGATCCTAACCGGGATTGCCGGCTGCTCTCTTGTCCTGACGCTGCCGACATCCCATGTTGATTTCCAGGTTCTCAGGATAAAACCTGAAAAGATGGATTTTGCAGCATCCAGATTGCAACATGCGTTCCTTATATCTGAAGACATCATTTCAATAACTTACGGATGGAGCGATCCGGCTGCCTGAAGCAGATGCTGCACCGGATGGAGGCAGCAAGGCTGGAATCTCTTCGGTTTCACCGTAAAAACAGTGGCATGACGGCGCTGCATCATATAGTGCAACGTTGAGGAAATGATGAATGATCTGCGGGATACTGTTTAATCGAAAAAATTATTGACAGTAATGGGCATATGCTTATAACTTCAGGATAACATGGTCCGGCCCAAGTATCCCCGACAAGTAAACTGCTGTCCGGAAGGCGCTTATTTCAAGCCGAGAGGAATACCTGTATCCCGGCTTGAGGAGGTTAACCTGACAGTTGACGAATTTGAGGCGATCCGGCTGGCGGATCTCGAAAAGCTCTATCATGAGCAGGCGGCTGAAAGAATGAACATCTCCCGGCAGACATTCGGCAGGATAATCGAATCCGCCCGGGCAAAAGTTGCGGATGTCCTTGTTAACGGCAAGGCCATGAAAATAGAGGGAGGTGTAATCCAGATGGCGGAAACCAGAAAATTCAAGTGTTACGACGGAGGCCACGAGTGGGAAGAGCCTTACGGAACGGGAAGGCCGTCACAGTGCCCCGTCTGCGGCAGCACAAATATACACAGGGCGGAAGAGGATCGGGGGCCCCGCCGGCATCGCCGGGGAGCCCCTGAATCCGACGAAGAATAAAGGAGGAAAAATGTTTCAGGAAGCAAAATGCGATTTTTGCGGTGAATGTCTCGAACGTTGTCATTATATCGATTTCGACCGGAAGCGCGGGGGCGAAGAGATTAGAAAGCTTGCCGCGGGAGAAAAGGTGGACTGGCTGCGCGAATGCGTAACCTGCATGGCGTGCGACGAGTACTGCCCTCAGGGAGCGCGGCCGTTCGATCTCATTCTGAAGAGGATGGAGGAGATGGGCGGCCTCTCCGACCCGGCAATTCTGGCCCAGATGGCGGAGCGCTTCAAGCCGGAAGGAGAACCGAGGCCCGTGCCGCCCAAAGATAGAGTGATGTCGATCTGCGTCATGCAGGGCAATATGCCCTGGGCGATCCAGGGGCAGATCTTTGAGAGCGTTCCCCTGCTCAAGGGAAAGCATTATTTCTGCAATGTCCTCTTCGCGCATATGGGCAACGAGTCCATCATGAGGGACAGGTTGCAGGCGATGGTGGACAACCTGGCCAAATCGGGAGCCAAAGAGATCGTCTTCGTCCACGACGACTGCTACGCGGTCCTGACGGGAGTCGCTCCCGAATACGGCATCAAGGTCCCGTTCCGGCCGGTGCATATTTTCGAGCATCTCCGTGATTACCTCAAGGCGAACAAGGATAAAGTACGGAAGCTGAACATGAAGGTTGCCTACCAGCGCCCCTGCGCGTCCCGCTACTCTCCGGAAAAGGATAAATTCCTGGATGAAGTATTCGATCTGATCGGCGTGACCAGGGTCAAGCGCGAATTCGACGGGATCAACGCCCTGTGCTGCGGCATCGAAACGGCGGGACCCAACCTGAAGCTGTTTTCGCGGGGGAAGAATTTCGAGCCGTTCCGGGTGAAGAACGTGGAAGACGCGAAGAAGTCCGGCGCCGAGGCCATGGTCTATCTCTGCGCGATGTGCTTTGCTTCTCTCAATAAGAAAGTGCGCGAAGCCGGCATGAAAAATCTGATGATCAGCGACATCTGCCGGCTTGCCCTTGGCGAATCGCTGCCGGAGGATAAGCCTGCCTGAACCACAGAAGTTGAGAGGGTGAGACAAGGCGAAGATAAGAAGTTGCGAAGATGCGAGGATAGGCGGCAGCTGAGAAAAAACGAAGATCCCGAACCTGGTAGTCGCAGGCTTCAGCCTGCGTGCGAGGCGCAAACTGAAGTTAGCGGCTACCCGGTTTGCAATGCTGAATGACAGAAGCTGAAACAAACGAAGCTGCGAAGTTGTGAGGATGCGAGGACAGGATAATTTATGCTGCCAGCAGGCGAATAAGCCTGAATTTCGAGGAAAATGTTTTTTTCGCTGCTTCCCATCCTCGCAGCTTCCCAACTTCTCTCATTTTACAGGCGGCTTGCAGACCTTGCACGGATTGTATCCAGCCTTGACCGCGTCCGCCGGCGTTTTGAATTTGACCAGGTAACCGGATTTTATGTGCCTGACCCTTTTGCAGTCCGGATAGTGGTATCTGCCCGTCTTCGCCGACGCCGGAAATTCCGCCGGCGCCGCGGCGTACGCTGCGACGGGGACTGCGAGCAGTAGCGGGAAAATTATACAAAGCGCAATACGCCTCTTCATCTGCCCTCTCCTCTAAGGGTTTTGTGATTTCGTTCTAAACCTGAGCTGTATTCCGAAATACTTATAAAACAGATTGAAAGATTTCTCGTCGCTTCGCTCCTCGAAATGACAATCATGCGTTTGCAGCTTGCTGTAATATTTCGGCAATCGTGTCTTTTACGGCCTCGTCCTCATTTCGACGGTTCTCAAACATAATTCTACCTTTTGCAAATGTCATTTTGACGGGTCTTAAACATAATCCGACCTTTTGCA
>Ga0116160_1004777_pt1 | contig 11097 bp, 10 predicted proteins | sample AD_JPNAS2_MetaG_FD_89879 | JGI IMG/M metagenome (GOLD analysis project Ga0116160, IMG submission 89879) | Active sludge microbial communities of municipal wastewater-treating anaerobic digesters from Japan - AD_JPNAS2_MetaG | ecosystem: Engineered > Bioreactor > Anaerobic > Digestate | place...
AAAAGTTCATGGGGCTTTTCATAATCCAGGGAACATGCAGCTTCGGGATATAGTCCGAATAGTGTTGCTGCAATTTTTTTTGTTCTGTCTTTCAGATTGTTAATATTTTTCATAAGCACACTCCAATATGTCCCCCCATTTTTGCTTTCAGCTCTATTCTACCAGATATGTTAAAGCAAATACCATACCAAATGATATAAAAAGTTATGTATAATTATATAAATATTGTTATAATAATTCCAGAGGTAAAGAATACCTTGGTAGTCTGTTATTTACTAAAAATGAATTTTGCGGAGGCTTATTATGCAAAATAAAGTGTTGCTAAGCGCTGTCAATGCCAAGTTCATACATTCCAGTCCGGCAGTCAGGTATCTGAAGAAATACTGTGATACCCAAATAGAAGGCATCGATATTGCCGAATTCAGCATAAACGACAACATTAACAGCATATTGAAAAGGCTTTATAATTCCAATGCCGGCATATACGGATTCTCCTGCTATATATGGAACATCAGCCTGGTGCTCAGTCTTTGCAGCAGCCTGAAAAAAGCAAAGCCCGAAGCCATAATTATACTGGGAGGCCCGGAAGTATCCTATGACTCTGCGGATATCCTGAGCAGCAATAGCTATATCGATTATATAGTTATCGGTGAAGGAGAGGAAACCCTGCGTGAGTTGCTTTGCAGCCTCATAAGCGGAAAAGGCGGCATATTCAATATAAATGGAATTGCATTCAGAACGGATGAGGAAATTATCGTCAATCCGCCAAGAGCTTACATCGAGGATCTGGACGGCATTCCTTTCCCATATGACTCTTTTGATGATTTTGAGAATAAAATTGTATATTATGAAACCAGCAGGGGCTGCCCCTTCAACTGCCAGTACTGCCTTTCCTCCACTATCCACGGGGTCAGATATTTATCAATGGACAGGGTCAAAAAAGACATTAAAACCTTTGTAAATGCTGGGATAAGGCAGGTGAAATTAGTCGACAGAACCTTTAACTGTGATATCAATCGCTCTGTTTTGATAATGGAATATATTATTGGACTTAACTCCGCCACCAACTTCCACTTCGAGATTGCTGCCGATTTGATAAATGAAAGATTCCTAAGAACGGTGGAAAAGGCGCCTGCCGGCATGTTCCAGTTTGAAATCGGAGTTCAGTCCACCAACCCAGGGACTTTGTCAGAAATAAAGAGGGTGATGGATTTTGACAAGGTCAGACTTAATGTTATAAAGCTTTTGGGTTTTAAAAACACCCACATACATCTGGATCTTATAGCCGGTCTTCCGTATGAGGATACGGAAAGCTTCGAAAAATCTTTCAATGACGTATACTTCCTGAGTGCCGATATGCTGCAGCTTGGGTTCCTGAAGCTTCTGAAAGGCTCCGGGATAAGGGAGAAACGCTCTGAGTACGGTATGGAGCATCATGATTTTCCTCCTTATGAGGTAATCAAAACTTCATGGATGTCCTATAAGGACATACTGATGCTGAAGGACATGGAGCATGTGCTTGAACTGTATTGGAACAGCGGAAAATTCAGAAATGCTTTAAGCTTCCTTTTGCCTGCAGTATCGGCATCACCTTTTAACTTTTACCGCATTCTGTCTGACTATTGGAATTCAAAAGAATACTATAATTCATCCAAGAGCATAAATGAGCTGTTTAACATATTGCATCATTTTGCAGCTGATTTGTATGCCGACAAGCTTGATTCCGCACAGCTCAGCCTGCTGAATGAATACCTGAAGCTGGATTTTCTGTTGTACGGGAGAAGCGGAAGCATGCCGGACGTTATTAATAGGTTTGACCATTCTTCGGTAAAAACAAAAATATCGGAATATATGAAAAGCAGACTCACGGATATGGAAGGTTTTGAATCCTTTAGAAATATGCCCATGCGTGAGTTGTTGAAGCATGTAGGCTATGAGGTGTTTACCCGGGATGTATTCGGGGATGTCCCTGAAGCGCGTGAGATGGTCATGTTTTATATCCTGCAGCCGATACCGAACTGCAAAAATCCGTTTTACACCGTTGTCCCCCTTGAGGAAATTAATGAAATACAAATCATTCATTAATTTTTCTGTAGAAATTCATGAGGCATCCGGCCGTAGTTTTCTGAGCCAGCGGGAAGGTGCGGTCTGCGATTCTGTAAAATTTCTCAGAGGGATTTTTTATCAGGGAATATTTGCTGTATGCTTCAATAGCTTCCTTCGCATTTCTGTCTATATATTCAAAGGGGCTATCCAGATATATTCCTCCGCCGAAAGCAGAATAATGAAAAAAGTTGTCATGAACCTTACAAATCCACTGTTCGTACTTTCTGTGACTCTTAAGGAGCTTAACGCTCCCGTGCTGCGGAATGGTAGAATCCTGAACAAGATGCAGTGCTGCCCCCAGATAGAACATGGCCTTTTCCTTGTCTCCGCAATCCCAGTGTACCAGTGCACACCCGTAATACTTGGCAAACCTCTGTTTTGACGACTTGCAGCCATATAAACCCTTATGAGTATACGGATTATAAAAATGCTCCCTGCTTCTGAAGTCCTGGTCAGCCCATACAACTCCATCCCGGAGATAATCCCTGTACATGGTGAAAAATCCAAAAGCTTCATAATATCCGTCGCTTTTCAGAATCCTGATCGCTTGCTCATTTATATATATATGAACCTCGCACAGTGTCTTTATAAATATTTTCTTTAAAGGATTCACGGCCCATAATATAGTCTTGAAGGTTTTGCCGTATGCCTGCTCCATAATACTCATGCTTTCATCTCCATAACCTATACTATATCATTAATTATATATTAAGGATATTAATTTATTATTTTTCAACTGTCGTTTAATATTCGCCCGGCCTGCTCATCTTTACAAATAATGACTGTAAAGCTATAATAAAATTATATTTTTATGAGAGGGGTATTATTAATGAAGGATCTTAGAATTATTCAGATGGCCGGGAATCTTCTGCATTATTCCGTAGAACTTAAGGCAGGAGAGAGTATTCTTATTGAACTATATGACTCCGGTGAAGAATTAGCATCAGAACTTATCAAAGAAGTATACCGGATTGGAGGCAAACCTTACCTGTCGGTTAAAAGCAGGGCACTCCTGAGGGAATTGATACTGGGTACGGATGCCGAGCTTATGAGCGCAACTGCACGCTACGAAGCGGAAAGAATGAAGGATATGCATGCATACATAGGCATAAGAGGTGCTTTAAACTCTTCCGACTGGTCCGATATTCCCAGTGAAAAAATGAGGTATTACCAGCTCAATTGGTCGAAACCGGTACACCTTGATATCAGAGTGCCAAAAACAAAATGGTGCGTAATGAGATACCCTAATGATTCGATGGCACAGATGGCAAATATGAGCACCGAACAGTTCGAAAACTTCTATTTCAATGTATGCAACCTGGACTATGCAAAAATGTCCAAATCTATGGATCCACTTATAGAACTGATGGAAAAAACAGATAGGGTAAGGATTAAAGGTGCCGGCACCGACTTAAGCTTCTCTATAAAAGGTCTGCCCGCCATAAAATGCGACGGCAAATTCAACATTCCGGACGGGGAAGTATATTCTGCTCCGGTAAAAGACTCTGTCAACGGATATATAACTTATAATACACAGTCGGAATACCAGGGATATACTTATGAAAACATAAGGCTGGAATTCAAGGATGGGAAAATCATCAATGCCACTGCAAATGATACCGAGAAAATCAACAAAGTATTCGATATTGACGAAGGCGCAAGGTATGTAGGTGAATTTGCATTGGGGGTCAATCCCTACATAATAAAGCCGATGAAGGATACACTATTTGATGAAAAAATAATGGGGAGCTTTCACTTTACCCCGGGGGATGCCTACGACAAATGCTTCAACGGCAACAAATCGGCAATTCATTGGGACCTTGTAAACATACAGACCCCGGAATACGGCGGAGGCGAAATCTGGTTTGATGATGTGCTTATCAGAAAAGACGGCAAATTCGTCCTCAAAGAACTGGATGTACTGAACCCTGAAAAATTAAAGTAGAAATCATAAAGGCACGGACAGTTCCGTGCCTTTATTCTTATTCCTGATTGTTAATTACTGCTTTTTATCACGTTGATTTCTGCTTTCAGGTTCATCATATCCTTTTCCAGAAGCTTTTCGCATAAATCTTTGAATATTTCATTAATATCCTCGAAGGACCTTTCCGTCTCATCCACAAGCTTGCTTACTTCCTCCGAAGATTCCTCGAAGCCTGACAGCCGCAGATATTTTCTAACTATCTCGCCAAAGGCGTCAATATAATAATAGAAAAACTTCCTTACATAGGCAAGCCCCTCCGGGTTGGTCCTGACTTCTTCTATTATCTTCTCCCCCGTACGGCATACAGCTTCTACTCTTGCCCTGATGTCTGCATCCTTAATACCGCCTATGTCCTTCCTTATGGCATCAAGTTTCCCGGAGGCATCCTTAATAAGGTTTTCCAGGGAATCGTTTTCTTTCTGTCCTTCCTTATCCTCTTCCGTTGCTTTTTCGGCAGCCCTTCGCCTGAAACTATTCACAATGCCGGAAATAACTCCTGCTGTCAGCATAATCCCAAAACCGGCTGCGCCTATTACACCTGCATAAAACAGGTTGCCTATTGCGAGAGCGACAATTGCGGGTATTATGGTCAATATAAACAATACGATATAGAAATCCTTGTTATTGCCTTCACCGGGCTGCTTTCCGCCGCCCGCTTCCTTGGCCGTATCGTCGGCATTGGTGTCCGGTCGTTTCCTGGATTCTTTCTCCCTGCCTTCAGTTTTTATTTCCGAAGGCTCTCTGGGCGCGTTCTCAGCCGTGTGTGAGCTGCCGGAAGCCAAACCTATGCCGGAAATCAGCCCGAATAAAATATTAAATACCACACCTATTGTTTTGATTGCCAGAACAATAGAAAAGGATACTATTCCAAATATTAGACCTGCCAGAGAGTAAATGCCCCTGCCGCATCTTCTTTGTCTCATTATCATCCGCTCCCGTTAATTAATTTACTTCCATATCTATATATACTATAATTGTCCCTTATTTGTTTCAAAAATACATTAATATTTATCATGTATTTTTTCTGCTTTTATTCGCATAATAATTATACCGTATATTAAGGAGGAATTGTTGCAATGAAGCATTCAAAAGGAACGGGAAACACTCATAATACAGGAGGCAAAGGAAATATTGATGAAGGCGGAAATGTAACGACCAGAATACCATATACTGATTCAATATCTGTGCCTGCACCAGAGGGCACAACAAAAAAACGCGGCAAGAATAAAGGAAAGTGATAGGTTTTCACCTATCACTTTTTAATTTATACGCTGCAGCTTTCCTTCAAATCAAGATAGAAATTGGCTTTTGCCGCCCTGTAATATGGAACGACGTATATCATTCCCAAACCAAATGTTATAATCCCAATCAAAACCCATCCCAGGAAGCTCATACAAAACCTGAAAAACCTCATTTTATGGCCATACATCATTTCCTTGCTTTTTCTTATTGCCTCCATGGCTCCGATTTCGGGTTCGTCATTTACTATATAATAGGCCATTGAATAGCTTATACCGGCGATAATACCGGGTATAATAAAAAGCAGTGTCCATAGCAGTGTAAAAAGTACTATTAACAAGTTCAATACAAAGTTTGTTTTAAATAAACTGAATCCTGAAAACATGTCAGTGAATTCAGCAGGTTCGTACCTCGCCAGCTTAAGGAAATATGCGGCTATGCCGAATTCGACCGGTCCGCCTATTATCAGAGCTACAATTGACATCAGATTATTAAAGGAACTACTTGCTGCTGCTTCCCTGACAATTCTGCCGTTCTCCCATACATATTTCACCATGGCATTGGCTCCACTATTCGATGTGAATGCGTCTACCATGAGCCAGGCTACTACTGTTATTGCAATAGCCACGAGCCACCTGCCGTCAAGATTCTCTTTTGCTGATATTTTCAGTTCATAAGGCTCCCTATACCTTCTCATTCCCTCAGTCATCGTATAACCCCCTCAATTATTTATGTATTTTCATTTACTGTGCTTATACTTAAATACTACTTTATATGCAAAAATGTTTCAAACTTTTTGAAAAATTTAGCGTTCCGTTGATTAATCAGCCGGAACGCCTAATGTTGCTCATCCTCTATATTATTATGCATATGAGGCTGCCCCTGTTATCGTTTACAACCCTCTGCAGCGTAAGCTGCAGCTTGTTCTGGATATCATCGGGCATTTTATACAGCTTGCCCTGGAGTTCCTCCTTTACCATATCGTACAGGGACTTTCCGAACATGTTGGATTCCCATATTTTCTGCGGACTGTTCTCAAACTCTTCCATAAAGTATTTGATGAACTCCTCACTTTGTTTTTCTGTCCCGACTATTGGAGCAATTTCGGTCTCTATATCTGTTTTTATTATGTGCAGGGATGGGGCGCTCGCCCTCAGCCTGACGCCGAACTTGCTGCCCTGCTTTACAATTACGGGTTCTTCAAGCTTGATCTCTTCTACGGAAGGCGCCACCATTCCATATCCATACTCCTTGACATCCCCCAGGGCAGATTTGACTTTATCATACTCACGCTTTGACTGGGCAAGTTCCTTCACAAGTGAAATCAACTGGTAATCCCCCTCCAAGGTATAACCGGAGACTTCCCCCAGTATTCTGAAGAAAAGCCCTTCACTCAGTTCCATAGTAATATTTACTACTCCTTCTCCCAGGCGCATATCTGATATCTCAATCCCCTGAAGGTTCTCCGCACCGTCAAACCTCCCTATTGCATCGCCAATGTCCCTTATTCTGTTTACTTCACTGATATTGCTTCTGATACTGTCCACTATGTCCTTTTTCAGCCAGTGTTCCAGCTCTAATGTATCCATCCATCTGGGCAAATGGAAGTTAATCTCCCTTGCAGGGAATTCGAAAAGAATCTTTCCCAGGATTCCCTCCAAATCACTTATTTCCATTTTCAAAGCATCAACTATTATAACAGGAGTGCTGTATTTTGTTTCAAGGGCTTCCCTAAGCTCAATCGTTTCCTGTGCACCGGGCTTTGCGGAATTCAGCAGTATTATAAAAGGCTTCTCCAGCTCTTTCAGCTCTTTTATTACTCTTTCTTCCGCTTCAATATAACTTCTCCTCGGAAGATCCGTTATTGAACCGTCGGTGGTGACTACAAGTCCTATTGTGGAATGATCCGTAATAACCTTTCTTGTTCCGATTTCAGCAGCCTCTTCAAAGGGTATCCTTTCTTCAAACCACGGTGTATTGACCATTCTCGGACTGCTGTCCTCCAGATGCCCCATTGCACCCTCCACTAAGTATCCTACACAATCAACCAGCCTGACCTTGAATTTCGCATTGTCCCTTAAAGTCAGCTCAACAGGGTCATTAGGTACGAATTTCGGCTCTGTAGTCATTATTGTTTTTCCGTTTGCGCTTTGAGGAAGCTCATCACGGGTTCTTTCCCTTTTAAATTCATTATCCATATTAGGAAGAACAATCAAATCCATAAATCTTTTTATGAAGGTGGATTTTCCTGTCCTGACAGGCCCCACAACTCCTATGTAAATGCTGCCTTCGGTTCTTTCCGCTATATCTCGATATACATCGTATTCTTCCACACTCTTCCCTCCTTAATAATGTTGAAATAATTGCATAGCCGCCTTCTTTAAATGTATATGTGCATGTGCGGTTTTTATTACTAAAAAAGCGGCTATACAGCCGCCCTACCAATTAAAGATTTTATTCTCCGCCAGTTCTTCCATCTCGTGAGTTCTGGATCTCATGGTCAGATTCATTATCGAATTCTTTATATCTGCCTTATTGAAAAGCAGACTATATATTTCCTGGGTAATGGGCATTTCTACTTTCTGTCTATGGGCCAGCTGACGTGCTGATTTGGTGGTTCTCACACCTTCCACCACCATTTTTGTACCCCCAAGCACCTCATCTACTGATTTGCCCTGCCCGATTGCCATTCCCGCCTTTCTGTTCCTGCTATGCATACTCGTACAGGTAACTATAAGATCTCCGATGCCGGACAATCCGGCAAAGGTGCTCCTGCTTGCTCCCAGAGACTCGCCCAGCCTCGCCATTTCAACAATGCCTCTGGTCATTACTGCAGCCTTTGTATTGTCCCCCAGTCCAAGACCGTCAATAATGCCGGCACCTAAGGCAATAATATTCTTCAATGCTCCGCCCAGCTCCACCCCTACAATATCCGGATTGGTATATACCCTGAACAACGGTGCCATAAATATGTCCTGAATATATTCGGCCACTGCTTTTTTTTGTGACGATGCCACCACGGCAGTGGGAATGCCTTTGGCAACTTCCTCCGCATGGCTGGGTCCGGAAACCACTGCCACTTCGTTTTCCGGCATAAGCTCCTTTATTATTTCCGACATTCTGAGCAGGGTGTCATTTTCTATCCCTTTTGCAAGGCTGACTATTACCTGCTCCTTTGAAACAAGCCCTTTTATCCTGCAGCATATATCCCTCATGGCATGGGAGGGAGAGGCAAGTACGATTACTTCGCTTCCTCTGCAGCAATACTCAATGTCGGAAGACACAAGAATATTGTCCGCCAGAAGCGTACCTGGAAGGTAATAATAGTTCTCTCTTGTACTTCTGATTTTTTCAATTAGCTTGTCGTCTCTGGCCCAAAGCTTTATATTCATGCCCTTTCCTGCCAGAAGCACCGCTATGGCAGTACCCCAGCTGCCTGCCCCAATAATAGAAATATTCTCCATCTTTTGTCCCCCTATAGTGTTTTCTTCTTTTGTCCGAGTTTCGATTCCGTTCCTTTCAAAAGTCTTTCCAGGTTGGACCTGTGCTTGAATACTGCCATCGCCGACAGAATTATGCTGAATATTATGTATTCCAACGGTTTTCTTGTTGCTATCATTGCTATAGGATATATCAATACTCCCATTACGGATCCTAAAGAAACATATCTGGTGATTACAATAAGCGTAACCCCTGCAGCAACAATCAAAAGCACCATAATTGGATCTATAGGTATCATCAGGCCAATGGTAGTGGCAATTCCTTTTCCGCCTTTGAACTTCAGAAAGACCGGCCAATTGTGACCTAAAACTACGAAAATGCCCGCAACTATTTCACCATAGCTTCCGCCTAACTGTTTCCCGATCAGTACAGCTGCGGTTCCTTTAAGGAGATCCCCCAAAAAAGCAACAGCTGCAGCCTTTACACCTAATACCCGCAACACATTCGTCGACCCGGCATTTCCGCTTCCGTATTTTCTTATATCTATCTTCCCTGCTGCCCTTGATATAAGGTATGATGTTGAAAAATTACCCAGGAGATACGCTATGACACTCACCAGTACATATTTTATCAATGATGTCCCCCCTTTTGCTACTCCCTTTTCCTGATTAAAAATCTTATGGGAGTCCCTTCAAAGCCAAAGGCTTTCCTTATTTGATTCTCCAGATATCTTTGATACGAGAAATGTAAAAGTGATGGTTCATTTACAAAAAGAGCAAAGGTCGGCGGCTTTACGGAAACCTGTGCAGCATAGTATGTTTTCAGTCTTCTCCCTCCGGAAATAGCAGGCTGATTCGCCAGCACCGCCTCATTGATGATGTCATTAAGCATACCTGTGGTTATTCTCATGGCATGCTGTCCGGACACATGGTTTATCATTTCGATTACCTTGTTAACCCTCTGCCCGGTCAAAGCAGAGACAAAAAGCACCGGAGCATAGTCCATAAAGGGAAGTTCGTTGTTGATAGCTGATTTATACCTGTCAATAGTCTTGTCATCCTTATCGACTATATCCCATTTATTTACCAGTATTACTACCGCTTTGCCCTGCTCATGTATGTAACCGGCAATCTTGCTGTCCTGTTCGCTTACGCTTTCTATGCCGTCTATAAGCAAAAGACATACGTCTGCTCTTTCAATGGCAGTCAGAGACCTGATAATGCTGTACCTTTCGACTGACTCAAAAACTTTGCCTCTCTTTCTCATTCCCGCTGTATCTATAAATACATAGTTGTAATCCCCTATGGCAAAGGGCGTATCAATGGCATCCCTTGTAGTGCCGGGTATATCGCTGACTATTACCCTTTCCTCCCCAAGTATTCTGTTGACCAGGGAAGATTTTCCCACGTTGGGTTTCCCGACAACAGCAACCTTGATAGTGTTTTCATCATATGACTCTTCTCCTTCCTGAGGAAGGTTTTTTACTATTTCGTCCAGCAAATCTCCAAGGCCCAAGGCCTGACCTGAAGAAATGCCCATAGGCTCCCCTAATCCCAGATTATAAAACTCGTATATATTATCATTGTACTTCGGCGCATCAATCTTATTGACTGCCAATATTACCTTTTTCCGGGTCCTTCGAAGCATATCCGCCACTTCCTGATCAGAAGGGGTTATACCCTCCTGACCGTCCGTCAGAAACACAATAACCTCCGCTGTATCTATGGCAACCTCCGCCTGCTGTTTCATCTGCTTCAGCAGTACATCTTCGCTGTATGGCTCTATTCCCCCAGTATCAACCAGGGTAAAGGTATTATCCAGCCATTCAACCTCGGCATATATCCTGTCTCTGGTAACCCCCGGATAGTCTTCTACTATGGATATGCGTTTCCCTGCAATTTTGTTGAAAAGAGTTGATTTTCCGACATTGGGACGTCCTACTATCGCTACGATCGATTTAGCCAATATGTCCCACCTCCTATGTTTGGTTCTCTCGCGAATATTCTTTTAAACAGACAGTACTTTCTTGACAAGGTCGCTTCCGTCTTCCTTGCATACTGTTATCCTTGCGTTAAGTTCCTTTTCCAGCTGCTTGACATCAAAATTGTCAAGCAGTATTGCCTCGTCCCTCTTAAGCATGCATTCGGGCATGAAAATATCATTTCCGGTATTTTTACCCTTCATCTGGTCTATTATGTCCTTTCCTGTAAGCAGGCCGGCTACCTTTATGCCATGGCCAAAAAAATCATTGGTTATTGGAAAAATATTTATATGAAGGTCCTCAATGCCGATTTCTATTTTCGATACCGCTTTTGCGAGAATTGGCG
>Ga0116160_1004790_pt1 | contig 11069 bp, 10 predicted proteins | sample AD_JPNAS2_MetaG_FD_89879 | JGI IMG/M metagenome (GOLD analysis project Ga0116160, IMG submission 89879) | Active sludge microbial communities of municipal wastewater-treating anaerobic digesters from Japan - AD_JPNAS2_MetaG | ecosystem: Engineered > Bioreactor > Anaerobic > Digestate | place...
CGTGATCGCGGAGATCAACCCGAACATGCCGGACACCGGCGGCTCGTCGTACCTGAGCCTCGATGACGTCGACTGGCTCGTGGAGAGCGATAATCATCTCATGGAGCTCCCCCTTCCGGAAGCGGGCCCGCACGACGCCGCCATCGGCGTAAACGTGGCCTCACTGATCAAGGACGGCGACTGTCTGCAGATCGGCTTCGGCTCCATTCCAGAAGCCGTGGTACGCGAGCTCTCCGGAAAGAGGGACCTGGGCATCCACTCCGAGCTGATCACTGATTCGATCATGCATCTGGTCGAAAGCGGGGTGGTCACCTGCAGAAGAAAGAATTTCAAGCCCGGAAAGATCATCGCTAACCTCGCCATGGGAACGCAGAGGCTCTATGAATGGCTCCACCGGCACCCAATGGTGGAGATGCACCCGGTCGACTTCACCAACGATCCATTCGTGATAGCCCGCAACGACAACATGGTGACCATCAACTCCGCCATTGCGGTCGACCTGCTCGGCCAGGTCGCCGCAGACACCATCGGGCCGAGACAGTACAGCGGGGTGGGAGGACAGGTCGACTTCGTGCGGGGAGCGGCGCATTCGCGGGGCGGTCGAAACATCATCGCCCTGCCCTCCGCGACCTCCGACGGGAAGACCTCGCGCATCGTGTGCGCGCTCGAGCGGGGAAGCGCCGTAACCACCAGCCGCCATGACGTGGACTATATTGCGACCGAGCACGGGGTGGTGCGGCTCAAGGGCCTCTCCTCACGGCAGCGGAGCCGCGCCCTCATCGGCATCGCCGGACCCGCGTTCAGAGATCAGCTGGAAGAGCAGTGCAGAGAGCTCTACGGATGGTGACATCCGGGCCTCACGAAAACCCTATCAGGGCGCGGTATGGCCTTCATTGCGCCGTTTCAGGAGTGCCCTTCCGGCTGGGGCGTTCAGGGGAACCTGCAGGATCAGCCGGCTCGGAATCACAGCCCAGCGGCCTCTGAACCGTCCGTACGAGCCGGCGTCGGCGCGTCTTCGGAAAGGGTTCCGCCTCCGGCCTTTTTCTTCAGATACTGGATCTCCCAGAACAGGCATGTTCCGGTGATCAGCGAAGCGCCCAGGTCGGATACCGGCCCGGCGAGCCACACCCCGTTCAGGCCGAGGAAGCCCGGCAGTATCAGGATCGAAGGTATCAGCAGGAGCACCTGTCTCGAAAGGTTCAGAAATATGGCCTGCCTCGGCTTCCCTACGGCCTGGAAATAGTTGGCGCCGACGATCTGGAAGCCGATGATGGGAAGCATGGCGAAGAACACGCGCAGGGCATGGCCGCCCATGGCGATGAGCTCGGCGTCGTTGCTGCTGAACAGGCCGATGATACGGGCCGGGAACAGCATGGAGATGATGAAGCCCGTAAGGGTCACCCCTGTGGCGACAAGGGCTGCGAGCCGGACGGTCCTGACCACCCTTTCGAAGTTTCCGGCCCCGTAGTTGTAGCCGATGATGGGCTGTGCGCCCTGAGAAATTCCGACGACCGGCATGAGGATCAGCATCAGGATGCTGAACATGATGCCCATGACCGAAAGCGCGATTGTCCCGCCGTAGATCCTGAGCTGATGATTGAAGAGAGAGACAATGACGCTGCTCGCGAGCTGCATGGCGAACGGCGCGGACCCTATCGCCAGAATGCCGAGCACGATGCGCCGTTCGAGACGGAACGCCCTGAGACGGATTTTCAGAAGGCTCGAGCCGAAGAGGAAGTACCTGAGCACCAGCACGGAGGAGACAGCCTGGGATATGACCGTGGCAATGGCTGCGCCCCGTATGCCCATATCGAGCCAGAAAATGAAGACCGGGTCGAGCACTATGTTCAAAAACGCCCCGATCAGCATAGTGGACATGGCGGTGTTCGGGTTGCCTTCACCCCGGATGAAGTTGTTCATGCCGAAGCCGATGCACTGGAATACAGTCCCCATCAGGATGATCTCGAGATACTCCTTCGAGTGCGGCAGAATCTCCTCGCTCGCCCCGAACATCAGGAGGATCTCCTCGATGAAGGCCAGGCCTGCAAACGTGAGCACGAAAGAGACCATGACGAACAGGGCGAAGGCGTTCCCCATGACCTTTTCCGCTTCATCCCTCCTCTGTTGACCGAGACGAATGGAGATCAGGGAGGTGGCGCCGATGCCGATGAGCATGCCGAACGCCATGAGTATGACCATCATGGGGAATGCCACGCTGATTCCCGCAATGCCCACCGGACCCACCGCGCGGCCGATGAATATCCGGTCCACCACATTGTAGAGCGAGTGAACGACCATGCCGACAACCGCCGGGAGAGAGAACTTCCACAGCAGGCCCGCTATGCCGCTCTCACCTAATTGTCGTGCACGGTCCATCCTCTCTCCGTCATGCCTTTTCCCGGCGTTTTCCGCGTGTTGAGCAGCCCCGGCTGTGTCCCGGAGGCCGTCCTATTCGACCCAGACGTTCTCGTTTCTCAGCCCGGGGTCCTCTATTCTCTCGGCGATCTCAGGGCCGTGATCAAGAAGAAAATTGCTTTCTGAGCAGCTCAACCCCATGCTCCTGAATTCGCCGATGATCTGCCGGGCAATGTCTTCGATCAGGTCGATCTTTCTCCAGTGAACATCCTCGCCCCGGACGTGCTGATGCATCGTGACCAGCTCATGGAGCATGTCATGAATCCTTCCTCCGAGGACAGGCAGTTCCGCCAGAGATCGGTGCATCCACTTGTAGAAGGGCCTGTATCGTTTATTGAGAAGGAAGACAAGAGAGATGATGTCCCGAATGAAGGCTGTCTCCGCATACTGAGCCGCCACATATTCTCCCCGCCGTATGCATCGAAGATAGTTGTATTGCCCGGACTACGCCGCGGTCATGCACCGCGAGGCGATCTTCTTGAGCCTGACGTCTTGAGGATAAAAGGCGAGCAGTCCGTTTCTGACAGCTGTGAACTCCCCCGCCGGATCGCTGAACACCCGGCCGTTTGTACAGACGGCCAGATTGCTCTCGGGCAGCTTCCTCCATGCATCGATCGTATCGGGCACATCGTCCCGGCCGATGAACTGCCGGTAGAACGCCCCGATCTCGAATACCCCCACCCTGCCCCCTCCCCAGACGCTCTCGCCGCGGGCGGGTATACCTGCGAACTCTTTTGGCAGGCGCTCGTATTCCTGCTGGAGGGCGGGCCCGATCTTTTCGTAAACATCTTTCGACAGCCACAGACAGAAACACGGCCCCCAGTCATGGTCGCGGGACAGCGAATCATCGAATCCGAAACATTCGGAGCCGTCTCCCACCAGACCCGCCGCTATTCTGTCTCGATACTCGCCGAAGTTCCGTTCGATCATGGGTACGCCGTGTACATGATAATACTGCTCTGCTATGTCCAGTCCGTTTTTCATTCGCACATCCTCAAAACATTACCGGAGTGTTTCGGTTCGAGCTGGGGCTCCCGCCGGATCGAAGCGGAAAAGTTACGCTGCAAGCGGACTCGGCCCCGTCTGAGAGCCTGGTCAGTCCTGCAGCCGTGCCCGGCGGCATACATCGTCGAGGGATGCATATCCGAGCTTCCCGAAAAGATTTTCATAGCTCTTCAGGGCATGGCTGCCCCCCTCCTGAACGGTCTTCCTCACATCCAGGAGATACAGGCGCAAAGTCCTGTCAGAGTATGTTTCGAGCTCTGCACGCAGATAATCGGCAAATCCCGAAGAGCAGCTTTTGACGATGCCGGGGTATCTCCGGGAGAACTCCTGCATCCAGGATTCCTCGGTCCGGACAATCTCGTCGAGTATGCCGACGATTTCAGGGTCTTCCTTTATCGGTGGTATGAGGCCCTCCATGCGGGCGTATTTTTCCGTCATGAGGTTCCTGCCGTCCCTCACGGCCTGCTCGAGGTCTTCCAGGTAGGAGGCGAGCGTGCCTTCCGACAACACGGAGTGCGCCATCCACCTCATGATCCTGAAAGTCTCGGGGAGGTCCTGGCATGCCGCATATCCCCGTGATCTGACATTCTGAAACATCTTAAGCTCAATGGTGACGATCTTCTCAATCAGGTCGTCGCGTCTATCCTGCTGTTCCATGTGTGCAAACCGTCCTTCCAATGGTGTGATATTCCTTGGGTCTCGGTCGTTCGCCGGCGCTACATTCCTCGATTTCTCGGTCGGTGTATCATGCCGCCTTCACTGGAAGTAGCGGAAAGGCGCCTGAAAATCTATCAGATGAAATCTGATTTTAACCTGGGAAACATCGGCGTCGTCCTGCATATGATCCCGAATCCGGCGTGTCTCTCTGATTCGGCCCACGCAGGCCGGAAAATCACGGATCTTTCCTGCCGATGCTCAAAGCCCTATAGTATCTTCATGCTACCGTCAAGGACAACAGGGAAAAGGAGATTCTGGCCATGAAACGATGCCTCGTGTTACTGGCCGGCATGATGCTGCTCGCCGGGATCCTGTCGCCGGCTGTATATGCAGCCGACGGCATGGCCGCGGGAAGGCTGAATGTGAACACAGCGACGAAAGACGAGCTTGCATGGTTTCTCTTCAGAAACGGGGTCGGCGGACCGGTACAGCGGGCGGAGAGTATCATATCGTACCGTCAGGAGAACGGGCCCTTCGAAGACATCGAGGAGATCAGGAAGGTCGAGGGGATCGATGAGTTCGAATTCGAGAGGATACGCCCCTGGATAAAGGTGCAGGGCCCGTCGGATTACCGCCCTGAACGTAAAGAGCCTCAGCGGGAATCTCCCTATCCGAGCCCGACCTATCCCAGAGACGGCCCGTCCCGAGGCAACTTTCCTCATGACGAGCCTTACGGCCCCTGGAGGATCAGGCCATGATCATGGCGACGGCGGCTGTGGATACCCCGCGGCATCGACCGGCAAGCCAGCGCTGCCGTGATCGTCTCCGGATTGCACTGCCTGAGCGCTCGACAGCCGAGCAGCTTCCCGCGGCGATGCCCGTCGTGAACATCCGTACGGTCTGCATGTCATCGCTCCGTTTCTATACCGCCTTCATTCCGCAAGCCCATATACGCCCCGCGTGGCTGAGTCAATCCGCGGACAGAGCCTCTTCCGATTCCTTCCGCATGAGGGGCCGGCATGCTCGGTTACCGGAGCCGCCCTCGCCTCATGCAGGCATGACAATGCCTGAAAACGCTTCAGTAGCGTGACGATCTTGATAATTTCGCCTTATCCTTTCACCATATATGGTGAGGGAGGAAAATTATCATGACCCTGATGAAAGCGGTGCGCATTCATTCATACGGCGGCCCCGATGTTCTCGTTCATGAAGACGTCCAGAAACCCGAGCCTGCTCAGGGGGAGCTGCTCATCGCGGTCCATGCAGCCGGCGTCAACCCCTTCGACTGGAAAGTCCGGACCGGCAGCGTGAAAGGCGTGCGAAGGCTTCCGCTCATACCGGGATGGGATGTTGCGGGCACAGTCGAGTCCGTTGGCGCGGAAGTGAGCCGGTTCAAGCCCGGAGACGCCGTCTTCGGGCTCTTGAGCGTGGTAAAGGACGGCGCCTATGCGGAGTATGCGGTGGCAAAGGCAAAGAACATGGCGTTCAAGCCGCGGTCGATCGATTTCATCCATACCGCGGTCCTTCCGGTATCGGCGCTTGCTGCGTGGCAGTCGCTCTTCGACCTGGCCGATCTCTCGTCCGGGCAGACGGTCCTCATTCACGGGGCTTCCGGGGGAGTTGGGCATTATGCAGTCCAGCTGGCGAAATGGAAAGGGGCACGGGTGATCGGGACCACATCCGGCGGAAGCATCGATTTTGTCAGGGATCTGGGAGCGGATGAGGTGATCGACTTCAGGAACGTCAGGTTCGAAGACCGCGTCAAAGACGCTGATGTCGTGCTCGACCTGATCGGCGGGGAGACACAGAAGCGGTCCTGGCAGGTGCTGAGGAAAGGGGGAATCCTGGTCTCCTCGGTGGAAATCACCTCTCCCGACACCGCTGCCCGATACGATGTGCGGCAAAAGCTGCTCATGGTCCATCCCAGCGCGGACGAACTGACCCATATAGCTGCACTGATCGATGAGGGAAAACTCAAGCCCGTGGTGAGCAGGGTATTTTCGCTCGCGGACGCGAGGAAGGCCCACGAGTTTATCCAGAGCACCGACATGCAGGGCAAGGCGGTGCTGAAGATAAGAGACTGAGCCCGCCCTGCTTGCGGACCGGGCAAACAGGATTATCGATAAATGATTTGCAGTTCGAGTCCATGACATATAATCTATGAATATATGCGATAAAAGAATGGGGATTTGGTATGAAGAGGCGGTTCTGTTTCATCTCTCTGGTACTGGTGATCTTTCCGACAGCCTTCCTTTCGTGCAAGACCGAAATCGGCCCGGGAGATACGGTCTGGAACGAGGCGGTCGACCCCTCCCGCGCAACCTTCGACATGGGCGGGTACGGTCTGCATTACATCGACCTGGGTACGGGCGAGCCCGTAGTGATGGTGCATGGCTTTGCCGACTCCACGTACTCCTTCCACGAGAATGTCCCGGCCCTAAAGGAAGCGGGCTTCCGGCTCATTATGATCGACCAGCCCGGGCTGGGCCGTTCCGACACGCCCCCTGAGCCCTATGTCTTTTCCATCGAGAACCAGGCCCGGGCGGTGGTCAGGCTGACCGAGCACCTGGGGCTGTACAAGTTCAGGATCATCGGACACTCCATGGGAGGCGGCATTGCGCTGTACATCATGGTGAACCACCCGGGCAGGGTGCAGCAGGCGGTTCTTATCGACCCCGTATGCTTCGGTCCTCCGGCAGTCCAGCTGATGAAACTTCCCGCTATGGAGTTCTTCGCGACCTTGTTCGGCGGTCGCTGGTCGGTGAGAATGGGGCTCGAGGACTCCTATTACGACAGCGACAACGTGGACAGCGTCCTGGTCGACGAGTACGCCCGCTTCATAACAAGGCCCGGTTATTACCGGACGCTCATTTCTCTGGAAAAGCAGTACTACTCACCCGCTTTTCGGAAAATGTCGGAAAGCTACCACACTATCCATAACCCGGTGCTCATCATCTGGGGTCAGGAGGATACGTGGCTCCCGGTCGAGCAGGGCAGAACCCTTCAGTCGCAGATGGGAAACTCCATGCTCCATGTGCTGGAGAAGTGCGGCCACCACCCCCATCAGGAGTGCAGGGACGAGGTCAATCCTCTTCTGGTCCGGTTTCTCAACCATTCCTGAGACCCTTTTTCTGCCCCCTCGGACGGCTTCACACATGCCGGACCTCTCCTCACCGGGTCGAGCTGTTTTTAGGGGTTGCACAAGGGTTTCCCCGGCGTTTATTATCGACGTAAAACGCCAGTGAAAGAGCAGCGGTGTGACGGAACGGTTTTGAAGGAGGAGAAAGAATGCTCAATTTCAAATTTTACAACCCCACCAGGATCATCTTCGGCAAGGGACGCATCAAGACCGTGTCGAGGGAAATTCCCCGGGGATCGAAAATTCTCGTTACCTATGGCGGGGGGAGCGTCAGGCGCCACGGCGTTCTCGACCAGGTCATGAAGGCCCTCGAAGGCTGCGACGTGAGGGAGTTCGGCGGCATCGAGCCCAACCCCGAGTACGACACACTCATGAAGGCCGTCCAGCTGGCGCGGAGCACAGGCATCGACTTTCTGCTCGCCGTGGGCGGGGGCTCGGTGATCGACGGCACCAAGTTCATCGCGGCCGCCGCTGTCTTCGAAGGAGATCCGTGGGAGATCCTGACCAGCTTCGGCTCGAAGGTGAAAGGCGCCCTGCCATTCGGCACTGTGCTGACCCTCCCCGCTACCAGTTCGGAGATGAACGACGGGGCGGTGATATCGCGGCGATCGATGAACGCCAAGCTTCACTTCGCTCATCCCTCGGTGTTTCCCCGGTTTTCGGTGCTGGACCCCGCCACCACCATCACACTGCCCCCGGAGCAGGTGAGCAACGGCATCGTGGACACCTTTGTCCACATCACCGAGCAGTATATCACCTATCCCGCGGGAGGCAAGATTCAGGACCGCTTCGCCGAGGGGCTCCTGCTGACCCTGATCGAGGACGGGCCCAAGGCTCTTCTTGAGCCCGAGAACTACGACGTACGGGCAAACCTCATGTGGTGCGCCACTCTCGGCCTCAACGGCCTCATCGGCGCGGGTGTGCCCCAGGACTGGGCGACACACATGGTGGGACACGAGCTCACGGCCCTGTACGGCCTGGACCACGGCAAAACCCTCGCCATTCTGCTGCCCGCCATGCTGAAGGTGCGCAGCAGCGACAAACGCGAGAAGCTTCTGCAGTACGCGGAGCGCGTCTGGGGGATCACGCAGGGGGGCGACGACGAGAGGATCGACGCCGCGATCGAAAGGACCCGCGCGTTTTTCGAGAGACTGAACGTGCGCACGAACCTGGGCTCCTACGGCATCTCGGGCGAGTGCATCCCTCGGGTGGCCGAACAGCTCAGACGCCACGGCATGACCCGTCTCGGCGAGCGCGCCGACGTGACACCGGAAATGGTGGAGAAGATTCTGGAAAGCTGCCTGTAGCGCGAGACGATCCGGAGGATACGGAAGGGGATGGAATGCTTCGGGGCAGGCTCGTTGCGCTTCTCCACCATTGAATCCTTCTCCGGCGATCAGGCCAGCAGGCTCACTTCCCGATGCCGGAAGCAGCTCGTGAGATGGTCGTTGACCATGCCGGCCGCCTGCATGAAGGCATAGCAGATCGTTGGACCGGCGAACACGAACCCATAGCGCCTCAGGCCTCTGCTCAGCGCCTCGGACTCGGGCGTGCGGGTGGGGATGTCCTCGGGAGATTTCCATCTGTTCTGCCTGGCCCGTCCGCCAACGAATGACCAGACGTATCTGTCGAAGCTGCCGAACTCTTCCCGTACGGCGAGCAGCGACCTCGCGTTGTTGACAGCGGCCTCGATCTTCAGCCGGTTGCGGATGATTCCGGGATTCGCGAGCAGATCCGAGATCTTTGTGTGATCGTACGCGGAAACGGCAACCGGATCAAAATCGTCGAAGGCGGCACGGTAGCTCGAGCGCCTTTTGAGGATGGTCTCCCAGCTCAAGCCGGCCTGTGCACCTTCCAGGACCAGAAGCTCGAAGAGCGACCGGTCGTCGTGGATCGGCACGCCCCATTCGAGGTCGTGGTACTCCACCATGATTTCGCTGACGGCCCATCTGCAGCGGATCATCTCAGCTCCTCCTCATAGTTGGAAAAGGATGTTCGCCGTGAAGCCCTCAATACCGGAGGCTGTGGAAACCGGGCAGCCGATGTCCATTTCGTCCTCTTATGAAAAATACTCGGGTCCAAAATCACGTGCTGAGCATGCATATTGTCATCATAATATCATTCAGTCTCCGATTTCTCCATTTGCATCCGACGCAAAAGGATTATTTTTCTTATGCGGAGGCATGCGCCGAGCCCCGAGCCTTCGGGCCTGCGGTCGAAACGCACTCCGGTGCTCTCCGGTCGATGGGGGGCGATTGATCGATTCCGGGCTTTTTCTAAAGGGCCATGGCCGCTGTTCCATGCCGCGGTATCATGACATGCAAAAGGAGGATTTTATGAAGCTGAAGTATCATGTTCCGCTGATAGGGTTTCTCGCTTCCTCCTTTATCATCTCGGCATTCATGTTCGTCTGCCGCGGGTGCCCGCCCCTGGATCAGCTGATTGGATTCTATGTCTGCGTCGCGGGCGCCGTCGTCACCTATTACGCGGGCATTCACACGGTACTGAAGGACAGGTCATAGCCTCTGCCGGCTTCGGGCTCCGGTAACGGAGGATCCGCTGGGAACATCAGGGCCGGAGAGGTTCTTCTCATATCGGCGCGTCAAATGTTCGATCGGGATCGATACGGGCTGAGGCGGGCAAAACCCTCATCAGTATCAGCTCTCCAGCGCGCTGCGGACTACGTTTTTCAGCTCTTGTGCGCCTGTGGGCTTCAGAAGCAGCTCTCTGATGCCGAAAGACTCCGCTTCCTGCCGGCTGATGATATTGTTGTACCCGGTGCTCAGAATGAAGGGGATGTCCGACCGTATTTCAAGGATCTTTCTTGCAAGCTCTATCCCCGTCATTCCGGGCATGGTCAGATCGGCGATGACGAGATCGAACTCATCGGGGTGATCCCTGAACTCTTTGAGCGCCTCATGCCCGTCCGTTAGGGCAACCACCCGATAGCCGGACGAGGCAAGCGTTCGCTTCAGGCTGGATATGATGAATTCTTCATCATCGACCAGAAGGATCTTTTCACTGCCTTTCACCTGAGGCGCGCTCTCACCATGATACACCTGTCGCTGATGTTCCGATTCATGCCACACAGGAAGATACACCGTGAAGAGAGATCCCTTCCCCTCCTCGCTTTCCACAGTGACGGCTCCGCCATGGCCTTTGACAATGCCGTGCACGATCGATAGGCCCATCCCCGTGCCTTTGCCGATTCCTTTGGTGGTGAAGAACGGCTCGAAAACCCGGGCCATGACTTCGGGTTTCATTCCTGTGCCGGTGTCTTTGACCGTGAGTTTGAGATAATCTCCCGCCCGCATGCCCTGATAGGCATACAAGGGCTGAATATGGGTGTTCGCAAGCCTTATCTCAATCGTTCCTTTCTGTGATGCATATGCGTCAGCGGCATTCTGACAGAGATTGATGATGATCTGCTGAATCTGGACGGGATCGCCCATGACCACATCGGACTGTGTGTTGATGTGAAGCTGGATCTCAATTGTTCTCGGCAGCGACGACCTGAGGAAATTGATCGCGTCTTCCAGTAGCACCCTGAAATGGACCGGCTCGAGGACCTGCTCGCTGCGTCTGCTGAAAGAGAGGATCTTTTTCACGAGATCCCGCTGGCGGTATGCCGCTTTCAGGATCTGGTCCAGGATATCGCTTCGGGCCGTTCCCTTCGGCTCATCTTCGAGAAGCCCTTCCAGATCGATGATAATGGGATAGAGAATATTGTTCAGATCGTGCGCAATCCCGCCCGCAAAACGGTCGAGGGCCTCTATCCTCTGGGTCTGGGCAAGCTGAGCCTCAACCTTGCGCTTCTCTGCTTCCGTCCTCTCGCGCTCGGCAATTTCCTCAA
>Ga0116160_1004801_pt1 | contig 11052 bp, 9 predicted proteins | sample AD_JPNAS2_MetaG_FD_89879 | JGI IMG/M metagenome (GOLD analysis project Ga0116160, IMG submission 89879) | Active sludge microbial communities of municipal wastewater-treating anaerobic digesters from Japan - AD_JPNAS2_MetaG | ecosystem: Engineered > Bioreactor > Anaerobic > Digestate | place...
GCGGTGATAAAAGACTCCCCTGCATGGATGCAGGAAAGATTGATAAAATCAGGAGTGCGGCCCATATGCAATATTGTCGATATAACGAATTATGTAATGCTCGAGCTTGGTCAGCCTATGCACGCTTTTAACTATAAGGATTTAGAGGATAAAAAAATAATAGTAAGAAATGCGATGCCGGGAGAAGTCATTAAAACCCTTAATGAAGCTGAACGTAAATTAGACAGCTCAATGCTTGTGATAGCAGACGGGAAAAAACCTACCGGAATTGCAGGGATCATGGGCGGGTATGGCAGTGAAATAGAAAGCGATACCGATACAATTGTATTTGAGTGTGCCAATTTTGAACCGGTAAATATAAGGTTGACCTCCAAGAAACTGGGCCTCAGGACCGATGCATCTTCCAGGTACGAGAGGGGCATAGACCCGGAACTTGTTACATTGGCATTGAACAGGGCATGCAGCCTTGTCGAGCAAATAGGCGCAGGTGAAATTGTCGGCGGAAAGATAGATATATATCCTGTCCCCAAAATAAGAAGGAAGCTGAACCTGAATGTCAAAAATGTGAATGAATTTATTGGAGTAAATGATATAACAGAGGATATGATCGTTAGGTATCTTACATCCCTGGAATTTGGGGTAAAGGTGATGGGAGATCTGGAGGTTACTGTACCTACCTTCCGGGATGATGTTGAGGGTGGCGCGGATCTTATGGAAGAAGTTGCACGACTATATGGCTATGACAGGATTCCTGTAAAGCTGATGGATACTACCTTTACTCAGGGGGGAAAGAACTACAGGCAGGTAATAAGGGATATGGCAAAAAGAAATATGGCTGCTCAAGGACTTTATGAAGTGATGACCTATTCTTTCGTCAGTCCCGGGGTGTACAACAAGATAAACCTTAAAGCGGAAAACCCCCTCAGGAATGCCATAAAGCTTATTAATCCCCTTGGAGAGGATCAGGGCGTAATGAGGACTACCATGATACCGAATATGCTGGAGGTAATTTCAAGGAATTATAATATGAAGGCCGCCGAAGGACATTTTTTCGAGCTTTCAAAAGTATATTTATCGGAAAGGCTGCCTTTGGATGAACTTGCAGACGAGAGAGAAACGCTTACAATTGGGATGTATGGAGAAATTGACTTCTTTGATCTCAAGGGAGCAATCGAGAACCTTTTAGGGGAATTAAATATTAGGAAATACAGCATATTGTCCTCCTGCAATGACAGTATGCATCCTGGAAGAACGGCAGATCTTGTGATAAACAACAAAAGAATTGGTTCCCTTGGAGAAGTCCATCCAGACGTGCTGGATAATTACGGCATACCGGTCAGGGCATATATAGCAGAGCTTGATTTTGAAGAAATCATATTGCAGAGCAATATGAACATAAAATATAAATCCCTGCCCAAGTATCCGCCAGTGGAAAGAGATATAGCAATTGTTGTAGCCGAAGAGATTACCGCGGGACAGGTTGAGGGAATAATCAGGAATAAAGGGGAAAGGCTTGTTGAAGAGGTCAAGCTTTTTGATATATACCGGGGAAGCCAGATAGAAAAGGGATACAAGAGCATGGCATATTCAATAGTATACAGGTCTGATGAAAAGACTCTGTCTGAAGGGGATGTCACAAAGGTTCACAATAAGATAGTGAATTCCCTTATAAATCAGATAGGTGCGGTGTTGAGACAGTAGAAAATTCAAAATGGCATATGTATACTAAATGGGCGGCCGATGGACGCCCATTTTGCACACCATAAATAAATCAAAACCGGTTAATGCAAAATAATAGGGCGATGATTAAAGTATTTGTAAAAAAATGAAGGAAAATCTGTGCTTTTAAAGAATATTATATAGGAAAACAAGACAATATTCTGTTTAAAGGGGTTGTCGTATATGACTGAGAAAAAAAAGATAGATGTGAAAATATATGGCAGTGAGTATGTTATGGTTGCTGAGAAACCGGAAGAATATATAAATGCTCTTGCAGATGAAGTAGATAATATCATGACGGAAATCGCCAAAAGCAATTCCAGATATAATCCTACTATGGTTGCCGTTTTGACTGCATTGAATCTAGCCGATGCATTGCACAAATCCCGGGAGGAGCATTCGGAAGCCTCAGAAAAGCTTGAAAATATACAGGAGGAAATGCAGAGGCCTTTTGAGGAGCTTAACGAACTTCATCAGGAATTAGAGGCAATTAAAGAACAATATACAAAAATGCAAGGGGAATATACAAAATCTCAGATTGAACTGGGAAAAATAAGCAGGGAATGGGCAAAAGCGCAGGAGGAACTGCGAGATCTCAGATGCGAGCTTGACGTTTCAAAAGAAACAATAAGCGATGTGCAGAACAAGCTTTTTGAAAGTCAAATAGAGCTTCTTAAAACAAAAAAAGAACTGGAAGATGCAAAAAACAGAAAACCCGGAGGATATAACAAGCAGCGGGGTCGTGAAACTGAGAACTGATAGCATTTCTGCAGGGATATCGATTAAAGAGGGAGTGCTGAATGTGGAAAACAATATTAGAGTGCTTTTGGTTGAGGACGAAGAAAACATGAGAGAGCTGATAAAGATAGCATTCAAGAAAGAGAATTTTGATACTATTGAAGCTATTGACGGGAAACAAGGCCTGAATCTTTTTAAAATGAATGGTGCAGATATCGTTATATTGGATATAATGCTTCCTGAAATTGACGGCTGGACAGTATGCAGGGAAATCAGGAAAGTGTCGAATGTTCCAATAATTCTTTTGACTGCAAGAGGCGAGGAGTTCGACAAGCTCTTCGGCTTTGAACTGGGTGCCGACGATTACCTGGTAAAACCTTTCAGCCCGAAGGAGCTTATTGCAAGGGTCAGGGCCTTGATGAGAAGGGCGGAAATAAAGATTAATGATTCCGCTCCCTGTTTTAAGGTCGGTGATATAGTGATAGACAGGCTTTCAAGGGAAGTAACGGCTAATGAGAAGGAGATAAGTCTTACCAACAAGGAATATGAATTGCTGTGCTTTTTGGCTGCAAACCCCAAGATTGTATTTACCCGGGAGCAGCTTCTTCTTAAGGTCTGGGGCTATGAGCAGTACGGCGATCCGAGAACTGTAGATACCCATATCAAGAAGCTTAGGGAGAAGTTAGGTGATTACAGCAGCTATATCAGTACGATGTGGGGAGTAGGATACAAATTTGAGGTGCCTAAATGAGAAGCTATGGAATATCCTTTAAGCTTTGGGCTGCAATAATTGCCATGACAATGGCCCTTCTTGTTTTTATTTTGATATTTCAGACGGAATTTTTAAATGATTTTTATTATGAGATGGAGATAGAACAGCTGGAGAAAGATTGCATCCGGCTGTCAAATTATGTAGCCAAAGGGCAGTATGATTTTACCATACCCTATTACAGCGTGATGAGGAGGGTAAACGACATCATAATAGTCACCGACAGGGAAGGCATAATAACATATGTGGAGGGGACGAATCAATATAATCTGGGACATCGTTTCGGTTTGATGCATATAGAAAAGATTCTCAATGGGGAAATTGTCCATGAAAAGGGCAAGATGATCAGAAATCCTTATTCAGTGTGGCCGAAGGAAATGGATACACTTTTGGTCGGAGTTCCTGTAAGAAAAACTATGAATATTGCCCAGAAAAACAGGCAGAGTTTAAGTGAAAGCTACGGGGGAGAAACCCTGAAAAGACCGGAAATAAGCGAAGCCGTTTATATAATTACTACGCTGGAATATATGCAGACTACGATAGATGCTATAAAGAAGCAATTCGCATATATTTTTATTATAGCTATAGCCCTTGCCTCTGCTATATCATTTTTCCTTTCCCAGGGTTTTTCCAAGCCCTTAAAACTCATAAACAATGCTGCAATGGAGATTTCAAAAGGCAACTATGATGCAAAAATTAACCTTCGTTCCAGCAGAGAAATTAAGGAACTTGGCGATACTATCAACAATCTGGCAAAACAACTTACGCGGGTTGAACAGATAAGGAGAGAGTTTATTGCCAATGTATCCCATGAGATAAGAACGCCTCTGAGCTATCTTCAGGGATATTCGGAGGTTCTTCAGGACGGTCTTGTCGAATCAGAAGAGGACAGGAAAAAATATCTCGGAATAATAATGGACGAGACAGTAAGACTGAAAAAGATGGTAGATGAAATACTCCAGTTGTCACAGATTGAAGCAGGATTTGCCAAGCTTCAGTCTGTACCTTTTAGCATGGATGTTATGATTAGGATTACCATAGATAAACTGCTGCCCCATGCATTAAAGAGGAATATCACAATTGAATATGTAAATATAACCGGAGACGCACTTGTCTGCTATGCTGATGAAGATAAAACAAAACAAGTGCTTATCAATCTTATCAATAATGCAACAAAGCATTCCCTTGATTATGGCAATATATTGATAAGCGCATATAGGCAGGGACACAATATTAATGTTTGCGTAAGAGACTTTGGGGAAGGAATAGCTGAGGTAGACCTGCCATTCATCTGGGATAGGTTTTATATTGTCGATAAGAAAAAGTCAGAGAACAGCACAGGGCTTGGACTTGCAATAGTAAAGGATATAATAAATGCCCATGGATGTGAAATAAATGTGAAAAGTGCGAAAGGGGAAGGTACTGAATTTTGTTTCTATCTCCCTGCATATAGTGAAAATATGCGGATAGGTGAAGAATAAACGTTTTTGTCAAAAGAAACCCGAGGTGAATATATTGAACGAAAAAGCATTAAGAATTCTTGAATATGATAAGATAATAAATATGCTGTGCGAGAATACGGCTTCGGGGATGGGAAGAGATATCGCAGCGGATTTGAAGCCTTCAAGCAACATTAACGAAGTAAAGGAGCTGCTTCAGGAGACCACGGAAGCAGTGAATCTTCTTTTTAAAAAAGGAAATATCCCTATTGGCGGAATACAGGATATCAGGGTGCCTCTTAAAAAGGTTAAGATAGGATCAGTGCTGGAGCCCGGGGAACTTCTAAAGATTGCGGATACTTTGAGAGTCGCCAGAAGGATAAAGGCCTTTATGAAAGAGGACAGGGGGGAAGAAAGATTTCCCATTATAGAATATTATATTGAAACTCTGTCTTCTCATAAAAATGTAGAAGAGAGAATAGACAGTGTCGTAATCAGCGAGGAAGAAATATCTGACAATGCCAGCCCTCTGCTGTATGACGTTAGAAGAAAAATAAAAGACAGAACAGCTTCTATGAGAGAAAAGCTTAATCATATGATTTCCTCCGCTGCTTATCAGAAATACCTCCAGGACTCAATAATAACCATGAGAGGGGACCGATATGTTTTACCGGTAAAACAGGAATTCAGGGGGAACATGCCGGGAATAGTACATGACCAGTCGGCCAGCGGTGCTACTCTTTTCATAGAACCTATGGCAATTGTTGAGATGAATAATGAAATAAGAAAGCTAAAGCTGGATGAAGAGAATGAGATAGAGCGGATTTTAAGAGAACTTACTGCCCTAGTGGATGAAAAATACGACAGCATAAAAACTAATATGGAAATACTTGCGACTTTGGATTTTATTTTTGCCAAAGCTAAATTTTCTTTAGAGTTCAGGTGCACGGAACCCAAGGTCAATTCAAGGGGAATAGTCAATATCAAGAAGGCCAGGCATCCCCTTTTGAAGGCCGAGATTGTAGTTCCCATCGACATATACATCGGTGAGACATTCAACACACTGGTTATTACCGGGCCGAATACGGGGGGAAAGACGGTTACATTAAAGACTATAGGACTTTTGACTCTCATGGCTCAGTCGGGGCTTCATATCCCAGCAGATGATTACAGTGAGGTGGCTGTTTTTGATGAGGTATTTGCAGATATCGGAGATGAACAGAGTATTGAGCAGAGCCTAAGTACTTTTTCTTCGCATATGACCAATATAGTGTCAATTTTGCAGAATCTGACCCCTAATTCACTTGTGCTGTTCGATGAGTTGGGCGCAGGAACAGACCCTACCGAAGGTGCAGCTTTAGCAATGTCTATACTTGAACTGCTCCACGGGAGAAATATCAGAACAGCTGCTACCACACATTATAGCGAGCTAAAAATATATGCTCTGACAACTGACGGTATATGCAATGCCAGCGTAGAATTCGATGTGGCAACTTTGAGACCTACATACAGACTGTTAATCGGAATTCCCGGAAAGTCAAATGCATTTGAAATATCCAGAAAGCTTGGGCTTCCCGACGAAATAATAAAGAGGGCAAAGGAGTTCATTTCCCAGGACGATGTTAAGTTTGAAGATCTGATTAAAAGTCTGGAGGATGACAAAAGGAAAGCCGAACAGGAGAGAGATGCAGCTGTAAGGCTGAAGTTTGAGCTTGAAAAGGCAAAGGGTGATATTGATAATAGGCTTGATAAGTTTGAATCCCAAAAAGAGAGAATTATAAGAGAAGCACGCAGGGAAGCTCTTGAAATTGTTAGAAAATCAAAAGAGGAAGCAGAGGAGCTGATAAAAGAGCTTAAGGATGCAATTCAGAGGGAAAACAACGAAAAGGCCGCAATGGTTGAAAAGGCAAGACTTAAAGTCAGACAACAAGAAGATGAGCTGGAAAACGGAATAGGAGAATCACTATTTAGGAAAGCCGGCAGTGAACCTCTGAAGGACATAAAGATAGGAATGCCTGTAAAGATAGTAAGCCTTGATCAGAAGGGAAACGTCCTTTCACTCCCTGATGAAGAAGGCAATCTCACTGTTCAGGCGGGCATAATGAAAATAAATGTAAATATTAATAATCTCAAAGCGGCAAAAGAAGAAAAAGAAAGACCGGAAAGAAGCAGGAATACCAGGGTAAGCTCAGAAAAGGCAATAGCAGTTGCCCTTCAGATAGATCTAAGGGGGCAAACTCTAGATGAAGCTTTGATGAACGTAGATAAATATCTGGATGATGCTTATCTCGGCAACCTGTCCCAGGTGACAATAATCCACGGAAAAGGTACCGGAGTGCTAAGAGCGGGAATAATGCAGATGTTGAAAAATCATTCCCATGTTAAGTCGTACAGAAGCGGAGGCTTCGGTGAAGGCGGCTTAGGAACAACAATAGTAGAAATAAAGTAATGGAAGTGATTAAATGAACATTCTTGTAAGCGCATGCTTGGTAGGCACAAACTGTAAGTACAGCGGCGGAAATAACCTTGTTCCTAAGGTGGAGAAATTTGGAAAAGAACATAATATGGTACCGGTATGTCCAGAAGAGTTAGGCGGTCTGGCGACACCGAGGGAGCCCTGTGAGATACAGGGGGGCACAGGGAAGGAAGTACTGGAAGGGAAAGCTATAGTGCTGAATAAAGCAGGAGAGGATGTAACGGCAAACTTCCTGGAAGGTGCCCAGAAGGCACTTGATGTGGCTAAACAACACCGCTGCACGGTAGCTGTACTGAAATCAAGAAGTCCCTCCTGTGGCTGCGGTATTATACATGGGGGCAGCTTCGACGGAAAGTTGATAAATGGAAATGGTGTGACTGCACAGTTGCTGTTGGATAACAAAATCCTGGTAATGACGGAATTAGACTTTGAATAAAAGCTTAAGAACTTGAAATAATTAAAGTTTCTAAGTTTGCAATGAACTTCTGAGCATATATTAAAGCAAAAAATCATATTTTCTTTTGCCAGAAGTGATACGTCTTATTTCAACTATATCGTCTAACACTACATAGAATACCAAGTAGTTTTCAATTATAAGCATTCTATAGCCTAAGTTCTGAAGCCTAATATCTTTCGGCACTACGCCAAGAAAAGGAAATCGCTCAAGGCTGGAAATTGATTCATCAACTTTTTCTACAAAATTCATAGCCGACTGAGGGTTATCAATTTTTATATAATCTACTATTTCAGTTAAGTCCTTTGCAGAGCTTGGCAAGTACCCAATTTTATAGTTTCTTTCCATTGATAGTCTCCCTTAATTCTTTCAGCAGATCTTTATGTGAGACCCTATTAGTGGAGAATTTGCTTTCGGCTTCTGCTACAGATAACTTTTGATATAACTCAATAAGTGCTTGTTGCTTTTCGTAAAGGGCCATACTCATTACAACAAGATTACCTTGTCCGTTCTTTGTTATAAATACAGGCTCAGATTCAGTATGGCAGATTTCGGATATATCATTGAAGTTGTTGCGTAGATCGGAAATCGGTTTGATTATAGGCATTATAATTCACCTCACTTAGTATTTTATCATTATTACAATTTTATTATATCATAATAATGATAAAATTTAAAATTATTTTCAAAATATCATATTTGTTCAGATATTCCGTATTAACAGTTGTCATACATCACCTGACAATACGCTAACGCTGCGGCACGGCGGGCAGGAGCAATGGGTAAACGTGCCTTTTGTTTATGTAGTTTGGTGGAAAAGAAATGTCTATATTGGCATTGTCACACACTTTGCATTAAATATAGCTGGAATGATTGGGATATTACCCTTAATGTTAAAGTAAGATCACCTTCACCTGGCAAAGCCATAACAAGGCGGTACGCCGGTCAGGGCAACCATACCACCCCGAAGCGCGGCGAGAAACGACGCGAGAACACCACATAAACTGCGGGTAAACAGACTGGGTTTATCCGGGAAGAAAGCATAGTCTTTAGCAAAAATAAATATAAATTTAAAATTTACGGTTGCATTTGAAAATGATAACCGTTTTTTTATGTCCTTAAGTAATTAAAAACAAAGAGGGGAGCTTACTTGTGTACAAAATTAAATATTTTTAAAAATACCTTGAAAAATATTTTCTGATAGTATAATATATGTTATATAACAAATATTATATAACGCGGGTTATTTAGGGGAAATGAATAGTACGGGATATAAGGTTAAGTTTACAAAGCAAAAGAAAATTCACGATGTCTTTGGCGCATCTGATTTAGTACTCTCAGCCGAGCTGAATAAAAGCCAATCAGAATAAATGTTTGAAAGGAGCAAAAAATGACTAAAAGAATTAAAAATAGTATAACAATAAGCTTAATAATAATATTTATTTTAAGCATAACCACAACCGCTGTTTGTGCTGGAAGCATTCAAGACGCCAGCTTAGAAGCCTTTATTGACGATGCAATGAATTCCAAACTGGAGAAATATAATATTCCTAATGCAACAGTGTCGGTTGTAAAGGATGGAGAAATTGTATATAGAAAGGGTTTCGGGTTTGCAGATTTTGAAAAAAATTTTCCTGTTAATGCTGATACAACCTCTTTTCGTATCGGTTCTACTTCGAAACTAATTACCTGGACTGCTGTAATGCAGCTTGTTGAAGACGGTAAGCTGGATCTAAACACAGATGTTAATACTTATTTGGATTTTAGAATACAGCCGCAACTTATAAAATCCCTGAAGAAAACTGCAACAGAGCCAATCACTATAACACATTTGATGACGCATACCTCCGGCTTTGAGGATTACCCTGATATGATTTTCAGGCTTTCAGCAGATGAACTTCTGCCACTTAATGAATATATAAAGAGCTGCCTGCCTTCAAGAATATTTCCGGCTGGTGAAGTTGCTGCATATTCTAATTATGGTACAGCTTTGGCAGGTTATATTGTAGAAAGGGTATCCGGTCTGCCTTTTTCGGAATATGTCGAGAAAAATATTTTCATGCCCTTGAATATGAATAAAAGCAGCTTCCGGCAGTATCCGGCACCAGATTTAGTTGCTCATATTGCTAAACCCTATAGATTTATTAATGGTGCATATGTTGAAGGAAACTTTGAATATATATTGGCCGAACCGGCAGGCAGCATGTGCAGCACTGCCTCAGATATGGCTAAATTTATGATAGCCCATCTGAATAAGGGTGCTTATAGTGGAGGACAAATCCTTAAGGAAGAAACATTAACAGAAATGCATAAACAGCACTTTACACATCACCCGGCTTTAGGGGGCATGACCCTTGGGTTTATGGAGGGCGTATTCAATACCAAACGTGTGCTTTTTCATTCCGGAGGTACTATGCTATACAGTACGGGACTTTACTTATTGCCAGAAGAGAATACAGGGATTTTTATTTCCTATAGCGGTGGCAACAATTTTCTTCATTCTGAGTTATTCCAAGAGTTTATGGACTATTACTATCCTGCCAAAGCTAAAATTGGGGGAGCACCTGGCGAAGGCAGCAGAGAAAGAAGCAAAAAATTTACAGGTGAATACCAGATGAATAGAAGAAGTATCACCACGGATGAGAAAATTAACAGCATATTTGGCGGAGGCATTATCAATGTTAATGTAGATGAAGAAGGATATCTTCTGGTAACTAATGTTGGAGAAACAAATAAATTTATTGAAATTGAACCCGGTGTGTATCAGAATCTTAGGGAAGGCAGAACACAGGATTACTTTGGTCCGTTTCATAAAATTGTATTTAAAACAGATCCATATGGTAGAACAATGCTGACAACTGATGGCCCTATGACATATTCAAAAGCTCCGTTTTATTCGACTATGAGCTTTACAGCATTAGCTTTTATAATCATTTTAGTAATAGTAGCAAGTTCACTTATCTACTGGGTAATTATAAGAATATTACGTATGTTCAAATCGAAAAAAACACAAAACCCAAGATTTACTGCTGTTGCTCAATGGATTGGAATCTGCACCGGTATCACTGTTCTGACTTTTTATCTCGGCATTCTTTTTTCAGGGAATATTGATCCTGTATACCAATTGCCAAAAGAAGCTTATATATCTTTAGAAGGGAAGTCGTTATTTGACTTTATACCAACACTTGTATTGATTTTTGGCATTCTTCAGATAGCTTTTACTTCAATCGCATGGAAGAAGGGTTTATGGGGGAAAATTGCGCGCATTCATCATACTATATTTACGATAACAGTCTCGGGGTTAATATGGGTATTTAACTATTGGAATTTATTTTAGTTGTTAGTGCAATGTAATGAAAAGCAAGTATATCGGTGACAAGCCGGATAAAGATTGGCAGTTAAGATGTATCAATAGGTTAGAGACATTATTTTATTGATATGCGATAGTATATAGTAA
>Ga0116160_1004812_pt1 | contig 11035 bp, 7 predicted proteins | sample AD_JPNAS2_MetaG_FD_89879 | JGI IMG/M metagenome (GOLD analysis project Ga0116160, IMG submission 89879) | Active sludge microbial communities of municipal wastewater-treating anaerobic digesters from Japan - AD_JPNAS2_MetaG | ecosystem: Engineered > Bioreactor > Anaerobic > Digestate | place...
AACGGTGTTTTCCCGCCTACCTGAACCTTTTTCATCGATCTTTCTGCCAAGGTAACGGAATAGGTCGGCGGAAGCACCAATTCGGCGGAGTCTTTTTGGAAGGTGATCAAACCGACCCGATCCCGGTGTTGATATGCATCCGTCAAAAGAGAAAGGATTGCTCCCCGGGTGGCATTCATTCGTTGCCGGACCGCCATGGACCAAGATAAATCCAGCAGAAAAAGCAGTAAGCCGGACGCCCGTTGGGAACGGACTTTTCGGCGGAGATCCTGATGTTTAATCAGGATCGAACGGTCTGAAGGATTGGTCCTGCGCGATTTTTGATAAGGAGCCGCTGCACGTAACGTTGCATCCAACGCCAGATCATTTACCGCATCCTCGGCAATCCGAGCTTTATAATAATTTCCGCGGCGATCTTTGGAAATAATATGACTTCGTTTTCCGCTGCTCTTTTTTTGCGAAAGATTGGGTTTGTTATCGTCGAGTAATTCCGGATTGATAAAGAAGAGATTTTGCGCGTTGTCCCACCAATTGGCTTCCGCGTTGTTAAAAATCGAATCCCCCCCTTGTGAATATTGTGCCACCTGAATAGGGATTAAATTTTGCAGATCGGAGGAAGTTAAATTTTTTTTTCCTCGTCACCCGCATCGCTCTCGGATTGGAATGACGTACTGTCGGAGGTTTTACCGTGTAATTCGTCGATTCGCTGTTTTAATTCATCCGTACCGACGGTGCTTTCACTGAACGGACCTTTTTGCAGGCGGTGAGGTAAAGCCAATTCCGCAGCCATCGCTATATCCAGATCCGTAACGGAAGGATGGTTTTCAAAAGCAGCCTGTGCTCGGGCGGCTTTCAAAATCACCAAATCCGCACGATGTCCTTCCACTTTTAATGAAGAGGTAAGCGAAGCGATTGTGATCAGATCGCGAGAAGTGTAACGGACCGAAGCCAAACGTTTTCGAGCGGATGCGATTTTTTCTGTCAGTTCCGCTTCACTTTTTTGCCATTCCGCCTGAAAAAGTTCGGGCGAATCTTCGAATCGTAATGTTCTGCGCATGATTTCGACACGCTCCCGAGCATCTTCAATGCCGCGGATATCAACGGAAAGTGCGAAACGATCTAAAAGTTGCGGACGCAAATCCCCTTCTTCGGGATTCATGGTTCCGACAAGGATAAATCGAGCGGGATGCGAAAAAGAGATACCTTCCCGTTCGATGCTGTTTACACCCATCGCGGCGGAATCGAGCAGAATGTCCACGACATGATCTTCGAGGAGATTGACTTCATCGATATACAAAATCCCGCGATTGGCGGAAGCCAATATACCGGGTTCGAAACTCTTTTCGCCGGTTTTTAATGCTTTTTCGATATCCAACGTGCCGACTACGCGGTCTTCGGTTGCGGACACCGGTAAATTAATGAATGGTGTCTTCCGGCGAGTTCGTGTCATCGGAATCCCTTTTGCTTTTCGTTCTTTGCATTCCGTGCACCAATGTAACTCATCATCCGGATCACAGCCGAAACGACATTCGGCGATCACTTCTTCTTCCGGTAAAACGGCGGCCAAGCCTCTGGCGGCGGTGGATTTGGCTGTGCCGCGTTCACCGCGAATTAAAACGCCGCCGATTCGCGGATCAATGGCATTCAGTATCAGGGCACGAACCATTTGTTCCTGCCCGACAATTGCTGTAAAAGGATAAATATTTGCTGTCATAGGACTTTTATTATAGCGTCGAACAGATGATTTATTCATTTTCGAATCAAAAATTAAGATTCTTGTAATCTTTGCGGCTCCGCAAACATTTTTTAAGAAATTATTATTTTATCCGAAACAGAAATATGTTATGATCTAAAAATTGAATAAAATATGGAATCAAAAGACGGATCAAATGGGGTTGTCCAAAAGAAAATGGGGCAACAAAATAAACGCAAGAATTCAATTTCCGATTTCTGGCTGAAAATTATTCAAGCCGGGTTGGGAGAAAGGCTTCTCAAAATAGGCTCTGCGGTGGTTACGGTTCTGTTAATCGGGACTGTACTTTGGGTGACCGGAAACTTTTTCATGGAGAATACGCAGACCGATGCGATCAATCTTCAGGAAACGCTGCGCTCCACTCCGGTCCGACAGAGCGCGGTTTTGCCTTATTATGATCCGGCTTATCCGAAAGGCGAGTTAAAGCCTTTAAATGAAGGTGTTTTTCGCAGTACCAAGAATGACACCGAATTACCCGCAAAAGCGCGGACAGATGTCATTAAATATGTCGTTCAAAAAGGGGATACCGTAACGTCGATTGCCGAAAAATTCAATTTACGTCCCAGCACAATTTTATGGGCGAATCCTTATACGCTGGCTGACAACCCGCATTTGGTTGTAGAAGGGATGGAATTAAATATCCTGCCGGTGGACGGGGTTTATTATGATTGGCATGACGGTGACGGGCTGAATGGCGTCGCCGAAGTTTACGGAGTGACGCCGGAAGATATTATCAATTATCCTGGGAACGGGTTGGATCCGGCTACCATCGGGGATTACAGTCATCCCAATATTGCGCCCGGAACATGGCTGATCGTACCCGGAGGATCCCGTGAATTCACAAACTGGTCCGCTCCGTTTATTACTCGGGAAAATCCGGCGGTAGCTTCCATCTACGGACCGGGAGCCTGTCAGTCTGTCATGGACGGACCGGTCGGCAGCGGTGTATTTATCTGGCCGACGACTGAAACCCGCATATCGGGATATAACTATTCCGAAGAAACCAATCATCGGGCAATCGATATTGCCGGTTCGACCGGTAACGCGGTTTATGCTTCCGATGCGGGCGTGGTGGTATATGCCGGTTGGAATGATTGGGGATACGGAAATGTTGTTATGATCGATCATGGAAACGGATGGCAGACTTTGTATGCACATTTAGATTCTTATAATGTACAATGCGGTTACTATGTGGCCGCAGGGGATGTAATCGGTGCCGTAGGAACAACCGGTAACTCATCCGGACCGCATTTGCATTTTGAGATGCGATATAACGGCATTCCTCAAAACCCGAATAACTTTTTTAATAAATGACGGAACAAAAGATGGAAGAAAAAAATCACCGGTGGAGTAATCCGATTCGATATATGGCTTTGGTCGGCTTGATTCTGTTTGCGGGCGCCGTCGTTTATCTTTCCCATGAAACTTTGAATCTGATTATTGCGGTGGCGATTGTTGCGTATATCCTGTCGCCGGTGGTAAATTTCTTTGTCCGAAAATTGCACATGGGAAGAGGGTTTGCGGTCGTACTGGCATACCTGATTCTGATTATTCTTATCATCATTTTATTGGTTCTGATCGTCCCGATTATCACCGGCCGGATTCAAGGGTTCCTTTCCACCGACTGGCCGACAGTTATCAATAGTATCGATTCCTGGTTGGAAGGAATGATTCGGCAATTAGAAGTCCAAAAAATACAGATCGGGAATGTCGGAGTGGATTTATCCGTCCCGTTGATCGAGTTGCGCGGAAAGCTGAATTCCATTAATGTGGAAGATTTTAATATTTCATCGATCATTCCGGACATATCTTCGGCTTGGCAGTCTATCATATCTGTTTCCGCAAATTTAATCTCCAGAATTCTCGGCGGGCTTTTGACCATCGTTACTTCCATCATGATTTCCATCCATTTATGCAGGGACGGTTGGAAACTGAAAGACTGGATCGTTAAGCAATTTCCGGAAAATTATCAGATCGAAACCGATGAATTCCTTAATCGGTTAGGAAATATTTGGAACAGCTATTTTGTGGGTGAACTGAAATTGATGCTGATTATCGGTATCGTGACTTTCGGTGTATGCACGGCATTGGGGCTACATTGGGCTTTGCCGTTAGGGATCGTAGCCGGATTTTTGGAAGTCATTCCGAATATCGGTCCCATTATCTCCTGTATTCCGGCAATTTTTTCAGCTGCGATTTTCGGATCTTATTGGCTGCCGCTGGATAATTTTCTGATGGTGTTGGTCGTGATTATCGCTTATATTCTGATTCAACAGATAGAAAACATCATCGTCGTTCCGCGAGTAATGAGCCATGCCTTGGATATCCATCCGGTTCTGATCATTATCGGCATCTTGATTCTAAATAAAAAAATAGGTTTATTCGGCGCTTTGTTGGCGGCGCCTATTCTCGGGCTGCTGAAAGTGACTTTGCATTTCGTGACTTGTAAAATTCGAAACGAAGATCCTTATCCGGAGTTATACAATCCTCCGTCCGCGTGATATAGAATTTTAAAATACAAGGGCTCACCGAAAGAAGAGCCCTTTTTGTAAACAATTTATGATGAAAATGATTACCCTAACCGGGCTCTTTCCTCATCGACGATCGATGTGTCCAATTTCTTAAACAGCGGACAAACCTCACCGAATTTTTGACCGACCGGCAATTCGGCCGGTTGCCAAGAACCGATCGCCTCGGAAGCGTCGTAGGTGTTTACCCGGTGCTCACCGAGATTATCTTCTACCGTCTTGATCACTTGTTCACCAAACAGATTCGACGAATAGCCGAGCATATTGTGTAATTTCTGAGAAGTAAATGGCAAAACGGGCGAAAAAAGCACTTTGAGATTATTAATAGCCTGCAGAGCCGTATATATTTTCCGGCCGGCTGCTTCTTTGTCCGTTTTGATCAGTTGCCAAGGAGCGGCGATATCGAGATAGCGATTGACTTCCGTTGCCAAGCGCATGGTCTCCGCCAAGGCAGCGCGCAAGTGAACGGCTTCATATTCATCACCGACGGTTAAAAAGCCGCTTTCGATCGTATCAATGAGATCTTGATCTTCCATTTCCAATGTTCCCGGATCGGGAACCTGCCCCCAATGCTTGTTGGCAAAAGAAATGACCCGATTTGCCAGGTTACCCCAAGTCGCAACCAATTCATTGTTATTTCGTTTCAAAAAGTCTTCCCAATCCCAATCGGTATCCTGAGATTCGGGCATGTTAACTGTCAAATAATATCGCAACGGATCCGGATCATACCGTTCCAGGAAATCGTTGACGTAAATCGCCCAATTTCGACTGCCGGAGATCTTTTTCCCTTCCAAGTTCATAAATTCGTTTGCGGGGACATCAAAGGGAAGAACAAACGGTTTGTTTTCCTTTCCTTCGAAATATACGCCGAATTTAGTTCCGGTACCGATTAACTGTGCCGGCCAGATAACAGCATGAAAGGGGATATTATCCTTGCCGATGAAATAGTATGATTTACAGGTATCATCTTCCCACCAATCTTTCCAGATATCCGGTGTACCCTGCAATTTCGCCCATTCGATTGAAGCGGATAAATAACCGATGACCGCTTCAAACCAGACGTATAAACACTTTCCCACGGCATCTTGAACCGGAACCGGAATTCCCCATTCCAGATCACGGGTGATTGCCCGGCCGTGTAAATCTTCGGCGAGAATCTGCCCCAGCGACTGTCGAATAACATTGGGGCGCCAATAATCCTCGCGTGATTTCAAAAAATCAACCACCCGATTTTGGAGTTTTCCGAGATCGAGATAAAAGTGCTCCGTCTCTCGTAACTCCGGTGTGGAACCGTCTATTTTCGAACGCGGATTAATTAATTTTTCCGGATCCAGCAGATTCCCGCATTTATCACATTGGTCACCTCGCGCGTTATCATACCCGCAGATATAGCAAGTTCCTTCGACATATCGGTCCGGCAGAAACTTTTCCTGACTGGGGGCATACCATTGCTTTTCGGTGGCTTTATACAAATAACCGTTCTCTTGCAAGGCGAGAAAGATATCCTGAGAGACTTTAAAATGGTTTTCCGTATGTGTGGAAGTAAAAAGATCATATGAAATGCCGACTTTTTGCTGCATATCCAGAAATGATTCGTGATATCGCTTATAGATGACTTCGGGGGTTGTTTTTTCGTCATCCGCTCGAACGGTAATCGGTGTCCCGTGTGCATCCGTGCCGGATACAAAAAGGGTGTCTCTGCCTTTCAATCGCTGATATCGCGCAAAGATATCGGCGGGAAGATAAGCACCTGAAAGATTGCCGACATGAATGAAAGCGTTTGCATAGGGCCAGGCTGCTGTGACAAGTACGGGTTGTTTCATTTTATTACCTCTTGAATTCGACTTCTCAGCGTTTATTCCTTCCCGACTGAGATTCTAAGCTCAAATTCTATCATAAACAGCCTTCAATTTCTTCCGTTGTACGAATGTTCAGGATGAAACCCACGATGCTATGATAAACTTGTCAAGCTGATCAATTTTACGGTCGCTGAGGTCCGATGCATTTTCCTTTAAAACTGAAACAAAATTTTCAACGGATTCCGCTCCAAATCTGGGTGATTTTTGCCGGATCGTTAATTTTTTCCATCGGGTCTTCCATGGCTTGGCCTTTCCTGAACATCTACCTCCGCGAACGGTTAAATCTGCCACTTCGGACAACGACCCTATTGATTTCTTTAAGAGCGGTGACGGGGATTCTGGCATCTTTTGTCGCGGGCACAATCTGTGATAAGTTCGGACGGCGGGGTGTGATGCTGGCTTCTCTTTTGGGAGGAACCGTCTATTATTTTTTGATGGTATATGCCCAGACGATTTGGCAATTTGCGATCCTCATGGGCATTTGGGGAGCGATGGATTTGTTTTACCCCATCGGGTCCAATTCCATGATCGCAGACATGGTGAAAGCCGAAGACCGTTTGGAAGTTTATTCTCTGATGCGAATGGTCAATAATGCCGGCATTGCCATCGGTCCGATTTTCGGCGGGATATTGGCCATTAAATCTTACTCTCTGATTTTTTATTCGGCATCGATCGGGTATTTTATCTCTTTCGTTATTTTCTTGTTCACGGTAAAGGAAACGCTTCAAAAACGGCCGATAACGGGAAACGAAGTAAAAATTCCGACAAAAGGGTATCACGATGTTCTAAAAGACGGCGTATTTGTCTCGACCATCTTAATGGCGGTCTTTATTTATATGGGTTCATCCATCGTTTTTAATTTGCTTTCGCTCTATGCTTCGGAAACTTATGGAATTTTGGAAAGCCAAATCAGCTATGTCTTTACAGTGAATGCTTTGATGTGCGTATTCTTGCAATTGGGAGCGATGAAATTTACCGTCAGAATTCATCCCATGCTGGTTATGGTGATCTCGTCGCTGTTTTATACAGTCGGGCTTCTCTTGTATGTCGTTTGTGCGAATGTAATTTGGTACTGTATCTGCATGGGAATTTTGACGATCGGCGAATTATTGATGTCCCCCACCATGCTGGCTTTAACTGCCAAAAGAGCACCGGCGGATGCCCGCGGGAGATATATGAGTATTTACAATCTTTCTCATCCGATCGGGAATGCATTCGGACCGGCGCTGGCCGGCTTATTATATGATCAATTTATCCCGCAATCGATTTGGTACAGTGCCGGTTTTTATTGTCTGATCGCCGCAATCGGGTTTTCGGTGCTTTACCGGAAGAATAAGGATGCATCCTGGTTACAAAAGATCTCCATCGATGAATAAGAGGTGATTTCAACGGAATTCGAAGAGAATTCGTTTGGCGAAGCTTTTTCTCTGAAACGTTGATGGCAGTATCGAATTTTACGGTGATAGACGGGTTTCGAGAAAATTCACAGGTATTGTGGTTCCCGAGAAATAACCCCAAGCTTTTCTGATTAAACGGCAGCTTTCAGAGCGTTTTTGGTTTTGAATTTACAGATATTCCGTCCGGCGGAATAAGGATATGTTATAATAAAAATATTATTATAAATTGTTATTATATTTGTCTGACAAGAGATCGAAATTTGTATTACTTTTTAATTGGAATCATTAAACCAAATAATAAGTCGAAAAAGATTTAGGCCCGTCAGAGTTCTATATTCTTTTTTTAAATTAAGGAATATATTCAGAGGGAAAACTTATGGACCAGAGTGACAAAAAAAATCGGACAATCGGAGCGGTTTCATTTGGTTTATTAGGCGGGTGGTTGGGTTATTATTTTTCCCGTTCCGTAACAACTTCAAATTTGTATCCTATCCAGGTGCTGATTGTTTCGGCAATTATCGGAGCCGTTTTGGGCTTTTTCCTTGTTGTGCCTCTTATTGTTCATCCGGTTCGGCGATTGCGAGTTAAGCTTGAAAATGAATCTTCCGAGAAAGTTGCTGCGGCTACCATCGGTTTAATCTTCGGATTGGTTGCCGCGGCGCTTTTTTCGATTCCGGCTTCATTTTTGCCGGATCCTTTGGGAGAAGTTCTGCCTTTCCTGATCGCTTTGCTGCTAGGCTATCTCGGGGTGTATGCGGGTATATCAAAAATAAATTGGTTTCGAAAGTTTATGCCGCCCCGATTTTTTGAACCAGAAGAGTCGGATGAAAACGAAAAAATTACACTGGTCGACAGCAGTGCGATTATCGACGGGCGAATCGCGGAAATCGTACGAACCGGTTTTTTACAGGGAAAATTGGTAGTTCCGAATTTTGTGCTCCAGGAAATACAATTTATTGCCGATTCGGAGGATATACTAAAACGACAGCGGGGACGACGCGGTCTGGAAGTATTGCGCCAACTTCAAAAAGAATTTCCGGCTCAGGTCGAAATTCGCGATATAGCGGTTGAAAATATTCGTGATGTCGACGGGAAATTGATTGCGTTGGCGAAGAAAATCAATTGTCCCATTCTTACGGATGACTATAATCTAAACCAGGTTGCCAACCTGCAGGGGATAACCATTTTGAACATAAATGATCTCTCAAATGCGGTAAAATCAGTCATACTTCCGGGTGAGACGCTGATGATTCACGTTCTGCAAGAAGGAAAAGAATATAATCAGGGGGTCGGATATATAGAGGATGGGACGATGGTCGTCGTGGAAAACGGTCGCATGTATATCGGACAAGAAATCAGCGTTATGGTGACAAAGATTCATCAAACGGCAATCGGAAGGATGATTTTTGCCAAGCCTGAAACAGAAATGGAACAGCAACCCTATGAGTATACAAATATACAATACGCTGACGAGAAAAAAAGAACCGTTTGAGACACTGGAACCGCATAAGGTAAAGATGTATGTATGCGGACCCACCGTTTACAATAAAGCGCACATCGGGCATGCGATGTCTGCCTTGGTTTTTGATATTATCCGGCGATATCTGGAATATCGCGGATATGAAGTTCAATTTGCCATGAATTTTACGGATGTAGATGACAAAATCATCAACCGGGCGAATGAGATGCATGTCGATCCTTTCCGTTTAGCCGAAGGGTATATCGAAGATTTTAAGAGAAATTTGGCGGATTTGAACATTAAGCCGGCTACCTATAATCCGCGGGCTTCCCAGGAAATCGATCAGATTATTAAAATGGTACAAGGTTTAATAGACAAAGGAATGGCCTACCCTTTGGACGGAGATGTTTATTTCCGAGTTCGAAAAGACAGCCAATACGGAAAACTTTCGGGAAGACAGCTTGATGATATGCTGGTCGGTGTTCGGAAGGAAGCGGATGATCGAAAAGAAGACCCGTTGGACTTTGCGTTATGGAAATCCGCCAAGCCCGGCGAGCCTTCTTGGCCAAGTCCCTGGGGACCGGGCAGACCGGGGTGGCATATCGAGTGTTCCGCTATGAATTACCATTATTTCGGGGAGTCGATCGATATTCACGGCGGCGGGAACGACCTGATTTTCCCGCATCACGAAAACGAAATTGCGCAAAGTGAAAGCTTTACGGGGAAGCCGTTTGCCCGTTATTGGATTCATAACGGAATGTTGCAATTACGCGGTGAAAAAATGTCCAAATCCATCGGTAACATCATCAGTATCGATGAGTTTCTGGAACATCACAGTGCGGATTCTTTCCGTTACCTGATCTTGAACTCAGCCTATCGGAATCCGATCATATTCAGCGAAGAGGTTCTCCTCCAAGCGGAAAAAGGGCTTGAGCGGTTGCGATCGGCGTTCCAGCCCGCAAACCCTTCCGCAGCAGGCGCTCCGCAGGAAGTTTCGGAGGAATTGCGATCTCAGATTGAAGCGACGCGAGAAGGATTCATCGCATCGATGGATGACGACTTTAACTCGGCGGGTGCTTTGGGGCAATTATTTGAATTGGTTCGAATGATTAATATTGCTCGCGATGCGGGTGCCACGGATGCGGAATTGGAACCGGCACAAGCGATGTTGCGGGAGTTAACCGACGTTTTCGGACTCCTTCTGAACGAACCCAAAGCGGATCGAAATCAAGCGGCTGCCGATCCGTTTATTCAGTTGCTGATTGATTTGCGGACAGAATTACGGAAACAAAAGAATTGGGAACTCTCGGACAAAGTTCGCGATCGGTTAGCGGAATTGGGAGTTGTCTTAGAAGACGGCAAAGATGGAACCCGTTGGCATTGGGCATAGGCTTGGTTAGCGAATGAAAGAATGGATTACCAGCAGGAATGCCGCCTATGAAATACTGAGAGCGGGCAGCCGTGAAGTTTTCCGCTTGGAAATCGCAAAAGGCGCAACGGTTAAAGGAAGACTGGAAGAAATTATTCGGTTAGCCGAAAAGCGAAAAGTGCTTCCGATCCAAGTGGAACGCAGCCGTTTGGATTCGCTCGATGAAAATCATCAGGGGATGGCGTTGGAAGTCAGCGGATTTCATTATTCCGACTTGCCGGATATTCGGAACAGAGCTGCCGAAAAGCAAGAACCCTTGTTTGTTCTCCTGTTGGACCTGATACAAAATCCGCAAAATCTCGGTACCTTAATCCGCACTGCGGAAGCGGCGGGAATGCATGGGATAATCATTCCTCCGTCTCGGGCGGCGGGCGTCACTCCGGCGGTTACCGTTTCTTCGGCCGGTGCAACCGAATATATTCCGATCGTGCAGTTGAATTTATCCCAGGCAATTCGTTGGTTGCACGAACAGGGTATGTGGGTAATCGGTTTGGACGGTGGAGCAGAATCGGATTTGGCAGATCCGCAAAAATTGGGCGGAAACCTTGCCATTGCGGTAGGCTCCGAAGGAGAAGGACTCCGCCCGCTGACCAGAAAACAATGCGATCAG
>Ga0116160_1004816_pt1 | contig 11028 bp, 8 predicted proteins | sample AD_JPNAS2_MetaG_FD_89879 | JGI IMG/M metagenome (GOLD analysis project Ga0116160, IMG submission 89879) | Active sludge microbial communities of municipal wastewater-treating anaerobic digesters from Japan - AD_JPNAS2_MetaG | ecosystem: Engineered > Bioreactor > Anaerobic > Digestate | place...
CGAAGTCTTGAACGTCCTTGCGCGACTCCACAAACTGCCCGTTTACGACAGCGCCGAACGATCCCGGATATACCGCGAGGAAATCCTTGGATCACCGGGATGGCGCTCCCTGAAAGCTGCCCTTGATCTGTGGTGCGCCTGCTGGTTCTGGCCTGCCGACGCTCTCGACCATGCGCCGCTGCCCTCGACCCTGGCCGATCCCCCGCCGGCAACACGCGATATGGCCACCCGGATCGCTGCGGAAAAAAATTTCTTCCACTGGGAGATCGAATTTCCGGATGTTTTTTCCGGCCAGGGCGCAGGTTTCGATGCCCTCGTCGGAAACCCGCCGTGGGAAACGCTTCAACCCAACTCCATGGAGTTTTTTTCCAACATCGACCCCCTATACCGCTCTTATGGCAAGCAGGTGGCTCTGCACCGCCAGACCGACTATTTTGCTGACGCGAGCATTGAGCGCAACTGGCTCGACTACACTACCGGTTTTGCAAACGATTCGAACTGGATGAAGTATGCCGCAAATCCCTGGGGTGATCCCGTGGAAAATGAAACGAGCGCAGACCGCTTTGCTATTGCCCGCGGCAGTGAGAATGCCGTCCTCCACACCCTCTGGCGCAAAGCCCGTGCCAAAAGTCAAGGCTTTGCCGATCCTGCACACCCCTTCCGTCATCGCGGAGAAGGCAAGGCATACACCTATAAATTGTTTCTCGAACAGGCCCACGCCCTCTTATGTTGTGGTGGCCGCATAGGCTTCATCGTTCCCACCGGTCTCTACTCGGATCACGGCACTGGGGGATTGCGCCGACTCTTCCTCGACCATTGCCGTTGGGAATGGCTCTTCGGTTTTGAAAACCGCGAAGGGATTTTCGAGATTCATCGTTCTTTCAAATTCAACCCCGTCATTATTCAGAAGGGCGGAACCACTGAGGCGATCCACACCGCCTTCATGCGCCGGAAGCTCGAAGACTGGGAGAACGCCGAGGGCTTTGCCACGCCCTACAGCCGTGAGCAGGTTGCCCGTTTCAGCCCTAAATCGCTCGCCATCCTCGAAATCCAGTCCCAGCGGGATCTGGAGATCCTGGAGAAAATCTACACCAACTCCGTCCTCCTCGGCGACGACGGACCCGACGGCTGGGGCATTAAGTACGCGCAGGGCGATTTCAATATGACCTCTGACTCGAAGCTCTTTCCCCCGCGACCCAAGTGGGAAGCCGACGGCTACCGCCCCGACGAATACAGCCGCTGGCTCAAGGGAAACTGGCGGCCCAGTGAAGAACTCTGGATCGAGTTGGGCGTCGATGCCGCCAATCCCCGACCTGCCGAAATCGAATTAGAAGAATGGCTCTTCAATACAAATGCCGGCCTGGAAGAGCGCACCGCCCGCATTCAACACATTCACGGCCATCTATTAAAACCGGGCGATGTTCAGCGCACCGCCCCCCGCATCCGTTGCGCCCAGCCACCCTATGACAGCCTTCCCATCCCCCGCGCCGACATCCCGGCAGGCATTATCCTCTCCCGCGAGGCCGACGCCTGGATCAGGGAAGAGCAGATTGAAGATACGGCTTTGCCTCTCTATGAAGGCAGGATGATCGGCCAATTCGACTTCAGCCAGAAGGGCTGGGTCAGCGGCAAAGGCCGCAGCGCCGTCTGGCGGGAAATCCCCTGGGACCGCAAGCAGATCGAACCGCAATTTCTTATGGCGCGCTCTGTTCTAGATGAGGAGATGTTGGAAAGGCAACTCGACGAGATCAAGCAGCTCAAGGGCGAGGAAGCCGCAGAGGCTGAGAGCATTCGACTTTCTGATCCAGACGAGCTTGCTCAATGGCAAATGTCGATGCGGGACCGCATGGGCTTCATGGCTGTGGGCTCAGCAACAAACATGCGAGCCATGATCGCAGCGCAAACATCCGGTGCCCCTCATGGGAATGCGGTTCCAGTGTTACGCTCTCGACGATACCGCCATCTGACACCATCACTTACTGCTGTGCTTGATAGCTTAGCGTTCGACTTTGTGTTTCGTCTGCGTCTCGTCGGCTTAAACCTGAACTATTTCGTTGTTGCCGAAGCGCCTGTGACGAGACCTGATCGGTTCATAGTGCATGAGGCTCTTCGGTCCAGGTCTTTCGGACTTATTTGCTGTGCAATTCCATTTTCGCATATGTGGCAGAGATCAAATGATAGCGGAAGATGGCGTGCACGGTGGTCTCTAACAGAGGCCGAACGCCTCCGGACACTCCTTCAAATAGAAGTAGCAGCTTCAGCTATAAGTGGTTTGAATCTGCCAGATATGGCACACATACTGAACGACTGTGATCATCAAACACAGGCGATTTACAATAGGAGTCTGGTTACTCAGCTTAACCCAAAAGGTTTCTGGCGGATCGACAAGGACAAAGACCCCGAACTCCGTCACACGGTTCTGACCCTCATTGCCTTCCATGACCTTGAAGAGAAGATAAGCGCATGCGGCGGCGACCGGGAGAAAGGTATCGAGGCCTTCCTGAACCAGAACGATGGTGAAGGCTGGATGCTTCCCGAAACGCTGTGCCTTGCTGATTACAACCTCGGCCACGATGAGCGGGCGACACATCCACAGCCGGTTGCCGGCCGCCTCGGTCCCCGTTTCTATGACTGGCAGCTTGCCCAATCCCCCGAGGAATCCTGGCGCGAGTGCCATCTCCACGCCCGCAATCTTCTCGGTGAGATCGGCTACCGTCAGTTGCTTGCTATGGACGCTCATCAACGAACAGAGAGCCAGGAGAAATCGTTGATCTCAGAACCACCTTCGCAGTATGGTCATGGCAAAGGTAAACAGGGTGAGCTTTTTTAACAGTACCGTTGTGAAGCGATTATGAACAGCGAGAGGAGAATTGGACCTTAATGCCACGATTTGAATTTCATCTGCCTTCCCTAGAAGAAATGCGAGGAACACCTGACGGTCTTGAAATGCTCCGCATGATCGACGATGACAGTTTCCGAAGCGCACTCGTCACCGGTTGCCCTGGTAGTGGTAAAACAACGGTCTCGATCTATCGCCTCGTTCGTATTAACAACCAGCGAACCAATGTCCATCTGGTAACTTTCCAGAAAATGCTCGTGCAAGCCATCCGCAACCTTGCGAACATCCAAAGTGTTCCGCCAGAGCGTGTCAGCACATTTCATAAATGGCACTACTCACTCACGAATTCTTATCTCGATGTCAGTGCACCACCGACACCAGAGGAGATGGCCAGACTCATTCGAAAATCTCCGCTGGCGGGCCAGCAAATTGAAGAACTTCTCATCGACGAAGGTCAAGACCTGCCTCTTTGTGTTTATCAGATTCTCCCAAAGTATTTTGAACGCGTTTTCGTTGGGGCTGATAACGGCCAACAAGTCCATCCAAAACATGGGGCGAAAATAGAAGAGATTGAAAACATTCTGCGAACGGACTTCGGACCCTACCGACGCTTCCCATTGGGGAGAAATTTCAGAAACACATATGAGACATATCTTTTTGCACGCCAATTCATCCCCAGAACAAACCAAGTCGCTTGGGATGAGGCAATCCCGGAACGCCTTCTCCGCTCTAAGCGCCACGGACCGAAGCCAACAGTCATTTCATATCATGACGATGCACAAAGGAATCAGCATTTGAAGACAATCCTTCAGAATGCAGAAGGCAATGTGGCTATCCTTTGTCCACTCGCTCTATGGCCAAATCGTTACGGCCATTCAGGTGAATCCGTCGATGATGTCCATGAAATAGTCACGAAGATGGGCATATCGGCGACAAAATATCACAACCAGGAAGAAATATCGGACAATCTGGAACGCTACGTTGTCACGACCTTTATATCGTCCAAAGGGCTGGAGTTCGATGTTGTCATCATTCCGCGTATAAATTTCTTTAAAAATATCCCGGAAGAATGGTATGTTGCCAGCACACGCGCAAAAAAGGAGCTATTCGTTTTCAGAGATCTAAACGATCCACAAAACGATCCTATATCTGGTTTCGAACCTGGCACCTACAGTGCCCTGAACGCCGAGACCCCGGTACCAGAAGAAGACGTACCGTTCTAGAGAAAGTGAGGCATAATTTGTGAAAAAAGAAGAGATGTTCAGCCAAAATGGCAAAACATACGAAGTGCTGCAAGATGGTCTGGATTACATCCATAACCAGAAGGCTTGCATTCGCCCGCAGGGAGAAAAAAGATGCATCCCGATTGAAAAAGCTTTGAAGTCGAATCTGATCAGGGAGGCAGGTCAATCTGAATATTCACGGAAAGAAGAAACAAGTCCCCAACTTCCGCTTTATGAAAGCGGCAATAGCCATACAATAAGAACACCATATAAAAAAATCCTTGAACCCGTTAATGCAACCGATGGATCAACGAAGGTCAGCAATGGAGCCAGGCGCCTTTTCTACATGCTGGTGGACCAACTGAGAACTCAGGTCTTCCTCGCCCACGGGCTCATCTATCCTGCAATATGGGACAAGGCAATTGGTTCCAGCGATTTCGACGATCTTCAAAGACAGGCCCCCACGGTACTTACCCTATTTACCGCACCTCAGCCTATCCATAAAAATCAACACCTCCTCGGTATCTTGCTTCTGCCAGAGGAGGTGAAAGCATGCAGTGGAACATCCGAAATCCTTCGATATCCACTACCCCTTCCAATCTCCAGGCTTGCCAGTATTGGTATATCCCCTGAGCAAGGAGACTTGAATCGCTATATCGCCGGTTGGATAAAACCGGATGTGCCGGTCCCGAGGCATCTGTTCTCAATTGCTCAATCCATCAGCCGCGGGCTAGATGATGCTGTTGAAGAGATTGCGCAAGAATACGACATCCAATCGAAAGAAGTTGAAGAATCAATAAGTAAGTTTAACCGTTATATGGGGCTAGTTGCATTTCTGCGCAACGTTGATCGGTATTTCTCCGTGAAGACTGGTTGCTATGCAGACTACCCGGAAGAATATTTTGGTTTATGTGCGACGATCACCGGCGATGCCTCTTTTAATCCTCATAAGCATTACCATGCAGATCCCTTGCTTCTTTCGCTGCTGGATCGGGAAGACCCGCTCTCGGAAGTGGTAAAAAATATTAGATCGCTCGTAATTGCTTACGACGCCTTCATTGAAAAGGATCGGGCACGGACATTGGCGATGGAGATTTACAAAACCACCGGGGAACAAGAAGAGATGGGACAAGCATTCAAGGACTTGTTTGCCGGTGACTACCGATCTGCCATTCAAGTGCTGCGGCAAGCGAAGTTCCCTTATGAAGCGGGAGTGCTGGCTGCGCTATTCAAGTATTCCAGCCGTCAGTCTAACGATCATCGAAATGTCAAACAGAGGATCCATGAAGACTGGTTAAATCCCAGACAGATTGTTCCAATTCTTGGGGCTCTCGGCGCTTACTACGGATATACCGCATTGGATGCCAAGGAGACCAGCCTCTATTCCGTGCACCCTTTGTTGAAATCAATCGTAGATCAAAACCCTGAGATTAAATTCCATCTGCAAACATCGTTTGAGCTTCAGTTGATCGAAGCACTATATCAATGGGCCTTCTATCAACGTTTGCCAGATAAAAACATGCTGAGTCTTTATGACAAGCCCCCGATTTCTGCTGCGCCAATGGCTTTAGGTACGCCAGGCAGACTCGTCAATGATCGTTCTTATAGTGTACATGATCTATTTGTGCGGAGATTCGAGATTACGATAATCGGTAAAATCATTCATTACATAAAGAACATGAAAGCTGATGCTGTTGATGAGAAAAGCGAACTAGGGAGGTGTCTTCTAGCGCAGTGCTTCTTTCTTGCAGATGAGTTCGAACTGAGCAGAAAAAGAGGGCAAGACATTCTCCATTACCGAATATCCAAGGATCGCCTTGCAGTTCTTATCGAAAGCGGGCAGATCACAGTGAACAGCCGTATTATTGAAATCGCGATAGAAGAGGATTCAAAGAAATCTGGTATATGACCCTTCAGGACCTACAGCAGGAAATCAATCGGTGGAGTTCATTAGCCGTTTGTGATGATTTCCTAAAAGCACATCTTCATGAGATCAGGCCTCTTTTTTATGGGCTTACGCGTGCGGAATTACGAGCAGGTCGCATTGATTATGAAGATACGCTGCTGATTTTCGTAAATTCCCGAGCAGGCCAGGCGATCCGTGATGGTTCTGAATCGCCAGCATCCGTCATTGCTCTTCTGATATTTTTCTTGTCCCTTTTCCAACGGGCAGAACTGTATGCAAAAATACGTACGGTCGCCGACTTCTTGCCCAACGGATCGCTGCGCACTCGTGCAGAGGCAATTTTCGAATACAAGAATATCACGAACTCGCGAAAAGACTATCTCGATCGATTCGTGCGGATCGTTTCCTTAATTCATGATGCATGGGAAGACGGACCCGCGATACTGCAAAAGCAATGCGAAGATTTGCTGATCGAATATGTCCTGGATGCTCTCATTTATCCGAAAGCTGCGGGGATCGATTTGAGGACCAGCATAACAACTTGCTTTCACGATTCAGCCGCCAAGCGCCGGTATCCGATACTAAGAGGTGGGGAGCTCAGGAGGATCTTCGATCTTGATAATGAGGAGCTTTTACGGGAACATAATACTGTAAGGTCTCGTATCGTCGAATCGCTACACAGCGAGGCATGCGATCTCGTGCCGGGGTTGTTTATCTCGCCTGTTGCTGAAGAATTGCAGGGAAGAAAGACTGATGTCTCCCATGAACACAACCGCCTCCCATCATTCATAGACGATCAACTCGAACGAATGGGCGCTGTCTATAAGAAGAAGAAACAAGGCGCTCGGTTCAACTTTGAAGCTACTCACGAAGATAACCAGATCTATCTCGGGACCTACTTTCCCAGAACCGTCATAGAGACATGGAATATTATATCGGAACTTCTTTCTATCCCAGCTATCGGTTCTGCAATACGTCAGAAAGACACCATTCGCATACTCGATATAGGATCGGGAACAGGCGCCGCCGTTGCAGGTACGTTGTTAGCCCTTTCCAACTGGGGAAGATGCGAGGCGCCGGTAGAAATCACAGCGCTCGATATTAATGAAGATGCCCTTTGCAAACAAGGCGATATTCTTGAATCGTTAAGAGATTCTATCAATCTTGATTACACATTGGATCCGCATTGTGAAAATCTTCCCTTCGACCTCGAAAACTATGTTCCCGCATTGTCCACAATTGCGGATCAGTTCGGCACGCGATATGACATCATCACTAGTTGGAAATGTCTCTGCGAATTTTACAACGTCAACTATGCGTCGGCACAAGGAATCATCAGGAACACCCTTCATGTCGTCTCGCGCCTGCTGCTTCCCTATGGTTTCTGTATCGTCGCTGATGTAACATCCAAAGATAATCCCTTTGAATATTTTTCCATGACTCTGAATCGTGAAGCAAATCTGCATGATCGTGACCCTCAAGCCTCAATGCGGACCATCCTTCCCGTTCCATGTGCAAGAGATTCATCTACCTGTCATGATGGGAGCTGTTTTACGCAGAGAAGATTCGTGTTGAATCACAGACGCATTAAAAATGATGAAACGAAGATTGCTTACCGGGTCTTTGCTCCGCATTCCTTCGCCGAAACGATCACCGCAAACTTTACAGAACATCCGGCATATCGGGTAAATGCCGCACGCCCCAATGAATCATGTTTCGGCGGCCGTATAGGCGAAGGGAATAGATCTGATCCCTGCGGCTTTACCGGTTTCTTTACAGAAAGGAAATAATCAGTGGGTTTCAGTGGATGGGAAACGGACATCATTAATCTTTCGGATAATATAGCCGAAAAGGCCATCTGCCCGGTCATTGTATCGGCCAGTCGTGCAACAGACATCCCGGCATTTTTCGCCAAGTGGTTCAGGAATCGTCTTGAAGCCGGATATCTGATATGGAAAAATCCTTTCAATACCAAGCAGCTTCAATATATTTCATTCAAGAAAACCCGAATCATTGTTTTCTGGAGTAAAAATCCAAAGCCGCTGATTCAATATTTGCCCGAAATCGAGGCCAAAGGAATTCACTATTATTTTCAGTTCACTCTTAATGACTATGTGCAGGAGAAACTGGAGCCTAACGTTCCGCCGCTCATACAGCGCATTGAGACATTTAAAGCCATATCTGAAAGGCTAGGCAAGAAACGCGTTATATGGCGCTATGATCCTCTGATCCTTACCAATACCATTTCCGTTGATGTCCTTGTGGATCGCATTGAATGCATTGCCCGACAGCTCCAAGGATACACTGAGAAGCTCGTTATAAGCTTTGCTGATATCGGCATCTATAAAAAAGTGCAAAACAACCTGACGAGAGAAGGTGTTTCCTTCAGAGAATTCGCGCCACCATTAATGATCGAACTTGCGGAACGACTTCAGCATAAAGCACAAGGGTGGGGAATAAATATTACCACTTGCGCCGAAGGTGTATCGCTTGACCAGTATGGTATTGGACATAATAAATGTATCGATGACGATCTTATGGTTGAACTCTTCAACGACGATTCAGCCCTGATGAATTTTCTAGGCTATCAGCCCGATCTCTTTGCCGGATATTCCCGGCCATATCTCAAGGACAAGGGGCAACGAAAGGAGTGTGGTTGCATAGTCAGTAAGGATATCGGCATGTATGATACCTGTCATCATCTCTGCAAGTATTGCTATGCAAATACATCACGGAAAGCTGTGGAGAATAATCTTCGCAAGCACGATCCTAGGTCAGAAACACTTATTGAGGCACCCATAGAAGGACGATGATTATGAGCATTGCGATTATACTTCGGAAGAACTCCTCTCATAATTGGTTTCGCAATATCATTATTGCTGCTGCACAGTCATCAGTAGGAAACAATATGCTCATTTGTTCTGGCTTTTTCCAAGAATTATTCAGAAATAGCTCTTATCAAGCATCTCTTGAAGGAAATATTGCTCGCATCTTATCAAATAACAATATTTCCGTCACAACAATAGGGATACATAATCCATCATGGCTTCAATCATATAGAAATTTCAGAGACTCTCTTTTGCATGCAGGGGTGTCGGTAACCTCCCTTGTTACGAACTATCTGCACTGGCATGCCAAAGTTTTAATTCTGAAAGTAGATGATAACCCGATTTTAGGAATCGTCGGTAGCAGCAACATAACTCGTAACGCGTTCAGTAATTCATCACCTTTCAATTACGAGGCAGATGTCTTTCTGTGGGAGGATACAAACACAAGAATCAATTCCTTTATGGCAGAACAATTAGCGCAGATAGAAGATCCTAATGAGGTTATCCATGCACCGTATGATGCTGAATTGAATCACGGAATGAGTATTCCTGTGCGCTTAATCAATCTTGAAAATGAGATTCGATCAACTCAACTACGTGAACTGCGCTGATCTAAATTGTCTCGTATGGAAGGTTTATTGGTTGATGCGCTCATAATTCGAGATTGCCGTGTTTACCGCGGAAAGTATTGCTTGCATATTGTGAGCGAACAGGTAAAATAACTACCCATAGCGAAACATATTGCCAACTGACAGAGCCGATGCCTGGTTGACGTTTTGGTTTGATAAGGGGATTTTTGTTACCTATATGAGCACGGATCAAAAACTTAAGGCCACTGATTTTTTTGCCGGCCATCCGGTATTTTCTCTTGATGAGGCTGCCGCTGCCTTGATGCCGGAGGGGAAGCGGCTGCGTGTCGTCGAGCGACTCAAACACCACCTTAGGACGGGTCGGCTGAAACGCGTGACCCGCGAGATATACGCTGTTATGCCGCCGGCCCTGTCCCCGGAAGATTTCCGTCCCGATCCTTTTCTAGTGGCAAGTGCCATGTATCCTAACAGCGTCTTCTCGCACCACAGCGCCCTGGAGTTGCTCGGGACTGCGCATTCGCTTTGGAATCAGTGCACTCTTTATGTCACCAGGCGCCGCCGTTCTCTTCAACTTGGGGGCGCGACCCTGCGTTTCCTGGATCATCCCGTTCCGATGAAGGGCGACTCCGGCAAGCAGGTAGGCACACGGCGGGTAGAGCGCCAGGGGAGACTGCTGGCGGTTACCGGTCCCGAACGCACTTTGGTCGAGGGGTTCAGCCGACCGTTGTTGGCCGGAGGCTTGGAGGAGTTGGTCAACTCTGCAGCCGGGTTCACGACGCTGGATCTTGAACTTATGGAAGAGGTTCTGCGCCGGTATGACATGGCAAAGCTCTGGGCGGCTACAGGGTGGTTCCTGGAGAAGTATCAGAAAAGCTTCCATGTGCCTGATGTGCTTCTCGCCCGCATGGAACAGCGCCGCCCGCGTTCCCGGGCATACGTCGAACGGGGACAGAGAGGCGGCCTTCTGGTCGGGCGCTGGAACTTGATCCTTCCCAAGGTGCTTTTATCTCCGGGGGAACCTGATGAACATTAGCCGGGAATACCTGAAGCGCTGCGCGAATGAGACCGGGTATCGGATCGAACCACTGGAAAAGGTGGTTTATTGGGGCGAATATCATCACTTGAATATTAATATAACATTTAAATACCTTTTGTCTTGACTATTGGTTATATGAGGTTATAATGCAATCCATGGACGTGATCTGGCAGCCGAAAGCAGTGAAGCAACTCAAGAAAATTGGTGACCGTGTCGTTCAAGAACGCATTCTGAAGACGACAAGAAGCTTGTCGCAATTTCCGGACTGCTCCAACGTGAAACGATTGACGGATCACGAACCAACACACCGCCTTCGTGTCGGAAATTGGCGGGTTCTGTTCAATGTGTTTGAGGAAGTCAATATCGTTAGTATCGAAGAGGTCAAGAAACGAGATGAAAACACCTACTAATTATCAGAAAATTGAATATCAGGGCCAACCGGCGTTTGTGCTTGTACCCTGGAAAGATTTTGAACGTATCCGTCCCTTGTTGGATGGAGAAAAGACCCATGCCGCCGGCATCCCGCAGGCGGTTGTCGAATCACATGTCCTGCGGGCTGTGCCTGTTATTCGGGCATGGCGCGAGCATATGGGAATTACGCAGGGA
>Ga0116160_1004823_pt1 | contig 11021 bp, 9 predicted proteins | sample AD_JPNAS2_MetaG_FD_89879 | JGI IMG/M metagenome (GOLD analysis project Ga0116160, IMG submission 89879) | Active sludge microbial communities of municipal wastewater-treating anaerobic digesters from Japan - AD_JPNAS2_MetaG | ecosystem: Engineered > Bioreactor > Anaerobic > Digestate | place...
GGCGCCGAGACGCGGAGAGGTGCAGGCGCGGAGGTTGAGTCTGCGACGGATCGGATGGGCTTGAATCGGGGGGTCACCGTGAGGGATGAAGTTAGAGGACAGGGCCGCTCAGGAGAGCGGCGTTCCCAAGCCGGTTGCTTCTTTCCGTGAGGCGTATTTCTTTTTTTCCGCACAACCTTTTCGCGCCTTTCGCTTCTTGAAGTGTAGATTAAGAGGCAATCCCCGGCCCGGGGAGACCCAGCTTGCCGTCCATCCGGTCCATGCCGCTATCGAAGTTCCGCACTCTCCTGCTGGTCGTGCTTGGGGCGCTGATGCTGTCGGGCTGCATGGAGCGGATCGGGCGGTTCGCCGCCGACTGGGCCGACAAGGAAACGTATCCGATCATCGCGGCCAAGCAGGAAGAGGTGCTGGGGGAGGCGGCGCCGTTCAGCATCGAACCGGCCGCCGACCCGCTGACGGAGCATGTGATCGAGCAGGCGGGCATTGCCGGCGATGAGTTCACGACGGCGGGGCTGACGCTGTCGCTCAACGACGCGCTCACGCTGGCGCTGCACAACAACCGCCAGTATCAGGCGCGCAAGGAACAGCTCTACCTGGCGGCGCTGCGGCTGACGGGCGAGCGCCACGTGTTCGCGCCGCTGTTCAGCGGGCTGATCACGGGGCAGCGAGCCCGCCAGCCGACGGTCGAAACGAATGTGGAGGTCATCGGGACCGAGACGGTCCCCCTGCCCGGTTTTGCGGACGTGAGCGGGATCCCGGGCTTCGAGGACTTCGAGCCGCCGACCACGACGATCGTCAACACGCGAACGGAGACGGAGATCGGGGCGGAGCGGTTCGGGCAGCTTGATACGAGCGTCGGGGTGCGGAAACTGTTCGCCACGGGCGCACTCGTCACGCTGCAGCTCAGCCAGCAATTCATGCGGTTCTACAGCAATTCGCCGCGCGAGCAGGCGAGCGGGCTGTTCAGCGCGTCGGTTGTCCAGCCGCTGCTGCGGTCGGCCGGGCCGGACGTGACGCTGGAGAACCTGCGCCAGGCCGAACGCGACGTGCTGTATGAAGTGCGCGACTTCGCGCGTTTCGAGCGCCAGTTCGTCGTCGAGCGGATCGACGAATATTTCCGGCTGTTGCAGTTGCTCGATGCGATCCGCAACCAGCAGGCGTCGCTCGAGACGCTGCACTATGGGCGCGAGCAGGCCGAGGAACTGGCCGAAGCCGGGCGGCTCGATATTTTTCAGGTCAACCAGGCGCAGACGCAGGAACTCAACGCGCAGGACGCGCTCTACTCGGTTCAGGTGGCGTTCATGCAGGGGCTGGAGCAATTCCGTTCCAACCTGGGGCTGCCCCCCGAGACCGCCGTCGTTCCGGATCCGGCCGAACTGGAGCGGCTCTCGCGGCAGGAGCTCGAGCCGCTCGATATCGAGCTGGCCGCGGCCGTGGAGATGGCGCTGGCCCGACGGCTGGATTACCACAACGCCGCCGATCAGATCGAGGACGCCGAGCGGTTCGTCCGGGTCACGGAAAACGCGCTGCTGCCCGTGTTCGACCTGGTGGCCGACTTCAGCGTGACCGACGAGGAGGAGAACCAGCCGCTGGATCTGGGGTGGAAGCGCCGGCGCTACAGCTATGGGTTCAATCTGGAACTGCCGCTTGATCGCAAGGCGGAACGGAACAACTACCGGAGCGCGCTGATTTTTCTGCAGTCGGCGCGGCGAGCCGAGGTCGAGCTGCACGACCTGATCGTGCGCGAGGTGCGTTCGCTGTATTGGGAGCTGATGGCGGCGCGCAACAGCTACGAGATCCAGTTGCGCAGCCTGGAGATCGCGCGGATGCGCGTGGAGAGCACCAGCCTGCTGCTGCAGGCCGGGCGGGTGCAGGTGCGCGACGTGCTGGACGCGGACGCCGCGCTGCTTGACGCGCGCAACCGGCTGACGGAGGCGCGGATCAACTATTTCGTCACGCGGCTGCGGTTTCTGGTGGCGATCGAAGCGCTGGAAGTCGACATGCGGGGGCTGTGGCTGGAGGCAGCGCGGTCGGCGCTGGCAGCGCCCACGCCCGAACCGTTGCCGGTGGAGTCGTCATCGGCGCCGGTGGCGCTGCCGCCGCCGTGAGGCCATTGCGAGATATGTCGGCGGGGGCGAGGCGGAACCGGCGGGGGGCGGGGCGGGTGTCCGCGCTGGTCAGCTCACGCCAGGGATTCGTCGCGAAGGCTCTCCTGCTCGCGAAAGGCCTCGGAGACCGGTCCGCGCTCGGCGTCGAAGCGCAGGAAGCACTGGTAGCCGAATTCGCGCGCCGCGCGGATCTGATCGGGGAATCCGAAGGCGTCCTTCCAGCCCTGCTGCTGGGCGCGCCAGGCGCAATCCCAGGTGAACTGGACGTGCAGGTCGCCCGGCTCGGCGACGAGCGAGCCGACGTATTCGGAGCAGCCGGAGCGGCCGTCCACGGTGACTTTCTCGAAGGGTTCGTTGGGAAACTCTTCGAGCAGTTTCATCACCACGCGCAGGACCTTGACCGGCGGGGAGGCGGCGTCGAAAATCACGCGGCTCTGCGGGAGGCCGTCGGCCATGAACAGGGTGGATGGGCCGGCGGCGAGCGTGCGGACGGAGTCCTTGAATTCGGGCGTCGCCTGGCTTGCCGCCAAGAGGTCCTCCAGGGTGTGAATCGTGATGGCGGTGCTCATGAGCGTGTCGTCCTTCGTGCGGTAGTCGTTCACCACCAGTTTAGCAGAGGGGCGGTCGTGGGTCAAACGGGGACCCCAGAAACAAGCCGTGGATTCGCCCCCTTCGGGACGGGAATGGTTGGGGATGGTCGTCCCCAGATTCCGCTACGCTTCACCGGGGCCTAATGGAAAGGGCGCCCGTCCGGGGCGACGTGTGGCATCCTTGACAGGATGCGGGGGGCCAGATGCCGGCCGCTCCGGCCACCCCTTCGGGGTTTGATTCGTTGGGGGCGGCGACGCAGGGTTCCGGCCTGCGGCCGTCACCCCAAGATGCGGCTCACTTCTGGCATCCCTCCGGGATGCGGGGGAATAGGTTGGCGGATGACCGGTGGTATCGCTGCGCTCAACCACCGGCTACGATCCGGCATCCCTTCGGGATGCGGGGGGCCAGATGCCGGCCGCTCCGGCCACCCCTTCGGGGTTTGATTCGTTGGGGGCGGCGACGCAGGGTTCCGGCCCGCGGCCGTCACCCTGCGCTTTATTCCAGTCGTCCGCTCCGCGGACTTGTCCGGGACGACCAGCCGGAACCGCCGGTGCGGTCGCACGGCGGGGGGGGCGCGAAGATCAAGATGCGGCTCGCTTCTGGCATCCCTCCGGGATGCGGGGGAATAGGTTGGCGGATGACCGGTGGTATCGCTGCGCTCAACCACCGGCTACGATCCGGCATCCCTGCGGGATGCGCCTCGAAGCATCCCTCCAGCTGACCGAGTGAATGGCCAAACTCCAGGGCATCCCTGCGGTACGATTCACCGGGGCCTAATGGAAAGGGCGCCCGTCCGGGGCGACGTGTGGCATCGCTCCGGGATGCGGGGAAGACCGGGGGGATGAGCCAATCGGGGCAGGGGGGCTGGTCCCCCATGGGGCGTGGAGCGGCGGAAGGTGGGGGATAAAGCGATTGCCTGGGCCGGGGCGTTCTGATGATATGATGGGTTTGGGATCGCGGGCGGGATCGAGCGCCCGGGCACGGAACCGACAGCTTGCTCAGCGTGATTGTCATCGCCTACAACGAGGAGCGGTATCTGCCGGCGCTGCTGGAGTCGCTGGCGAAGCAGACTTGGCGCGAATTCGAGCTGATCGTGGTCGACAGCCACAGCCGCGATCGGACGCGCGAGGCGGCGCGGGCGCGCGCCGGGTGTTTTGGAGATTTTCACCTGGTTGAAATGGATCGGCCGCGCGGCCCGGCGCGGGCGCGCAACGTGGGGGCGGCGCGCGCGACGCGCGAACGGCTGCTGTTTCTCGATGCCGACAGCGTGCTTGCGCCGACGTTTCTGGAGCGGGCGATGGCGGCTCTGGCCGAGCGGCCCGCGGACGTGGCGACGTGTTTCATCCGGATCAATGAGGGGGGGCTGGTTTCGCGGGCGGGCGCGCTCTTGTTCAATGCCGGCCTGTGGGCGCTGCGGCCGGTCTATCCGACGGCGTTCGGGGCGTGCCTGTTCTCGACCCGCGAGCTGCATGGCGCGCTGGGGGGATTCGATGAACAGCTTGCCCTCTGCGAGGACTGCGAGTACGTCAAGCGGGCGCTGCGGCGGCCGGGCGCGCGGTTCCGCATCCTGCCGCTCGCGTTCGGGACGTCGGACCGCCGGTCGCGGGCCGAGGGGGGCGCGCGCATCCTGCTGAAGTATCTGGGGGTTCATGCCTACCGACTGCTGACGCGCAAGGAACTCGCGAAGGGAAGGGTGGTGTATGAGTACGGAGAGTATGACCAACAGCCTGGCGGCCAGGAGGCGGGTCGGATTTGGGGCGGTTCACCCGGCGCTCGGTAGCCGGCTGAGAGAGATAATGCGGCTGCTGGGGGCGCCGCCGTTCTATCTGGCGGCGCTGGTGCTGTTTCTCGGCATCCGGGTGACGTTTCAGTCGCAGACGTATCTGCATGACTACATCACCGAGGTCAAGACGCTGCCGGTCCTGTCCGATCTGATCCTGGACAATCTGCCGTACTGGGACATCGGTTTTGTTTATGACGTGTTCAGTCTGCTGTCGCTGCTGATCTTCGCCGTGTATGTGTTTCACCGGCGGGCGTTCGCCGAGGTTCCGTATTTTCTATTGCTGTGCGGCCTGTTTCATCTGGTCCGCGGGGTGTTCATCGTGTTGACGCCGTTCGGCAATCCGCCGATGTTCGACGGGACGGAGGGGCCGTTCAATGGCTTTTCGAACTTCGAGCTGGGGGTCTATCCTTCGGGGCATACGGGGATCAGCATTCTGTATTGTCTGCTGGTGAGCAGTCGGGGCTACCGGGCAGCGCTGGGGATCTGCGTGGCGGTGGTGGTGGCGTCGCTGTTTCTGGCGCGGGGGCATTACAGCATCGATGTGCTGTCGGGGATATTCTTCGCCTATGCGATCAAGGCGTTCGGCGACAAGCACCTGCGCGACCGGGTCGTGTTGAAGTGAGGGGGCGAACGCGGCGGGGATCCGAGAGCCGAAGACGAGAGACGAGGGACGAGAGACGAGAGACGAGAGCCGAAGTTTGGAGAAACACCCCGCGCTCGCGGGGTGGCGTTGGCGGAGGGGGCGTGGTAGGATGATGATCCGCACGGATATCACTTGAAAGCGCGAGAGGAGAAACCCATGAGTCTCCCCAAGAGGACATTCGGCAGGACCGGTCTGGAGGTCACGCAGCTGGGCTACGGCGCGATGGAAGTGCGCGGCGAGCGGATCTGGGGGGGCCGGCCGTGCAATGACGAGCAGGCCCGGACGATCCTGAACGCGGTGCTCGACGCGGGGATCAATTTCATCGACACGGCGAACGACTACGGCAAGAGCGAGCTCTACATCGGACGGCATCTGGCGCAGCGTCAGGGGGAATTCTTCATTGCGACCAAGTGCGGCTGCACGATGACGTATGCGGGCGATCATGACGATACGCCGCATTTCTGGGACCGGGATCACATCCGGCGCAACATCGCCGATTCGCTGCTGAAGATGCAGATGTCGCGGGTCGACCTGCTGCAACTGCACAATCCGTCGGTGGAGCTGGCCGAGAAGTTCAAGCTGGTCGATACGCTGCAGGAACTTCAGCGCGAGGGGGCGGTGCGCTTCATCGGGTGTTCGTCGACGAGCCCGGACCTGGCGACCTACATCGAATGGGGCGTGTTCGATGCGTTTCAGATTCCGTATTCGGCGCTGGAGCGGCGGCATGAGAACCTGATCACGCGGGCGGCGCAGGCGGGGGCGGGCGTGATCATCCGGGGGGGCGTGGCGCGCGGCGAACCGGGTCAGGGGCTGGGGGCCGGCGACCGGTGGCGCAAATTCGAGGAGGCGAAACTGGATGAGCTGCTGGCGCCGGGGGAATCGCGGACGGCGTTCCTGCTGCGGTTCACACTGAGTCATCCGCATTGCCACACGACGATCGTCGGGACGATGAAGCCGGAGCACCTGGCGGAGAATGTGCGGATCGCGCAGGTGGGCGCGCTGCCGGCCGACGTGTATGAGGAAGCCAAACGGCGTCTGGATGCGGTCGGGGAATCGCCGGAGGCGTGAGGAAGCGAGGCGCGATGCCCGACCGCGTTTTATTCCGATCGTCCGCATCGCGGACTGATCCGCGGAAGCCATCCGTCATGTAACGAACAAGGTTGTGCCGCGGGTTCATCCTCGGGCGTCCCCCAGTAGGTCATTGACGGCGCGGGCGTGAGGGTATCGCTCCGGAGAACGATCCCACGCGGAGGCGCGGGGAATCCAATTTCCAGGATGGCGCCCGAGTGCGATAGCGATCGCGATACCGATTATCAGTCGGTTGCGGCGTTGGGTTCAGGGTCCATGGCGGGGACGCCGGACTGGGGGCGGTCGTTCTTTGCTTCGTCGCGGCCGTCACGCCGATCGCGGGGACGTTCGGCGGGGAGCGAGCCTTCGCCGCCGCCGGTCACCGGCCGAGGATCGCGGATGCCGTAGGCGTTGCGGACGGTGAAGCCGTGATCGTCGAGGCGCGCGCCGAAGGTGTCGAGGGCCTGGCGGAGTTCGGCCGCGCGCCAGTCGGACCCTTCCCTGACTTTGACGCCCCAGTTTTCAATGGTTGCGACGACCTGCTCGGTTTCGTCGTCGAAATCCTTCTGATTCAGCTCGGACCAGGCCCGGAAGCTGGCCGCGGATTCGGCGAGGTTCAGGGCGAGCGCCGCGCGCTGACGCCGGTTCAACGTAGCAGTCGTGGCCTGATCCGCCGCCAGCGCGTCGGCATCCAGCTCCTCCGGTTCCGCCGCGTCTTCCTGAGTCAGAACGGTCTCGTCCTCCTCGGCCTCCATTCGATCGGTCTCCGCAGGGGTCAGGAGGCCCTGGGTCTCGGCCGACCGGCGCATGCCCGGTCCGCGCCACGCGGCGCGGTCGACACGCGAGAGGATGCGGTGGGCGACGTCGTAATGGTATTCGGCCAGCGAGCGGTGGAGGTCGCTAATGACCGAGCGCAAGTCGTCGGCGTTGTCGACCTCATTTTTTTCGATGCGGGTGGCCAGCTCTTCGACCCGGCGGATCGAATCGCGCAGGTTGCGTTGGGAGTCGGTTAGTTCGGCCTCAATCCGTTCGCGGGCCTCGTCCATCCCGCCGTCGGCCGGGGGGGCCATGTCGCCGGTGGTGGGGCGATCTTCGCGCGGGACGGGTTGACCGGCGGGGAGAATGCCAGGTGCGCCCGGGACAGCGCCGGTGACGAGGCCGGGTTGCGCACCGGGGCGATCGGGGCCTCCGCGGCGCATGCGCGGGACGTGGCGATCCATGCGTCCGGCCAGGTTGCGCAGCAGGACGGCGGCCTCGGTCAGGTGATTGGCGGCGGCTTCGGCGTCGTTCGCTTCGAACGCGGTCACGGCCTCGCTGAGGTGTTTGCGGATACTTTCGCCGGCGTCGCGGGCTTCGGCCCGGGTGGGGGTGGGGGCGTCGTGGGCGCCGAGCTCGCGGACCTGGCGGCTCTGTTCGCGTTCCTCGTCGCTGAGGCGGGGGTCGGTCGCGTCCGAACCCTGGTCGCCGGCCATGGCGTCGGGATCCATGTCGTAACGCGTCCCGCGGGTGGGGGAATTCCTGGCGTCGTCGGACATGACGGGTTGAGCCGGAAGGGTGAGCGGGCCGGCTCCGATCACGAGCACGAGAAGAAGGGAAGCAAGCGGTCGCATCGTCATACTCCTGTGGTTGGTCGTTCAAGTTCGAGGTTTGGAGAGCTAACCGGATGGAACAGGTCCGAACGAATCAGGCTGGAGCACGTTCCATGCCACGGGCCGGAGGGCGCGGGCGGGGGACGCGGGCGTAGGGGCAAATCCAGTCAAATGAGGAGCGTGAGGGGGCTGGCGGCCGGACAAGGAAAGGCGGATTGAAGGCAGGGGATAGGCGATCTTTACACGGTCGAATAGGGGGGCGAGGGATGGGGCCGGGGGGATGAAGGGAGATGCGGGTTTTCGAGAGCCGAGAAGGAGGGAGAGCCGGGAGCCGAATGTTTGGGCGGGCCGTTGGGGGTGGATGCCGGCAGGGGCGGGGTTTGACGGTGGCGACGGGAGGGGGGTAGACTCAAGGGGCAGGGCGCGACGCCGCGCCGATCGTACCCGCGGCGGATCAGGCGTTGCCCTGAAATTCCCGGGGAGATAGATGGAGCATGCCGAATCGGATGACACGCCGCCGTCTGCTGGCCTCGGCGGGCCTGACCACCGCCGCAGCGACATTGATCGGCTGCCAGGGGACGTGGTCCTCGGCGAAGGGGCAGTCGGGCGGGACGGGCGCGCGCCGGTCGCTGCGGCTGGCGCACCTGACCGACGTGCACGTTCAACCCGAGAAGCGGGCGCCGGAAGGCTTCGCCGCGTGTCTGCGACACGCGCAGGGGCTGGCCGACCCGCCGCAACTGATCCTGAACGGCGGCGACTGCATTCTGGACTGCTTCACGACGGATGCCGAGCGCGCGCGGACGCAGTGGGAGGTGTGGCAGCGGGTGCTGGCCGCCGAGTGCCATCTGCCGGTGATCCACTGCCTGGGGAACCACGACATCTGGGGGTGGGACAAGGCGAGCGCGCGAACCACGGGGGACGAGGAGCGGTTCGGCAAGCGCTGGGCGCTGGAAGAGTTCGGCGTGGAGCGGCATTACCGTAGTTTCGACCGCGATGGGTGGCATTTCATCGTGCTGGACAGCACGAGCTCGGACGGGGGCAATTATTATTTCGCGCGGCTGGACGACGAGCAGTTCGCGTGGCTGGAGGAAGATCTGGCGCGGCTGGCCGGGGCGCGGCCGGTGGTGGTGCTGAGTCACATACCGATTCTGAGCGCGGCGTCGTTTTTCGACGGGGAGAATGAGAAGCCGGGCGACTGGGTGGTGCCGCGCGCGTGGATGCACATCGACGCGCGGCGAATCAAGGATCTGTTCCTCAAACATCCCAACGTGCGGCTCTGCCTGAGCGGCCATCTGCACCTGGTCGACCGGGTGGAGTATTGCGGCGTGACGTATATCTGCGACGGGGCGGTGTGCGCGGGGTGGTGGGACGGGCCGTATCAGGAGTGTTGGCCGGGGTACGGTGTGGTGGATCTGTATGAGGACGGAAGCTTCAGCCATGAGTACGTCCAATTCGGCTGGGAATTCGAGCAAAGCTGAGGAAGGGGGAGAGGCCGCCACGGCGGTTGCGCAGACGGGCGACGGGTGGCGGCGGCTCGTGCCGCGCCGGCAGGACGGGGTGGAGGCGCGGTCGGAGGGGGGGGAGCGCGTGCAGCTCCGCCGCCGGCGGCCGGCGCGCGGAGGCGTGCGCGGCTGGCTCGATCGCAAGCTGGGCCGGTCGGTTTTTATCCAGGTCGAGCTGGATGCGCGGGGGGCGTTTTTCTGGGGCTTGATCAACGGAATCGATACGCTGGAGACGATCGAGGAGCGGATGCGCGAGCGGTTCGGGTTTGAACGCGAGGCGAGCCGCGAGGCGACATTGCGGTTCGCGCTGCTGCTGGCGCGGCGCGGCCTGATCGGGCTGGGCTGAGGGCGTTGCGCGCGGCGGCGCGGGGGCATTACACGTGATCCATATCTTCCTTTTTGCTGTGGAGGGGCTGGCCCGGCTTGCTCTTGATGCGGGGGTCCTCCTCGTCGCGGACGGGATTCTCGACGTGGCTGGCCGTCCGGTTGTTGCCGCTGCGGGCGGGGTTCGAGGGTTCGTCGGCGCGGCCCGTCCGGCGGTGGTCGCCGTCGATGCGGCGCGCCGGGGTCCGGCGGGGTTTTTCTTCGCGTGGGCTGCCCATGGTTTGCCTCCTCCGATGGGTGGGCGTCATCGGAATCGAAGCAGAGCAAGCCGCATGCCGTAAAAAAAAGCAACCGGCAGTCGCCGGTGAAGGCGGCTGCCGGTTGGGTTTGAATCAGACGGTGCGGAGCCGGGGGCCCCGCGGGCCGAGATTCAGCTCATGTCCTCATCGGCGCCGGCGTTGGCCGCGGCGTGATCCTTGTGGCCGCAGTCAAGCAGCCACTGATCGTAGCCGTAGTCGATCGCCGGGGCGCCCTGGGGCAGGGTGCCGTCGATGATCATCTGCAGCGTGTCGATTCTGGGCGGCTTGTAGAGCTTGACCTGATCGGAAAGCTGGAAGTGCGGCGTGATCGTGATGACGACGTCGTTCTCGCGCTTCACGTCGGTCTCGCCGCCGAAGAGGTAGCCGACGACGGGGATGCTGCCGAGGAACGGGGCCTTGGCGGTGCTCTTGACGTCGTTGACCTGCTTAAGCGCGGCCAGAACGAAGGGCTGGCCGTCCATCAGGCGGACGGTGGTCGCGAGCGAGCGGAAGTTGATGATCGGCGTGCCGTTGGGGGCGATGCCGTTCATCTCGCCGATATCGAGGTCGATATCGAGCTCCATGGACTCGAGGCCGACGTAGGGGGTGACGCAGACTTTCATGCCGACGGTGCCGGCGTTTTCATAGTGCAGCCGGCGGGTCGAATCCTGGACGCGGACGGAGGAGGGCGAGTCGCCCAGCAGGTCCTCGAGCGGCTCGGTGAACGGCTCGTTTTCCTGGCGGATGCCGTCGTTGTTCAGGTCGATAAAGTCGCGGACGCCGTTGTTGTTCTCGTCGATGAAGTCGCGGATGCCGTTGCCGTTGACGTCGAGGAAGAACTGGTCCAACCCATCGCCGAAACCGGTCTTGGCGAGCAGATTGGGGGTGGAATCGGGGACGCCGATGCCGTTGTTCTGCCGGCGAATGTAGGTCGGGTTCTCATCCGCGAAGTCGGTGATGTCGTTCATGTTGTCGACGAACGCCAGGACCTGGTCCAGGGTGCCGATCGAACCGGACGACCCACTGCAAAGGGTGATGGTCTGGTGATCGATCGCGCGGGCCTTGCCCTTGACCTGGAGGAAGTCGATGAAATTGGAGGTCAACAGGTAGTTGA
>Ga0116160_1004841_pt1 | contig 10991 bp, 8 predicted proteins | sample AD_JPNAS2_MetaG_FD_89879 | JGI IMG/M metagenome (GOLD analysis project Ga0116160, IMG submission 89879) | Active sludge microbial communities of municipal wastewater-treating anaerobic digesters from Japan - AD_JPNAS2_MetaG | ecosystem: Engineered > Bioreactor > Anaerobic > Digestate | place...
GCATGGAACGCGATTCCCTACTCGAGCAACAGCGAAAGTGGAATGGGATTCCCAATCGGGGCGGTCAGGAGGGCGGAATGGGATTCCCAATCGGGGCGGTCAGGAAGGCGGAATGGGATTCCCAATCGGGGCGGTCAGGATGGTGGAATGCAATTCCCGGTCTGGTGGCGGGGACAGCGGAACGAGATTCCCGATCCCGGCTATTGGGGTGGCGGAATGCGATTCCGGTTACCCGTGATCGCAATAGCCGAACGAGACTCCAATTACGAGCGTTCAGGACAACGGGATGAGACTTCGGTTAAGCGGACTAACCCCTGGTGGATCACCCGTAAGGCTGAGGCAAATCCTAGCAGGTTATGCTAGAATACTTGACATGGATACGGTAAACGTGCCCGTTGAGGTCTTCGATGACAACAGGCTGAGCAGGAGCGCTAAGCAGCTGCTTATTGGCATAATGTGGCTTGCTGCCGGGAAAAAGCAATTCATTGCGACACCGAGGGCTTTGGCTGTTGCTGCCGGGTTCAGGGCCAGGAAGACTGTGATGGCTCACCTCAGGGATTTGGAGAGACTAGGGTGGATTGATGTCAACCCTCCAGATGCGGCGACCTCCGAAGCTGGCTCGGATTGTGACACGAAACGATGTGCATATAGACTCAGCATAAGCCTTCGGAATCCGATCAGAGAGGAGAAGGCCAGGCAGATTGGCCAATTAGAGACGGACATCAAAGCTGCGCCAAACAAAGGCGAAGCCCTGATGCGCAAGGTGCTGGACTTGGTGATCCCGGACACAGAGTTCATCGACAACTATAGGCCTGAGTTCCTCAAGAACCCCATGACCGGGCAGTGCTTGGAGTATGATCGGTACTACAAAGTGGGTGTAGCATTCGAGTTCAATGGTCCGCAGCATTACGGCCCGACAGAGAAGTACCCTGATCGGAGTGATGCTGCGGCGCTGAGAACGAGGGACCTGGTGAAACGTGGGCTTAGCGCCGAAAACGGTATCACGCTGATAGTAGTTCGCGCAGCGGACTTGTCGATAGGTGCCATATGCAGGCTGGCTGAACGCCATCTGCCTGTCTGCAGACCCAGGAAGACCGACCTCTACGTAGTGCGATTGCAGGCAATGCTCAGGAGATATGTAGAGAACAGCAGGTGCACCGGAGAGCGGCCTGGTGCGACGAAGGCAGCAGACATGGGCCAAATACCGGATCGGGGCCAAACGAGGAGTTGCGATCAGGCTCCAAGCTAGGAGTCAGGATCAAAGCCAGGAATCACGATCAGACGCCTCATAAGCTTCGGGATCAGACGCCCGGCAAGCTTCGGGGTCAGGCGCCAAACCAGCCGGCCATCTGTGTTTGCGGTCAGCGATCAAAATATATATTCTTCCCGGTTGCCGACAGTGGCACTCCGAGTGCTACATCAGCGTCTATGAGGCCGATTTTGCGTGCTACGGGGCCAATGCGGTACATGATCCGGTTGTCCACGTTATGAATGGAGGCGGTTTTCACAGCCGACGACACTGCGATGCCGAGATCCATGAGCCTCCAGGCACAGTAAGGCCCGCTGAACTCAGGCCCCTCCTGAGGCTCTGGTAGGTTAGCGCATCTGGCATAACCACAGGCGCCGCAGTTGAGCGCCGCAGGCTTTGCGTCCTTGATCCCGACCAAAAGCACAGCTCCAGCTGCTCTTACACCGGCCGCATCGCGGTCGAAGTTGTGTTTGCCGGTCTGCTGACCGAATTGCACCATCTCGTCCGCAAGCGCGCTCAGTTCGTCTCCTGCTATGACCTTCGTGACGATGTAGTTCTTGCCCGCGGCTTTGGGAGCTGTAATGGCCGATACCTCCATCAGCTCTGCAACTAGCTTCAGCGCTGATTCCATCAAATTCGGACTGCCGGCAGCAAAGCGCAGCATTTCCGAAAACTCGGTACACTGCATTGCCCGGGCGAGCCCTTCCTCCCTCCGCATGTCATTGCAGCCATGTGACTGTGATTCTTTGATTGCTCACGCTGTGTTGCATCAGATCTCAAACCCGGCGATTGCACACTCTATTTCTTCCGCGATTGTGTGCGCGGCCGCAACCGGATGGGGTGCTCGTGTGATGGGGCGCCCGATCACGACGTAGTCTGCGCCGCGCTTGATCGCCTCATAGGGGGTGTCTATACGTTTTTGATCATTGGAGCCATGCCATGTGGGGCGGATGCCGGAGGTCACGATCGTAAAATCCTGCCCGCAGGTTGCACGCACAGCAGCTATCTCGCTGGCTGAGCATACGACTCCGCCAGCCCCGGCACTCTGGGCTCTGCTCGCGAAGCGCATAGCCGCGTCGCGCACAAGCATGTTGCTGATCAACATGTCCTCCTCAAGCTGGCGTTGGCTAATGCTGGTTAGCACTGTTACCGCCAACACCGTTGGGGCTTGTTTGCCGGCTTTGCACGATTCGTCGGAGACGGCACTAACCAACTCCTTCAGCATGACGACCCCACCCGCGGCGTGTGCGCTGAGCATGCTGCATCCCACACGTGTCAGGGCGCGGCCGGCAGCCGCCACTGTGCTGGGGATATCATGAAGCTTGAGGTCTATGAATACCTGCCCTGTTTCTTGCAGTCTACTCACGATTTGGGGCCCTGAAGTGCTGAACAGACGCAGGCTGACTTTGAAGGCGCCAACATGCCCAGAGAGCCTGTTTGCGAGAGACAGTGCTTCCTCCTGGGTATCAACATCGAGCGCCAGTATGATCCGGTCCTTTGCGTTCACAAGCAACGTGCCGCAGTGACAAGACCCGACAGAAAGCGGCACTCTGCCCTCCTTCTGAGGCTGTCTTTCGTCTCGCATGTCTTCATCGGACTCTCAATGCGCGATATGCGTAGATGAGCTGCGAGGCGGCGATTACAAGCGGGCTACTTGAGTGAGTAGGCGTACCTGCAAGTGCTGTTCTGAATGGTCTATTGCTCATCGATTGGATGATATCGAAAGCTGACGCATCTGTCAATCATTGCATGCCGCAGTTCGGGGTTCCGTTTACACTGCTCAGCGTAAACGGTATAATCAGCGGCAGATGCGGTATTGAGGGGAGGAAGCTTCACTTGACCAACTACAGCAGCTGGAACTACACGCTGATCGGCGCTTTTGTAGTATCGTGTTTCTCTCTTGCGCTCTATTTCGCATCAGGCAACGCTGACAAAGCGGCTACTCGCGAAAGACGGGTATTGCTGGCGCGACGCCTGTTTGCGGTTGAGTTCATACTGCTGCTAGCAGCATCAGCGGCGCTGTTTGCGGCGTTTCTGAAGCACGATTTCCGTCTTGCCTATGTTACTAGCTATTCATCAAGAGGATTATCCGTGTTTTACCTTATCTCCGGGTTCTGGGCCGGGCAGGAGGGCACATTCCTGCTGTGGGCCACGGTTTCGGGAGCGATTGGGCTCATACTCGCGGCCAGCGCTAAGCATACCGCTTCAGGCGCCCGAACCCGAGCACACGCCCGGGCTTCGTCGGCTTCGTCATCATCGGCAATGCCTGATGCGGCAGTGTCGGCAGAGGCGTCTGTGATGCGGCTCTACGTGCTGGTGCACGTAGTGCTGATGGCCCTGCTGCTCAGGGCCACCCCATTCCGTCTGCTGCCTGTAGTGCCTGCAGACGGCGCCGGCTTAAACCCTCTGCTGCAAGATCCGTGGATGGTCATACACCCACCCATAGTCTTCATTGGATATGCGCTATATGCGGTTCCGTTTGCATACGCCATCTCCGCGCTTGCCCGGGATGAGTACTCGGAATGGGCCAAACCGGCATTGGCCTGGACGGTTGCTGCCTGGCTCTTTTTGGGCGCCGGCATCATCATCGGAGCCAAGTGGGCCTACGCTACGCTGGGATGGGGAGGATACTGGGGTTGGGACCCGGTGGAGAACGCATCGCTGGTTCCGTGGCTTTCGGGGGCGGCTTTGATGCACACCCTGATAGTGCAGCGGGAGCGGGGCAAGATGGTTAGGACCAACATTGTGCTGGCCATAGTCTCGTTTCTGCTCATTGCTTACGCAACCTTCCTTACACGCAGCGGAGTGCTCTCGGACTTCTCGGTTCACTCTTTCGCCAGCCTGGGGCTGTCGTCTTACCTGATTGCCGCGTGCACGCTCTTTGCGGCATTGTCACTCGCCATGCTCATATGGCGCTGGAGGAGTATGACGTCAAAGCGCAGCTACAGAGAACCGTATGACCAGACTGTGTCGCGCGACTTCGCCCTCTTCCTCACTGCTCTGCTGTTCGTGGCATCGGCGGTGATCGTGTCGATTGGGACCAGTGCGCCGTTGCTAACGAGCTTGTCCGGGAATCCGTCTTCCGTAGGGCAGGCGTTCTACAACATGACCAATGCCCCGCTTGGATTCCTGCTAATGCTGATAGTTGCCGTATGCCCGCATATGGCCTATGGCGCGTCAACGCCTGCGCAAGTGGGCAGGGCGATGATGATTCCGGCTCTTGCCGCTGTGGCGCTCACTGTAGTTGCCGTGCTGCTCGGAGCTACCGGCGTGTGGTTTGTGCTGTTTCTGTTTGCAGCGTTCCTCGCATTTGCAGGCAATCTGGCAGTGCTGACCAAGCGCGTTCGGGCGCGCATGAGCCTGCGGGTGATGGGTGGTCTCATCGCTCACCTGGGCATAGCATTGATCTTGGTCGGAGTCATCACTACGTCTGCCTACAACCGGACTGAAACCCTCAGTTTGCAGGCGGGCAAGGAACACACAGTGTTTGGCTGGAAGGTTGTTTATGTTACTCGCGACGAATTCGAAAGCGCCGGCAGTAGCCGGCCGTCGGTTGCCTGGAATCTGGACGTGTCCAGGCCCGGAAGCGACAATGCCATTGCCGCCCGACCATACATGCGCCCCACCAATCAGGGAATGCTGCGCCATCCGGCCATAGTGTCCACGTTCGCGACCGACCTCTACATCTCCCCGCTTCAGGAGGATGCATCTCGGGGGCCGTCATGGGCTGACAATGCGGACGAGTACAGGCTGCACAAGGGTGAGCAGGTGGAGGTCGACGGCCTGGCCGTGAAGTTCGTGGGGTTCGACATGAGCCAGCACCTGGGCGAGAACGTGATGGCGGTAGGCGCCGCTCTCGAGGTGACAGACGTTTCGTCCGGTCGAGCATTGGGGACTGTAACTCCGGTGCTTGGCTTCGCCGCAGGTGGGCAAGTGCAGACGGATGCGATCATCAACCTGGATTCCGCGGATACGGCGGATTCCGCGGATACGGCGGATTCCGCGGATACGGCGGATGCAGCGGATGTGGCGGACTCCGGCCATGTTGCTGACTCGCCGAGGGTGGCGTTCAGACTCACGTCGATTGACGCAGGCGCGGGCGTAGCTGTGCTTCGCATGAGCAGATTGCTGCCCGAGGACGACGTGCAGGCGAACAGGAGCAGCCAGCCTTCCGTGACGCTGGAGATCAGCGTGAAACCCTTTGCTAGCTTGCTATGGGTTGGCGCCGTACTCCTGCTGGTCGGCACGGCTGTGGCGGTTGTGAGGAGAGCGCAGGAGGCGTCCGTTCGCTAAGCGTCTGGGTCGTTCAGTGCGCCGATTGCCCAGCTTGCTGCCTCATTAGAGAGTTCGTCCGTAAGCCGCCTGGGAGCCGCATCAGGAACTCCCAGGCGGCGCTGTGCCCTGCGGCACAGCTTTTTCGGGCAACCTAGGTCGGTTTGCCTTGGCCTCGTGAAAATCCTAGCCCACAGGGCATAGGCCTGCCGAAACCGCCGGCTGTCGCCGCGCCCCGCGGAATCCCCCGCTACTAACACCCCAGCCAGAAGGTGTAAGTCGAAACGGTCAGCGATAGCTCTGGTGAGGTAGGCACGTAGCTCAGCTGGCATGTCAGGCTTCATTGGCTATAATTGGGTTGTACTGACCGGTCAGTCTATTCGGATGGCGACTGATCGTTCCAGAACCTGCGGAGGGCGGGGACGCTGTTTGAGTCCGGGTGTTCGGCGTTTCGGCTTTGCCGGTTCGATCCCCCGGTTCATAGTGAGGCGCCGCATAGCAATCCTTGTTGTTGCGGCTGTCATGCTCGTGCCCTCGGTGTACGGCACGCTGAACATCAGGGTCGAATACGACCTGCTGAAGTACCTGCCCACGAGTTTGGAGTCAGTACGCGGATATGAAGTGCTGGACCGCGAGTTTCGGTACGCGGAGCGAGCGGCGGTAGTGGTCCGGGGCCAGCCTGACTGGGCTGTGCTTGCCCTCAAGGACAGACTCTCGAGGATAGACGGGGTGTCGTCGGTTTTCTGGCTGTCGGACTTGGCCGATCCGACCATTCCCCATGACTACCTGGGCGAGAGACTGGTGTCGCAGTTCTACATGGGAGACGAGGGAGATACCACCTTCCTGCTCGTCAGCTTGGCCAAGGATGGCTCCTCGCCCCGAACTGTGCGGGCGATAGACGACATCAAGCGCCTGCTCGGCGAAGAACAGTATCTTGTGGGCGAGGTAGTCAGCGGAATCGAGATGAAGGAACTGGGCATGAGCCAGATGCCCAAGATGGTCCGGACTGCTGCAGCGCTGATTTTCCTGGTGCTGATGGTCACATTGCCTTCAGCGGCCATGCCCTTCGTGTTCATGATCACCATAGGCGCCGCATACGCCTACAACATGGCCATATCATATGCACTGGGCCAGAAGGTATCCTACCTAACCAGTTCCGTCGCCGCCGCCATGCAGCTGGGTGTGACCATGGATTATTGCATTTTCCTCATGCACAGTTTCCATGCCCAGCGAAAACAGGGCCTTGCCGGCGAAGGCACAGCGGGCGCAGAGGCAGGCGTGAAGGTAGGCGCGGAAACAGGCGCGAGGTCAGGGGCTGAAGCAGGAGCAAAGGCAAGTGCAGAGGCAGCGATGGAGCGGGCGATTGCCAGGACTGCTAATGCGATCCTGTCGAGCGCGCTGACTACGGCTGCAGGCTTTGCGGCACTGGCGTTGATGCGTGTGCGCCTGGGCGCGGATATGGGTCTGTTAATGGCAAGGGGTGTTCTGTTGTCGGTGGTGTGTACGCTTTTGATACTCCCCAGCCTGGTGCTGGTATTCCAGAACGTCATCGACAAATTGACCCACCCAGTGCTGCTTCCGCATTTCCGCGGTCTGGCGTCCTTGGTGGTACGCAAACGAATTCCTGTGTTTGCTGTGGCTCTCCTGGCGCTGCTGCTGGGATACGTCGGCTCATCGCGGGTGAGCCTGAGTTACGATACTGAGAGTAGTTTCCCCGCGACATGCCGTCGGTTGCAGCTATGGAAGAGTTTCGTGATGTGGTCAGTGGGCTGAAAGAGATATATGTCGTTGCAGCGGGAATGCCCGGCTGGCGGCTTCAGCGTGTGACCGCGGCGCTTCGCGGCATTCATGGCGTGGCCGACGCGAGTTGCTTGGCTGATGTGGTCGATCCCGCCGTGCCGCCGGACTTTGTGCCGGCAAGTGTCGCATCACGGTACGTGGCAGGCGAGTACAGCGCAGCCATAGTGAGCATCGACGGCGCGGCAACCTACGACGCCACGAACGAGCTGATTGCCGACATTCGGGAGATCCTGCCGCGCGAGCCGGATGGCGCTCGGGTGTACCTCACCGGCGGGCCGGTGATATCCAGCGATCTCATGAGGCTTACTTCACACGACATATCCGTCGTCAACATCGTATCGGTTGCAGCCATCTTCATCATTGTCGCTATAGCGTTCCGCTCGCTCACTGCGCCGGTTGTGCTGGTGGCGGCTATTCAGTGCGCCATTTGGCTCAACCAGTCGATTTCGTACTTCACCCACACTCCGCTATTCTTCTTCTCAGGCTTGGTCATCAATGCCATCCAATTGGGTGCCACCGTGGATTATGCGATACTGATGGCCAGCGCTTTCAGGGAAAGGCTCGGCACGTGTACGCCTGCACCCGCAATGAGATTGGCAGTGGAGGAGAGCGGTCCGGCCATTTTGTGCAGTGGAGGCGCGATGTTTGCGGCCATCATGGGAGTGTACGCATCAACCAGCCTGAGGGCGGTAAAGGACCTTGCTGTGCTGCTCGCCAGGGGCGCGATTGTGAGCACGATGGTGGCTACCGTGCTGCTGCCGGCTGTTCTGCTTGTGGCTCATCCGCTGCTCGCGGAGACCTCTCGGGGCTGGCCTGAAGGGACAAGCAATGGGCCCGATTCATGATGCTTGAGACCTGACGCATGATGCCCGACGCATGATGAATGATGCCTGACGCATGATGCCTGTCGCCTGATGCTGGGTTGCTGGAACCCGTAGTGCCATGTTTTCGGGATTGGGGTGTCTCAGATGAAGGAGACCACACAGAGATCGGCGCTCTGCCTGTGCGAGCTGTTCATCCTGATTGCAGCTGGAAAGCCCGCGACTGGGGGTCAATCCGCAGCCAGAGGTTGCACTATGGCGCATCCGGTTCGCCGGCGGCGGGAACGGGAACGGGATCGGGATCGGGCTCGGGAGGCGTTGCGGCATTCTCGGCAGACGTGTGCGTTCCGATGATCGTGCAGATCAGCTCGGATGTGCCGCTTCCGTCATGCAGGCACATCGAGGCCCCGGGCGCCGCTACCGTGCTGGTGGGGAAGGATCTCAGGGTCAACCGGATGCTGTTCCCTGCGCCCGATGCGTCGGCCTCGCTGATTCTGGAGGGAGACGATCTGCGTCCGGCAGGGTTTGATGTATCGGTAATACCTGCGATGCCTCCAGTGTCTCAGCTGGACGTAGTCGATCAGCTGCGGGGATTCGCCGCCGGTGTTATGGCGCTGGATGCGGCTGCCCGGGAGGCTGAGGCGGGCGCGTCGCGTCTTTCGGAGGGTGGGCGCGCGCTGGAAGTGGGCGTTGCCGCTCTGCAAGACGGGTTGCGCGACCTGGCGCGTTTGGCAGATGCGCACTACGCGATGGCCAAAGCGATGAACGACGGGCTCACCGGACAGGTTCTGGAGGCGCCGCTGCAGCTTGTGCAGCTGGCGGAGGCGGACCTTGCGATCCTGACGCAGATTACCGAGGCCGTAGGCTCGGTCATGTCGATGCTGCCTGTGGATCTGTTGGGCGGGGCTGAGGGCACGGGCGGAAGTGGGCTGGGGCAGTCGGGTACGGCTGCAGGATTCGCCGAGCGCATTGTGTCCGGTGTGACAGACGCCGACGCGGCGGCCCAAACCGTGTCCCGAGCGCTTGCGTCGCAGGCGCAGACGGCTGCTTCGGCCAAGTCGGCCAGCTCGGACGCTTTGGCCGCAGCGGGGGCATTGGCGCGGGCCAACCCGTCTATTGCCAAGTCTCCGGAATACGCCGCCCTGCCCTCTGCGTTGAAGAAGCAAGATGCGGCCGTGAACATGCTCAGCGCAGGAGGCAGGGTCGGGTTTTCGCAGGCGCCCTCGCTGACGCAGTTGGCCGACACGGCCCGCGGGTTGGCATCCAACACGGCCAGGCTGAAACTCGGGGCCAACTTGGTGTCCGGGTACCTGTCGAACTCTGATGAGCTGGTTGCACAGGCCACGCAGGCAGTGGCCGCTCTCAATGCCGTGGTGTACGGCGGTGAGGTTGAAGGTAATGCGATACCTGGGATGAGTGTCCTGTGCGAGGGACTGAGGCAGATAGACGCAGGGCTGCACGACTTGAAGCGCGGGACCGCGCTGCTGGCTGAGGGCGGGACTGTAGAGCGAGCGGAGGTTCCGGGCATGGGCCTGGCTGCTCAGGGGCTTGCGGCAGCGTCGGGCAGTGTGAGCACGATTCGCGGCGGGTGCGACGAGCTTGCTTCGGGGGCCAGACAACTCGCTGCAGGGCTGGCGCGCATGCAAAAGGAAGGCACGTCTCAGATGGCTACTGAACTCGGCCGGGGACTGCTTGAAGTGGAAAAGGGGCAGGCGGTGCTGGCTGCCATGGAAGATCGTCTGAGGGGATACGACAGCTTCGTAGGCAAGCCGGAAGGCGCGATAGGCGAGGTCCGGTTCCTGATGAAGATAAGGGCGGCCGAGTAGGCGAGTCGCTCGGGCGAAGGGGCGGTGGGTTGAGATGAAAGGGACCGGCAAGAAGAGTGAGATATGCCGCATACTATCATTTTGAAGGTAAGCATGAGCTCTTTACGGCCATGATATCGGACGGTCTGGAGCGCCTGCTGGCTGATGTCGAACGCAGTATCGATAGGGTCGATGACCCCGCAGAGCAGCTCTCGCGCGTGCTAGACGTATTGCTGGAATATGGTAGACGGCACATTGACTTCATGCGACTGCTCTTCAGAGAGGTGTTCGCTTCAGGCCGAGAATGGTTGACGGGAATTGCTGAGTACCGAGACCGGTTTGCCGCGCTGGTTGGGTCGATCATCGCGAGAGGCAAAGCTGAAGGATGCATACGCGATGTTGACACCGACACGGTAATCCGGTACGTGCTCAGCGCGCCTACGACAGTGGTGCTTGATTGGCGCGACGGCGGCGTGCCGCCTGCCAAGGCCGCGCCCTCCATCAAACAGATGATGCTGCGCGGGATCCTTGTACCGGTCAGTCAAACTCAAACACCGACTTGATCAGCCGGGATGAGCGGATGCTTAGGTTGGCCGCAATAGCCCGCTTGTAATCCTCAAGACGGAACTTGTGAGTAAGCAGGGGTGATAGGCTCACCCTGCCGGTGCGCAGTAGTTCCACTGCTATCTCGTATGTGCGCATAGCTCTCCCTTCGAACTGCTCGGTTGAGCACCAGAAGGATCCGCGCACCTGGACCTCCTTGAGCCAGATCGGGGTCCAGTCTACTCCTTTGGGGAAGGCGGCCAGGCCCACCAGAACCATCGTGCCGTGAGGCATCGTGAACCGCAATGCATCGTCGATGCTGGTGGAACTCCCAACACAGTCGAATACGGTGTGCGCGCCGCCGACCACGACTCTCTTGCCCAGCATGGGTTTGAGCAGTTTAGTCTTGAGCACGTCGGCCAGTTCGGCGTAGTAGTCTGTCGAATTCCCCATGTAGACTACGGCGTCGGCGCCGAGCCGTGTCGCTGCTTCGCCCTGGAA
>Ga0116160_1004853_pt1 | contig 10976 bp, 5 predicted proteins | sample AD_JPNAS2_MetaG_FD_89879 | JGI IMG/M metagenome (GOLD analysis project Ga0116160, IMG submission 89879) | Active sludge microbial communities of municipal wastewater-treating anaerobic digesters from Japan - AD_JPNAS2_MetaG | ecosystem: Engineered > Bioreactor > Anaerobic > Digestate | place...
ACAGCCTTGGCCTGCCTCCCCTTCACGGTCACGACATCCGCCGCATCCGCATCAAACCGCCAGCGGATCGACGCCTTGGAGTTCGGGAAGGGGGTCGCGGTCTCCGCCGCGACCCGCTCCGGCGCCAACACGGCCCCGAGCAACCCGCAAAGGATGATAAAAACACGCAATCGGTTTTTAACGCAGAGACGCAGAGACACAGAGGTTTTTACGGGACGGCGGCGTGAGCGCCGCCGGGCGGGAGGGACGAGCGTCTGCTCGTCCGTTTGCGCTTCCCAGTGCTCCGCAATGCCCCCCGGAACTATCCTTCCGCACAGCGGAAGGCGGCTCGTGGGGACACTCGCCCTCCAAATCATGTCAATCATGTCAGTCATGTCAATCATGTCGTTTCATATTCTCACTGCACCGTGATCAACGTTCCGGTCATGTAGCGCACGGACAAGACGGTGTTGCCGCCCACCTCCGTGTACGTCGCCTTGACTGCGTCACAGGGGATGTCGTTCAGCTTGACATTCACCGCCCCCGGCTTCGTAAAGGAAGCGGTCGGCACTTGCAGCAGCGGCAAAGAGGCCAGCAAATCCGTCTGCACGTATCCCGACAAGGCAACCGTCAGCGTGCTGCCCGCCGCACAATCGCTGACATTCAACGGCGTTGTCGCACTATCCGCCTTGGCGCGCGCGAACGCCGCGCCATCGGCCAGCGTCACCCGCGCCACGCTGCCGGTTCCCGCCAGTGCCGCACCCGACGACACCGTCAAACGAGTGGCAGCGGGCAACGTCAGCGTACCATCGATCCGCGACACCCCGGCCTGCACCGTCACAGCTTCATTGAACGCCAGTGTCCCTTCCAGCACCGACACCGGTCCGGTCGCGCTACGCGTACCCGACAGCGTCAGCGTGCCCGCACCCTTCTTCGTGATGGCACCCGCCTCGCCGACAGCATTTTTCAGCTCCGGCACAATGCTCACCGCATGACCGTGCGTGTCCACCACCAGTCCGTTGGCCGTCAACTGCACATCATCCAACGCTTTAACCAGTTGGGCATTATTCAGCGCCGCCTGCAATGTCCCCCCGTCGAACAGCACCGAACTCGTGGCACCTACCTTATTCTCATACACGCTTCTGACCCTTACCACTCCATCCCCCGTCAGTATAAAGTGCGCCTCGCTACCCGCCTCACCCCCCATCCAGATGTTTCCGCTGCCCATATTCAGCATTCCGCCCGACACCGTGAGCGTACCCTTGCCGGTCGGCTGGCGGGCAATCGCAAACACATCGCGCTCGCCGAAAAATTCGCCGCCGCTGATCGTCATCGTCCCCGTCCCCTCATACCCCACATACGCAAACTGTCCGATCGTCCAGAAGCCATTGGTCAGCGTCATTTCACCCACGCCGCCTGCATCTCTTCCGATATACAAGTGAGCGACCACCCTGTTCGTGCCGCCGCCCCCCAGTATCGCCCCCTTCCCGGTTGTAGCGAGATACACATTTGGGAACGTATTGGAGCCGCCCGAAACGTCCAACATAGCGGATGAGTTGGGCTCGCCATCGATTTTCACATAATTGTCGACATCGCAGCGCGCATTCCCGGCCAACACCAGCCTGCTCGTGTTCTTTTTGATTTCCCAGTCCCCCACCGTCAGGGAGTTGGTCACCCGCAGACGCCCGCCGTCATGCGTCGCGGTTGCGGCGGCGACGTACATGTCTTTCGCTTCGCAGACGACATCCGCCATCGTCAACACCAGATTGGTGACCGGCGAGCCGGATCCGGGTCTGAACGTACACTGCCGCGCGCGAATCGTGCCGTTGGTGAACGTGACGCGTCCGCCCGAGGCCTCCCATATAAGCATGTTATCCTTTACGGTCCAGACGTGCTGATTCATGACGAACAGCGTTTCATAATCCAATAGCGGCGCGATCATCGACACGTCCTTGTTGGTCACGTCGCTGCCGAGCGTCACCTGTCAGTTTTGTTTTAAGCTCGAGTGGTTGTTAAACACCGCCAAAGAGTCTGGGCCCGGCACCTGCCCGATATTCCAGTTGGTCGGCTCGTCGAAATCCCCGACGCCGCTCCCGCCGACACCCTGCCAGCGGTTGGTGGAGATTTGTCCGTTTGCGGCAAGAAGCCCTGCCAGACAGATGAACGGCACACACGTGACCGTTCGCAACCGGCTTCCGATGTTCGTTTTCATACCATTCTCCTTTTCTGCTTATGGGGTGGGCGCAACACACGCACCGCAACCCGACTGTCAACTGACAGCGATGGTGGTATCGTAACGTACCCTGCATAGACTTGCGTTCGATTTTGAACAAAACTTTTTTCAAACATCTGGGCGACTATTCACCAAACTTAAAGAGGCGCGTTTCGCCCGGAGCCATGTCGAGCGTGAAGACCGGACCGTCCGCGATGTTCTTGCCCGTAAAGAAATCCTTCACAGGACCGGCGACACCTGTGTCGAAGGTCACCTTGCCGCCCTGCTCATCCGCCATCGCTGAGAGCCATCCTTCCGCCGCCCAAATCGCCGCGTTGCCATCCTTTACGTAACGGTGAACGCCCGCGAGGTCCGCGAGTGCGCGAACCAATTCCGGCGGGCAGGCTGGCGTGCCGAGAAACACCTCGTTCCCGCCAAACGCATTTTTACGCACAGCGATGGCGGGCGTGCCGTCCTCAAATCGCGCCCACGTCTCCGCGTCAGTGGCCTCCACGCCGAACAGATCGACGAACGGGTGCTTGTCTTTCGCCGCGAGACGTTCGGGGAGTCCGCGCCGCCGCCCCTCCTCGGTCGCTGTCGCGCTGCCATCCGTGGACGCGAGCGCCTTGCCCTTGAAACCGGTGAGCGCCTCGATGCCGCCCACGTCTTTGCCGCCGGGCGTGAGATACCCCGGCGCCCAGCACCAGACGCGCGTGACGTCCGGCTTCGCGGCGCACTGCGCGTTGATCGCCGCGATCCGCTCAGGCGTCATGTACCACGCGCTCTGGAAAATCTGGAGCTTGGCGTCGAGCGGCCTTTCCAGCACATCCGAAAGCAGGTACTGTCCATAGGGAGCACCGGCACGCCCGTACGCCGCGCGCGGCACCGACACGAACCTCGAAGAGACGCGCCCAAGCGACAGATACATCATGGAGGTCTCGTCCACGATCACCGCCACCTCCGGCGTGAACGGCCGGGCACGGTTGAGCATCGCGCGGTCGAACGGCCCGAGCCGCGCCATCAAATCCCAGAGCCGCGTATCCATGTACCAGCCGCACGCAGGGAGATCCATCCACCAACTGCCGAAGCCGCGGATGGCGGTCTGCGCGTTGTTGCGCAGCAACACCTGCTGCGTCTGCGCGAGATCCATGCACACGCCCTCACCTTTGCGCGCGGTCTTATCCGGATCCAGAAACGTGCGCGAGTCGTCCTCGAAGAGCCACATCACTCCATGCCGCATGACCGTCTCGGCGGCGCTCATCGCAGGCGCAGACTGTCCCCACGCGCGGTCGAGATAGGAGATGGGCGAACAGAGGATGTCGAGATCCTTCGCGGCCTTGTCGAGAAGGTACTTTAGCGCGTAATGCCCCGACGTACCCGCGCCGCGTGCGTGTCCCGCGAACTCCCATTGATAGCCGTAGAAGATGATGACGAGTTTCTTGCCGCCGGACGCCTTGCGGCAGGCGGACGCGACCTCTGCGACAAAGTCCGCCATCTCCTCTTGCAGGTAGAGGCGGAAATCGACGAGCACGCTGTCCTTCACCGGATCGGCGAGCGTCGGCGATTTAAAAATGTCCAGCTTGCGTTCGGCGAGCGTCGGCACCTCCGCCTCGGAACGCCCGTGCTTGCGACGCCATGCTTTGAATGCCGCCTTCGTGGCAGGGTCGTAGCCGAAGAAGGGCTTCGACCATGCATCCCAGTAGAAGAACTCGCTCGATTTCTGCGCCGCCGGATGGATGCCGGCGAAGCGGTCGGGATACTTCTCGCAGAGGTGGCGCGTCATCGCCTCAAGGAACCGGCACGCCTTTTCGCGGTAGTGACGACAGGCGACGGAGGGCGCCGGCCCCTTTGATCCATCGAAGTAGGTGATCACATCGTCCGGATATTTCCGCGCCCACCACCCTGCCGTTTCCAGCTTGATGCGGGGAACGAGCAGCGCCTTCGGGTTGATGGCGATGACCTCGTCGCAGAGGTCGTCCAGATCCGCCCAGTCATAGGTGTCGTCATCCTTCCAGATCGTCTTCGGCGCCATGAACGAAACCAAGTCGACACCGGCGTCTGCGGCCATCTTCACCTGCACGGGAAACGGATCGCGGCCTGTGAATGGCCAGCGCGTATAGTTCCCCGCGTAGCAGGTATAGGCGGCGGGAATGAGGTAAACGTCATCCTCTGACGCCTTCGCCTCGAACGAGAGCACGTAACGGCGGCCCTCGACGAACGGCGTCCGCTTTGTGTAGCAGTGGAAGTGCGGATTCGGCTTGGAACCTTTGTTCTTCCCCCACCCTTCGATCTTGAGGCATCCGTCCGCCGTCACGTCCGCGTGGCCGAGAGTATCGTTGTCGAAAACCGTCCACGCCTTGGCGAAGGCCTCCGCCGAGGAGAGCGAGGCGGGATCAAGATAGTCGGCACCGGTCACTGTATCGACCACCCGCACGTTGCGCAGGAACACCACGAGCGCCCTGTCGGACGGTATCCGGAAGTGGATCGTCCCCGGATCGGCGGCCTTGGGCGTGAAGGCGAGTTCAAAGCGCTCCCACGCTGTCCCCACGATGATCGGCCGGTGCCCGCGCCAGCCCCAGAACATCCGCGCTGGCACCGCCTTACCGTCCACATGGATCTGCGGCACACCCACCGACCCCGGCTTGACGCGCACCTCCACTTCCGCCCCCGCTGCCAACACAGCGAGCGCGGCCACCATCAACACAAGACATTTTTTCATTTCAGCTCCGGCCGCCTTTTATCACTGGACGAGAATGAGGGTTCCCGACGGAATGATATCCAGCCACACGCCATTCGCTGCGATACGCAGTTTGGCCGTCGAGCCGTCGGCCATGCCGGTTGTCGAAAGCGTGAAGAGCGTATCCGCATTCACCAGCGTGCCGTCAATCAACTTGTAAGATCCCGCGTTCGGCTTGGACGCGAAGGCGACCGTCACCGTCACCGCGTCCGGCAGCGAAATGGCGAGTCCGGCGGCTCCGATTGGATTCGTGACCGGCGTTTCGAGCACCGGGTCAAATGCGAACGCGAGGCTGTCGCCCGTCAGGAACACCCTGCCCGTGAATGTGGGCGCGATCTGCGGCAGATCGTCCCATGCGGTCGCCTTGACGTCACCCGCGCCGGAGACCGTCGCGTCCGTGAAATCGCCGTAGCCGGCCGGCGCGATACCCACCCACTTGAAGAGCAGGTAGTCCTCAATCGTCTTCACCTGCGCGGCGGTCAGCTCGGTCGAATACATCAAGATCTCGCCCAGCATTTCCCCATAGCCAGATGTTTGTTGCGAATTGAAGAAATTACCGAGAAGACCGAGCTTCACCTGATTCGTCGTAACGAGCGACAGCACTTCGGGTGCGCCCGTGTAGCCCGTCACGGTCCCGTCCACCACTCTGCCGTTGAGCCGTGTGGTGCCCTCCGTCACCGCATTACTTGCGTTGTTCCAGATCGGCACGGTATGGGCCGCCTTGCCGCGGTCGCCGAAATCGCCGCCTGAAAAAACGTTGCACCGGAGCGGATCGCCACCGCCGCGGAAGGAGTCTGAGACAAAGACCACTGTGCGGACATCTTTCTGCACGTCCCCGCCGACAGCGCCGATCCCGCCTGCGGGCCAGGCCTTAAAGCGTAGCGTGTTGCCGTCGTCACCCGCAGGCACATGCGCTGCCGGATGGTCGAAATCAATCCAGGTGCGCGTCCTGCCGAAGCCGCGCGCGCCCTGACATATAAAGGGACGCCGTGATCCCACACCGTAGAAGAAAACGTCGCCGACCGCCATCGTGGCCTCGGTGCTGCCGCGCGGCCAGAACCCGTGAATGGTCGTGCCGCCGTCTTCCGTCGCCGTGCGGAAGGTGTCGGGATAATCCGGGTCGAACCAGCCCACGCACCCTTCGGCGGGAATCACGGGCGCGCATGTCGGCGTCACCACGAGCGTGCCGCCCGCGTTCACCGTGATCGCCCCCGAATACGTACCGGAAAGCTGGATGTGTCCGTCGATCTCCACGTTGCCCGTGCTGCCATAGAGGAAGGCTTTGGCCGGATGCTCCGTAACCGCCGCAACACCTTGATATTGCGCCGTGAACCCCCACTTGTTCGCGAGGTAGGTTTCCACGCTCACACGCTCAGCATCAGCGAGAACCTCGTTGAAGACCAGGATCTCGCCGTAATTCTGCCCGCCGCAGTTCGTGTAGTCTTTGGCCCAGCCGAAACCGTTGACGTTGTGTCCCGAGACATCGAGCGAGATGATCTGCCAGCCGCCGGAGAGTCCCGTTGTCGTGGGGTTCACCTTGATGCCGTCCACCCAGGTGTCGATCGCGATCGGCGCGATGGGGTCGTCTTTCGTAAATGCGGAACGCAGCAGTGCGCCGTCGGACAGCCCGACAAGCGCCTTGCCGCCGCCGTTCTGCGAACCAAACACCATCGTCACGAACTTCGTGCCGGCCAGCGCCGGATTGGAAGGGGGCGTCAGACTGGTCACATCGAGCGTACCCGCGCTGGTCTGGATACGGCGGGACGAACCCACGTTCTCACAGGAGAAGGTGGCCAGCCCGTTCAGGCTGTTTTGCACCCGGTAAGGGAAGACACCCGGCAAATCTTCATAGTCGGTCCTGACCCCGTTCTTGAGCCCGTCGTAATGGCGCGTGTGACGGAGAAAATAGGCCGTCCGGAACGGCCGCTTGTCTGCGAACGCCTCCACGAGGTCATGGCCGTTGACCATCGTGGTGAGGGTCACGCCGCCGGCCGCTTTCGCGCGGATGTAGTCGGGGATCGCCGTGCCGAGCTTGCGGAACGACGCATCGTCCGAGGGGTCGATCCAGAGCAGCGCCCGGTTGCAGACGCTTTCGGCGAGCTTCAGCGTCCCCGCCCCACCCACGAACTGCGGCGCGCTGGCGGCGTCCACGAGGACAGAGACGGTCGCGCCCGCACCGGCGGCGACTTTGACGGTGCCGAGTTTGGCAGGGTCGTTGAACATCGTGTTGGCCGGCAGAACGCTGTGCGCCGTCACATCCGCAACATCGATCCCGTTCAAATTGTAGTCGCCGCTGGCGTCCGCGAAGACGCACCACGTACCTCCCGGGACAGTGATTTCAATCGGCGTCCGGTCGGCCGGGAACTGGAAGGTCACACCCGCACCCTTGAAGAGCCGCGTACCGTCATCCAAAGCGTTCACGACGACTGTCGCCGCCGTCGCGCCCGTCCGACTGAAGCGGAGTGTGCCGCCGAGTTCCGCGAAGGTGTGGGTGAGACCGCCCGGCAGCTTGATCGCCGCCGTCGCGCCCTCACTCGATACCCGCGCAGAGAAGGTGCAGCCGCAGGTGGATTCGAGCGTCAGCGTGCCGGAGAGGACGATCGGATGAGTCGAAGCGGCGTACGCGCCGAGCGCGGTCCAGGGCCGCGTTTCGTGATCCTTGTCCGTCTGGAGGAGATCGCTCAGATCGGGATCGATCTCATATCCGGCGAGGCGGCAGTCGCAGCCGACGCCGACGTGCAGCGTCTTGCCGGCGGGAATGAACGCATCGTCGAAGATGTAGACGACCGGATTCTCAAACGCGGTACCGTAGGCGTTCATAAAGTCCGGCCCGGCGATCGCGATGGTATGGCCACTCAAAATGCTGGGGACCGTGATTCCGCTCTGCGGAAAACCTTTAACCGTGCAACTTTTCAGATCCACTGTACCGATGCATGGAGTGCCGGTCGCCGTCACGAACGAAACATCCCGCACATCATAGACAGGGTATCTGTTGGCGGTCGTGCAGCCGATCATCATTGACGTTGTGTTTGAGATGACGAGCGCGCCTGTCTCGCCGAGAATGACGCTGCGCTGGAAAAGCGGTGCGAAGTTCTTGACATCCTTCGCATCGACCACCACCGTGCCGTTGGTGATGAGGTAATTGCGCCAGATCGCCCACGAGGTGGGGTTGTTCGCAGCGGGCGTGTAGGTGCCGTGGATCGTGCCCGAACCCTCGAAGTACATCGTGAAGGAGTTGTCGTTCAGGTTGTTGTCACCTAAACCCTGGCACCCCACATCCACCACCGCGCCATCAGGCCACGAGTAGACCTGAGCCTGCGCCCGCGTTGACATAAACGAAACGCCCGCGAACGCCGCCGCGAACAAAAAACCGCAGACCGTCTTTTTCATGTACCGACCCTCCATGCCTACTGTTCTGAAACACCATCACTTGCTCAAGATTGTTTCTACCCCAATCTCAACATCAGACGCCATTGTAGCCGAGTCTCGCCTGTCAAGCGTTCGATTTCGGACCTGAACTTTTTTCAAACATCCTTACTTATTACTTCTCTTCCCGAGCGCGCGCGCGGCTTCGAGCCAATCACGGGCGGCCGCCTCGTCGAGGATCACGCTGTACCGGATTGTCTGATACCGCTCCAACAGCGTAACAAGTTGTGCCGCACGTTCGTCGGGGAGCCGCTCCGACACGCGCCGGTGCCACGCCGTCCAACTCTCCGCAGCGCGGCGTCGCAATGGGGTCGGCAGAGCGCGGTGCTCCACACGGGTCATGGCCCGCGTCAGCTCCTCACGCAGGCGCGCCTCGGGTGTCATGCGCCACCAGCGGCGGCGCCAACGCAACCATGCCAACGCGCCGAACCCCAACGCCACCACCACGCCGGGAACACTCCAGATCATCTGCCAAAGAAACAGGATCAGCAATTCGCCGCCATCGGCCAGAACTTGCAGAAAGTTTGTGTTCCGTAGATAGGCCAGCGCGCGCCGCCATGACGCGGCAAACAGATCAAGCGCGAGCCTGAAGCGTCCCGGTCGCCGCAATGCCGACGGTCGTCCCTCTGGCGGCGTCGGATCGACAGTCAGCCAGCGTCCGGACACGCCGTCCCACACTTCGACCCAGGCATGGCCGTCACGCTCCCGCACGACCCAACGCGCCAGCCAAGGATTCCAGTCACTACAGACAAACCCGCCGACCATCCGCGCGGGAATGCCGCGCTGACGGAACATTAGCGTCGCCGCACTTGCGAAGAACGTACAGGAGCCCTCTTTACGCGCCATGAAATCGATCAGCGGATCGGGATGGGCCTTCATCTTCAACCCGAGACGGTAGACAAAGTGGGCTGAGAAATCGGCTTCGACACACCGTACCGCCTCCCTGGCCGAAGACGCCTCCGTGAGCCCCGCGCAAGACTCAACCCAGTTCGAGACCGCACCAGCCAGCGAACGGGGCACTTCAAGATACGCCGCCGCGTTGCCCTCCGGTCGCGGCCATGCGCGATCCATCATGCGCCGCGGATCGACCTCAATCTCGTATGCGTCTGGAAACGGTCCATTCACCGTCACGCTACCATTCGTCTCGGCCATCGGAACCACGCCGGCGCAGCTCAGCGTCAAACAGGAACCGGGCAGGCAGAAGCCCCCCAGCAGGCGCGGCGCCAGAACTTCTACCCGCCACGTCTCACGTCGCTCAACGGCGGCCGCATCCGGACGTAGCAGATAACACGGATGCTGCGGCCGCGTCGCGCCATCGGCAGCCGCCAACGGCTCCAGCGGTATATTGGGTTTCACCACATTCCACCGGCCCTGGTCGTATTGCAGGTAAACGTTCTCGCGCAAGTATCCCGGCATATTGCCACTGCGGATCATCGCCACCACGCGTGTCCGCAGCCCGAAGTCCTGCGGCACCGGTAGCGTGAGATTGATATCCGACATCCGGCGTCGCGGCAGACGTTCTGAAAAAAACATCATCCCGTAGAGGCAACGTTGCACCTGCTTGATCCCGAGTCCAAGCGGGCCCTGCAACGCCAATGACGCACCGGTCACAAGGCACAGGACCGCCACCCGCCGAGCAAGTTCCTGCACGCCGGGCACGACGTGTTCACGGCCACTCCCTTGCGTCAACCGTTGCGCCATATCCGCCGCCAGCATCAACACAACCGTCCCACCCACCATCCACGGCGCGGCATCGCCCACCGCACCCGGTATCACATCCGGCCGCCCAAGCGCAGTCATTGCAAGCGGTATGCCGCCCAGTACGACTAAAGTCACGGATTGTGCCGTAGGCCGGAAAAACAACGACGTAACCCCGAATGCAAAGATGACCGTGACCACTTGATCTAACATACGGCTTTCGTCCAACGCATCATCCGGCGGTACGATCCGCTCTACATTCGCCGCCAGACAGACCACCGTCAGCACGATCCCGCTCCAGATCACCCACCGCGCAGAACTCGGCAATGCACGGCTGCGCACCCACGCCAACACCGCAACGCCCCCCGTCACTACGAGCAATCCCATCCCGGCGTCACGGCAATACCACCAGGCACACCACAGCAGGAACAGCGCATTGAAAAAGACCGGCCAGCGGCTACGGGTCATAGGACGCTCACCTCCCCCCGCAACGCCGCCTTCACGGGCACACAGGCCACCTCCGGCGGCACGCCGGCACATGATCTGCCATGCGGTACGAGCAAGACCGTTTTCAGGCCGATGCCCCATGCGTCGATCATACGCGCCAGCGACGCGCGGCGATCATCCCATCGCGTGAGAATCAGACAGACGCTCTGAATCGCGTGAATCTCAGCAAGCAGCAACGGCTCCAAGGCATCCAGCGGATCAACCCGGCTCGGTTCCACCGCCGCCAGAATGTCCAGCACCGCCTCCAGATAACCGATCCGGCCCTGGCTCACAAAACGGTGAACGGTCGGCCCGGCAACCAGCAACTCAAGCACGCGGTCTGTAGTCGAGAGCGTATCGGTCACTGCAGCCGCCAACGAGAGCGCCGCCTCGACAGGCTCGGCGCGCGTGAGCCCCGCCCACAACCGTTCTGCGGTA
>Ga0116160_1004858_pt1 | contig 10969 bp, 7 predicted proteins | sample AD_JPNAS2_MetaG_FD_89879 | JGI IMG/M metagenome (GOLD analysis project Ga0116160, IMG submission 89879) | Active sludge microbial communities of municipal wastewater-treating anaerobic digesters from Japan - AD_JPNAS2_MetaG | ecosystem: Engineered > Bioreactor > Anaerobic > Digestate | place...
GCCTCAAGGGACGCTGCATCCACGCCTTGTAGCGCGAGGCGTTGTTGCGGGTGTCGAGGATTATGGCAACAAGATGGGTATTCCCACTGTCAACGGGGCGGTTCATTTTCATCCTGGCTATGCGGCAAATCCGCTCGTATATTGTGGCTGTGTGGGGCTTGCACCTCGTGGCATTCATCGAAATAGACCAGAGCCGGGCGATCGTGTGATAGTTCTGGGAGGGCGAACAGGCCGAGATGGCATTCGCGGAGCCACTTTTTCTTCGATGAAGATGGATGGTTCTACTGGAGAAGTTGCCGGCGCATCAGTACAAATAGGAGATCCTATTGTCCAAAAAAGAGCCCTAGATGTGCTTCTAGCGGCGCGCGATGCAGGACTATACGATGCGGTGACGGATTGTGGGGCAGGAGGGCTTTCTTCTGCGGTTGGGGAAATGGCACGAGAGCTCGGGGCGGAGATCGAGCTTTCTGGTCTTGGCACCAAATATCCCGGGCTCGCCCCCTGGGAGCTCTGGCTGTCCGAGGCTCAAGAACGTATGGTCTTGGCCATACCTCCTCGACATGTCAAGGCTTTTTCGGAGCTATGCAGTATTTTTGAATCCGAATTTTGGGATATTGGAGCATTTGGAAGCAATTCAGAGCTGAAAGTGAGGATGAAATACGAGCTCGTACTCGATCTGGACATGGTATTTTTGCATCAAGGCTTACCTAAAAAGCTGCTTGTGGCGCAGGAACCACTACAAAAATCGCTACAAGAACCATTACAAAAATCGCTCAAGACAAATGTGGTCGATCTCAAAGGCCAGTTTCTAAAGCTGCTTGGCAGCCAGGAAGTTGCCTCGCGCGAGAGAATTGTGCGCCGCTATGACCATGAAGTGCAAGGCAATAGCGTTATCAAGCCCTTCGTAGGTGCTTTCTGCGATTCGCCTTCGGATGCGGCGGTTCTAAAGCCTCGAGAAGCAGCAGGAGAATGGGGCATGGCGCTTTCCAATGGTTTTAGGTCGGACTATGGGGAACTCGATCCTTATCGGGGTGCATGGGCTGCAGTGGACGAAGCCATGCGGAACATAGTGGCAAGCGGGGGCGATCCGCAGCAGACCGCAATTCTCGATAATTTCTGTATGGGAGATCCAAACGATCCTGGAGTAATGTGGTCGCTTTTGGAGAGTGCGCGGGGCTTAAGAGAAGCGGCCTTATCCTTTCATACTCCAATCATCTCTGGTAAAGATTCCTTCTATAACGAATACATGGGCGCTGACGGAAGCAGGCATGCCGTTCCGCCGTCGCTGCTTGTATCGGCATTGGCCTTTGTGCCCAAGGTTGAGCGGATAGTGACTACTTTTCTTAAGCAGCCAGGCGATTCGATCTGGCTTGTGGGAGATTTTAAGCCCGCTGCAATATGGGAAAACGAAGTGCCTGACATAAGCCCAAAAGCGCCGAAGGTCTATGGTGCCTTGTTCGATGCGATTCAAGAAGGGGAAGTGCTCGCTGCGCATGATCTCTCCGAAGGAGGCCTTGCTGTAGCTCTTGCGGAGATGTGCATTGGAGCAAGACTGGGCGCTCGGATCAGGCTGCCCGATATGAATGAAAAGAGGAATAATCCCATAAGCGAGACCATGGAACAAGATAATATTCTTGGAGCCTCATGGCTTGCTCTCTTTGGTGAGACGATGGGCTGTCTTTTGGTCGAGGTAAGTGCTGGAAAAGAAGAGCAATTTGCGGCGCGATTCGCTACGGATTTTTCAAATGCGCGCCTAGAACAAGAGAATCTAGCTAAGAGGCTTGGCGAAGTATCGAAGGAACCTTCTCTTGAAATTGGGGATCCATTTCTTTTCTCGGTTTCCATGAAGGAAATGCTCGAAGCTTGGAAAGGCGCAAGCCAGGAGTTGCTTCCATGAAAGCGATTATTCTCAAGGCTCCAGGCACCAATCGAGATTACGATGTGCAATCTGCCATAGAGCAAGCCGGAGGTCATGCTGATATCCTGCCTATTTCTCGTCTTCGTGGTGATGCAAGGCTTTTGCGAAACTATGGCATGCTCGTCATTCCGGGAGGCTTTTCTTATGGCGATGCGTTGGGGGCCGGAAGGCTGTTTGCTCTTGATCTTTCGTGCTTCTTTGCAGAAGAAGTAGGGCGCTTTGTAGAATCTGGTAAGCCGATACTAGGTATTTGCAATGGCTTTCAGGTATTGGTGAGAGCAGGAATACTGCCGGGAAAACAATTTGAACCCCATAGATTCACTCTTGCGCAGAATGAGAACGGGAGTTTCGAGTGCAGATGGGTGCGCCTTATGGCGCCAGCTTCCAACTCTATTTGGACAAGAGGGATCGATTTCCTTTTCTGCCCGATAGCGCATGGCGAAGGGCGCTTCAGCGTAGACTCGGCTGAGGCCATTGAAAAGTTAGAGAAAAAAGGCTGTATCGCTCTCCAATATACAGATTCTTCGGGTGAGCTCGCCCATGGCAGTTTTCCTGAGAATCCCAATGGATCGATAAGAGATATTGCGGGCATCTGCAATCCAGAAGGCAATGTGCTAGGACTAATGCCTCATCCCGAGAATGCGGTTTTCGAGTGGCAGACTTTGGCTCTGGCTGGCCGCGCAGCGAGTGGCGCACGCAAGCTCTTTGAAAATGGATTGCGGTATGCGGCTTTATGAGAAGGAGGCAGCATGGTTTCGGAGGATCTAGTAAGGCAACTTATGCCAATTGCTTTTCGAGGCACAGGCAAAGCCGATGGAGAGGGTAAGGTCAGGGAATGGTGGGAACTGTTGGGCAATAAGAGGCTCATAGCAACCACGGACAGAATCTCTGCTTTTGACAGGGTGCTTGCAGCCGTGCCTTTTAAGGGGCAGGTCCTAAATGAGCTTTCAGCCTTCTGGTTTAGAAGAACTGAGGATATCATCGCCAATCACTTGCTCTCTTTGCCCGATCCTAATTGTTCCGTGGTCGAGGAGACAAGACCGCTCCCGATCGAAGTCGTAGTTCGAGGTTACATAACTGGAGTCACTTCCACGGCTCTCTGGAGGCGATATGAGCTAGGCGAGCGCATAATCTATGGGCAGCGTTTTCCCGAAGGTATGCGCAAGAATGAGAAGCTTCCGCATCCAGTTATCACGCCCACAACAAAGGGTGGTCCTAGCGGCCACGATGAAAGGCTCGAACCTCGAGAAGTAGTAGAAAAAGGCTACTTGGATGCGGCCATATGGAATGATGTCCAAGATGCGGCTTTTGCGCTTTTTTCTAGGGGAACGGATTGTGCCAAGCATGCTGGCCTTATCTTAGTGGATACCAAATATGAATTCGGCATTGCTCCTGATGATTCGCTCATGCTGATCGATGAAGTCCACACACCTGATTCATCGCGTTTCTGGCTTGCTTCGAGCTATGAGGAACGATTCGAAGCGGGGCTCGAGCCAGAAAGCAGAGACAAGGAATTTGTACGCCTCTTCTATTCAGAATTAGGTTATCTAGGAGATGGAGACATACCCAATCTTCCTGCTTCGGTGTGGATTAGAACAAGCCTTTTGTACCAAGAATTATATGAAAAACTCACTGGCCTTGCCTTTGTGCCTTGCTCTTACCCCGCGGAAGAACGCATTATGCGAATCGTAGGAGAGCTAAAAGAAAAAGAACGCAGCTCGGAGGATATAAGATGAATCAGAGCAGAGTCATCGTTTTTGCTGGATCGCCTGCGGACAAAGCACATTTCGAAGCGATCCAGAAGGCTCTCGAAGCATTCGGAATTCCGTGTCTAACTCGCATTGCATCTGCGCACAAGACCCCTAAAAGGCTTATAGACATGATCAAGAGCTACGATTCAGAAGGAATTCCCACTGTGTATATCACTGTTGCAGGCAGATCGAATGCGCTATCGGGCTTTGTCGATGCCGCAACTCAGTATCCTGTTCTAGCTTGTCCACCTCCTTCGGAGCAGTGGGCTACCTACGATATTTGGTCGAGCCTCCGCATGCCTTCTGGTATAGCTTCCGCTCTAATTCTCGATCCGGTAAATGCAGCTCTCTGCGCTGCAAAGTTGCTCGCTCTTAAAGACGAATCATTGCGCGAAAGCATTCGCCGATTCCAGCAGCAACAGATCGATCGACTTATCGAAGAAGATCGGCTCATAGAAAAGAGCGAAACAATCGAGAAAAAGTCTGTGCAAGAGAGGCCTCGTACATGATAAAACAAAAAGAGGCTAATGAGGCCTATGGCGCTAATAAGGCCTATGACGCTAATGAAGCCTGCGGTGTTAAAGAAGCCTGTGGCGTTGTGGCGGTCGTAAGCGAGGAAGCGGCGAGATTGGCCTTTTTTGGTCTCTTCGCTCTTCAGCATCGTGGCCAAGAATCCGCAGGCATCGCCACTCTCGACGAAGGGAATATTCATCTACACAAGGATGTGGGTCTCGTATCGCAGGTCTTCAGGGATCAGAACCTTTCAGGCCTTAAGGGGAATATCGCAATAGGCCATACTCGTTACTCGACAATGGGAAAGTCGAGCGCCCGCAATGCCCAGCCTCTCCTCATCGATACGCAATATGGACCTCTTGCGTTAGGACACAACGGCAATATAGCCAATGCACCAGAGCTCAGGAATCGGCTGCTTGCAAGAGGGCTCGGTCTCATGACAGGCTCGGACAGCGAGCTTCTAGCCATGATGCTTGCAGGAACGCAAGGAGCGAACTGGACGGAAAGAATCCTAAGTGCAATGCAATTCTGGATAGGTGCGTATTCGCTTGTTCTCTTGACACAGGAAGGAGTCTTTGCCGTGAGAGACCCTTGGGGCTTTAGGCCGCTCGCTTGGGGTAAGATAGCTTCGGGTGGCTATGCTGTCGCTTCGGAGACTTCAGCTCTTAGAGTCATGGGTTGTTCGGAAATCGAGGAAATTCCACCAAACACAGTGCTCCATCTTACCGAGAATGGAGTCGTAGAGCGCGCCCATGCTGATATCAAAGCGCAAATGGCCGCGTGCAGCTTCGAATATGTGTACTTTTCCAGGCCAGATTCTGTGTGGAATGGTAAGAATATCCATGCGGTTCGTCGCAAGCTTGGTGCCATACTAGCTGAGGAGGCACCGGCAGAAGCCGATCTTGTCATTCCTGTGCCTGATTCTTCGATTGCAGCAGCCATAGGATATTCCCAGCAATCTGGTATTCCCTTTGGCGAAGGACTTGTAAAAAACAGATACATTGGGCGTACCTTCATCGAACCCACAAAAGCATTGCGTCAGCAGGGAGTAGCGCTAAAATTCAGCCCGCTCAGAGAGACTCTCGAAGGAGCTCGAATTGTGCTGGTCGATGATTCAATAGTCCGTGGTACAACAACGGCTCCGATAATTTCGCTATGCCGAAAGGCTGGGGCTCGCGAGATTCATCTCAGGATAGCTTCGCCCAGAATTCTCTATCCTTGCTATATGGGTGTCGATATGGGAACCAAAAGCGATCTTATGGCAGTGGGCAGGAATCTTTCTGAGATAACAAAGATTCTTGGCGCCGACTCCCTTGCATATCTCAGCATAGATGGGCTCTCGCATGCTATTGGCATCGATGGGCTGTGTATGGCTTGTTTCGATGGGAATTACCCCATACCAGTGAATGAGAACTTTAGAAAAGAATGCTTCGAGTGCGTTGCAAAGGGGGTATTATGAAAGTGCTACTCGTCGGTTCGGGAGCGAGAGAACATGCACTCGCAATCGCGATAGCAGCCTCTGTGGAATGCGAAAAACTTGTCATTGCGCCAGGGAATGCGGGCATGGCGGATGTAGGAGAGATAGCGAATATCGATTTACAGGATATGGAAGGCCTCTGTTCTCTTGCTGGGAATATTTCTGCCGACCTCGTCGTGATTGGGCCAGAAGCACCTCTTGCCGCAGGTCTTGTCGATCGGCTTACAGAGCGTAGAATAGCCTGCTTTGGGCCATCTGCCAGAGCAGCGCAGATCGAGAGCTCTAAAGCTTTTGCCAAGGCTTTTATGATGAGGCATGGCATTCCCACAGCAGAAGGCCACAGTTTCACAAATCCAGAGAAAGCAAAAGCCTGGGCTTTGGATTTTGGCAGGCCTTTGGTTGTCAAGGCTTCCGGCTTGGCTGCCGGCAAGGGTGTGATTGTACCAGAGAATTGGAAAGAGACCGATGCTGCGATAGAGAGATTGGCATCCAAAGGAGAAATAATCCTTGAAGAACGCCTAGAAGGTGAAGAGCTTTCTCTAATAGCTTTCTGCGATGGCAGAGATTATGCTGTATTGCCCGCAGCAAGAGATCATAAACGCCTTTTTGATGAGGATAAAGGTCCTAATACTGGAGGCATGGGAGCCTATTCTCCAGCATGTTCTATGGAAGATGCCGAGAAACTTGCTTGTATCGTAATCGCTCCTGCTCTCGCTGGACTCTATGAAGAGGGATATCCATATATTGGAGCACTCTATGCAGGGCTTATGCTCACGGCCGAAGGAGCAAAAGTGCTGGAATATAATGCCCGTTTAGGGGATCCTGAAGCCCAGGTAATCCTACCGCTCTTCGATTCCGATGTTCTGGCTTCGTTGGCAGCCTGCGCCCATGGAAGGCTATGCGATGCAAGACCGCGGTTTAAGGAAGACCATGCGGCTTGCGTGGTCTTGGCCTCTCGAGGATATCCCGAGCAGCCTATAAAAGGAAAGCCAATTACAATAGCCGATCTTCCCGAGAAGGCCATATGCTTTCATGCGGGGACAAAACTTGAAAATGGACTGCTTGTGAGCTCTGGAGGCAGGGTACTATCGGTAGTAGGAATAGATTCGGCTCGAACCGAAGCACTTAAGACGGCATATAAAGCAGTTTCGCAGATCCATTTCGAAGGCATGCAATTCCGCCGAGATATAGGCTCTAAGGCTGAAAGAGTCGAGTGCTTTGTTAGAAGCGCGCTTTCCATAGGGAGAACAAAGTCAAGCGCCTGTAATTGGGCAGAAGGAAACATTCAATCAAGCGCCTATGCTCGAGCCGGCGTCGATATAGATGCTGGCAATATGGCTGTTGAGCTAATGAAGAAAGCTGTACGGTCGACCTACAATTCCAGAGTGATAGCAGGGATTGGCGCCTTCGGTGGGCAATACGATGCCTCCGTCATCAGAGATTGCAAAGCTCCGGTGCTGGTCGCCTCTACCGATGGAGTCGGTACCAAGACCAGCCTGGCTCTTAAGCTCGATAGAATGAGCCATAGCACGCAAGATGGGCTAAGCGAACTTAAAGCTAAGGGAAATAGTGAGCCTAAAGAAAAGAAGAGTAGTTGGCTCGCAGGACTTGGCACTGACATGGTCAATCACTCTATCAACGATATCCTGGTGCAGGGTGCCCGCCCTCTCTTCTTTATGGATTACATCGCCGCGGAAAAGATCGATCCAGCAAAGGTAGCAGAGATTGTCGAAGGAATGTCCGAAGCTTGCCGAGAGGCGCATTGTGTGCTTCTCGGAGGAGAAACTGCCGAAATGCCAGGTACATACCGCGAGGGGGAAATGGACATCGCAGGTACCATAGTGGGAATCGTCGAAAGAGATAGGCTTCTTCCGCGCTCCGATATAACGCAAGGCGATGTTCTAGTCGGATTGGCTTCTACAGGCCTTCATACCAACGGCTATTCCCTGGCAAGATCCATAACTGCTTCTATGAACCTGGAGGAAATACAGCCGGAACTGGGCGAAAGCCTCGCAGCTGCACTTTTACGGCCACATCGATCATATTTTTCTTTGCTAGGAACAATACTCGAAGTAAACCCAAACCCGATTAAGGCTCTAGCCCATATCACCGGCGGTGGACTCTTTGAGAACATTCCCCGCGTGCTTCCACATTATCTCGATGCGCAAATAAGTGTGAAGAGTTGGCAATGGCCAGCGATTTTTTCGCTTTTGCAGCGCTGGGGAAATGTGTCGGATGAAGAAATGCGGAGGGTCTTCAATCTAGGAATCGGTATGGTGGCGATATTGGAAGAAAGCCAGCTCGATTCTTTCTTAGCCATGCTGCCTGAGGCAGCTTATGTGATCGGGAAGCTCGTCGAGGGTACAGGGAAAGTGGTATTCCTATGATGATCGAATTGGATGATAATCGAATATCTGATAGTGTTCTTCACATTGTCGTCATGGCTTCGGGAGAGGGGAGCAATTTGCAGGCTTTGATCGATGCCATCGAATCAGGCCAAATAGAGAATATGCGTATTGAGGCTCTGCTATGCGATCAGCCAGGTGCCCACTGTATCGAAAGGGCAATTCGGCATGGTATTCCTTCGCATATTCTGCCAGCTCCCAAGAAGCTAAAGCGCTCTTCTCCCGAGCGCAGGTGCTATGATGAGAGGCTTGCGACAATAGCAGATTCCTACAAGCCTGATTTTATTTTTCTATTGGGATGGATGCGACTTTTGGGGCAGGCCTTTCTAGGGAATTTTCCGCGCAAGGTCATCAATTTACATCCAGCTCTACCAGGAACATTCCCTGGCACAAATGCAATAGAAAGGGCTTTTGAAGCTTTCAATCAAGGAAAAATCACAAATACCGGCGTCATGCTGCACCTTGTGCCAGATGAGGGTATCGATTCTGGGCCTGTGCTGAGTGTTATAGAGGTGCCTATTTATAAAAGCGATACATTGAGCATTCTAGAAGAACGAATCCATAGCGTCGAACATCGGGAAGTCGTAAAGCTAGCTCAGAGGCTCGCATATAATCGAGGTCTGGAAGAAATTCAGGACCGAGAAATGCGAGAAGCACAGGGAACGCAGGGAACGCAAGAAGCGCAGGATCAGGAGATATTGAGAGAAAAGGAGTCGGAGCATGCCTCTCGCATTGATATCGGTATATGACAAATCAGGGCTTGTGCCCTTTGCAAAGCGGCTTGCAGCTTGTGGCTGGCGCTTTCTCGCTTCCGGAGGAACTGCCGTAACCCTCAAAGAAGCTGGGCTAGAGCCAATAGACATTGCTGCTTATACGGGTTCACCGGAGCTTTTGGCCGGAAGAGTGAAAACCCTCCATCCGGCAATCCATGCCGGAATTCTTGCACGACCATTAGATGAAGATTTCGCGGAATTGCGTGCTCATGGTTATGAGCCCATCGATCTCGTGGTGGTTAACCTCTATCCTTTCGAAGAGACGGTTCGAAGGCTTAAGGCTGACGCAAAACCACTTAGTGAGAAAGGGATAAAAACAAAATCAAACGTACCGTTAGCAGATACTAGGGCGCCGTCCGCCGATGAAAAAAGGGCATTTACCGATACTACTGCAGATGCCAATCCTGCTCCGATTGTGCCAAGCGCATCTCTTGCCGAGGCTGAGATAATTGAACAAATCGATATTGGCGGGGTTGCCCTGCTCCGCGCCGCAGCGAAAAATTATGCAAGAGTAGGCGTCTTGTGCGATCCAGCCGATTATGACCTCGTTGCATGCGAAATAGAGAAGGGAAGCCTATCATCTTTTACTTTGCGAACGCTTGCTGCTAAAGCCTTTGCTCGAACCCGAGACTACGATACTGCAATTGCAGCATGGTTTGCAGAGAGCATTGCCGAAGGGCCTATCTCTGGTGATTCCATGATGCAAGCTCCCCGATTGGCTTCATTCGGCACTACACCGGGCGATGAAACGCCAGGTAGTTTTTTTTCGCTTGTAGGCAGAGTGGAACGTACGCTGCGTTACGGCGAAAATCCTCACCAAAAAGCGCTTTTCGTGTTGCCTGTAGAGATATCGGCAGGACAGCTATCGAAGGAACTATTTACTCTATTTAAGGAGCCTGTTTTATCTGCGGAGCCTATTATATCCAAAGAGCCTATTTTAGAGAAAAGATCCAGCAAGCCCGAAGCAATCGGCCAAACTATGCCCGATTCCGCCAGCGGCATCATCTGTGGACCTTTGGGTGGGCATGTTTTAGGTGGAAAGGAGCTTTCCTACAATAATCTGCTGGATCTAGACGCAGCCTGGCGCGCAGTCCTCGATTTCGAAGCCCCTGCCGTGGTGATTGTAAAGCATCTTTCGCCCTGCGGCGCCGCCGAGGGCAATAGTCTGCGGGAAGCATATGAAGCAGCTCTTGCCTGCGATCCCGTGAGCGCATTCGGTGGCATTGTCGCACTGAATCGTCCCCTTGATTCCGAGACCGCGCTCGCGCTAAAGGAGCTCTTTATAGAGTGCGTCGCAGCGCCTGGCTTCGATGAAGCTGGCCTTGAAATTTTGAGGGCGAAAAAGAATCTCAGGCTCATCGAAGCCGATCCTTATGTATTTGCGAGAGAGGCGCGCGAGCTCAGGTCTGCAGCGGGCGGCCTTTTGGTTCAGGAGCAAGATCGCGGCGACCCTATCGATACCAAATGGTCTGTGGTTAGCAAGAGGCAGCCCACCGCCGCCGAATGGGAGGCCATGCGCTTCGCCTGGAAACTCGTGCGGCACGTAAGGTCTAACGCGATTGTGTTGGCTGTCGGCAAGGCGGCGGTGGGCATTGGCGGCGGGCAGACCAATAGAGTCGACGCAGTAAAACAGGCCTGCGAGCGCGCCGGGGACCGTGCCCAGGGCTCGGCCCTAGCTTCGGACGCGTACTTCCCATTTGCCGACGGCATAGAGGCCGCGGCGGAGGCAGGCGTGACAGCGGTGGTGCAGCCGGGAGGCTCAATGCGAGACGCCGAGGTGCTCGCCGCGGCCGACAAGCTTGGGATTGCCATGGTGTATACCGGTGTACGCCATTTCCGGCATTAGAACCCTATCCGGCACGAAAGAATTATCTTAAGAGAGGTTGTAGAAAATGGGTATCGAAAAAGTCCTGCAAGAAGGCACTGGTCTTACATTCGACGATGTTTTGATCGTGCCTGGATATAGCGAGGTGCTTCCTTCAGATGTCGACATCTCTGCGCAGCTTGTCCCTGGAATTCGCCTCAAGGCTCCTGTGCTCTCTGCGGCCATGGATACCGTTACAGACTATAGGCTGGCAATCGCCATTGCCCGTATAGGCGGCATAGGAATTATCCATCGTAACTTATCACCA
>Ga0116160_1004860_pt1 | contig 10965 bp, 7 predicted proteins | sample AD_JPNAS2_MetaG_FD_89879 | JGI IMG/M metagenome (GOLD analysis project Ga0116160, IMG submission 89879) | Active sludge microbial communities of municipal wastewater-treating anaerobic digesters from Japan - AD_JPNAS2_MetaG | ecosystem: Engineered > Bioreactor > Anaerobic > Digestate | place...
AAAGGATTTACGGTCTCATTCAACACATGAAAATACTAACGAAGAAATTCAGGGCCATCGTATTTGACGGCTCAGTACAAGAAGGCTGGCAAGACGAGCAGACTGGGGAGACTCTTGTGTCAGACTCAACGCAGGCATTCGAGGCTGATACGTTGGATGAGTTATCCATCGCGCTCAAAGCATCCGGTTGCGATTTAACGAATACGGCAAATGAACTACAAGTACCATAGTCGCCGGCGTCCTCATCCTTTCCAGCTTGGAGGCAGCTTTAGCGCCGACGTACAATCTATGCCAAACGAGCAAATCCAGCAGGCGCTCCAGCGCCTCAACTACAACTGCCAGCCGCCCGAGGCGCGCCGGCCCCTAAGCATGGCGGATTACGCCGAAGCCCATGCTGCTTTGCAGGTGATCGAGAAGGCGATCGTACGTCTCGACGATCAGGAGGTCAGGGTGGCTGAGCTGGAGGCTCAGCTTGCAGCCGCCAAAAACCAGCCTGGAACCCCTCCTGCAACGCCCGTGCAACCCTGATTCCGCCGCCCGCTTGCAAGGCCGCAAAAACCGCACCGCGCCCGCGTTTTCTCAAACCTTTGGCGCTTTTTCTCAAACTCGACGGCGGTTTACAGTTCATTAGCGAATGCTGTTGATTCAGTAACTGTGGAAGAACCGGTAATTGATCAAGAATTGAGAGATGCGTGTTTACGGGCTTACCTTATATTGAAAGGTAATACGACGGATCTAAGCGATACCACTAATAATAAAATATCTAAAGTAGGAAAAATAAGCCCACCACTATAATAAAAAATCCCAACTATTAATAGTTGGGATTTTTTGTTTCATACATCTAAATTTCCTAATTCATCATCTTTTAGTATATTCTTAATATCTCTATCTCTTCTAATCTTATCTCTATCTTCAGGTATTATAGCTGATGAATAGTAAATATCACCCTTAACGTTATCAACTATCTTAAATAATTCTGAATAAGGAAGATTAGGATTGTAGTGACAATAAAAATTACCACCCACACTACTAGGAGCACCTTCTAAGGATATGAGTTTATTACCGTAACAATTAAAATAACCACCCACAGTATTAGGAGCGCCTACTAGAGAAGTGAGTTGATTATTATAACACCTAAAACTTATACTCACCATATTAGGAGCTCCTAATAGTGATGTGAGTCTATTATCACTGCAATTAAATCCCCCTCTTACATTTCTAAATTTGAATGGAATTTTTGTTAAGCTTGTATAATTCAGATTTACATTACCATCCACATCTATAGATCCATCATCATTAATATTATATGTACCTTCAACGTACTTCTTTAATAATTCGATATCTATATTATTAGGATTTTGATTCTCTAATAAAATTGAGTTATATATAGATTCTAATGATTTCATATATCTAAATTTCCTAATTCATCATCTTTTAATACGTTTTTAACATCTCTATCTATTCTAATCTTATCCTTATCTTCTGGTGTGGTTACTGATGAATAGAAAATATCACCGTCAACTTTATCAACTATTTTAAATAGTTCTGAATAGGGTAGATTAAGGATATTATGACAATAAAATTCACCACCCACACTACTAGGAGCACACTCTAAAGATGTGAGTTGATTATTATGACAATTAAAACTACCACCCACAGTATTAGGAGCGCCTTCTAGTGATGTGAGTTGATTATTACTGCAAGTAAAATAAACACTCACATTTCTAAATTTGAAAGGGATTTTAATTAAATCCCTATTATTTATATACACACTACCATCCACATCTATAGATCCATCTTCATTAATAGTATATGTACCGTCAACACATTCCTTTAATAATTTAATATCTATATTATTAGGATTTTGATTTTCTAATAATATAGAATTATATATAGATTCTAAGGATTGCATTAATGCTTAATCTGTCTGCGGTCTCTCTTTAAAAATTGAGAGGGTGTATTACCACCACCAGGTCTCTTATCATCCCATTTGTTTCCATATTTAATTGATTGATATTTATCGGATAATACTCTATCATCTGTACCAGCCATAGTTTGATTAGCACTTACTTTATCTGTATTTTCAATTGAATCTGTCGGTTTAATATTACTATTATCAGGTCTTATAAGGTCCTTGTCGTATGGAGGCATATTAACACCAACATCAACAACCTCGAGATACTGTAGAGGTACTGTAACTGGATCCATCCAGAAGCTAGGGTTAACTTCTCTTACAACATCAGCAACAGCAGCTATGGGTTGACCCATACCAAATGAGCCTGCAGATCTCGGTATTTCTGATTTAAGTGCAGAGATTCTATATACTCTATTAGATTTCTCTACCATTTGCTGTAGTTTATCTTGAACTGAAGATGCTTGCTGTTTAAACCAGTCTGATGATGTTGCAGATTTCTTTAATTTTACTACATCACCTTTAAGGAAACCTCCACCGTCAGTGAACCTATCAAACATTTCGTTAATATGAGTCTCAAATTTAGATGTGCCGAGTTTGTACATAAGTTTGTTTTGTATGTATACTTAGGGTTTAATGATCGAATATACAATGTAAGTATTCGTAATGGCGTCAATTACAATAGACAACCTCAAAAAAACGTATAATAACTCTACGTCAGTTACTTATACTGATTTACATTTAGATGTGATTGGTTATCCTGTTAATACACCAAGAGATATTCTAGTTGATAATGATATTGATGCAATAAAAAATTCAATATCAAACCTTTTTAATACTATACCCGGACAAAAATTACTTAGTCCTAATTATGGATTAAGTTTGATGCAGTATCTATTTGAGCCCGTTACTACAAATACTGCAAATATAATAGGTGAAACTATATTAAACGGTATTACAAGATTTGAACCTAGAGTGGTAGTTGATAAGATAAAAGTGTCAGGTAATTCTGATGATAAACAATATACTATTACTCTTATTATTAGAGTACCACTATTATCATCAAGGGATTCATTAACACTTAACGCTGTATTGTCAGAAAATACCAATTTTACATTCATTTAACAATGTCAACCGCACAACAAACAAAATATCTTTCATTTGATGCATCAACAGTTAAGCAGTTGATAGTAGATAGATTAAACGAAATAGGAGCTTTTACTGATCAAAACTATGAAGGTAGTAATATATCTTCATTAATAGAAGTATTTGCATATACATATCAATCGTTACTTTTTTATTTAAATCGTACATCTACAAATACATTATTTTCAGATACTAATGTATATGAAAATATCAGTAGGTTAGTAAAACTTATAGATTATAAACCTATAGGTAATCAAACATCAACATTAACTTTTGATGTATCAGCTCAAAATACTTTAGCTGTAGGTAGTTACATATTACCTAGATATTCATTTTTTAGGTTAGATAGTATCATATACTCGTTTAATACCGATGTTACATTTACAAAAACTACATCTAGTACTGAATATCTGAGAGATATGAGTAATCAGAATTTACTATATCAGGGTAAATGGGTAGAATATCCAACATATACAGCTATAGGTAGTGAAAATGAGGTATTGACATTAACCCCCGGTGATACTGTTAATATAGATCATTTTAATATTGACGTATATGTTAAGAATGTAACTGATGGTAAATGGTCAAAATGGGATGCAGTACCTACATTGTTTTTAGAAAATAAGGATTCAGAGGTAGTAGAAATTCGTCTTAACGAAAGTAAGAGATATGAAATAAAGTTTGGTAATGGTATTAATGGTAAACAGCTTAATACTGGAGATGTTGTTGCGGTATATTATCTAGAATCAAGAGGTAGTGATGGTGAGGTAGGTGTTGGTGCTATTAATAATAAGAGTGTAGTAATGTATAATACCATACAACTTAATAATATATTGAGTGATATATATGATAACACATCTAATGTTATAACAACGGGTGATTTATCAAAACTCATATTTACTAATAATACCATATCAACCAAGTATGATATAGCTGAAGGTGTTGATAGTATAAGGATAAATGCACCAAAAGTTTTTAGATCTCAGTTTAGATTAGTAACATTAGATGATTATGAATCATATATTAAAGCAAATTTCTCTAATATAGTAAGAGATGTTAAAATTACTAATAATTGGGGGTATTTATCCGAATATGTAAAATACTTATATAATATCGGATTATCATCTCCGAATAAAGAATCTCGTATATTTTTTAATCAACTATGTTTCGCAGATGCGTGTAACTTTAACAATATATACGTGTTTACTGTACCGAAAATTGAGCGGTATGTTGATGGTGTTAGAGTTAACTATCTAACCCCCGCACAGAAAGAAAGTATTATAAATTCGGTCAATACACAAAAAACCACAACAGCTGAAATCATATTAATTGATCCGGTATATACTGCAGTAACGCTGGGAGTGAATGATAGTATTACAGATATAAGCGTAAATGATAGAAATAATACGTATCTATCAATAATACCTAATGATAATTCTAAAGCTGATTTAACATATATTAAATTACAAATTAAGGATATTTTACAGACATATTTTAGTAATGCAAAATGTTCATTAGGTCAGACTATAGATGTGTCTAGTATTAATGATCAGATATTAAATATCAGTGGTGTGAAGAAAATCTTTACTAAACGTAAAGATTCATCATTCTATGTAGAGGGTATATCCTTATTAGTATGGAACCCCATATATCCTCAAGATATACAACAAACCACAAAAAATATAGTGCTAGATGAATTTAAATTTCCGTTTTTTTATAATTTAGACTCTGTAATTAGTAATATTGTAATAGAGAGTTCATATGTTAATGGTACCCAATCCGTCGAATATTAATGAGTAATATCTTAGATAATCTTACTAGTATATCTGTTGATCATACAAGTACTATATATGCAAAAGCTACCCCAGTAACTTTTACTGGGATATTTACATCTAACCACATATCCGGTGTTAATGTACCATATCAAGAAATCTGGCAATTTGGTGATGGTGATTACAGTTATGATCATACACCCACACATACCTTTAACAGTAAGGGTATATATGAAGTATCATACTCTATAGTTATTCCAAATTCTGCAAATGGTCATAATGATGAAGTAAAAACGATATTTACAACATTATCTGTATATAATTATATTGAAGATAATATACGGTGGGTTGATGGAGCTCCTAGTACGTATCAATCAGTACCACAGAATATTCCATTCATTATTCAATTATCATCATCTTGTGTTGATGATATACTACCGAGCGTCAAATTGTATTCAAGAGGGTCTAAATCTCAACCATGGCAAGAACCTCAACAGAAGTGGTCACACTTAAAACCTCAATGGAAATTTACAGATCTTTCCGGTAATACAATACACGATATCGTAATATCTGATTATACCCCGATTATTATAGATCGCTACGGTAATCGTGTGTCACCAAGTATAGGTACAATAGTTGGGTTATCTGCAGAAATTGAATGTTTATATGTTGATGATTTACCATCACAAAACCTAGACAATTCAATATCTCCAATTACGTTAGTAGCTACACTAGTAACTAGTAGTTATAATGTAGATGGTAATGTCTCATATGCTAATAGTGATATATCATCTGAAACTGTTCATACTATTAAGTCTCTTACTCCTGACCACTTAAAGATTACAGTAAATGGTATCACCCCATTAAACGATATTATATGGAAAAATGCATATACACCATATATGGTTACAGTTCATCCTGCAGCTCCATATCAAGATGTTATATTAAAAAGCTTTCCATTAGAGAATTTTATAGTAAATTCATTCAATCAAAGTGTTACTAATATACCAGCTAGTAGTGTTACATTTACAGATACAATACAGCTTGATAGATATGACGATGATGGTTTCGATGTAGGTGGTTATTATCGTGGAGCGTTTTATAGTTCAGTGAGTGCTAATACTGCATGTGTATTAGCTAATGGTGTTGTGATGTATAGTGTACTTGCTGAACCGTTTGGTGCTTGGGTATCAAATCCGAAATATAATCAATTAGTATATCTTACTGTAAAGGATCTACAAACAATACAAGAATTTACATCTTCGGTGTATACTATACCAAATAGTCAAATATATGGTATAGTTCGAGTACCCGGAGATATAAACGACACGTCATGGTGTACTGATCCTGCTAATGATACAGTATACAGAGTATCGCGTAATTTCGGTATCGATAGAACTTTTAATTTGTCTACATACCCTGAATGTTCAGCGTTTATATATGATAACGACTTTGGTGTAACACCTACAGGTATTGCGTTAGATAGTAATAAAAACGTATGGGTTACATTATTTGATGCAGGATCTACGATAAAACTAGATACTGATACGGGTAGTATATTATGTAATATATATCCACCGGTACAATCAACATATTTAAGTGTCCCGGGTGTTAGTGGTTTCGGTGGTGAATATACCGTACAAGCTAATAAAGTTGATATAGATAAATTAGATAATGTTTGGGTATCATACTCCCACCCATTAAGCAGTTTTATTTGTAAATATTCAAACACCGGTACATTTATATCTAAGATAGATCTACCTATATACAGTCAACCGCATGATATTATAATAGATGGTGGTAATAATCTATGGGTTACTTTAACAAACGAATCTACTGGTACTAATGGTACATTAATGAAATTTAGTAATGATTGCACACAATTAAGTGCAATAAGTGGATTTAGAGTACCATCATATATAACATTAGATTTTAATCAAAATCCGTGGTTTATTCATGGTTATAATTATATTACCAAGATTAATACTAATACTGGTAGTACTACAACATATTTGATGTCTTCTACTACATTATCAACAGATCCTATATCATCTGTGATTATTAATGATAGGTTGTATGATCAAGAATTGGGTGGTATATCTTGTGACTGGTTTAATAGAATCTGGGTATTAAATTCATATGATAATAGAGTATATATGGTTGCAGCAGATGCACCAGAATCAAGAAGTGAGGTACAAATATCTCCATACTCTAATGATTTTAGATATTCATTACAGGGTAGTGGTGACTGGCATGGACTTCAGTGGTATAATAAATTTCAATCATCATCACCACTATCAGCTATAGGTAGTGATGTTACTATAAGTCTGTCTGGTATTAGTAATATTTTTAGTGTTAAAGATTTTGAGTCTGAATATGATATACGTAAGATTAATGAAGATTTTGATGGTGTTAATAAAATTAGAGATATAACACTACAACCTAACATTAATCGTAACGATATATTATTTTCTAATATTATTGCACCTATTGCTGGGTCATATGATGGTGATCCGTTAATATTAGGTAATGCCATATATGAAAAGATTGCTAACTTTGTAGGTAATCATGGAGATGTAGACACATGTAATATTCAGCAATTACAATCACTGCATCAATTAATAAACATACCTATAGATCAATATAATTTTAGTTATCCATCTGATATTAAGAGATTAATGGATATATTATCAGTAAGTTTATGCAAACTAAAACCTACTAGAGATTTAAAATCAAAAGATTTTAAACAATATAATGTAGCAGGTTCTGGTAAGAATATCGGTAAATTATTAGATACTACAACATATATAGCATCTGCGGGTCAAAATGTTATATTTAATATCAAGTATAGTAATAACTACGAAAAAATAGAACTCACACCTATAACAGTAGATGTATTACAATCACCCACATTAAGCAGTACATATAGTAACTACCCGCTATCATCATTTCCGTTATCATCATTCCCCTTATCTGGTTATACAGGTTGGGGACTAGATGTACCGATATCTAATTATTATTATGTATATGAGTATGTAAGTGGTACAGATAATACACAAGTTGGTGGTATTATAGATTGGGAAAATACACATACTACATTGAATGAAAATATATCATCAATAGATGATTGGTATAAGGATGGTGGTATAGTAGATCTAATTTTTAATTACTACATATTTAAAGGTCTTGGATTGATCAGAGATTAAATCGTATTAAGTATTTGAATGTCTATTACGTTGTCAAAATTTTCATCGAATCAAGTACCTGCGGTGAGCTCGAGAGGTAACATTGATACTGGAGATATTGCATCACCATATAGTTTCCAAGAGTGGATTAAGCGTAATGTGGGATTACTACCCACTCAATACGTAACAGACTATAACAAGTATATACAGAATTGGTATAAGATAAATGCTAATATCAAAAATACTACATCTACTGTTAATAATATTAAGGAATTATATAAAACGTTCATAAGACAAATTTCAATATCATATAAAGATGAAAATGAAGAGCGACTATTTACAGATATTGATTTCGATAATGAATTTGAATTAGCTAGTGTAGTACCGTTAATCTCTCGTAAACTAAAGGCAATTGCAGCGTATTATGCAAGTAAAAGAGATTCTGTAAAACCAGCTAAATTGAAATATAATATGACTGGTACAAATAAAGCTATAGAGCGAATTTTGTATCAGTATATATTAAGATCATTTACTAAATATCCGTATAATTTTACTGTTAATGATCAATCATTAACTAATTCGTTTTCTGCTCTATCAGCAATATGTAATAATTTCGAGGTTCAGGTTGAGGAATTATATGATGAAAATACATATTTTGATTCATCATCAAACGTACCAATTAGTGCATATGATAATTTTTCAACAGCAAATACGTTTAATGTTTTTAGTAATTTAACAACAGATGTATTAAAAGCGTTATACGAGACAAGATATTATGATAATACTATATCTGAGAGTTTAATATCTGATTTAGATTACCTATTTCAAGTAATATCATCCGGTAAAGTAATAGATCCAAGCACTAGCCCTGGTTATACACCTACTACTACATATTCACTTACATCTTTTATAGATTATATTAGTGGTGATCAGATTAAATCATATTATGATCCGCTTTTAGCAAGTAAATATTTAGGTTCTGATTATTATGCATTATCTACAGATAGTTTAGGTAATGTAGCTGCATCTGGTAGATATCTAATAGCGGATGCACCATATGCACATTTAAATAATAGAATACATCCTACCGTAGCTGCGGTACCATCGTTTAATTCTCTATATTCTATAGATAATATAGGTGGTTATCATACACCATCACATATTGGTGCTAATACATATGCTGCGGTTGATCCAATATTAGGCATCGATAAGGAGAGTTTATCAGCAAATGCTGTATATTTTATCCCGGATCCTAACCTATACACATCCATTCGGGGTACTAGTTTAGAATCTAATTTCTCACCATATATCCACACATTTGAGTTTAGTTGGATAAAACAGCAAAACTCAAATGATTATGCTGATGGTATGATAAAAAATAGTAAGGGATATCCTATATTTAAACCTTATCAATCATCATATGATTCTAGAAAATTTGACGGTGTAGGTATACAGAGAGTTGACGATAATTATCAGTTTTGGTCGGGTGAGACTGCATCTACCTGGACAAGAACTGATTTATATCCATTAAACTGGCGTGGTGAGTATAATATTGATAAACGCACTAATGTATTAGATATATCTAGTAATCAGTTAGCAAATTGGGGTACTGATATATATGGTAGTAATTATGGTGTATATAAACCGCTTAAGGATATTAGTGGTAATTATATTTCTATATATGATAGGCGTCATAAAACTACCGGTGAATTATGGGTACGAACAGCGTATGATACTATAATTAAAGGTACTACAGCATTAAGTTCAATATATTCCAAACATCAAAACAATCCATCTATATATAGTGAATTGAGTTCTAATAATGTACGTAACTTTGATGTAGTTTATGATGTATTGATTATAGAGCTTGAAAATTATGTAATATTAGAGAAGATTACATTTGATTATGATAACAATATATTTGTAAACACAAATACTACATCTAAGATTTTTAATATATCTGGTGATAATATACTGTATGGCGGTTTCTGGTTCCACGATAAATTAAATACGATAACTATTAATATGTGCATATCATCATCATATGGTGGTATACCGTATATATATCCGAAGTTGTATAGTATTGACGTTGATAAATTCAATATGGAAATGATATACTCCGGTGAAGAGGAGACCACATTATTAATGCCTACTACAGCAACATTTACAGATATAGATGCACCATTAATTGCATATAATAATGATACAGATACATTTAATATAACTATATTAAGTAAGGATATAAACAAACGTTGTTATATTGCATCTATAGATATTAGTGATAGAGTGTGTGACGGGACATGAAATGTCATCTAATTAGGGGTGTAATGTTATTTTCGGGTGCTCTACCTATAGTACCTACATTTACACCCACACCGACCCCTACATATACCCCAACACCTACATATACCCCCACACCGACCCCTACATTTACACCAACCCCTACATTTACATTTACCCCTACGTTTACTCCATCAGTTGGTGTAATATCGTTAAGTTGTTACGAGTGGTCATCCGGTAATATATCGATATCTAGTATACAAAATACACCAACAGAATGTATTGATAATGTAGGTAATTCTATAGGTACTACGGTTATTGATTATGAGTATGGTAATAAATTTAATACGGATAGTAAAATAAATCTGCAACTAGCAGATAATGAACGCGTTAATACCACGAGTGTAGATAATAATATAAACGTACAACTAATAGATAGTGAATATATTAATACCACGAGTGTAGATAATAATTTATCGTTAGATTCAATTACTCATGATAATATCAACACATTAGGAGTAAATGAGAATATTACACTTAATATGACCGATATGATGTTTGGTATATTAGATACATCATACCTTAATAATAAAGTAGATAACATCGATCACATAAAAGATACATACAAATTTATATCAAATATAACTACAGATAGATTATTGATGATAGA
>Ga0116160_1004867_pt1 | contig 10958 bp, 7 predicted proteins | sample AD_JPNAS2_MetaG_FD_89879 | JGI IMG/M metagenome (GOLD analysis project Ga0116160, IMG submission 89879) | Active sludge microbial communities of municipal wastewater-treating anaerobic digesters from Japan - AD_JPNAS2_MetaG | ecosystem: Engineered > Bioreactor > Anaerobic > Digestate | place...
CGCCGGTCCAAACCCTTGCAGATAAGCTGTATGAGCCATGCAGAAATAAACCCGAAACCCAGGCCCAATAGCGTTGACATGAACAACCCATATATGACCTTCATCCACTGTTCGCCGTTAATCCCTGAGAAACCGCCCTGCAATGCTATTGCAGCTCCTGAGATGCCTGCTATCAAGGCATGGCTCTCACTGGTAGGTATACCGAAGGCCCAGGCGGCAGTTGCCCATGTTACAATAGCAAACAGAGACGCACAAAGGGCTATTAAAGCATTTCTTGAATTCCCCCCGAAATCGACCATATTGTATATTGTTTGTGCTACTGTAGCATTGATCATTGTCATGACCAAGACACCAAAAAAATTAAAAACCGTTGCCATTATTATTGCATTCCTTGGGCCTATTGCCCTGGTAGAAACACAGGTAGCTATGGCATTGGGCGCATCAGTCCAGCCATTAACCAGGATGACCCCAATAGTAAGGAGCACTATTATGAAAAACGCCGGGTTGGATGCAAGCTGCTGTAAGAATACTTCAAGGGTTATGCTCATTATTCAGCCTCCGTATTAATAATTATGATTCCTGATATTCCTTGATAATATTAGCATTTATAAGAAATTTCCGCAATGAAAATATTCTGCTGTTACAGTATAATTATAATTCTGTTCAGTTTATGATAAAATTATAAGATAATGTATATTACAAATTGAACAGACAGGCGGTGTAATTATTGAATAAGCATGCAGATATTAAAGAATCAATGCTGGAGAAGAAGATATGGGCTGTAATAGGGGCTAACAATGACCCGGACAAGTTCGGCAATAAGATTTACAAGAGGTTAAAAGCTGAAGGCTATACAGTATTTCCCGTAAACCCTATGTACGATAATGTAGACGGCGATAAGTGTTATCCGAATCTTGCAGCATTGCCGGAGAAGCCTGAGGTTCTGGATATGGTGGTATCGCCAAAGAGGGGAATGGCGTTTATAGAAGAAGCCGCCCAATTAGGTATAGAAAATATCTGGCTCCAGCCGGGCACCTATGACACGGAACTATTAGCCTCGATAAAGGGAAAACACCTGACAGCCATACAAGGGTGCGTATTGGCAGCCCTTGGGCAATAGAAGGGATGGGAGTGTTTGTTATAATAAAAAGAACGCCATTAAATAATAACTGATGACTATGACGGCGGCAAGGGAGACGAAAAATTTCCAATACTCCTTATATAAATCGGTCATTTGCACTTTTAGGTATTCACAGGTAAATAGCTGGCATAAGTGAAGCGGAGAAAAAAAGTATCCTATAAATCCCCAGTTATATGCAAAATAGCAATACAACAACAGCATATTCCCGGATATGGGCAATGTGACAAGAACCGGCAATATTACTCCAAGGGCGGTAGGCTGGAAGCCGGTTGTAACACCGAAGAAAAGTGACGTTGCTATAATACCAAGCATAACGGTATTCGGGTTTTCAAAAATCAGAGTCAAAGCAGAAGTAAGAGACTCCATCCTTCCAATGATTCCCTGGATGAGAAAAACGCCTATCAGAGCATAAAGCACATTAAAATTAAAAGCCCGGAGAGCATCCGTGAGAAAGGCCTTTGTTGGGTGAAGCAAAAATACAGCCAGCAAACTAATAAGCATCCCAGAGTAAAAAGGAACCTTCAGTATCAGATTTAGAATTACAGGAACATAAATTGGCGCAGTGTACTTTAATAGGCTGGCCATATCCTTCCACTTAAAACTATTCTGGGAAATCTCATCATCCCGGATTTTTCTTATGTATAGAAAGTATCCGACAATTACATACAACACAGCAAAAACACAGTTCAATCCAATCAGCTTATAGATTGAAATCTGGGGTGCAAGAGATGATACAACCAAAAACCCGGTTGCATATGGCATAAAGTGAATGGATATATGCCTGCATATCAAATTGATTATAGCCCTTTGAGGTTTGGGCAGGTTCGACTTTTCTCCAAGCTGGTCGACCAAAGGTACCGACATGATGGCGCCTCCGGGCACAACCAGCATACCGATTAATGCGGGAATAAACATAAGAATCAGCCTTCTGCTTTTAATCACTTTTGACAAATAATTAAGGACCTCATCAATGATTCCGTACTTTTTCATTAATACTCCGATAATGGATATTTCAGCTACAACTGCAAGCTGCCATACTTTATTGAGATCAAAAAAAGTACCTGTAATGACACTTCCGAAATCAACAAATCCAAGTCCTCCTAATAATGCCATTATCACTGCACAGATGCAGATCGCAATTCCAATGGGTATCTTTCTTTTACTCAATACGGGAATGAACATAATAGAAATAATAACTGCTGATATTTCTCGCATCTCTTTCTCCCTTTACTTTAATCTAAGCTGTTGAAATGAGAATAATCTACTACTCCGCACTTCAGGATATGTTCTTTAAATGCTAACAGCATAATTATATCAAAATTGTAAATGTTGCACAAATCCATTAAGTTTAGTTACAACGACTTAATGTTGCGCTAATTAAGCCCAAACCATGTAAGGCTATGCCATGCCATATCTCTCCCCCATTATCCGGGGCGATAATCATAATCCCTTTCATATTCATTTCCCAATAAAGTCTCAAGCAAATAAGGCTTGCATCCTGCTATTGCATTTGCATTCTCAACCGCATACATGCACCTTTCCCTGTCATCGTATATTATTCCAAGCACATTCCCGCTGTGTCCGCCGATTAATCCAAGCCCGCCCGTTGCATGACTCAGCTTTTCGACAGCATTATATATGTCATAGGGCAATCTGTTTAAATTCCTCCTTATACTGATTGCCGAAGCTTGGGCTATCTTTGATATATCAGCTGATTCAATGCCATCTTTAACAAGCTTCAATATATCGCTTATATCAGAAAGCGGAGGCAGATCCCTTTTGTTAAATTCCAAGGTGTCAACCACTCTGCTCCCTTCAAATGCAAGTATGTAAAACTTCAGATATCCACCGATATTCTCATAATGCTTGCCTCCCTTATAATCAAACAAAACCATATCCCTAAACACTATGCTATCGGTGGGCTCTATCTTTACAAACTCTTCAACAGCCTCTTTTATATCAAACTGCCTTTTAAACAGCTTTAAAAGGCAGATGTAAACTCCGCAAAGATCGGCAGTGCTGCTTGCAAAACCTTTGCTCTTCGGTATTGATGATTTTATATCAATATCAAATTGAGTATTCAGATAACCGTATCCCCATCGTTTTAATATATTATCAAGCAATGTTGAAGACTTTTGATAATTGAGTCTATTTATAGGTTTTTGGCATTCAAACACTCTGACAGCAGCAAATAGATTGACCGGACAGGATATAAGCATGTCCTTTCCATAAACATGCCCCTGTATTATCTCCCCGCAGCTTCCTGGGTATATGGCACAAGCTTCCATTATTCAAACTCCTTGAAAAGTCTTATCAGCTTATTGTTGCTTTCACGGTCCTTTACGGCAATCCTTATGTAGCTTTTGTCAAGGCTTTCAAAGCTTGAAGCTTTCCTTATCATGATACCGTTTTTAATGAATCCGTCAAATACAATATCTTCATCATATTTCAGCAGCTTTATCAATATAAAATTGGCATCGCTCCTATAAGCTTTAATCCATTCTACTTCGGACAGCTTATTGGAAATATATTCTTTTTCACGTTTAATATATTCTTTTGTGTTTTTTATATAGTCATTTCCTCTGAATATAACACGCCCCGCAGCATTGGCATATGAGTTGACGCTCCATGGGCTTTCAATCCTGCCATACTTTTCTGCAAAATCATGAGTCGCAAATCCATAGCCCAACCTTATACCAGGCAGTGCAAAGAATTTTGTAGCCGCTCTTATTATACAGATATTAACCGAATCTTTGAATATTTCCACACTGTCATAGTCAGCCGGGCAAAATTCAAAAAACGCCTCGTCAAGAAGCAAAAAAGCATTTTTGTGCTTGATGGCATCATGAATCCTCCTTAGTTTTTGTTCGGATATCCTTAGTCCCGTAGGATTGTTAGGATTTCCAAGTATCAAGAGATCCTTCGGCTTCAAATCGGCTTCCAGCTTATCAATATCTATTTTAAAAACATCATCCAAAGGCAGCTTGATAACTTCCCTGCCAAGCGCAGCAGGCCTTCTTATATATTCTGTAAAGCATGGAGTAAATACTACTATCCTGTTAAACAATACACACGCATTGTTAATAATCTCAATTGCACCGTTTCCTGTTATTACCTCATGGTTGTCACACTTAAGATATGCTGCTATGTTTTCTTTAAGTTCCCTGTAATGTATGTCGGGATATGCAGATATTTCGGAATATGCCCTTTCCATCTCCTCCCTCAGGCCCGGAGGAGGGCCCAGGGGATTTATGTTACTGCTGAAATCGATTATATCCACATTATATTTATCTTTGTATGTTATAACATCTCCGCCGTGAATCATAGTAATCTCCCCAAAACCAAAAAATAAACAAGTAAAGCCAATATCTCAGTTCTGTACATTATTTCAACCGCTCTTTTTATATCATCTCTTTCCAGGCATTTTGCTTTGTCGCCAATCCTCGGCTTTCTTGTTGCCAATCCATGGTATATACTGTCTCCTCCCAGCTGCACTCCAAGAAGTCCGGCAATTGCACCTTCGGGATAGGCACTATTTGGGCTGCTGTGGTTTTTCCTGTCTCTGATCATTATCCGAAAACCATCTGAAACGTTGAACCTGAAAACAGAGGATATACACATTAATACTCCGGTGATCCTGGACGGCAAATAATTAAATACATCATCCGTCTTTGCAGGAAAGAATCCCAAATGCCTGTACTTTTCATTTGAATATCCCAGCATTGAATCCATGGTATTCACCATTTTATAAAGAAAAGCCAAGGGGGCGCCTCCGATCATCGCATAAAGCATCGGTGCGATGACTCCGTCCGATGTATTCTCTGCTACCGTCTCAACGGTTGCCCTTATTATCTCTTTCTCATCCAGATTTCCAGTGTCCCTGCCCACAATAAACGACAGTTTATACCTTGCTTCGTCCAGCCCTTCCGATAAGGCCCTGTATATCTTCATGGCTTCACGCTGAAGACATCCTGCCGCAATACATGTATATAGGAAATATGTATTAACAATATGATAAATAATGCCGTATTCTTTCACAATCTTTAATATATAAAACGGAATGAAAAATGAGATTGTAATATTCGTTAAGACAATTATAAGCCCGCAGATTTTTAAGAAGCCTTCACTTTCAGATAACTTCCGGGCTATTTTTTCTTCGCATGATATCAATTTCCCCATCAGTCTTACAGGGTGGTGGAAGCCATATGGATCCCCTATTAAAAAATCAAATATAAGTGCAGCAAAATAATCAAGCATGGTTTTTCCCCGCAAATCTTTATAGCCAATGGCTTTATCATACTTCGATACAGCTTCGGAAGAGCCCATAAAAATGGGATACCATACCCCGCCGCTGGAATAGGAAAAGTCTGCGACCTGAAGGATTATTTCAAAGCTCTCAGCCGGTGGAGTGAATTCAGCCACAACAGGGCGGTATAAATATAATTGATCTGGATTGTAATTATTCCAAATACAGAAGTTAATTTTCTTCCGTACCCGGTACATTAACTATTACAAGGATTATTTGATATTGGATATTCCCCCCGACTTAATCATTTCGTCAGGCATAGGAAATACAAGACTCCCCCCCATTTTTTCCATATAACGGTTAAGCATGCCTTTTACGTCTTTGCCCATCCATTCGGAAGATAATGTCTCAAATTTAGAATCCCCGCCCCCTCTGCGTTCATCCTTGACTTCCATAATGATCTGAGCGCCTTCATAGGTGATTACAATCCTGCCATCCCATTTTAATGCCTTTGTGCCGTCTACCTGTCTGCTGTAATTATCCATTTTACCTATAATATCGTTATAATATTCGTAGTCGCTATACTTATCAAAAGCATCATCATAGCTCAGGGTGAAGGATTTCTGAGGCAGGCCCGGCATCATCTTTTTAAAGTCGGGATCTATAGGACGAATCGAATTCATGCCTGAATTTGCCTGTGCCGTATCTGTTTCCTTCGGCACTGTAACTATGGGGGGCGGTATGACAGCCGGAGGCTTAATCTGAGCGCCGGGTCTTGCAAGGGATAAAGGTGCTCTTCCCGGCTTCGGCTCAGGCTCCCATATCCACTTCTTTGTAATTGCATTGGTAAAGTATGATGCGCCAAGCTCATCCGCTTCCGCCTCCTGTATGGCATACAGCTTCACCGGCTGGGTCTGAGCCCCAATACCCATAGCCTGTATAATCGGCAGACCTGTTTTTGGATTTATTATATAGCAGGCTGTTGCAGCCTGTGTATATCCGCTGACAGTAAATGCCGCATCTCCCGTATAAACCTTTGTACCCCGGTTATTTGTAACTATTATGGTTTCATTCAGCTTCGCCACATCTGCCGGTTTGCCGTTTTCAGCCGTTTTCTCATATGAAACCGGAATTCGTATGGATTGTGCGCCAAAATCTACTGTAGGCACTACAGTGTTTGAATTAACGACCCAGCCGTCGAATTTCAGCTCAGCGGAGACTGTATCAGATGGAAGCACATTGGTCCCCGTCAGGTTGAAGAAGCCATGACTGTCCAGTGTGACAGTCTTTCCGTTTACCTTCATCGAGCTGTTTGAGCTTTTATTAAGTTCAAATACAATTTCCTTTTGTCCCTCTGTAGCCCAATCCTTAACAATTGCCGGGGGTACATAGCCTTTGACATAGTCGTTGAAAAAGTCTGCTTCAAGAACGATTACCTTGTCAAATGGGAATGTAGGTGTAACAGATTCTGAATTGACATATTTATTACTGTTCTTTTCCTTAAGGCGGATATATACTTCATCCCCCTTATGCAATACTACTCCTGGTTTATAAAAATTTCCATTTTCATCAGTTTTGGTTAGATAGCTCTTTTCATTGGCAGCAACACCTGCCAAATTGTTATTTGATTTTCTCACAAATATGGTTATATCCTTGTCAGGTTCCGGTAAGATTCCTTTTGCACCCCCATCATATCGAAGTGTGCCCCAAACCTCATCCCGGTAGCCGCAAACCTCCTTAAAGGTTAATATATATCCGGCGGTGTTTTTCTGCCTTTTGTGCAGGATGTTGGGCTGCCAGTTAATAATATTTTTTTGTTTCCCGATAAATTTAACATATGCCTGCACGATGCCGTATAAATCTGCTTCAATGTACTCATCCAAGACGGCAGCTCTCGCCCCCATACCGGCAAATACGCCTGCTCCGACGATGTCAAGGCCAAGCAGGCTTAGTTCCAGCAGGGCTCCTGCCTTTACGTATCCGCTTACTGCTCCGCTAAAATGGGAATCCAGGTCAAAGCCATTATCCCCAACCTTTAGTAGAGGTCCTATAGTATAAGGCACATAATATGCACATTTGCCTTGGAGACCAACCTTGTCCAGTTTCACCCACTGCCGCGCTTCTATTTCAAGGGTAAACTTGCCGTCAACACCTACAACAAGGAAAAGTCCGCCGGCAATACTGCCAATATCCGAATCAAAGCCTATGTCCACTCCTAAAATCGGTATGCGTACCTCTTCCTTCATATCCATGGCAACAGTTGCTTGAAGCTGCATTTCTTCCGCAACGGAAAACCAGAAGGCATACTTCCATTTCTTATAATATCCGTCCAGATCCATGTCGCCTATGCCGAGGTAACCCTTTACATTTACCGTTACTGATCCACCGCTTGGAGTAACTCCGTTCAGGTTTACGCCCCCTGCCGGGAAACTGAACTCTGCTATGATATTTTTCAAATGGGTAGGTTTAATTGGCTCCATGGTTGTACTATTAGACATTACTTGGGTTTGTCCGGGCTTTTTCAGATATTTGTCCAGACTGTTTCCATCGGCATCCTCGACAAAATGAGTGACGTTTCCCTGGTTTAGCCGCACTGTCTGCTCAGGAATATTGAAATCCTTGATTATCTCCTGTATTTCTGGCCTTACTACAGGCATATATCCCTGAAATTTGTCACCTTCCCCGGAGGGAAGCGCAGGAACTTTGAAAGCCAGATTGTTCTCCAAATCCACAAATACCGAGCCGGGCTTTATTAAAGGGAGACCGGCGGCAGCTTTCAGCTGTTCAGCCTTAATCAGTCCGCCTTGTTCTACAATACTGTTGATATTTCCAACAGCTCTGGTATTTGGATTTTCCACCTGCTGAACCGAGCGGATATTTCCGGTGATTTCGGAATTTACCTTTACTACATTATCCGCAAGGGTATAGGTGACACCTGTAAGCTTGGCCGGTGCAGGCGCTTTTGGGCCCCAGTCATATCGAGGCAAGTCCCTGTTGAATTGAAACAATGCTTTTAATGCCGTGTCGCTCACAGCAGTATTACTGAATTCTCCCGATGTCATTTCAGGCAGGGTTACTCCTATCCCCGGAGCTTCTGCAGCCACAGGAAAAGCAGAGAAAGCAATCAATAGAGACAAAAGTAATGATATAAACCTTTTCATAGACTCATCTCCAATCTATTTTTGGGTGCCAGATTGTCAACAAACTGTGGCTGCATATAATGTACCTTATGCAGCAGTATTAAGAATATTTTATTTCATATTACATAATATGTCAAACATTTAAGTAGCCAGTCACTGCCCCTGAGACTATCGAGCCTGTGATCAATTCCCTCTCCTCCCAACCGTCCCAAGATGCCATTCATGCGCCCTTCCTATCGCTTGCCGCCTGCATAGAATCCGAACAGAAATGCCTGATCCATAGCGACAGTATCCGATGCTTATAATTTCTCTATTTCCCTGTCTGCTATATCGCTGTAGGTTTCCAGTCCTGTAACCCTGGCTGCCAGGTCGGTTAATGGAATTATGTCGCTTCTGTCTATATATTCCAAGGAAAACTTCCGGTTAAGTGCCATAAACTGTTTAAGCCCTGCCGACACTCTATTTATAAATGAATACACACCTACGGCTCCGGCGGAAATATTGACGGCATCGCTGCCATACAAGCCCTTAAGCTCTCTGATATCACCGAATATTTCTTCCATGGAAGAACCAAATCTCTGGTATTCTTTAGGCACCGTTCCCTTGCTTATCAAATCTCCTATTTGCTTGCCTGCCATAGCAGCTGCCATAGCAGCCCTGCCTATTGCTATCAAATCTATATATGGGGCACCTAATGCCAGTCCTTTAAATATATGATCCTCCGTAGCAAACCCTCCTGCTACAGCAATTTGCGGAATAGGATAATTTTTCTCTTTAAATTTCTTTAATATTCTATACAGCATACTTTCCATATTGACTGTAGGAATGCCCCATTCATTCATCATTTTAACCGGACTGTTGCCGGAGCCTCCTCCTGCACCGTCAAATGTGATTAAATCCACTCCGGCCTTCGATGCGATTTTAATAATCCTGATCAGATCCCGGGGGTCAAAGGGTCCGGTTTTGAAGCAGACTTGCTCGGCTCCCAGCTCTTTCAGCCTTGCCACCCGTTTAATCAGTATATCCTCATCCCACATAGGCAGCTTGCCTATTTTTTCAAACACTTGGCCTATCCCTTTTTTATAGTTTTCAGCTATAACCGGGTCGGAGGGATCAGGATAAATCAGATAGCCCATCTTTTGAAATTTCAATGCGTCTTCAATGTTTTTTACCCTTCCCATGCCCTGTATTCCTTTAGCTGCCTGCCCAAATTTAAGTTCTACTGTTTTTACACCCAGTTTGGTAATCGAATAATCCAACACAGCCAGGTTTTCATCATCATAATTAGCCTGCAGGATAATGTCTCCATAACCACGATAATATTTCCTGAAGGATGATACCATCTCGGCAATTAGAGGCGAAGAGGCGACTTTGCCGTTTTCCAAAACCAAATCCTTATCTTTTGCAACTACATCTTCCCCTATTACTGCCAATACACCTGCTAATGCCGCCCCGGCATAGTAATCTCTCCAGTTCAATTTAGCCATGGCAGGCAGAACAAAAGGTGCTTTTAAGTTGATTTTTTTGTTTATTCCGAAGTATGTATTAATGTTTGCTTTTGGGAAGGTTGCTAAATTGGCGTCTTCGTGGCAACCCAATGCTCCGAATACCCTCCCGTTGATGTTGAAATGTGAAAAGTCCAGGGGATAACTTTTTTCGGAAGCAAATTGATTTATGTCTGTTGCATAAGGATAGATCGCTTCTGAGCCCCGCACAGCCGATAGTCCAATTTCACAAGGGCCTGTGCAATCAGCTGTGCATACTGCACACATACCTGAGAAATCGGATATATGTTCCGGGTCCCTTAGCCTGGTATGAGTCAAGGAGCTTCCTAACGACGGGCTGTAAGACATAACAAAAACCTCCCTAAATATTAATATATAGAAAGCACCGCGTTATTTATATATTTAAATTACTGCAAGTGCTTTCAACAAATAAAATTTCCTTCTTTCTAGTTATTGACATATGTCCCTTTCAATTCCTAATTATACTCTATTTCTAACATATGTCAATAATGTTGCATGAACAGACAAGTTAGATTTTCCCATGCAATAAAGATACCGCAGCAAGCAGCCTTCCCAAGCTGCAAACTGCGGTATCTTAATAAACTGCTGCTATTTACTAATCAATACATGTTTTATTTTATATCCTTTTTCATTAAGCCTTTTCTCTATTTCGGAAATATCCGATACAGATGACCTTATTACCAAATCCCTGACCCCGTTGCCGGCAAACATCGCTATATGGGTTATATTAATATGTAAAGAAGAAAATACTTCGGAAATATCTGCTATGCCCCCGGGTACATCTTTAGTTTCTATGGTTATACGGCTCCCTTTGTCTTTAAAACCCAACAAATCTATGAAAGCGTCAAATATATCGCTTTCTGTAATAATTCCCACCAGTTTTCCTTTTTCCAAAACCGGAAGCG
>Ga0116160_1004896_pt1 | contig 10911 bp, 10 predicted proteins | sample AD_JPNAS2_MetaG_FD_89879 | JGI IMG/M metagenome (GOLD analysis project Ga0116160, IMG submission 89879) | Active sludge microbial communities of municipal wastewater-treating anaerobic digesters from Japan - AD_JPNAS2_MetaG | ecosystem: Engineered > Bioreactor > Anaerobic > Digestate | place...
TGATTGGGGATCCTTGACGATTGGCATTGAAAATGCTCCACCCTCTGGTCAGGGAAAGCCCGGGGATCCACCGCTCGGAAGGAACCACCCAGATGATCCGCCAGTGCTGCAAGTGTCGCCGAATCTGGAAGGAAGGCCGCTGGCTCTATCCGCGCCTGACCGAACTGACCCACCGCGACATCTCCCACTGTTATTGCGACGCCTGCTTCAAGGAGGAAATGGCGACGCTGCGTGCTCACCGTCGGCCGGGCCCGGCCGTTGCGGTGATCCGCAGTCTTCGCCGCCTGTTTCACTAACCTCCGCCGCCGCCAGAAGAACTGAGACCAAACGCCCCCACGCGTCCCTCCTGTTCCTCGCTCTCGAACTCGGCCCACGCATCTTGCTCTGCCTCCGCTAATCCCACGGCATCCGGACAATCATCAGCGGCTGGTTGCGCTGGCGCAACTGGTCGATGACCCGTCGGCCGACCCCGCCCGTGACCTGCGCGATCCGTTCCTCGCTCAGCGCGCGATTCGTCCCCGGGTCAATTTGCTCCAGTTCGTCCAGCATCGCCAGCTCGGCATAGCTCAGCGCCAGATAGGCCTGACGCAGCGATTCATCAAGTCCGACGGCGGCGTCGAACGCGCGGATCGCTTCCTCAAACTCGGCGCGCGTGTGCGACAGAAACAGTTCGTACATTCGGTGAGGCGGCGGGACCTCGGCAAGCTGCGCCCCGGGAGGCCGCAGGATCGAATCGGTGATGAAATCGGTGCCGAGCTGCAGCGGCGTCCGGCCGCGTTCGCGCACGTGAGCCAGTTTCATCGAGGCCCGATTGAACAGGATCTGGCCGCGCAGCTGGAGCAGGATCGGCTCGGGCGTCGGCGGATCGGGAAAGTCGTAATCGAACTGCCGCAGGGCGATCAAGCCCTCGCGCAAATGGCGGTCGGCCAGGATCAGCCCGTCGTCGGACAACGGAAACGGCAACGGCGCGACCGGCGGCTGGCCCGCCGAGGCCGGGCTCAGCGGCGGCAACTGATTGAACGCCAATTGCAGGCATTGCGCCACGCGGTGGATCGCGTCGCGCAGACCCAGCGGCCGCCGCTCGACGTTCCGGATGTTCGCAATCCACTCGTCATAGTTCTCGATAAGATGCCGCGGCACGAGTCCCTTGGCCTCCAGCGCGCGGAAGAAGCTCTGCAAGCCCTGCCAGCCGGAAAGCGTTCCCTCCTCGAGCTGGCTTTGCGCCGATTCCTTGACCGCAATCACGATCAAATTGCGCGTGATTTCGGTGTCGCCGCCGTATTCGCGCTCCAGCTCCTGCAGGATGTCGATCGCTTCGCGGGCGACACTGTAGGCCGAATCGGGGGCGGGGCGCAGCCGCAGCGGTCGCTTGACCGCCTCGTCCAGCCGGTCGATGAACTGATTGCGCGCCTCGCTGATCCGGCCCAGCGTCAACAGATCGCTTCCCTCCAGGACATGATGGAAATCCTGATACGCCATGCGCGGGCTGCTGCTCATACTGGCGGCGGCCCGCTCCAGTTCTTCGTCGATCTGTTTGCGCATGTAGAGGACCTGCGCCAGGGCCATTGACAGGGCGAGGAAACTGATCAGGCCGAGGAATTGCCACGGGATCTGGATCGGCGTGGGGGCGGCTTCGTCGTGCATGCGTTACGCCTCCTCGGCACGGCGAAAAAAGCCGATCCGCGTCTCGGAGTAACTTTCCCAGCGGAACGCGCGCAACGCGCCGAATGCCTCGTCGAGCGGATCGCGGCGCCCGATCTGGGCGACGACCACGCCGTCCGGCGCGAGCCAGGCATCCAGCGCGTCGGCTAATCGCCGCAGGGCGCGGCCGGCGGTTTCCTCGCCGTAGGGCGGATCGAGCAGAATCAAATCGAACGGGCGGCGCGGCGGCGCGGCGAGCCAGCGCAGGGCATTATGCGCGACGATTTCCGCGCGGTCGCGCCAGCCCAGTTGGGCGACGTTGGCGCGCAGCGCGGCGATCGCCCCATGCGCCTGATCGACGAACACGCAACAGGCCGCTCCGCGGCTCAGGGCCTCCAGCCCGAGCGCGCCGCTGCCGGCGAACAGGTCCAGCACGCGCGCTCCCTCCAGCCGCGGCGCCAGGATCATGAACAGCGATTCGCGCACGCGACCCAGCGTCGGGCGGGTCTGCCGCCCCCGCGGCGTGCGGATGATCATGCCGCGGCGCTGACCGGCGATGATGCGCGTGCTCATGGTTGGATTCGCGTCTCGGGGGCATCGGACGCGCGCGGGCGGGCGCCCAGCCCGGCCAGCCGCACCCAGAAATTGTCGATCCCCTCCTCCCGGATCATGCGCGGATACGCCGCCCAGACGCTCCGCTGCGGAAAGTAGAGCGAATCCTGCGTCGGGGCGGGGGGATAAAGCGCCACGGGCTGCAGCGGAATCCGGGGATCGGGCTCGGGCCGGGAGTAGAGCTGGAAGAACGACTCCCAGTACATCCGGTCGTAATCATCATAAACGACGAAGAACGTGTGGGGCGAGCGGCGGAAATGATCGCGATAGAAGCGGATGAAATCCTGTGAGGCGCCCAGAAGCTGCACCGTCCCGCCGACGATCAGAGCGACCAGCAGGATCACCCGCGTCGGGGGACCCCACGGCCGCGCCAGCCACGCGGCGATCGGAATCGCCAGGAAGGGCTGAATCAGGAAGATGTGGCGCGGCCCCCAGCACCACCCCCCCGACCAGTTCTGCCACTTGGCGTGGACAACCAGCGGGACGGCGATGACAAAGGCGAGCGCCCAGAGCATCAGCCGGCGCTGGTCGGTCTGCGCCAGCGCCAGCGGACGCCAGCCAAGGAAACCCAGCGCCAGCGCCGGCGAGAAGAAAAACAGCCCCTTGCCAATGCTGAACAGAAGCCCGTACAAGCCCGCCAGGACGGGCGTGGTGAAGGCCAGCCCCTCGGGCTGATCGGCATAGCCCGATTCGAACGGCCCGCCGTAGAGCACGACGTTCATCCCCAGCAGGATGACGCCGCAAACCAGCGCGGGAGCGCAGAACGCCGCCCACGCCTGCCAGGCGGGCCGGCCCTCCGCGCGGGCGCCCCACGCCGCGGGACCCAGCAGGAGGATTGCAAGCCCGGGGTAGGCCAGCACCGAATCGTTGCGCACGAGCGCGGCGTAGCCGGCGGCGGCCCCGGCGACGGCGCACCACCGCACGACCCGCCCGCGGCGGGCGCGCAGCAACGCCCACCACGCCAGCAGAATGAAAAACGCGGCACAGCTCTCCGTAAAGAACGGGCGGCTGTGCGGCCAGGCCAGCGACCCCAGCGCATACAGCAGCGCCGCGGCGCCCGCCGCCTCCCGCTGGCCGGTCGTCTCGACGCAAACACCGTAGAGCAGCACCGCGAGCAGCGCGCCCAGGAGGATATTGAACCAGGACAGCGCCCAGCGCGTGGCGTAGGCGGCGGCGGTCGGTTCCTCGCCGACGACGTGCGGCGCCGTGCCGCTCGGCCCGTAGAGCCGGTTCCACTGGCTGCGCCCGGCCAGGCCGGCCACCGCGCGGCCGGCCCAGTAGAACGGAACGGCAAGCAGCGGCTGGCCGATCCCGTATTGTCCGTAATACCGTCCGTCGCGGCCCTGGCGCGTGGCGAAATCCCCCAGCGGTTCGATAGCCAGTGAGGGGCCGGTCGCCAGTGCGCGCGTCATCCGATAGAGAATCTCCTCGTCGGGCGAGTACAGATGCCCGCCGGCCGTCAACGCGTACGCCCCCAGCACAACGAGGAAGATGATCGGCGCGGGCTTCACGGCGCGGTCGGCCGCCCGGGCGCTGTCCCCGCGCTTCCCCCCTCGCCCAGGTTGAACATCGGCGCCCGGCTGCCGGTCAGCGTGTTCGACAGCGCCGTCAGCAACTGGTTGAGGCGATCGAACGGCCCCGAATCGGTGATCAGCTTGCCCAGCGTCCCCTGGCCGGATTGCACCTGGTCGACCATCTCGCGGATCGAGCGCGCGACGGTCTTCAGCTCCTCGAGCGTCTGCTCGATCCGCCCGGCATTCATCTCGATCTGTTCATCGAGGCGCCCGGCCGTCTGGTTCAGGCTGGCGGAGAGCTCCTGAATGGCCGCGCTCGTCTCCTCGAGTTCGGTGCTGAACGAGCCGGCGGCCGATTCCCACGCCGCGGCGGTCCCTTCCACCTGGCTGCTGATCACGCTGACCTGCGCGTCGGCCCGCTGGACCAGCGAACGGGCATCGGTGACCAGCGCGTTCCACTTCGTGGCGCTGTCCATCATCGCTTCGACCATCGGCCGGAATTCCTCGTTCACAATCGACAGCGTCTGATCCATCTTCTCGGTGGCGGTGGCCAGGTTGCCGACGATCCGCTTGAAATCGTCCTGCGTCTGCCGGTCGTAGAGGTAATTGTTGATCCCGCGCAGCGTGCTGATCAGCTCGTCGGCCACTTCGGCCGCCACTTCCTCCAGTTCATTGCCCGAGGTGCCCACGATGTGACTGCCCGGCGGCAGCACGTCGAACTCCTCCGTCCCGGCGTCGATGTTGATCGTCGTGTCGCCAATCAGGCTCGCGCTGATGATGTGAACCTTGGCGTCGGCGTGCAGCTCGATGTTCTTGTCGATCTTCATCTCGACCATCAGCGGATACTCGCCCGGCACCAGCCGGATGCTGGCAACCGTCCCGGAGGGGTAGCCGTAAACCAGGATCGGCGCGCCGACATTCAGTTCGCGCGCGTTCTTGAACATCCCGTAGTAAATGTGCCGCTGGCTGAGGAAGTCCCACTCGTTGAGCATGGCGGTGACCACCGTGAACAGGACCAGGCCGCCTACCACGAAAGCCCCGATCATCAACTGGCGGGTGCCGCTCATCTTTGACTCCCAATGCGGGCGGGTGGAATGTCGCGGGCGGGCCCCACCGCCCTCGACTCCGGCGGCGGGCCGGTTGCCGACAGTCTACCAGACTTGCCAGCCCCCCGCCCCGTTTGTCTCACGGGATTAATGTCGTCCTTCGTCCTCGTCCTCGCCCCCAACAGCGGCCGAGTCGGATCTCTTCGACGCCATGGAGTCGGTTCGTGCCGGCGCGCTCCGATGCGCCGCCCGAAGCTGGGCATCCCGATCGTGACGAACGCCTCGCGGCTGAAAACTTGACGCCCTCCAAAAGCTGGCGAATACTGACCGTGGAGCTTGCGGGTAACCGTCTGCCCAACTCCGCCTCCCGAGGCGGTGCGGCAACGGCCGTGATCCCCGCAAGCTCTCTTTTGTCGGCTACGAGATGGTCGTCGAAGCGACGTCTCTGGGGCGGCTTCCGAACCACCAGCCGCGGCCGCCGCAGCTTCTCGCCTTCGCGTGCCACCAGATCATCTCCCTTTTCGTGCGCGTTCGTGCCTTTCGTGATCCACATCGCCTTCTGCGTAATATCCTCCCCTGCCTCTCTGCCGCATCCATCGCCATCCCCTAACGCGCGGTCCATTCCAGATTGGCGGCGATCCGGTGGCGCTTCTCGGCATCGCTGACACGCAGGTAGACCGGTCCCAGCGTCAGCGGATCGCGGCCGGCCCGGCCCGCGGCCAGCTCATGCGCGCCGAGCCGGGCGACGCTGTCGGCGCCGGGGCGGTCCAGCGGCGGCGGGACGAAGCGCAGCCGCTCGCCGACGCCGGCGGCCGAAGCCAGCGCCTCGCGATACAGATCGGCGCCCTGGCCCGTCAGATGGAGCGTCGGCCAGTCCGTCCGGCCGATCGCCTCCAGAAAGCTGGCGAGCGGTTCGGCGCGCGCCTCGCGCAGAACCTCCATCGCGCCCGACGGCGCCTCCGGCAACCGATAGACGCCGCTATAAACTTCCGCACGCCGGGCGTCAAGCAGCACGGCAACGGCCTCTCCGGCGAGACCGGTGCGCCAGGCCGCCGCCTCCAGCGTGGAAAACGCGAACAGCGGCGCGGACAATCCGTGCGCCAGCGTTTTGGCCACGGCCAGGCCCACGCGCAGCCCGGTAAATGCCCCCGGCCCGAGCGTCACCGCTACCGCCGCGACCGCCTCGCGCGTCAGATCGTATCCTTCCAGCAGCGTGTCGATGTCGCTCAGCAGGCGTCCCGAGACCGGCTGGCGGCTCTCGCGCCACAAGTGGGCCAGCAGCCGCCCGTCGGTGTCGGCCAGCGCCACGCCTCCCGCCGGCGTCGAGGATTCAATCCCGAGCACCACCCGCGGCGATTGCGTGGCCGGCGGCACTACCGCTCCACCTTAATCAGCGGATAATGGAACGATTGCCCCCCCAGGCAACGCGCGAACCCCATCAGGCAGATGATGACGTAGGCCGCCCCCAGCACCAGCAGGATGCCGTTATTGACCAGGACCAGCCCCTGCCCCAGCGGCAGCGAGACATACTTGACGACCTTCGCCAGCAGGCCCACGAGCAGCCAGATCAGGACGAGCGCAAGGCCCATCACATTGAAAATCATCGCCTGCTGCGCGTGCAGGACGACGCGGCGGCTTTCCTCGCGCAATTGAAACCAGATGGCGCCGGCGATCAACAATCCCCACAACGGAAGGATGTTGAACAGGTGACAGAGTGAAGCGGCGAGGTTTTCCTGTTCCGTGCGCATGGAAGGATGTCGGACTTGGGATCGAGCGGCCCCGGGAAGAACGACCGCCGGGCGGCAACCGGTTCAATTTGATCCGTCGCCGCCGGCCAGGTCAAGCCGGATGCGGCCGCTCACGGCACGAGCGGACGGGCCAGATCTTCCAGGCGGCCGCGGGCGATCCGCGCCTCGGCCGAATCCGCGGCCGCGGCGACGACCTGCTCGTAAAGCGCGCGGGCTTCGTCCGCCCGCCCGGCGAGTTCGGCATTCAGGGCTTCGCCCAGCCGTGCCGCGGCCAGCGTCGCCGCCGCCGTCGGATCGCCCGAGGCGACCTCGGCCAGTTCACGCCAGGCGGCGCCCCCCGCGTCGAACTTCCCACTGCCGGTCAGTGCCAGCGCGTTCGCGGCGCCGGCGGCAATCGGCGCCGGCCGGTCGGGAAACTCAAAGCGGAGCGTCTCCCAGTGTTCGGCGGCGGCGGCGAAATCGCCGCGAACGGCGGCCGCTTCGGCCAGCCCCAGCGTAGCGGAATAAACAATTTCGGGCGACTCGGCGACGATCGCCGCGGCCTGATATGCCATCTCGGCCTCGTCCATATCACCCAACACCTGGCTGATCTGGCCGATCCGCAGCAGCACGGCGGGAATTTGCGGCGAGTCCTTCTGCTCAATGACGAAGCGTCGCAGGTTGTCGAGCGCCGCCGACGAAGGCGGGGCCGCGAGCGCGGAAGCAACATCGTCGGCCGCCGGCGCGCCCGGACCAACGCGGACGATATCGGCCGCGGGTTCGGCGGGTTGGGCCTCCCGCCGGGGCGGCGTCGCCCGTCCACTGGACGCGGGCGGTTCGGCCGCGCCGCTCTGAGTCCTCTCGCCCTTGCGCACCGGCGCGAGCTTGACCCGCTGGGGGGTCTCCTTCAAGACCGGCTGCAGTTTGATCTGAATGGTCTGCGTCGAAGGCGCGTCCTCACCGGAGCCTTCGGGCTCCTGGGCCTGCACCGGCACTGCGGGCCACGCCAGCGCCGCGAGGAAGATGAGGAACATCGAAACGAGGTGAAGAAAACTCAGCCGGTTCATGGTTCAGGGTCTGGCCGTTGCGGCGGCCCAGCTCTCAGTCGCAAGTTGACTGAATCTTGTCGCATCACCGCGCAATGCGCCAGTGAAACGTGGCGGGAAGAAAAGGGGACGGAGGGGATCACAACACCGGCCATTCACCGGGCGGTCGCGGCCTCGGCAAGCGCCGCGCACATCTCGCCGGCGAACCGGCGAACGTCCTCCCTCAGCGTCGGCCGCGGCTGCTCCCCGATCAGCCGAACCAGCGCGCTGCCGACGATAATGCCGTCGCACAGCGGGACCAGCGCGCGCGCCTGATCAGGTCCCGAGATGCCGAACCCGACGGCGACCGGTTTTCCGGTCAGAGTCTTCAGCTCACGCAGCCGTTCTTCAATGTCGGCGGGGAGTTCCGCCCGGGCGCCCGTGACCCCCCGCAGCGAAATATAATAGACGAAGCCCGTCGACGCCTCGCAGATGGCCCGCGCCCGCGCGGAGGAGGAAGTGGGCGCCACCAGGAACACAACGCACAGTTCGCGCTCGCTGGCCAGCCGCCGCAGCTCGCCGGCCTCCTCGGGCGGCAGATCGGGAATCAGCAAGCCATCGGCCCCGGCCTCGGCCGCCGCCGCGACGAACGCCGCCTCGCCGTAATGAAAAACAGGGTTGTAGGCGGTGAACAACAGCAAGGCCAGATCGGGGTGCCGGGCGCGCACACGCCGCACCAGATCCAGAATCGCCTTGACGGTCGTCCCCCGTTCCAGCGCCACCTGCGAGGCGCGCTGAATCGTCGGCCCATCCGCGATCGGATCGGAAAACGGAATCCCGAGCTCGATCAGATCGACGCCGGCCTCGGCCAGCGCATCGATCGCCTGCTCGGTCGATTCCAGGTCCGGACAGCCGGCCGTCAGGAAGAAGATCATCGCGGCACGGCCTTCGCGCCGCCGCGCTGCAAACATCCGGTCGATCCGATTCATCCCTCGCCCTCCTGCATCACGCCGCGCAGTGTATAAACGTCCTTGTCACCGCGCCCCGACAGGCTGACGATGATGGTTGATCCGGCCGGCAATTGCGCGAGCACCCTGGGCAGCGCGGCCAGCGCGTGCGCCGATTCGAGCGCCGGCAGAATCCCCTCCAGCCGGCAGAGCTGGCGGGTGGCGGCCAGCGCCTCGTCGTCCTTTACGCTCAGGTAGTCGGCGCGGCCCGACGCGGCATAGAAGCTATGTTCGGGCCCGACGCCGGGGTAATCCAGGCCGGCCGAGATGCTGTGCGCCGGCGTGATCTGGCCGTCCTCGTTCTGCAGCACGTAGCTCTTCGAACCGTGAAAGACGCCGATCCGCCGCGTGGTGATCGAGCACGCATGGCGTCCGGTCAGTATCCCCTCGCCCTCGGCCTCCACTCCGAACATCCGCACGTCGCGGTCATCGTAAAACGGAGCGAACAGGCCCAGCGAATTGGAGCCCCCGCCGACGCACGCGAGCACGGCGTCGGGCAGACGGTCGGTTTTTTCCAGGCATTGCGCGCGCGCCTCGCGGCCGATCACCGACTGGAAATCACGCACCATCATCGGGAACGGGTGGGGCCCGACGCACGAGCCGATGATGTAATGCGTATCGTCCACCGTCTGCATCCAGACGCGCATCGCTTCATTGGTCGCGTCCTTCAGGGTGCGCGAGCCGCTCAGGACGGGCACCACCTCGGCGCCGAGCAGCCGCATCCGGAAGACGTTGAGCTCCTGGCGCCGCATGTCCTCCTCACCCATGTAGACCGCGCACTCCAGACCGAGCAGCGCGCAGGCGGTGGCCGCCGCGACGCCGTGCTGACCGGCCCCGGTTTCGGCGATGATGCGCCGCTTGCCCAGCCGGCGCGCCAGCAGCGCCTGGCCCAGCGTGTTGTTGATCTTATGCGCGCCGGTGTGCGCCAGGTCCTCGCGCTTCAGAAAAATGCGCGCCTTGCCGCCGAGCTCCTCGGCCAGCCGCCGCGCTTCATACAGCGGCGTGGGCCGGCCCACGTAATCGGCCAGCAGCCCGTTCAATTCGGCATGAAACGCGGCATCCTCGCGGATGGCGAGGTATTCCCGCTCCAGATCGAGCAGCGCTCCCATCAGCGTTTCGGGAACATAGCGCCCGCCGAACTCGCCGAAATGACCGGTCTTGTCGGGTAGATCGTTGAGCGCCGGCGGCGCCGGGAGGCTGGGTGACGACATGAGGGTTCCTGTCTGATGGGTGATGCGAGGGCCCCGCGCCCCGTCAGAGTTGACCGAGCCGGCCGGCGTGCGCGGGGTCCGTTCCGATTATCCCCGTTTCCCCCCCATCAGGCAATCAGGGAGCCGCGCGGTTCAGTCGCCCTCGCCCGGCAGCGTGGTCGGAGCGTCGGCGTCGAGACCGACCGCGGATTCCAATCCGGGCGGGAACCGTCCGGGCAACGGGGCCGGCAGCGGGCTTGGCCGCGGCAGCGGTTCCAGCTCCAGCGTCGCGGTCGTCGCGGGCAGTTCATCCCGCAGCCGTTCGGCCAGCGCGGCGAACGCGGCGGCGTCCCCGACCGAGCCGGTGCCCTTGAGCAATTCAAACAGGTCCGAATCGGTCGACAGCACGACCATCGTATCGTCGCCGAGCGAGCTTTCGTAGGTCGCCATGGTCTGCAGGAACCGGTAAAAGTCGGCCGCCTGTGGACTGGCATTGTAGGCCTCGGCATAGATCTCGGCGGCGCGCGCATCGGCCGCGCCGCGGATCTGCTGGACCTGCTTGTAGGCCAGCGAGCGGATCTCGCGCAGTTCCTGTTCCTTTCGCCCGCGCAGCTTGGCCGCCTCCCCCATGCCCTGCGAGCGGAACATCTCGGCGAGCTGCTTGCGCTCGCTGATCATCCGCTGGTAGATCGACGTCTGCACCTGTTCATTGTAGTTCAGGCGTTTGATCCGGATGTCGAGCAATTCCACGCCCAGTTCCGTCAGGTAGGGGGCGGCCCGCTGATGGATTTCTCGTTCGACCTGGGTGCGGCCCACGCTGATCTGACCCAATTCGCCCAGGTTGAGCGACGGGTCGTCCAGCACCTCATCGCGCACCGGCACGCGCCCCTTCGTCGTACGCACGATCTCGATCAGGTCGTGGCGCGCCACCGCCTCGCGCGTCGCGCTGTCCAGAATGTCGTCCAGCCGCGACTGCGCCAGCCGCTCGTCGGCCAGCCGCAGGTAAAACTGCTTGGGATCGGCGATGCGCCATCGGCCATAGACGTCGATCCCGATGTAGACTTTCTCCTTGGTCGCCACGTCGTTGGGATCGCCGTCCCACTCCAGCACCCGCTTCTCCAGCCGATGAACCTTCTGGATGAAGGGTAA
>Ga0116160_1004900_pt1 | contig 10907 bp, 11 predicted proteins | sample AD_JPNAS2_MetaG_FD_89879 | JGI IMG/M metagenome (GOLD analysis project Ga0116160, IMG submission 89879) | Active sludge microbial communities of municipal wastewater-treating anaerobic digesters from Japan - AD_JPNAS2_MetaG | ecosystem: Engineered > Bioreactor > Anaerobic > Digestate | place...
CTGCGCGAATGCATGCATCACCTTGACCTTGGCCGAGTGAGCGCCACGGCGGTCTGAGCGACGGCGACTCGCCGCGCGTTTGCATGCGTGCAGGCGGCACGAAGACTTGGCCGCAATTGACTTCGGACGTGTCCGCAACTGACCTTCTGGCTGCAAAGACAACGGCACAACATCGCCAACACCAAGAGCTACTACTCGTTGCTTGCCTGCAAGCACGCGCAGTGACCCATTCCATCTGCCGCGGGGCGCGGGTGAACCGCGCGACCGGTACTCTCGATTCGATCCCTCGTCGGGCCCGCCTGCTCGGGCAGCGTAGCGGCTGGGATAGCTGTTCGTTCAGAGAATGCCGATCAGGAGGTTGTCATGGCTTCAAGAAAGTTGCCTGTCGCAAAGAAGCGCACCAGCGCCGCAAAGACCAAGGTCGCGGTGGGCGGACGCTCAAGGCGCTCGAGCGTTGCGCCCGATCTGGAGACTACGGCCGCCCGCGACGGTACCTTGATGGAGCGCGCCCTCGACCGCCTGACGAAGGCGATCGATCACAAGCATCTGTCGGGCCTGGCGCCCGCGTTTCTCGAGTTGCGCCGCAAGGACATCCAGGCCGTTGTCGAGGCCAACAAGGCGTCGTACGAAGGTTTGCAGCGTGTCGTGCAACGGCAGGCTCAGGTACTCAAGGCGACCATCGGTGAGTACCGAGCCGTCGCGGGTGTGATGCGCAGCGCGGGCGCGGTTGAGAGCGTTGAACAGATCGACGAGTTGGCCCGTGGGGCGTTCCGCATGGCGCTGGACAACCTCACCGAATTGACCGACGTGGCGGCCCAGGCGCAAGCCGATGCGTTCGCAGTCGTGAAGAAGCGCGTGCGCGACAGTGTCGGTGAGGCTCGCAAACTGCTAGGTTGAAGTAGTTCGGGCGACTCGATGCCAACCCTTCCGCCGCTCCAGGTCTTGTCGTTGTCGAACGCCCAGATCGCGATCGAGGCCGCGGCTACCGTCGCATTCGCGCTGTCTGGGCTGATCGCTGCGGCACGCGCCCGCCTCGATGCAGTCGGCGTGGTCGTGGTGGCCGGCCTCGCGGCATTCGGCGGCGGAACGCTGCGCGACATTCTGCTGGATCGGCGCCCGTTCTTCTGGGTCGAGCACGCGGTGTGGCTCTGGCTGCTGCTGGCGCTGTGCATCGTTGCGATGCTGTTCCTGCGCGCCCGGCACTTCGCACCGACCGAGCGCGCAATGCAGTGGCCCGACGCACTGGGTCTTGGCCTGTTCACCGCCACCGGCACCCAGATCGCGATCGGCGCCGAGATGCCGGCAATCGTCGCGGTGTTGATGGGCATGGTCACGGCGGTGTTCGGCGGCGTGCTGCGCGACATTGTCTGCAACGAGATCCCGCGCGCGTTCCGCGACCACCAGCCGTACGCGATCTGCGCCTTCGCCGGCGCCTGGGTAGTCGTGGTGGCGAAGGCGCTTGACGCACCGCAGTGGCTGGCCCTTCTGGCCGCGGCGGGGACGGCCACATTGCTGCGGGTACTGGCGATCCAACTGAGCTGGACGCTGCCAGCCTGGCGCCCCGGAGCGCAGGAAGAAATGTGAAGTCGATGCGCCGAGGCCTCGCCGGGTCCCGGCGCAAAGCAGCCGACGAGAGCGCCGCATACGTTCTCCAATCGCTGCCTGCCTCGAACGCCGATGAGCCGCTCGGCGCAGCCAGCGAAAGCACGCATGCCGTGATGCCAGGGTTTGCCCAGGGTCGCCTATGAGGGACCACCCACGCTGTCCGAAAGTGACTCCACAAGCGGCCGGATGTCACCTTTCATCGGCGATCCATGTACACGAGCATCACGGTCACAGGCCGGCCGGGTCGCTTCGATGCACCGACGAATAGAGCCTTGACACTGACCCGTGGAGACAACGCAATGGATCACCTGAGCGGCACCGACGCCTCGTTCCTGCACCTGGAGACGCCCGAGACCCCGATGCACGTGGGCAGCTTGATGCTGTTCGAGCTGCCCGAGGGCTACACGGGCGACTACTACGAAGACTCAAGGCGCTGATCGGCAAGCGCATGCACCTCTGCGGCCTCTTCAACCGCAAGCTCGCGCAGATGCCGTTCGAACTGGCCGAGCCGGTGTGGATCGAAGACGACGACGTCGACCTCGACTACCACGTGCGCAGTCTCACGCTGCGCCGGCCGGGAACGCTGGCACAGCTCGAGGTGCTGACAGCACGTCTGCACTCGTCGCTGCTCGACCGCAGCCGCCCGCTGTGGGAGGTCTACATCATCGACGGGCTGGAGGACGGCCGCATCGCCTACTACACCAAGGCGCACCACGCCGGCGTGGACGGCAAGGCCGGGGTCGAGATGGCCAAGGTGTTCTACGACACCTCGCCCGAAGTGCGCGTGGTGTCGCCGCCGCGGCGTGCGCGTGCCGGTAACGCGTACCAACTCGGCGTCGCCGAGCTGCTGCAGGCGGCGCTGTCGAACAGCGCCAAGCAGTACATCAAGCTCGGCAAGCTGGTGCCCTCCGCGGTCAAGGCGCTCGGCGCGGCCGGCAAGATCGTTGCCATGCGCAAGAAGGTCGATGGCGAACGCGGCCTGAACATCGGCATGGCGCCGAAGACGATCTTCAACGTCGCGATCACGAACCAACGCTCGTTCAGCACCCTGTCGCTGCCGCTGGCCGACATCAAGGCGCTCGGCAAGCGCGTCGGCGGCACCGTCAACACCGTGGTGATGGCGATGTGCAGCAGCGCGCTGCGGCGCTTCCTGCTCGACCGCGCCCTGCTGCCCAAGAAGGGGCTCGTCGCGATGGTGCCGGTCAGCCTGCGCAGCGCCGACGACAGCTCGGGCAACAACCAGGTGTCGGCGATCCGCGTCGACCTCGCCACGGAGCTGGCCGATCCGTTGGCGCGCTTCCGTGCGATCCATGCCTCGTCGGAAGCCGCCAAGGCGGTGGTGGTTGAGCTCAAGCCGGTGCTCGGGGTGGATGTGCCGATCACCGGCGCGCCCTGGCTGATGACGGGGCTGGCTTCGCTTTACGGGCGCTCCGGCCTGGTCAGCCGCATGACGCCGGCTGCTAACGTCACGATCTCCAATGTGCCCGGCATACCGGTGCCGCTGTACATGGCCGGGGCGCGGATGACGAACTACTACCCGGTGTCGATTCCGTACCACGGCTCGGCAGTGAACATCACGGTGCAGAGCTATGCCGGGCAGCTTGAGTTCGGCATCACCGCTTGCCGGCGCGCGCTGTCACAGGCCGAATCGTACGAGCTGATCGCGAATCTGCGCGCTGCGCTGAGCGAGATCCAGGGCTTCGAGAGCGTCGGTGAGAACGCGGCTGCGAAACCGGCGTTGGCTGCGCCGGCCGCCGACACCCCCGCTGTGTCGGCCAAGACGAACAGGGCCCCGGTTGCGCGCGGACCCAAGAGCGTCCCCGCTGCTCCACCGCGCAAGGCGGCGAGCGACGCACGTCGTTCGCCCAAGTCTGCCATGCCGCCGAGGGCCTGAGCCGTACGACTGCTCCCTGCAGTTTCCCCAAGTCCAACGAACCCTTGAACGGAGACCACCATGGTGACCAAGACAGTGAGCAAGAAGACCGCGAGCAAGAAAGTCGCAGCCAAGAAGGCCGCGTCCAGGGCGGCTGCGCCCACGGCTGCGGCAAAGAAGGCGAGCCTGATGCCGTCGCTCGACGACCTGGGCAAGCTCGTCGGCAAGCTCAAGCTGCCGGGTGTCGACGTGGCCGCGATCGTCGATTCGCAGCGCAAGGACATGGAAGCCTTGGCCGAGGCGAACAGACAGGCCTATGAAGGCATCCAGGCACTCGCCAAGCGCCGCAACGAGATCCTGAAGGAAGCGCTGATGCAGTGGCAGGCCGCGTTGAAGGATGCCAGCCTGAGCAAGGACGGTCTGACGAAGGGCGCCGACCGCGCCAAGAAGGGCGTGCAGCAGGCGATTGCCAACGTGCGTGAGCTGGCCGAGATGGAAGCCAAGTCGCGCAGCAAGGCCTGGAAGGTGGTGCAGGACCGCTTCCAGGAGAACCTGGCGAATCTGCAGAAGCTGCTGCAACCCAAGTAGCGCGACGCGCGCCGGCCCGCAAACCTCACAGACCTCGGAACAGACCATGGACGACAAACCCTGGATCAAGTCTTACCCCGCCGGCGTGCGCTGGGACCTGAGCATCGAGCCGATGCCCGTGCCGCAGATCATCGAGGATGCGGCTGCCGCCTGGCCGGACAACCCGGCGCTGCGCTTCATGGGCCGGCGCATCAGCTACCGCGAGCTCGACGCGTTGAGCAACCGGGCCGCCAAGGGGCTGCAGCAGCTCGGCGTCGGGCCCGGCGTACACGTTGGGTTGTTCCTGCCGAATACGCCGCACTATGCGATCGCCTTCTTCGGCGTGCTCAAGGCCGGCGGCACGGTGGTCAACTACTCGCCGCTCGATGCCGCCAAGGTGCTCGAACACAAGATCGAGGACAGCCTGACCGACGTGCTGATCACGCTCGACCTGGCCGCGCTGTACCCGCAGATGGCCGGCATGCTCGGCAAGACCCGGTTGAAGAAGCTGGTCGTCGGCAGCATGGCCGAGATGAGCGGTGCGCCCGACCAGGTGGCCGCGCAATTGAAGGCCGGCAAGCAGACGGCCGATGTGCCGCAGGACGAGCATCACCTTGGTTTCGCCGCGCTGATCGAAAACGACGGCCAGTACACGCGCCACCCTGTCGCTGACCCCAGGGAGACGGTCGCCGTGCTGCAGTACACCGGCGGCACGACCGGTATGCCGAAGGGAGCCATGCTCACGCACGCCAACCTCTGGTCGGCCGTCGCGCAATGCCTCGAGACCTGCAACCTCACGCCGCCCGTCCTGCTGGAGGGCAAGGAGCGCATGCTGGCGGTGCTGCCGCCGTTCCACATCTATGCGCTGACGGTCAACATGCTGTTTGGCCTGCGCCTGGCGGCCGAGGTGATCCAGCATGTGCGCTTCGACCCCAAAGAGGCGCTGGCGGAGATCAGCGGGCAGAAGGTGTCGATCTTCTGCGGCGTGCCGACGATGTTCACCGCGCTGATCAGCGACCCCGACACGCCCAAGCACGACCTGCGCTCGCTGAAATTCTGCAACTCCGGCGGTGCGCCGCTGCCGGTCGAGCTCGGCAGGCGCTTCAACGAGCTGACCGGCACCTGGCTGGCCGAGGGCTGGGGCATGACCGAGACCTCGCCGACCGGCACCTACTCTCCGATCGTGGGCATTCGCAAGGCCGGCTCGTGCGGCCTGCCGTCGCCCGCCATCACCATCAAGATGCTCGACTTGGAGAACCCGACGCGCTACGTGCCAATCGGCCAGAAGGGCGAGATGTGCATCCAAGGGCCGAACGTGATGAAGGGCTACTGGAACAAGCCCGAGGCAACCGCCGAGGCCATGACCTTCGACGGCTTCTTCCGCACCGGCGACGTCGCCTACATGGACGAGGACGGCTTCGTCTTCATCGTCGACCGCACCAAGGACATGCTGCTGTGCAGCGGCTTCAACGTCTACCCGCGCGTGCTCGAAGAGGCGATCTACCAGCATCCGGCGGTGCGCGAGGTGGCGGTGATCGGCATCGACGACGAGTACCGCGGCCAGTCGCCGAAGGCCTTCATTACCTTGAAGCCCGGCGCCGAGTCGTTCACGCTGAAGGACCTGCAGGGCTTCCTGAAAGACAAGCTCGGCAAGCACGAGATGGTGCAGGCATTGGAGATTCGAGCCGAGCTGCCGAAGACGGCCGTCGGCAAGTTGTCCAAGAAGGACCTGTACGACGAAGAAGCGAAGAAGAAGCTGACTTCCTGACAAGTGACGGCAGTCGGCCGAGTTCACACCACAAGACCGGAGACAACCATGAACTCAACTGCAACTGCAACCGCGACACGCGGTGGCCCCATCCCTGGCGGACACAACGCCGACCATGTCGAGCAGGTCTATTCCAAGGTCGGCTGGCGCATCATGCCGCTGCTGTTCGTTGCCTACGCGATCGCCTACCTCGACCGCATCAACATCGGCTACGCGCAGCTGCAGATGAAGCAGACGCTGCCCTGGGAAGCAACCGTCTACGGTCTGGGCGCCGGCATCTTCTTCGTCGGCTACTTCCTGTTCGAAGTGCCGAGCAACCTGATGCTGGAAAAGATCGGCGCACGCAAGACGCTGCTGCGCATCATGTTTTGCTGGGGCATCGTCGCCGCGGCGATGGCCTTCGTGACGACGCCGACCCAGTTCTACATCGCACGCTTCCTGCTCGGTGCGTTCGAGGCGGGCTTCTTCCCCGGCATCATCCTGTACCTCACCTTCTGGTACCCGTCGGCGCGCCGCGGCCAGATGATCGCCATCTTCCTGAGTGCGACGACCATCATGTCGATCCTCGCCGGGCCCTTGTCCGGCGCGACGCTGAAGTACATGAACGGCCTCTACGGGCTGCACGGCTGGCAATGGCTGTTCATCGTGCAGGGGCTGCCGGCGTCTATGCTGGGCATCGCTTGCTACCTGTACCTGCAGGACAAACCCGAACATGCCAAGTGGCTGTCCGCGAACGAGAAGAAGGTCCTGCGCGACCACCTCGATCATGACCACGCTCCCGTCGACGGTGCCTCGCACGGTTCGTTCATGCAGTCCTTGCGCGATCCGAAGGTGTATGTGCTGTCGCTGGCGTACTTCTTTGCCATCGGCGGCACCTACGCGCTTGTGTTCTGGCTGCCGACCCTGGTCAGGAGCTGGGGTGTCGCCGACCTCTTCATGATCGGCATCTACACGGCCATCCCGAGCGTGTTCGGTGCCATCGGCATGATCCTGTTGGGACGTAGTTCCGACCGCCACAGCGAACGGCGTTGGCACTACGTGGCCGCAGCGTTCCTGGCTGCCGGCGGCCTCGGGTTCACGGCGATGATGCAGGGCAATCTGGTCGGCTCGCTGATCGGCATGTCGATCGCCAGCATCGGCATCTCGTCGCTGACGCCGATGCTCTTCACGATCACCTCCGAGTACCTGTCCAAGGCAGCCGCCGCGGGCGGCATCGCGCTCATCAGCAGCCTGGGCAACCTCGGCTCGGCCGCGAGCCCGGTCGCGGCCGGCGCGCTGACCACGAGCACCGGCAGCCCGATCGCCACCTTGTACATGGTGCTGGTCATGTTCATCCTCGCCGGCCTGATCGTGATGTTCGCGGTGCGGCCGCACAAGGGGCCGTGAGCCTGCTTTCGAGGATGCGATGCCGGGCGATGGTCAGATGCCCGGCACCGTTGTCGCCTGCTTCGCTGGGCAACGGCAATTCAAACTTCCAGCATGTCATTCGTCCACTGTTGGGAACCATCAGGGATCACCACCACCGACCGCGGCGATCTCGTGCTGGAAGAGGTTCTGGAGTCGCACCAGAGAATGGCAGCGGATCCGAGGTTCGACGACCTGAAGTTCATGATCGTCGATACGCTGCCTGTCGAAAGGGTTGCATTGATCGAGTCCGACGTGGTGCAGATCAACGCGTTCCTCACCGGGCCCGCCCTGACCAACCCCAACATCTTCGCCGTCGTCATTGCCTTGCATCCCGCGGTCTTGCGTTTTGTCGCTGTGTACGCGCAATTGCCGGATCGAAGGTACGACATGCGAGTCTGCTCGTCGATGGTATCGGCGCGACAACTGCTCGCGCATCGGGACCTGCGGGCAATCCACGGCAAGGGAAAGGCGTGAGATGAAACTGGAGAGCCTTCCGGTCGGGAGCGATCCCCCGCACGAAGTGAATGCGGTCATCGAGGTGCCGATCGGTGGCGAACCCATTAAGTACGAGATGCACAAGGCAGCGGGCATGCTTGTCGTCGACCGGTTCCTCTACACGCCGATGCGCTACCCGGGCAACTACGGCTTCATTCCACACACCCTGTCCGAGGACGGCGATCCCTGCGACGTGCTGGTGGCCAACACGCGCCCGCTGATGCCGGGCTCGGCCATCGCCGTACGTCCCGTGGGCGTGCTCAGGATGACGGACGAAGCCGGCGGCGACGAGAAGATCGTGGCGGTGCCCGCCACCCGGCTGACGCAGCGTTACGCCCACGTTCACAACTACACCGACCTGCCCGAGATCGCGTGGCGCCAGATCGAGCACTTCTTCGCGCACTACAAAGACCTCGAGCCGGGCAAGTGGGCCAGGTTCGAGGGCTGGGGCGACGCCGATCTAGCCAAAGAGCTGATCGAGCGGGCCATTGCGCGCGCCGCGAAGATCAAGGGCGTTGCGGAGACGCTGCGATGAGACTCATCCTGTTGGGGCCGCCGGGCGCGGGGAAGGGCACGCAAGCCGATCGCATCGCGCAGCACTTCGGCATCCCGCAGTTGTCTACGGGCAACATGCTGCGGGCTGCGGCCAAGGCAGGGACGCCGGTCGGCCTGGCCGCCAAACGCGTGATGGACCGGGGCGCACTCGTGGGCGACGACATCATCGTCTGTCTTGTTGTGGAGCGCATCGCCCAGCCCGACTGCGCCGCAGGCTTCCTCCTAGACGGCTTTCCGCGCACCCTGCCGCAGGTCGAAGCCATGAAGGATGTGCGCATCAAGATCGACTGCGTTCTCGAGATCGATGTGCCCGAAGAAGAGATCGTCCGGCGCATGAGCGGCCGGCGCGTGCACGCGGCATCGGGCCGCAGCTACCACGTCGTGTTCAACCCGCCGACGGTTGCCGGCAAGGACGACGTGACCGGCGAGGACCTCGTTCAGCGCGATGACGACGCGGAAGAGACCGTGCGCAAGCGCCTGGCTGTCTACCGGGACCAGACGCGCCCGCTGCTCGCCCACTACGCGGCGTGGGAGGCCACGCGCGACCCGAACGCGCCGCGTTGCCGCCGCATCAACGGCATGGGCGGTGTCGACGCGGTCGCGGCGCTCGCGCTCGCGGCAGTCGCAGGCTGACCCGCAGGCTTCAATGAGCTCGATCACCCGCGAGCTGAATCCGGACGAGCGCGACCGCCTGCTCGCCCATCTACTCGCACTGTCACCCGAGGATCGGCGCCTGCGCTTTGCCCATGCAATCGCCGATGACGGCCTGCAGCGGTACGTCGAAGGCATCGACTTCACACGCGACACCGTATTCGTCGCCACCGATGCAGAGTTGCACGTCGTCGGCGCCGCGCATGTCGCGCGCGACGGCGAGCATGCCGAACTCGGCGTTTCGGTCCTGCCGCAAGCACGGGGCCACGGCATCGGCGCCGCGTTGCTGGAGCGCAGCGCGATCCACGCGCGCAATGCCGGCGTGCGCGTGCTGTTCATGAACTGCCTGGTCGAAAACGCACCGATGCTTCACCTGGCACGCAAGCAGGGCCTGCAGGTGGCGGTCTCCAGCGGCGAAGCGGAAGCTTTCGTACGCTTGCCGCGACCCAGCCTCCGCAGCCTGGCCAGCGAGGCAGTTGCCGATCATCTGGGGCTGATCGATCACGCGCACAAGGCGCACTGGGTGGCGCTGCGCGGGCTGTGGCTCGCGTCGTTCGGCGGCGAGTCGGAGCCGCCGAGAGGCGGCAGTGAAACGCAAGAAGGAAGCAGCTGACATGGTCACCACATCGAAGAAGAGCAAGCGCACGGCGCCGCAGGCCGTGGGCGAACTACCGCTGCTGTCGCTGGCGCGCCAGGTGCGCAGCTGGACCGACACGCTGCTCGGCGTCGCCGGCAGCGCGGGCGACATCGGCATGACGCTCGCGCAGGCGCGCATTCGCGACCCCGAGAAGAAGGCTGCGGTGGGCAAGGCAGGATCGCAACTGCGCCAGTGGCGCGAGGAAGCCGGGCTGACGGCCAAGGAACTCAGCGATGCTGTCGGCCTGGGCGACACGAAGCTGATCGAGCAGGCCGAGGGGGGCACGGCTGCGCTGCCCTTCGAAATCGTGCTGCGACTCGCAGGCGTGCTCGGCCGGCGCGACCCGATCCCGGTTGCGATGGGATTGACCCGCCAGTACAACCCCGAGTTGTGGAAGGCGCTTGAGTCGATCGGCATCGGGCGCCTCGCGGTGCAGGGCACACGCGAGCGCGAACTGGCCAATGTCTACCGTGGCAACGATGCGGCGCGTGCGCTCGACGACGAGGCCTTTGCGCAGGTACTCGCCTTCACGAAGCAGGCCTTCGACATGGCAGTGGACTTCTCGCGCCGGCCGGCCCGCGCCAAGACAAAGCCCGGCTGATCTCGCGGGTGGTCGCGGCACTGGTCGTTTCCGCCCGTCGGAGGGCTGCTGACGATCCGGTCCGTCAAGGCGATCCGCCGGGCCACGGCGCTGCTGGTCGACGACCTGGTGGACGAAGGCGTGCTGCGCTGGGCGGCGGCGTTCTGCACGCATCGTGCACGTCGGCAATGGCGGTGGAGGCTTCTGTGCGCCCAGGCCGTCGCCCGCGATGACCGTCCGCCGAGGGGAGCGTCGAACCTTGGGGCAGCCCAGCCGGCTTGCCGAGCACGCCGCAGTCCTTCATCCACAAGCTGATGATCGCCGAGGCGCGGCGCGGGGCGGCGAGCGCGTGGTGTGGCTGAAGGGGGTAATCGTATTTTTCCTGCAGATTGACACGGTGACCCAGAAAAACTCTAGCCGCGACAAGCACTTGCAAAACCGGCTCTCGGAGACCCCTTGTGCTTTCGGTGCAGATTGACACGCTTCAACCTGCCCCGACCGGTCACGCCGCAGGCGCCTCGAATGCCCCACCGATCTGCTTGGCCCGGCGAAGATCGTCCGAGTGCAGGTACATGGACGTGGTCGACAAGGACGCGTGCCGCAGGTTGTCTCGCACGGTGGTCAGTTCGGCGCCGCGCTGAAGTGCATGGGTGGCGTGCGTGTGCCGCATCCAGTGCGGCGTGGCCCGGAGCAGCTTCTCGGCCAACGCCGGATTCGTATCCGCCAAGACGTCGGCCGTCGCGGCGAAGAACCTCTTCACGATCGCCCA
>Ga0116160_1004902_pt1 | contig 10903 bp, 6 predicted proteins | sample AD_JPNAS2_MetaG_FD_89879 | JGI IMG/M metagenome (GOLD analysis project Ga0116160, IMG submission 89879) | Active sludge microbial communities of municipal wastewater-treating anaerobic digesters from Japan - AD_JPNAS2_MetaG | ecosystem: Engineered > Bioreactor > Anaerobic > Digestate | place...
AACAGCGGATTTCTCTCTATGATTTCTTTCTTAATCATCATCATGTCCTCATACGTTAAATGGATGACATTGTCTTCCCGTCTTAAAGCCCTGCTCACCACCATTACCTATCGCCCATTGCCTATAGCCTATCGCCTCTGTATTACGCCGCCGTTTTCTTGTTCTTGGCCGCTTCCAGGGCGATTTTCTCCGCAATCGACTGCGGCACCTGGCGGTAAAGGGCAAATTCCATGGTAAACTGCGCCTTGCCCTGCGTCGCGGAGCGAAGGATGGTTGAAAAACCGAACATTTCCCCCAGCGGCACCTGAGATTCAATGACGCACATGACGCCTTCGTCCTGCGAACCGATGATCATGCCGCGCCGCTGATTGAGGAGTCCCATCACGGACCCCTGAAATTCCGTCGGCGATTCAACGACGACTTTCATGATCGGCTCGTGAACGACGGGTTTGGCGCGCAAATAGGCGTCCCGAAAGGCGCCGCGGGCCGCCGCCTGAAACGCCATGTCCGAGGAATCCACGGCGTGCGACGCGCCGTCATCGATCACGACTTTCACGCCGGTAATCGGGAACTCCAGCTTGGGCCCTTTGGCCATGCTCTGCCGGAAACCTTTTTCGCACGCGGGAATATACTGCGTGGGAATGGCGCCGCCGAATATCTTATTTTCAAAAACAAATTCCGCGTCGCTGATCGGTTCGATGTAGCCGGCAATGCGCCCGAACTGCCCGGAGCCGCCGGTTTGCTTTTTATGCGTGTAGTTGAAATCGGCCCGCTGCGTAATGGTTTCCCGATACGCTACACGGGGATTGCCTGTGGTCACTTCCGCGTTGTATTCGCGCTTCATTCGCTCGACATAGATGTCCAGATGCAGCTCGCCCATGCCTTCGATGATGGTCTCGTTGGTTTCCGGATCCACATGCGTCTTGAACGTCGGATCCTCTTTGGAAAAGCGGTTCAGGGCTTTGGACATGGCCATTTGCGCCTTGTTGTCTTTCGGCACGATCGCCAGCGAAATGACCGGCTTCGGCACGTACATCGAGGTCATGGTCATATTGATCCCCGGCGACACAAACGTGTCTCCCGACGAGCATTCGATCCCGAAGAGGGCGCCGATGTAGCCGGCGCGCAAAGAATCGACGTCTTCCATCTGATCGGCGTGCATCCGGACGACGCGGCCGACCTTGACTTTCTTGCCGTTGCGGACATTCACGATGGTCGAGCCTTTTTCGATGGTCCCTTCATAAACGCGGATATAGGTAAGCTGTCCGTACTGGCCGTCTTCCAGCTTGAACGCCAGCGCGATGATCGGCTTTTCCGGATCGCCGGTCAGAACGACCGGTTCTTCATGATGATTCATGTCCAGGGCGACATTCTCCACTTCCGACGGGGCGGGCAACAGATAGGTCACTCCGTCAAGCAGGGGCTGAATCGCTTTGTTTTTATAAGCGGATCCCATGTAAACCGGGGTCAGCTCCCTCTTCAATGTCCCTCTGCGCAGGGCGGTGTAAAGAAGCTCGGGGGAGATTTCCTTCTCCTCCAGAATCGCTTCCGTTAATTCGTCGGAAAATAATGATGCGGCATCGACCAGCGCTTCTCTTTTGGCTGCTGCTTCAGCCCGTAAATGTGGCGGAATGTCCTCCACGCGGACCTCTTCGCCGCTTTCTCCGTCAAAATAAACGGCTTTCATCGCCACCAGATCGACCACGCCCTCCAGCTCTGTTTCCAGACCGACGGGAATCTGCATGGCCACGGCGTTATGGCCGAGTTTAGTGCGAAGCTGTTCAATCACGCGGAATGGATTGGCGCCGCTGCGGTCGCATTTATTGATAAACGCAATGCAGGGAACCTTGTAGCGCTTCATCTGCTGATCGACGGTGATGGACTGGGACTGAACGCCGCCGACGGAGCACAGAACCAGAATCGCGCCGTCCAGCACGCGCAGGGACCTTTCCACTTCAATCGTGAAATCCACGTGGCCGGGCGTGTCGATGATATTGATTTCATGACCCTTCCATTCGCAGTAGGTAGCGGCCGATGCAATGGTGATGCCGCGCTCCTTTTCCAGGTCCATCGAATCCATGGTGGCACCCACACCGTCTTTGCCTTTCACGTCATGGATCGCGTGAATTCTCTTGGTATAAAACAGAATCCTCTCGCTGAGTGTGGTTTTACCGGAGTCGATGTGCGCGCTGATTCCGATATTGCGTATTTTCTGATCGTCAAACTTCATGGTGCATCCCTTTCACAAAATGGCCGCCCGGATTCTACGAAAAAAAATTCCCCGCACATGGAAGAGTCTCTGCCAGATGGGGGGATCCACCGTAATCGAGCCTTAGAAATAAGGTTTGAGCATTTATATCCTTAATCCGGATTTGTCAAGCCAATGTTTTGAACAGGAAATGTTTTGACAAAATTGAGTTTCGCAGAAAGATGGACGCAAAAACGGATGGCCGCCCCCCGTCGTCATCGCCTCCTGATTTTCCCTGATTTATGTCCGGCTTTTACCGTCAAAAGAAATTGCCCCGGCTTCCCCGTCGATTTCGTAATCCACCGCGAAAAGCGCGGATGGCAGTTTATCTTCGGAGCGCTGCCGACTCACAAAACCACAGGACAGCGTAAACAACTGCGCCATAACCTCGTCCACAATCTCGCGGGAAATGCCATAATAGAGAAAATTAATGGGCATCAGCTCGCCCAATAAAAACATAATCTTGTTTTTCGACGGATCCTCGGGAAAGGAAATGGCAGCCTCATAGCCTTGCAGAATGCCGGTTTGAAGATCACGCAGGGCATTAAATTCCACTTGCACCGCCCGTCCCCGGACGCAAGGGCTTACCGCGTCGCGAAGGGATTGCAGATAATCCTGCACGTCGGCAAATTCCACTGTTTTGGTCGAACCGCTGATGAAGAATATTTTTCGATGCCGGCTGTACAGCATAATTTCTTCAAGATGCTTTTGCCGCAAGATCGAATGGCCGACCACGCCGATGAACATATCGGTATGGATGATAGCGTCTTTTCCCAGGTCATCGAGCGTTTTCACTTCCGTCATGTTCTGACTGGAATTTTCCGGTGCGGCGATATCCACGCCAAAAAGATGACTGCCCGAGACGCGATGGAGAAGTTCCTGCTTTAGGAAATTCCCAATCGCTCCGGACGATCCGAGAAGCGTTATCGTCCGCCTCGAAAAAAGCATCCCCAGCCGGTTGAGAATATTTTCCGTGGCATTGAGAATCGACAGGGCGCATTCTTTGGCTTCCGGGCCTCTTTTGAGTCTGGACAGAGCAATGCTGACGGCGGGAAACTGCAGCCTGCCAAATTCTTGATATACTTCATTATTGTAGTCATAGCCGTTTCGGGTATGTTCAACGCTGCCCAGAAAAGTCCCGGCAAGCCAGTCGCTGAAAAAAAGTTTTTCATCGCCGTCGGGCAAAGACAAATGAAAATAGTCAAAAACCTCGCCGACGGTTTTCATCTCCAGGCAAAAACGATTGAGAAGCGGCGCCAGATAGCCGCCGTCTTCCACCAGGAGCAGCGGTTCTTTATTTTGCCGGGCAAGCACAACTTCTTTTAAAAATAGGCGTCCGGAAGCCAGACGCATGGCCCCCAGAAAATTCAGGTCTTCCGCCAGCAGCGTCTTATTGATATCCTCCATCTCCGCCAGGGGTGTAAATTGACGAGATAATTGATAAAAACCGACTAGATTTTGGCGGGTCTCAATTTTCTGCAGGCTGTAAAACTGGAATTTTTCCCGGGGCACAGACATCAGTGTTTCCAGATAAGACTCGGGAACAACGCCCAAATATTGGACAAAAAATGTGCTGACCGCCGCGCAGCCCGCACCTTCCAATGCCTGGATCAGGCCGATCACTTCCGCGGTAATATGATGGATCAGGAAAATCCGCACCGGATGCAGCGCACCCTGACGTTTTTCGCATGCGCCTTGCAAAGCGGGCATGCTCGAAAGGTAATTCTCCATTGTCAAAGCCGTGCGTAATTCATCAAAGCTCACATTCAGGCAGGCGCCGTAACGGGAAACATCAAAGTAAATATGAAATGATCCGGCAATCATTTCAACAACATAACCTTTGGACAATAAATTCAGCGCATGGGGATCATCCAGCAACTGGATCTCTTTTACGAGCATAATCAAGGATTCCGTCGCCGCACCGGCGGTAATATTTTCCAAAAACAACATCTGCCGGTCATCCGTCGGCCAGGTAAAATGAATCTTTTGCAGATCAGGCAGCCCTTCGCGTTGCAGATGGGCAAAAAAATCCGGGAGCCGGGTCATGTCTTCCTGATATTCAGAACGGTGGTTCATGGCCTCATGCAGCATTCCCTGATGAATCTTTTCAGCCGTCGGATAAATATCCGCAAAATAGGAGGGGCGAACCAGTTGATCCACAACGCGATGGGGAATCCGCTTTAATTGCAGGCGGGAGCCGGCGGCATCCTCGATGGTAATGCGCAGAAAACGGCCGGGGCGGCTGTATTCCACCAAAAAATAATTGCCGTTTTTTTCTTCCCGGTCATGAAGATGAAACGGAAAGAGGAGCGCGGGAGGATTGTTCAGATCGTTTTCCTGATTTTTCAGCCCGAAGAATTCCGGAAAGAGAATGCCGCCCCACTTTTCGGTCTGCAAAGCGCGGAAAATCACCTGCATGCAGTTGCCGAAATTGCGATAGTCAAAAGGCAGGCTGTCGGCGGCATCCAACCGGACATAGATCATAATCCAGTCCAGCCCGATCGCGCAAAGCTCCGGAGTCAACCCGCGATCAACCTTGCGCCGCACCATAATGTCGGCAATGCCGAATCCGCACTGCTCAATCACCTCTTCCGTCAACATTTGCACAAAAGTATGCAAGTTTCGAAAAACCCGGGTATTCGTCAGATCGATTACATAATGTTTATTGCTTTTGCGGATCAGGGGAACACCCAGAGTCGTGAGTTCCACCGGCGCTTCGGAAACGACTTCTCCCTCGGTATCCGTAATTTCCTGTGTCCGAATGAGCTTCCGGAGCATATCGCTGACATCTGACTTCACTTATGTTCCTCCTTCAATGCCTTGTTTGCGGGCAGTCGGCGGCATCCCTCACGGACTGATTTCCAGCAGAACTTTCAGCGCATCGCTTTGCGTGGCCCGTCCAAATGCCTCCTGCACTTGCTCCAGCGGATAACGCGCCGTGATCAGACGGGAAAGAGGGATATCGGGATATTTCCGCATTATATTCAGCGCGTCGGCAAACCGGCCGCAACGAGACCCTAGAATGTTCAGCTCATTGATCACCACCGGCGCCAGATTGACATCGCCGGAAATCGCTACGGTTGATTTTAAAACAATCGTTCCGCGCGGCCGGCACAAGGACATGGCCGAAACAATGCCCGCCCCTGAGCCTGTCGCCTCCACCACAATATCCGCGCCCGGTGGAAGATCTTTTTCATTCAAGGTGGTTTGCATGCCCCGCCATTTTGCCGACTCCAGCTTCTCCGGATGATGTCCCACAACCGTTACCTCTTCCACCGCCGTTGATAAAACCCAGGCGCAAAGAATGCCCAACCTTCCGTCGCCCAGCACAATAACCCTTTCCTTGCCGCTGACGGGCAACTGCTCCAGAATCTCGCAGGCGGCGGCCAAAGGTTCCGTGAGGACGGCTCGTTCATCGGAAATCTCCTCCGGGATGACTAAAAGGTTAGCCACCGGCAGTTGGCAGCATTGCGCCATACAGCCGTCGTGGTTGAAGATTCCCAAAGTGGTCCTGTTCGGGCAATGTCGGCCCAGATCGCGGGCGCACCAGTCACAGTGTCCACAGGCGGCATTGATTTCACCCACGACTCTTTTTCCGATCCATTGAGGGTCGGCACAGGCTTCCACCACGCCTACAAATTCATGCCCCAGCACACCTTTAAATCCCATATAGCCCTTCATGATTTCCATATCGGTTTTGCAGATGCCGGCCAATTCAATTTTAATTTTTGCCCATCCAGGTTTGATTTCCGCTACGGGATAATCCTGAACATATTCAAGCTTCCCGTCAAAAACTGCCGCCGCCATCGCGTCCATGTTTTCTCCTTTTCATGAAGACCGAAATTTCCGGGCCTTTTCTTTTAACGAACGGAAATACTCCGTCTCGACAATTTCCGCAACATCAGCAATCTGCTTTTCCCGGTCAATTTTGATTTGCAGCTCTTCCACCTGCTTTTGCAATTTCTTTTCTCTTTCCAGAACTTTCCCGGCCATCTGTTCAAAAACCCGAGCCAGCCGCCCCAATTCGTCATTGCGTCCCGAAATACCGCCCAATGTTTCCAGATCATAGTTTCCCTTTTCCACGGATTCCGCGGCGCGGGTAATTTTGGTCAGAGGATCGGTCATTTTCCGGACAAAAACAATTGAAGCTAAAAAGCCGATCACCAGGAGTAGAACCGATACAATGGCGGCAATGTAAAAATTCCTGACCATCGCCTGATGAGAGACAAGATCATCCAGCACTGCCCAGGTGATCGATCCGGCGGTAGCCAAAACGGCAATAATCAGCAAAGCGGTAATCATCATAATCGTCCTGGTTTCCAGCGTGATCAAAATAGCGCCGGTCAGAACAAGCGCCGCCGGAACCAGCACAAAGCCATTGACGACATCCGTCAGAAAAGCAGGCAGTATCCAGGCGTGCAAAGAGGAAGGGAAAATCATAAAATGAAGGAAAAGAACATCCATGACCACGGCAAATCCCACACCGATGCCGCATGCCAAAATGATGCTCACCTGAAGAATGCCGAATTCGCGCACGGTGGCGATGCGCGTAATCCCCCGATAACGAATCAAGCCGGGAATCAGGCCCATCAATCCGTTGGCAATATGCCAGTTCCAGAATTTCCAGAATCCGAATCCGGAAATACCATCGCCAATAACATTTCCCGTAAATCCGGTGATAAAACCGGCCAGTGGATGCCCGATAATCCCTACGATCATGGGCAGAGCAATTTGCGGACGCAAGGAGATAATCGGCGCGGAAGGCAATAGAAACGCATTGGAAAAGCCGTTCAGCAGGCCATAAACAATGCCCAACCCGCAGCCGATCAGGATGATTTTGGCCGCGCTCAGCTTCATCCGGTAATCCTTTGAATAATTTTATCCATTTCCCGGCTGACGGCATGATCCGGATATTGCATGGAGAAGATACCGGAACTCGCCAGCGTCATCATCTCGTCGGCGTGTGGCAGCACACCGGCAACTTCGCATTGATACGTCGAGGCTACCTTGACGGCCAACTCTTCATGGGCAAAAACGTCAGGAACCTTGTTGACAATCAGAAACATGCCGGGAACTTCCAACTGCCGGGAAACCTCGACCGTCACGGCCGTTCCCTGGTAATCCTGCTGATCGGGACGCAAGATGATCAGCAGAATATCCGCGATGGCAATCGACATTAAGGTTTCTTCATTCAGTCCGGGATGAGTATCAATAAACAGATAATCCAGCGAAAGCTGCAAAATGAGTTTTTGATAACCTTCTTTCAGGAGATTGATGTCATAACCATAATGCAACACCCGGGCGATATCCCCTGTGCGAATGCTCGATGGAATTAAAAAAAGCTTCCCATCCGTTTGGGGTTCGATAATTTTGGAAACATCATAGGCGGCGCTTTCGATTTCGCACTTTCCCCAGAGAAAATCGTTTAAAGAGCAGGAGATCTCTCTGGGATCCAGGTTAAACAAAACGTGAATACCGGGAGACTGGATATCCGTATCGACAATACCGACGCGTTGCCCTTTTTGGGCCAAAAGACAGGCCAGGTTGGCTGTGGTGTTCGATTTTCCCGTTCCACCCCGAAATGAATGAATCGCAATAATTTTAGGCATAAAACCTTTTATTTCCGTAAACTTGATCCATCAGTTTCTGGAATAAATGCTACAGAAACGGCCTTCACAGGAAGACCGTATAATTTGGCCAGAAGTATAAAAAACGGGATGTTGTAAGTCAAGGAGTTCTTGGCTTGTGATCTTTATTCTTTGATAATTATACAGTCTAAAAGATTACATTGGACTGTATAATTTTACTTGACAACTGTATTTTTAGACTGTATAAGTTAGCCGGAACGGATAAAAATGGTCTTTTTTAGGAAGAATGTCATAACCATGCCACTAAACAGGTGATCAAGATGAATGATGACGCACCGTTAAAGAACCAATGGATTAGCAGCCTGGATGTTATTAATAAAACAGGAATTTCCAGGGCAACGCTGAACAACTACATTAAGATGAACCTTCTGCCCCGCCCTGCTGTCAAAAGGCCGGAAACGACAGATGCCCGCGCCCGAATGCTGGGCTATTTTCCCGGCTCCGTGATCGATACAATTATACAGATTAAAGAATTAAAAAAGCAGGGTTTTTCCATGGAAGCCATCACAGGCAGGTTGAAAGAATCTCTTTTAAACCCGACTATTGATTCAGGAATCAAAAGTATGCAGGAAGAAACCCAAAGCAGGAATACCCGGGCCGAAGAAGAAGCCGTCCTTCCGGATGAAAGCAAAACGGACACGGACGCCAATGAAGACGAAGCCCCTCCAATGGAAGGCCCTCCCTCTTCCGCCGTTTTTGATAGTTCCCGGAATGCGCTGAAAGTTACCATCAGCGATATCCCCTGCCCTGCCTATTTGCTGAACAATAATTTTGAAATCGATTGGGTCAATCCGAAGGCGGAAAAGACTCTCTTTCAAAAAGACTTCCATTTAATGAAAGAGCCGGTGGAGCGAAACATTTTTTCGCTGCTTTTGCGAAATCGCGGGAAAAAGGAAAAAATCAAGGACATTCTTACCGATTTTCATCTCCGTTTCGTGAAAGAAAAAATAGGCAAATCCAATCTGGACCGGCTGTATGAAGGAATGACCTCTCACGAAAAAGAACTTCTGGAAGCAAAATATGACGCCGTCGAACCTCCCCGTTGCCAGGCCATCAATAAAATGCTCCTGAATTTGTCCGATGACGCTGGCAGGTGCTTTTCGGACTGCGTTTATTACATGGTTTTTCGCGAAGGAACCCTTTTCATTCATGCGATGGAGGCCAATGATACCGAGGGGATAGCGAATCTACTGTCTTCCCGCACCAGCGTCATTAACGATCTACTCCGCCAGCGAATGCCGACGCTGGTTTCCTTTTGCGTGCTGGTGGCCGATCTCCAGAACTCCGTTCGCATCTGCGCTGAATTGCCTCCGGAGGAATATTTTGAGCTCATCAACCAGATCTGGGCCTGTGTGGAAGGCACCTTTAAACGCTACTACGGAACCTACGGAAAGCATACCGGGGACGGATTGCTTTATTATTTCCTGAAAGAGCGGGATAATCAATACATGATGAACGCGATTTCCTGCGCACTGGAAATCCGTGAAAATATCAAGAAGTTAAATATGGACTGGAAGATGCGAAAAGGATGGTTCAACGAGCTGTGCCTCAACATCGGCATTAATGAAGGCCAGGAATACTTCGGCACCATTCCGTCGTCCCCCAACATTGAATTTACCGCTCTGGGAGACACGGTGAATTATGCCGGACGATTGTCCGATTTTGCCCGGTTTGGCGCAATCTGGACGACAAAAAATTTAATCAATAAGCTTGCCGTAGAAGATCGCACGGGGCTTCGCTACGGAATCCGGCATAAGGATCACGACAGGGAAATCCTGATTGAAAATTCTTTCGGCCGCGTCATAGACATGATTTTGCCTGAAAATAAAAATTCAAATAAATTCATGGACATTGCAACGCTGGCGATTACTGAAATTGTGGAAAAGCGCTAAGCCCTGATGTCTCCAGGATCTTTTTTGCTGTTGATAAAGTTAATGGCCGAAAAATATTTCCACAGTTGTATCGACAGGTTTTAAACAAGCTTATCCACAGAATATCACAAAGACTAAAGATGGACAGAGAATGCCTGCTTCTATGTCCAGAGGAATCTTTCTTCTGAAAGAGCCGTTCTATATTACCTAGTTATTTCAAAGCATTAAACTTAATTGATTATTTATTGCTTTAAGTATGGGGATCCTCGGATTTATGCTTTGATGACAAAATTCTTATCCTGGAAAAGCCTCAAGCAGACAGATACCACATTCGGGTCATAGAGAATCCCCTTCTTTGTGTTGATTTCCTCCAGCGCGGCTTCCAGCCCCAGGGCGGGCCGGTAGGGACGGTGCGTCGCCATGGCTTCCACAACGTCGGCCACGGCCAGAACCCTCGACTCCAGCAGAATGTCATCCCCGGTCAAACCATTCGGATAGCCGGAACCGTCCATCCGCTCATGGTGCTCCAGAACCATTCTGGCGATGGGCCAGGGAAAATCAACGTCCTTCAGGATGTCATAGCCGGACTGGGCGTGCATCTTGATCAGGCTGAATTCGATGGCGGTCAGACGCCGGGGAGTGCTCAGGATCTCGGCCGGAACGGAGATCTTGCCGATGTCATGGATGATCCCCGCCATTCTCAGCCCCTCGATCTGATCGGGGCTCAGGTTCAACTCCGTAGCCATGGCGCGGGCCAGATCGGCCACCCTCCTCTGGTGTCCGGCGGTATAGGGGTCTTTGGTTTCAACAACGGAGGCAATGGCCTGAACGGTGCCGCCCAGGGCTTTGCGCAGCCGGTCCACGCTTTCCTTTTTTTCGGTGATGTCTTCTACAATGCCTTCGAGGTAGGGCTCCTTGTTTTGGTCATCACGGACGATTCGCATGGTGCGGGAGATCCAGATTTTCCGCCCGTCCTTGCGGTAAAACTGGATTTCCTGCCCTCTGACGACCCCTTCCCTCTGCACCTGTTCGATGACTTTTGTCCGTTCTTCGGGATTCACGTAAATCCGCCGGGCAAGGTCGGGCTTTTCGTCAAGGAGTTCCTCCGGCGCGTCGTATCCGAGGATCCTCGCCAT
>Ga0116160_1004905_pt1 | contig 10901 bp, 9 predicted proteins | sample AD_JPNAS2_MetaG_FD_89879 | JGI IMG/M metagenome (GOLD analysis project Ga0116160, IMG submission 89879) | Active sludge microbial communities of municipal wastewater-treating anaerobic digesters from Japan - AD_JPNAS2_MetaG | ecosystem: Engineered > Bioreactor > Anaerobic > Digestate | place...
GATGCAAGATATCAAGAAAGCGCTTGGTGGAAAGATGGGGTACGTGTTCACATGACTTTTGGCCCAATAGCATTTTTAACAAATGTTGAAAGGATCTTTGCAGCATATAGTGGCCTAACAGTAGTAAAAACTTGGAGTAGGCCCACAAAGCTCACGACTGCAGTTGGATCACTTGAAGTCAATATTGATCTAATTGCTGCAAGTGTGGATTCAGTTTCTTTGAGCCAGCCCCACAAAAAAACTTCATTTTATGTTAGATTCACAATCTTTGAAGAACAGACAACTTCAACGTCCCAGATAGATACAATCTATCAGGGAATAATAGCTGCAGTTGCAGCTAATCCACGATTATTGGATAGTAACGGTGCTGCAACATGCGATTATTTTGGTACTTTTAATGGCAGAGAAATCAGTTGGGATTTAGCCGCAACTGAAAGAAATGGTATCTCTGTTAATGCAATGAAAATAGACGTGCCTTGTGAGGTACGAGATACTTAGGTGAAAATTATGGTATATACAAAAGGAGACGTTTTTGTAAAAAAAGAAAGCTCTTGGGGGACTGGTGTTGATCCAACAGCGCCAACTACGGCGGCGATTGAACTATTAGGATTAGATTCAGAATACGAATATGGCTTTGAAAATCAGATCACTGCTGTAAATCCGGCAGCAATGGCATATCCTTCAGAGATATCATATCACACTGCAAAAGCAAGAGGTAAGATAAACTTTGTCTACAACGGCGCATTGCCGTTTGCAATTATAATGGGATCAATTGCTGCAAATGATCCAGTTCAAGTATCGGCGCCTTATACATGGACAATAACACAACCTGGAACTCCATTGCCCTTCACAGCATCATGTATGATGAAGGGAACAAACGATAAACTGACACAGATCCTCGGATGCTATGCAAAAAGCCTATCGTTCAAGATGGGATTAAATGAGCCAATATCAGGATCACTTGATATTATCGGAAAGGATTTAGATCTAAACGATCCCTTCACAGCACCAACAACAGTCACGATTGATGATGCAACAGCATGGAAGCCCCATGAGTTTTCATATTCGATAGGGGCCATAAGTGCGATTGATTATATCACAGACCTTGAATTCACAATAGCAAGAAGTATTGAGCTTGGTCACGGTCTTGCTGCAAGATCGCCTTCAACAGCATATTCTGGTAAGTTTGAGCCAATAAATGGATCAATATCATGTTACATCCCAGACAAATCAACAGCAAATGAAATTGAGCAGCTAGTACTTGGAGGCACATCAACAAATGAAGCTCTTCTTCCAAAAGATATTGTTATTGACAAAGGCTATGCTGACACTACAGCAGACACCGCAAAGATCACATTATCAAATGCAGTATTTGGAGATTATAGTGCATTATTCCCGCTTGACACAAAGATGACCTACAAATTTGGATTCTCAGCAACACATGCAACAGTATTATGGGAGGCCCCTTCAACAGTTTCTGCAAGTGGATGGTGATTGAATCGCAATAATTGAGAAATCATACTTCCTCCATGAAAGGGATGAAAAAGGAGAACTAAAGGCCTTACTTGTTGAGATAGAGCCTGGAAAAGAAGTCAAGATCATACCAATACCAGAGGGAGAGATAGCACAGTTATCTGACCCAATAAAGGGGTATGAGGTACTATCGGCGCATATTGTTGAGCCTAAACTTTCCCCTGATGAAATCAAAAAGTTTGGTAAGACAAAGGCAATTGCACTGTTAGTCCAAAAACTTTTGGATGTTAGTGATATAAAAGAATCCTTTCGTCCCGAATCTGGAAGCAAGGGCAAGACTCCTTGAGGAGCAGGTATTGCATCAGCTTGGGTATAAAGTATGGGAAATACCGAAACTAACGATCTTGGAAAAAAGAAGATTGGTGAGGGGATACGTTCTGTATCAAAATCCTACGGAGGATACCCAGGAAGAAAAGCGAATCCAGGCGGAAGACCTAATCAAAAGGAGGAAAGAGCATCATGGCAGAACAAAACGTCAAGATAACAGTAACGGCTGAAGATCGTGCATCCGGGCCAATAAAAAATGTCCAGAGTTCATTAGGCGGCCTTGAAAAAGCAGGTGGCGCAGTCGGCGGGGCAATGTATTCTATGGGCCATGCAGCGGAAGTTGCAATGGGTACTTTGGCAACGGCAGTCATAACACATGGTGTCGCTGCAATACAGAACTTGAGCCGTGAAATGGTGCAGCTTTCCATTGAACAATCAAAATTCCAATCACAGACACAAAATCTTTTGAATAATGTTGGGATGCAATCATATTCAAAGCAAGTTGAAAACGTAATTGATTTACATTCTGATCTAACTTCTTTTGACGATAATTCTGTGAGAAAGAGTTTCAATAATATAATGCTTGCAACAAAAGATTATGATAGATCACTCAAGTTGTTATCTGCAGCTGAGGATTATGCAGCTGCAAGAGGTATTGATCTTGAAGCCGCAACAAATCAAATTCTCAGTGCAATGGAAGGCACAACCCTCACACTTGAGAAAGCTGGTGTTGAAATTGATTCTGTTGGATTCAAATCAATGACAGCAGCTCAGAAAATGGACTACCTCGCCAAGCAGATGGAAAAATCTTTTGGCGGCAGTGCAGAGGCTCTAAGGAACTCAACTGCAGGGATATTTGCAAATTTTGAGAATCAGGTCCAGAATCTAAAAACACTTTTTGGGGAAGAATTGACCGGCGTGATAGGTCCAGCATTAGAGAATATTGCAGGCAAGATTTCAGAAATGATAAAATCTGGAGAAATACAACCGTTAGTTGACTCATTTGGAAATTTATTGCAGCATGCAATGGGTGTGGGCGATGCAATAGGTGGTATCACAATGAAACTGATGGGAGTAACATCTTCTGAAGAAGCAATCACAAAACTTGCCGATGCTTTTGACAGAGTATCATATATTTTGGGTATAATTGAAGATGCGCTTTCTAGGATCAGTGTTCTTGTCAAAAATCTGCATCTAGATAAAGTCATAGATTTTGGAATTAGGGCTACAAGTCCAGGCGGTGTGGCTCTTTGGGATTATGCAGGTCAGCAGGTGCAATATGAAAAAGCTGGGGCATATACACCATACGAAGCTGCAAGTAGGGGCCTATGGTCTAGCCCAGGAACTGTTGTTACCCCCCCTCCTAAAACTGAAACGGCTGCTGATGTTTTGGCAAGGCTTCGTGAAGGCACCAAGGTAGAAACAGAGAATCAGCAAAGCAAAAAAGATAACTCGCTTGCAGTTCAAAATAACACCCAAAATATGCAAACTGCAACAGAACTTCTCAAATTGTACAAAGACCAGACCTCTCAAACTGGGACTGATATTGTCCAGCTGGGCCAAACCGCAGGGTCTGCAATCGGATACATGAACAGCGCAATGGACTCTGTGAGGCAGATGCTAAACGCTTCCGGAGGTGGAGGTGGGAAAGGGGGATGCAGGACCTTCAAAAGCGGCAGCTACACAACAGATGGGCATAATGAAAGTTATTCTTCAGGAGGCGACCCTTCAAGTTCACCTGGCATGGCTTGGTACAATGTTTTGGGGAATGAAAATGCGGGTGTAGTGGCTGCAATGGGACCACAGTGGGCATCTACAGTCACAAACGTTGTGAGGAACTCCTGCTCCGGCAAGGTCTGCAGCTTTGAGGCTGACGGTCAGAAATTCTATGGGGATGGCGGAGGATATTCTTCAGTAAATGATGCACTGATCACAAGCAAGGGGGATGTAATCCAGTTTCATCCTGATGACAATATACTGGCCTTCAAGGATGGAGCAAAAGTGGGTGGCAAAAATATCACCATTCACAACACTTTCAATATTTCGGGTAATGGCGATCCCGATAGGATTGCCGAAGAAATTATGAAAAAAATAACAAGGATAGGCAGGATAGGATTTTGATGAAATCAATATCTAAAGCTAATTACCTTGTCAGCTGGCAGGTAATCAGCAAGGATGGTAAGATCAAGGAAGAAGGAAAAGAAAAACTAAGTATTATGGGTGAAACAAATGGCAACAATAACGAATAAAGGATTAGAGATTAAAGCCAAACTTTTGAACGGGGTCGCATCAACTCCTTTCACATACATCGCCCTCGGCAGTGGAACAACTGCAGAGGCAAACGACCAAACTGCGCTTGCAACAGAGATAACAACAAACGGCGGCGCAAGGGCTGCTGCGACATGTACCTATGAAGCGGACTATAAGGCGAAATGGGAAAAGACCTTTAATTTCACTGGAAACTTGTCTGTGAACGAAGTCGGGATCTTTGATGCCGCATCTGCGGGCAACATGCTGATGAGGCATAAGTTCTCTGCAACAAAGTCCGTTGAGAACGGGGACTCTCTCGCAATAACAATCAAGGAAACTGAGTCCAGGGCATAAACATTTTTTATTTTTTAAAAGAAGTGATCGCCTGGCGTCCTACGACTATGAATTTTCAGGAGTGGAGAGAGAACAAGAAGTAGTTGAAAAAAGGACTCTCACTTCAAAAACATTTCTAATTGCGCCAGGTAGATTTAGGAGGGTCCACCATGAAAAGCCAGTCCATTATGAAGATGACAACAGCAATCTAAAAACTATTGACATCACTATAAGGGAAGAAGACGACAAGTTCATAGTGGATAAGAATCGTTTTTCAGCTGGATTTAGGAAAGACGGAAAGAGGGAGAAATACTTTGGCCTCCGTAAAGGATACGGCAATCAATTGGAGGCCACCATCAGCCGGATCATACTAAACGGCGAAGAAGTCATATTTGAAAGATTTCAAAAGATAGAAAAGATAAACGATTACGAACTAAAGCATGTCATCTACGATGGCCTTTGGATCCACAACAGGATTCATGAAACACATGTAAGGGAATCTCTTGTCGTTGAAACTGATAAGATCAGCTTGAAAGATGTTGAAGTCTGGTATGAGCTTCATGTGAAAGGGTTCAAATACAAAGGGAAGAAGGCTGATGGCTTCATCTTTGAAATCAGCCCCGGCGATAAGGTATGGATCCCAAAACCTCTGATGTGGCTTGAAGGCCATGACCATGAAGCACAAGGCCTAGTGCACAAGATAGTGAAGAAAGACGGGAAGCTGTTCTATGTCAAATATCTTGATGATAAGGCCAAAAACTGGATATATGCAGTGCAAAAGTTTGGACTTACAGATGGCGATTACCAGAGACAGAACATCAAGAAAAATATATACATAGATTCAACTACATACTATGCCACCTCTGAAGATGGGGATATCAGGGGATCACTTTCAGCTACATGGTCCACAGCGATGTCAACTGGATCATCCATCTCAGCTTCAACAACGGCCATCAGGGTAAACACATATGCTAGCAATGAAAAAAGCGGAACAAAGTATCAAATCAGAAGGGGATTCCTCTACTTTGACACATCAGGCTTGCCTGATAATGCAACGATAACATCTGCAGAAGTTTCTGTTTATGAATACACTTGGAATGACTCCACTTCATTTGTAATTCAAAAGGGAACCCAATCAAGCTCATTATCATCATCTGACTTCGCAGCGTATTCAGGAAATCACTATGGGACGATAACAAATAGTGGTTCTGCAAAGTGGCACACATTTACCCTCGATTCTCAAGGAAGGGCGGATATATCCCTCACAGGGACCACAAAATACTGCATCCGAGAATATAACTATGATTATCAAGATACGCCTCCTGATCCTGGCTCATTAACGGTAAAGACATACGGAACATATTTCTACGCTTCTGAAAACAGCGGCACGACATATGATCCAAAGCTCGTTATCGACTATACAATGAGCCAGAATCTTTCTGAAACAATCGCCTATGACGGCTATAGTTCCGTATCGGTGGCTGCTGGAAAAATTTTATCCGACACACTACCCACAACTTGCACCGGGATCATTTCCATAACTCTGGGGGCGTCATACCATGCAACAGCAATATGCACTGTTTCTGGAACACCTGCCCTCATCCAAAACACCTCATACATATCCCTTGTCAGCTACACATCATACGCAACATCGGTGCAACAAGACATTGACTATGACTTAGAGCTCATCACGGCAGCTTCTTTATCCTCTTTCACAGAAACTACCACATCCAGCTACAGCAAAATAATTGAATATCCTAGCTATGGCCAATTGGATTATGCCGGCCCCGCTTTATTTGCCCCTTCAATCGGCATCAAATCCTTAGCAACGGTGACACAGCAAGACATTGACACTGATATTGAAATTATTTTATTGCAAACTACGTCTTCAATTACAGCAGTATGGAATATATCGTGCACTTTAGAGATTGTGTATGCTGGAGCAGGTTCATGCAGCATAACAGCAGGCATCCTAGAATCGGTGGAAATACTTTTTGGATCTTCCTGCTGCATAGATGCATCTAGAAAGACAGCGTTTCAGGATACAGCCGATTTCATTTGTTTTTGTACTGTGGTGCAGCAAGATGAAGACACGCTTATAGAAACAGTAGCTATGGCAGGAGAATCGCTTGCCATTTTAACGGCCACAATCGCCTATAATCTAACTTATGATTACCCCATTACAAAAAGCCATTTTTCAATATCCACCAACATACAAAAGACCGCAGAAGTTGGCTGCCTTGCTGCATCGTCAATCCATACAATCTCAGCTGCGTCATATGGCATTGCGGTGTCAGTAGAGGCGCTTGTAACGGCCTTGCAGCAGGACATTGATTATGACATTGAAATTATCCTTTGTGGATCCTCCGGCAATAGCTGGATGCAGGACATTGAGATCCTAAAGATTTTAGGGACTGGCACTCCATCAGTTGCAACAATAGGGCATTACTCAAAGGAAATGCTCTTTTACGTGAATGGCGCAATAGAGGCTTTGGCCCTAAAAACATGGACTGATAATGTTATTTTTAAGGCCAGTTCACTATTTGGGATTAATACCAATTACAACTATACCAATCATATTGAATGCACAGGGTATGGCACAGTCACTGTTCTTGATGTAGATATTGATATAGAGTTTATCACATTCACAGCATATGGATCTTTAGAGGTAATCCCTGCTTACCTACCTACAATTGAAATTAAATCAGCAGCATACTTTTCAATTGACTCATCAAGCACAGGAAAAACAGTGCTTTTCTGGTCAATAGAGGCTGATGGAGTAATCCTTGAAGACAACTACGATCTTGAATATGCCAAATTCACAGACGAAAAAGGAAAGCAGTCAGACTCCTTTGAAATAGTCCTTGACAATCGGGATGGAAAAATTTCAGACAGATTTGAGGTGGGAAGCGATGTATACCTATTCCTTGATGAAAACGATCCCCCCAAGACAAAAGTGTTCCATGGGCTTGTTACTGGAATTGATTTTGAGATAGATTTGTGGGGGCACAATAAGCTGATTCTTAGTGGGGAGGATTACGGGTCTGTGAGACTGGGCCAGACGATAATCTCCGGCGCAGAGAACTATTCAAACACAACTGCAACAGATATCATAGCAGACATAATCCTTAGATACTGCCCTGAAATAACAACAAACAATCTTGAAAGCTTTACCGAGCAGATCCCGTACATCTCATTTGCATGGGAGTATTTGTCCCAGGCCATAGACAAAATCGCAAGGCTTGTTGGCGCAGATTACTATGTTGACGAAGATGATGACCTCCACTTTTATGACCCTTCGGATCTGCTGGCTTCGCACTCGCTTACCTCTTCACACATCCTAAATGCAAAGATAAAGAAAGACTCGTCAAAGTTCTTTGACAGGGTTTTTGTCATCGGGGGAAAGCAAGGCTTTTTGGATCAGAGCCAGGTAACGGCAACAACTGAAGTTTCGCTGCATGACAAACATTATGCTTCTTCATTTACGCCGTCAAAAACAAATTGTTTGTATATTGAAGCATATATCAAGAAGATTGGGAATCCCCTTGACGCATTTAAATTCATGGTTGTTGAGGATAACTCTGGCCCTACCGGGGCAATAGCTGGATTTGGATCAATACCTGCAAAGAACATTTCAACAGATGGCTCTTGGGTGAAATCTGATTACATTGATGTGCAGCTTGACATGACTAAACTGCACTGGATAGTTTTCAAGAAATGCGGCACTTCAACCGATACTTACAAGGTAGCGCATGATGACACAACTGCAAACGGCCACAAGTATTCAGAGAACGGATCTTCCTGGACGGCTGCAAAAGGGAAATGTGCATTCAAAACTTACTATGGCGTCCAGGTCGTCAAAGGCGCATCTGGAACAAAAATGTTTGATAATCACACTGATATCCCAATTGTTGATTTTTCAATAAAAGATACGGATACTGCCTTGATGCTTGCCCAGCAAAAGATTATAGAATACGCCTTGAAAAATGCATCCAAGCTAGAGATTAATCCCCCTGGAAAACGGATGAAAGCCGGGGAGGTCGTGTCAGTTTCAATACCTGGAGTCACCTTGGAAGATCAAACAATACTATCTGTTTCTTATGAAATCACCGACCCTCATATTGCAAAAGTGAGGCTTGAATGCACTGCTGCAGAAGACTTCTATTCTGCATTTTCAAATCTCTTTGCAGAGCTTAGGAGATTGAAGGTTGAGAACGTTCTCCAATCGCAAGAAACATCGACAGATTACAAGGAAACAACTGAAACTGAATCAGTTGCACTAACAGAAACAATTACTGAAAGCCTGGCAGGATACAAAGCAAAGTTTGACGATGGCAAATCCAAATGGGACGTGAGCAAATGGACATAACTGAAATGATTAGAGGGGATAAGAATCCTTATCTTGGGAAATTCAAGATTGATGAATATAGTCTTGAACGTGATACATTAATCAAAGGGCGATGGCAAAAGAATCTGATTACTAACAAACTAAAAGCTGCTCTTGCGGATGCGGTCACAGGCGATTATGATCCAAACAAACACGTTATTGGAAAGCTAGCAATCGGGACTGGCACTGCAGCACCAGTAGCAACAGATCTTTCCCTCGCAAATCAATTAGGCCCTTTGAAATCTTACGTGCCAAACAGCCTTCACAATGATACATATTCCAACAAGGCCGAGTCTACTTATTATTTTGACAGCACGGAAGCAGGATACTATGGCACATGGACGGAGTTGGGGCTCTATGCCGCCAATGGAACAGATCTTCTAACGCACTCATTGATCTCACCAACAAAAATTTTCGACAATACAAAAACTATGACAGTGTATTATGTCATTGAATTTTAGGTGATCAGGTGACATTTACAAAAAAGGTATCGGCTGGGCAGGATATCGCATCAGCTGATTTCAGGCAGTACTTCGGGGATTTTTTTTCTGAAGGGATAAAGAGTGGATTTACTGTTTCTGTAGACAGTGGATTAAAAATAAACATTGCAGCTGGAACAGCCTATGTAAAGGATGCAAATGGCGGGATGTACCAAATAGTTTCTGATGTAGTAGAGGCACTCACCGCAACGGCAAATCAAACTAACTATGTTTACTTACATTCTGATAACGGAGCCAACTGGCTCACAATCTCAACGTCTGCAACTGTGCCTAGTGATGCTATGCTTCTTGCAACAGTTGTTGCTGGTGCAAGCTCGATAAACTCAGTTACAAATGTTACATCAGGGCTTCCATCATATGTGCCTCCTGGCGTTATAGTCGCATGGTCAGGAGTTCTTTCTAGCATTCCATCAGGATGGTTACTTTGCGATGGTAATAATGGAACGCCCAATCTAATCGATCGATTCTTGCAAGGTATAACAACTGCAACAACAAATCCTGGTACAACTGGGGGTAGCCATACGAAGACTGTGGCTGGATCTTGGACGTTTGCAGGGGACACCACTACAAGGGTTGCAGGATTTACGATAGATATAAGGCCAAAGTATTACGAAGTGGCATGGATAATGAAGGCATGAGAGAATACTACTGTTCTAGGTGCGGGGTGGTGCTGGCCAGGCCGATTGAGATGACTGCGTCTTATTGCTATGATCCTAAAAGTGAGAAAACTTTCCTAGTTTGCAAGAAGTGCAAGAAGAAGAAAGACAAAATTATCTGGTAATATTTATTTTTTATATAAGTTTCTTAATTCTTCAATAGTAAGCCATGGGTACTTTACATGGACCATACTATGGCAATTTGAACAGAGTAGTCTAATGTCTTCTATTTTTGTTTTGACGATTTTGTCATCTAATCCAAGTGGATTGACATGATGGCCTTCAATAAAATTTTTTCCACGATCCCCATAGTGTTCAAAAAAGGAAAATCCACAAACCTCACATCTTAAATCTTTGTTGTTATATAGAGCCAAAGCCTTGGCCGAATCAACAATTTTTTTATTTCTTTCTATTTTGTAATGTAAATACAATTTCCTTTGCCCTTCTTTTACAGTAATGTTAGTATAGCTATCTGTATTATGAGTTAATAGTTCAATATTAGATAAACTATCAACGGATTCTTCATCTATGGATTTAATTTTGTTGTCTAAGTTATTTTGTTCTAAATCTTCAAATCTTATTCTATATCTTTTCTTATCTTCAACTACTTCCAAATAAAAAGTGTATCCCTCTTTTAGAAATAGATATTTTTGAAATAGTCCTCCCAATCCGGGCACTCTATACTTTGTTTCTAAGTGTACAGTATATTCATTATTAGCGTATGGATCTTCTATTATGAAATCATTATAACGTTCTGGAAATAGATTTCTATAATCTTTATATATTTGAATATGGGTACGATCCCAACTTTGTGTTAAGTTAATACTAATTTTAATACTCAAATATAACACCAAAATCTTTATCTAAACATACTTGTCTTAAAAATTTCATCAATCGACTTTGCACCCTTTACAAGCGAGTTGCCGTTCACAAGTATTTCATCATAATCCTCTTTTAGGATTTCCTTTTCTATAA